>Ga0310690_10000309_pt1 | contig 111778 bp, 82 predicted proteins | sample AusTroGonzalo_MG_2_FD_207661 | JGI IMG/M metagenome (GOLD analysis project Ga0310690, IMG submission 207661) | Bovine rumen microbial communities from tropical cattle in Woodstock, Queensland, Australia - Gonzalo_04 (v2) (version 2) | ecosystem: Host-associated > Mammals > Digestive system >...
GATTACGTCATGGAACCACCTGATCCCATCCCGAACTCAGAAGTGAAACATGTCAGTGCCGATGATACTGCGGTCAGTGGCCGTGGAAAAGTAGGTCGTCGCCTCATTTTTTTTGCCTTGAAAATAACGACAATTAGATAAATCTTTAATCGAACTTAAATAACGGCTTCTGTAGAGACGTCATATTATGGCGTCTCTACATGAATTTTTTTTGAATTTATTAAGAATTTAGAGAACGACTGATTCTTTGTGAACACCGAAAACTTCTTCGAGCGTGCCTGCGATCTCGCCGAGTGTCGCATACTGTTTTACGGCATCGAGGATCTTCGGCATAAGGTTGTCGCTCGTCTGAGCAGTCTGTTTAATGATTGCGAGATGTCTTTTGACTGCGTCGTTGTCACGTGCTTCCTTGACAGCCTTGATCTTTGCGATCTGAGCGACTTGAATCGACGGATCGACTTTGAGAAGGTTAGCCGGAGCGGGTTCCTTGATCTGGAACTTGTTGACACCGACAACAACCTGTTCGCCGCTTTCGACTTCAAGCTGATAGTGGTATGCGCTGTCCTGAATTTCCTGCTGGACGAAGCCTTTTTCGATTGCTTCGACCATTCCGCCGAGTTCGTCGATTCGTGCGATGTATCCTTTCGCCTTTTCGTAGATGCTGTCGGTGAGAGCTTCGATGTAGTAGCTTCCTGCGAGCGGGTCGATCGTGTCTGCAACACCGCTTTCATAAGCAACGATCTGCTGCGTTCTGAGCGCGATCCTAACGCTGTCTTCAGTCGGAAGTGCAAGCGCTTCGTCACGGCTGTTGGTGTGGAGCGACTGGGTTCCGCCCAAAACTGCCGCAAGAGTCTGAATGGCAACACGGACGATATTGTTGTCGGGCTGCTGCGCGGTGAGCGTGCATCCTGCAGTCTGCGTGTGGAAACGGAGCATCTGCGATTTCGCGCTCTTTGAGTTGAAGCGGAACTTCATGATCTCTGCCCAAAGCCTTCTTGCAGCGCGGAATTTCGCAACTTCCTCAAGAAGGTTGTTGTTTGCGTTGAAGAAGAAGGAAAGACGCGGAGCGAAAACGTCAACGTCAAGTCCCGCCTTGATCGCGGCTTCAACGTAAGCGATACCGTCAGCAAGGGTGAAAGCGACTTCCTGAACCGCATTGGAGCCTGCCTCGCGGATGTGGTAACCCGAAATCGAAATCGTGTTCCACTTCGGAACGTTCTGCGCGCAGAAAGCGAAAATATCGGTGATAAGTCTCATCGAAGGTTTCGGCGGGAAGCGGTAAGTGCCTCTCGCGATGTATTCCTTGAGAATGTCGTTCTGAATGGTTCCCGTAAGTTTGTCAGCCGAGAAACCCTGCTTTTCAGCGACTGCGATATACATCGAAAGAAGGACCGAAGCGGTTCCGTTGATCGTCATTGATGTCGAAACGTCGCCAAGCGGAATACCGTCGAAAAGAATCTCCATATCTTTGAGAGAGTCTATTGCAACGCCGACTTTTCCGACTTCACCGTCACTCATCGGATGGTCTGAGTCGTAGCCGATCTGCGTCGGAAGGTCGAAAGCGACCGAAAGACCGGTCTGACCGTTGCCGAGAAGGTATTTGTAACGTTTGTTCGATTCTTCTGCCGTTCCGAAACCTGCATACTGACGCATCGTCCAGAATCTGCCGCGGTACATTGTCGGCTGAACGCCTCTGGTGAACGGATATTCGCCCGGCACGCCGCGTGTTTCCAAATATTTTTCATCCTCGTTTTCAGGAATGTAGAGAGGTTCAACAGTCTCTCCGAACGATGTTTTGAAGCGCTGCTTCCTTTCTGGGAATTTTGCAACAGCCTTGCCGTAACTTCCGGCTTTCCAATTCTCAAATGTCTCTTTTACTGTCATTTTTAACTCCTAAATTAAGTGAAAAAACTCGAATCGCGCGATTTTATTTAGCGCGCGGGAAAATGCAAAGAAAAATTTTTATATTTCAGTCAGAGAGCAGGAAGCAACTTTTTTGCGCCGTCCCGAAAAATAAATATAATCGCCCGTTTTTTTGTTTTTGAAGACGGGGTTTACTATGATTTTTTCTGCTATTTTTATAATTTCGGCTCTTGTTTTTGCTCTGGAAGTCCTTGAAATCAGGATTCTCTCATTTTCTGCGTGGCACTATATCACTTATATGGTCGTAGCCGTTGCCGTGCTTGGTTTCGCCGCTGCAGGAATTGTTCTTTCAACTAAAAAAAATTTCGGAAATTTACGGAAACTAAGCTTCTTTTCATCAGTCTGCTTTGCCGTTTCGGTTCCGTTTTCATTTTTCTGCATATCGAAAATTCCGCTTGACGCGATGATGTTCAATAAAATTTATCTCATTTTATTTCTTTTTGCTGATTCGTTTATGTTGTTTCTGCCGTCGTTTTTTGCGGGACTTTCACTTATTTCACTTTTTGAAAATTCAGGAAAAAACGTTAACGTTTACTACTTTTTTTCAGTCATAGGTTCAGTCACCGGCTGTTTTGCGGCACTTCCGCTCATGGAAAAATTCGGAATGGAAGGGGTTCTTTCGCTAACGGTCTGTTGCGGCGCGCTTTCTTCGCTTCTTCTTTCAAAATTCGATGTGAGAAATCGTAAGAACTTCATAATTTCAGTGATTTTACTGCTTCTGTCCATTTCTTTGGTGCCTATAAAGAACACACTTTTTTCTTTCAGAACTGCGTCATCGAAACTGCTTGCCGCCGTGACCGATGAAAAAACGCCGCCGGATTATACGAAATGGGACAGAGCAGGGCGGGTTGACATCGTAAATGATGCCGGAAAACTCACTTCGCTCGATTTTTTTCCTGATGCAAAAAGGGGAGTCGTTACGATCGACGGTGATGCCGCGACCTTGATTTATGATTTTTCCGAAAATCCTGAACAGGTAGCGGTTTCGCTTTATTCTACGGGCTATCTTGGTTTGCAGAATCCCGATGTTTTTATTGCGGGACTTTCGGCTACCGATGTTGCGGCGGCGCTTTTCTGGCAGGCAAAATCGGTGACTTCGGTTGAAGTCAACAAGGCGATGATAGATTTAATGATGCAGAAATATTCGACTTTTAAGAATAATATCCTGAAAAGCGAACAAGTTTCCATATCTCACGGCGAGGTTCGGGATTTTTTTGAAAAAACTGATAAAAAATATGATCTGATTCAGTTTTCCGGGACTGATACTGCAAGTGCGCTTTTGAACGGAATGTATATAATGAGCGAAACTTACCTCTACACAGAAGAGGCGTTCAAAAGTTATATTGAACATCTTAGCGACGACGGAACACTTGCTTTTATGAGGTGGATTTTCTGGCCTCCGCGAGAAACCTTGAAGGTCGTTTCTACTGCTGTCGCGGCTTTGAGAGAGCTCGGGATTGAACATCCTGAAAACAATATCGTCATAATCAGTGACGGAATTCTGGCTTCGGCGCTTATAAAAAAACGTCCGTTCACATGGTCTGAACTTAGTGATTTTACAGGAGTTGTTGCCGCTACCAAAGATTTGCGGATTATATATGCTCCGGGATTTTCGGCCGGAGCAGGCTACTACGCTCCGGTTTTCAAAATTGCGAATTTTTCGACATGGCAGGGGCTCGAGTTTATAAAGAGCAGCTTCGGCGTATTTTTCGACTTTGTCAGCCGCGGGAAAGAGGGTGATTTTATCAAGGTTTATTCATACAACATCAGGCCGGCAAGCGATGACAGACCGTTTTTCTTTAATTACTTTCATTTCAGAGACAACAGTTTCCTGCGCGAAATTCATAATGTTGTGATTGATCCGAGCATATTTAAGCTTGTGATGTTGTTGCTGACTTTTACGCTGATTCTTTTTTTGGCGGTTTCAATGGTGTTCACTCCGCTTTTTTTCATGCATAAAGAGGAAAAAAACTATGCTCCGGCGGCTCAGATCCTAGCTTTTTTGTCGATCGGATTCGGTTTTATGTTTGTTGAAATGACTTTGATTCAGAAGTTTACGCTTCTTTTCGGCGATCCGGCGACTTCGGCTGCTTCTGCAATCGGAATTCTGCTTGTTTTTTCGGCTCTGGGTTCGCTTTTCAGCAAAAAAATACTGATTCTGTTCGGCGAAAAAGTGCTTTTTGCCATTCTGATGTTCGTGTTGCCGCTTATGATCTTGGTCTATGCCGTCCTTTTGCCGCATTTTATGGCTGCGTGCGCCGGCACAGGCTTCGGTCTGAAAATTTTCCTTACTGCACTTTTTATTTTTCCGCTCGGCTTTCTGGCCGGACTTGTTTTACCTTCATCACTGATAATTGTCGGTGAAAAGAAACCGTCATTTGTTCCGCTAGCATTCGGCGCAGAAGGAGCGGCATCGGTTTTGGCTACCCTGTTTTCTGTGATTGTTGCAATGGTTTATGGCTTTAAGTTTGTTTTTGTTCTTGCTGCTTTCTGCTACTTTTTCGCCGTTGCAGCAATGCTTTATTTCGTGAAAAAAACGGCAAAACAGCAATAGTGCCTTTCAAAAATTATTGCAAAAATCGTAAAAATCACTAAAATACTGCGGTTTTATTTTTTGAGGATGCCATGAAAAATACGCTTCTTGTAAAAGAAATCAGGGAGATGCTGGAGGACGGACTTTACGAGGATATCAAAGACTTCGCCGAATCCAATCCGCCTGATGTAGTCGCCAACTTCTTTGAAGCGTTGGAAATCCCTGAAATAATTCAGATCTTTTCGTTTATCGACGAAGAGATCGTTGCCGATATATTTACTGAATTTGAAGACGACGTCAAAAATCAGCTTACTTCGCAGATGTCAAGCAGACAGCTCGCCGAACTTCTTTATGAACTGCCTGAAAATCTGCACACGCAGGTGCTTTCAGCTCTTGACGAAGAAAAAAAGTCGGAAATCCACGAACTTATCGAGGAAATAGACAAAGAGTCGAGGCAGGCGCAGGAAGCTCTTTTCGGCAACATCCCAGGCATCATCCGTGACCGCGAAGGCAACATCCACGAAAGCATCAGGGTTTACAAGCCTTTTGCGAAAAAACTTAAACAAATCAACAAGTTAGATAAAGGAACATTGATCACTGTAACCGATCCCGGTCAGGAAGAGATCGACTTTCTCTGCAAGGAACTCAAAATTCCGGCGGACTTTTTCGAATACTCTCTCGATATGGATGAAAGAGCCAGAATCGAAGAGGACGACAACAATAAACTTGTTATCGTTAAGATCCCTTACTACGACTCGACCGACGAGGACGAGATGTACGGAACGATTCCGCTCGGCGTCATTTTTGCCGAAAACACGATCCTGCTTGTCTGCGGAATGCAGACCGATTTTGTCTCGAAAATGATAGAAAACATGCAAAAAAGGTATCTCGGAAGCCTCGCCAAGGACGATTTTATACTCTCTGCACTTTTTGACACGACGCAGCTTTTCCTGCTTTACCTCAAACAGATAAGCAACATCATCACGATCGTCCAGAAAAAGATCCAGGAAACGAGCAGAAACGAAGACCTTGCGAAACTTCTCAACCTCGAAAAAAGTCTTGTCTACTTCACGACAGCGCTGAAATCGAACGAGTTTATGGCGATGAAACTGCGCAAAATAGGGATCGTTCCGGCAAACGACGACAACGACGACAAAATCGACGACATCGTGACCGAAACCAAACAGGCGATAGAGATGTCATCGATCTACAACAACATCGTGAGCGAGATGATGACGGCGTTCAGCTCGATCATTTCAAACAAACTGAACAACATCATGAAACTTCTCACCATCATCACGATCGTCCTCACCGTTCCCGTCATGTTCGCTTCTATCTACGGCATGAATATTCAGCTCCCCGGCGACAAATCGCCTTACGCGTTCGCTGTTTTCGTAATAATCTCGATAATGTTTTCCGGACTTGTCGTCTGGTATTTCAAGAAAAAAGACTGGTTCTAGACAATTTTCACTCTATTCCGATTTGACGTAAAAACTGAGTATTTTTGGCAAATTCCTCAAAACTTCTTTACTTTGAAATTTTCAAGACTATACTTTTGCGTTTTTTGTTTTGTTAATGGTGGAAAAAATGTTTCAGCTGGATAATCTTTTGTCGGTTTTTACAAGCGATATAGCAATAGATCTCGGAACGGCAAACACTCTCATTTATGTCAAGGGCGAGGGGATCGTCGGTAACGAGCCGAGCGTCGTAGCCGTTCAGGAAAAGGATTCGAGAGGCACGAGATCAGTCCGTGCAGTCGGCCGCGAGGCAAAGGAGATGATAGGCAAGGCGCCTGTAAACATCAGTGTCATCAGGCCGCTGAAAGACGGCGTCATCGCCGATTTCGAGGTCGCTCACCAGATGCTTCGCTACTTCATCAAGCACGCGTACAAACGCGGAAGTTTCATCAAGCCGAGGATCGCGATCGGTGTTCCCTACGGCATTACAGAAGTCGAAAAGAGAACAGTCCGCGAAGCGGCTCTGGGAGCAGGTGCGAGAGAGGTTTTTCTCGTCGAGCAGCCTATGGCGGCGGCAGTCGGCGCGAACATGCCTGTAACCGAACCGACGGGCAACATGATAGTCGATATCGGCGGCGGCACGACCGAGGTCGCGGTCATTTCGCTTGCCGGGATCGTCTATTCGAAGTCTGTCAAATCGGCGGGCGACAAAATGGATGAAAGCATCATCGACTACATCAAGAAAAAATACAATCTCGCGATCGGTGAAAGGATGGCGGAACAGATAAAATGGACTATCGGAAACGCTTATCCCGACGATTCGCGTGATTTTATGGAAGTCAAAGGGCTTGACCTCGTGGCAGGAGTTCCCAAAACTATCGAGATCCACAGCGACGAAATCAGGGAGGCTCTGTCAGAAGTCGTAAAAGCGATAGTTTCGGCTGTAAAAGTCGTTCTCGAAAACACTCCGCCCGAACTTGCTGCCGACATCGTCGACAAGGGAATCGTTCTTGCAGGCGGCGGCGCGCTGCTCAAAAATCTTGACATTCTTCTGCGCGAAGAGACGAATCTGCCTGTTATAATCGCCGAGGATCCGCTTAAATCGGTCGTTATGGGAACAGGCAAGATACTTGAAAACATTTCACTTTTGAAGACAGTTTCTCTGTATTAGCTTGAATAAGAAGAAAGTTATCCGCTATATTTTCATTTTTTCGTTTTTTCTCGTTCTTATCGTTCCGCAGTTTTTTCTGGAGTATAATTCGCGCTTTTACTTTATCGACGATGTCCAGATAATTTTCCGCAATCAGATCGACAACATCCGCGAGACTTTCGGCATAATCGCCGACCTCAAAAATGTCGGAAAACAGAACAGGATCCTCGAGCAGGAAGTCGCCGAACTCAAGGTTCGCCTGCTTATGAACGACGCGATACTGAAGGAGAACGAGGAACTTTCGAAACTGCTCAAACTCAAGGACAGCTACGGAAAATATACGATCATTCCGGCAAAAATACTCAACTATTCGGAACTTAACCCTAACAGGATCTCGATCAGTTTCGAAGAGCAGTATGCAAAGCTCATGGCGGAAAAATCGACTGTCGTTTCAAGCATGGGGCTTGTCGGGCTTGTCACATCGTTTCACGGCGCGAGAGCCGAGGTCGAGCTTATCACGTCAAAGGAGTTCACGATTCCGGCCGTTCTTGAAAACCGCGAGGAATGCACAGCCATTCTGCAGGGAAACGGGCAGTCGCTTTCGGTGCTTTTTCTCGACAAACTCTGCAATTCTCCCGATGCCGACGGTAAAAGGATGCTGAGCGCTAACCTCAGCGAAAACTACACGATCCCCTACATTCCGATCGCGATAATCGGCAATCTGAAGGAAGACGAAAGCAATATCCTCTTTATGAAAGGCGAGGCGATCCCTCTTTTCAAAAAAGGGAAACTTAACCATATTTTCATTGTCGTCGGCGCGAATACCGGCGAAAACAAGTCACTGTTCTAAGATTTAATCTTGTTGTTCTATTGAGAAATTATTGGTAATTAAAACGACTTAGCTGTTTTCTTTCAGGCTTTCCATATATTCTTTGCCGCGCATTGCGTGACGCAGAGCGGCTGAAAGGATTGTTTTTCTGAGTCTGAGCGAATTCGGGGTAACTTCGACAAGCTCGTCTTCGTTGATGAAGTGTATCGCTCTTTCAAGAGTCATCGGTTTTATCGGGGTGAGCGTTACGGCGTCATCTTTTCCCGCAGCACGCATGTTGGTGAGTTTTTTCGCTTTGCACGGGTTGACGTCGATATCGAGGTCTTTCGAGTGTTCGCCGATGATCATTCCTTCATAGACCGGCATTCCGGGTGTGATGAAGAGTTCGCCGCGCGGTTCAAGGTTGAAAAGGGCGTAGGCGATCGCTTCACCCTGTCTGTCGGAAACGATGGAACCTGTGAATCTGACGGGGAAGTTGCCGCGGTATTCCTCATATCCTTCAAAAAGCGTGTTGAGAGTTCCCGTGCCTTTCGTGTCGGTGAGGAACTGATCGCGGTAGCCGATGAGTCCGCGGGACGGAACGGTGAATTCCATGAAAGCGCGTTCATTCGCCGAGTTGACGAGATTGGTCATCCTTCCTTTTCTTGCCGAAAGTTTCTCGGTGACTATTCCGGTGAACATTTCGTGGCATTCGATGTAGACGTGCTCGATCGGCTCGTATTTCTTGCCGTCGATCTCTTTGTAGATAACGGTCGGTCTGCCGACGCAGAGCTCGAAGCCTTCACGCCTCATCTGCTCGACGATGATCGCCATCTGGAGCTCGCCGCGTCCTTTGACGATGACGTAATCGTTCGTTTCGGGCTCTTCCAGCCTGATCGAAACGTTCATCAAGGTCTCTTTATGAAGTCTCTCTTTGATCTTTCTGAGCTGGACGTATTTTCCGTCTTTTCCTGCAAGCGGACCGTTGTTTATCGTGAAGACCATACTGACTGTCGGTTCGTCTACTTTGATCCTTGGAAGTGCGACGGGCTGCTCGATCGTTGCGACGGTGTCACCGATGTGGACGTCTTCGATTCCGGCAAGAATTACGATGTCGCCGGGTTCCACGATTTCTGCATCGACAAGTTTAACACCCTGATAAAGCTGGAGTTTCGAAACTTTAAGGCGTGCCTGCTCGTTGCCTTCCTTGATGCAGACAAGCGATTCGTTGCAGTGGACGCTGCCGTTTACAACTTTGCCTATCGCGAGTCTGCCCAAATAATCGTTGTAGCTCAGATCTGTGACAAGCATCTGGAAAGGCTGTTCCGGATCGTAGAGCGGACCTTTCGTGAATTCGATTATCTTATCCATGAGGATGTGGAGGTTTTCGCCTTTTTCCTCAAGAGTTTCCTGAGCGATCCCGTCACGTCCTATCGCATAGAGAACAGGGAAGTCAAGCTGTTCGTCGTCGGCGCCTAAGTCTATGAAAAGATTGCCGATTTCATTCAAAACTTCCTGTGGGCGGGCATCTTTTCTGTCGATTTTATTTATTACGACCATGATCTGAAGTTTTGCTTCGAGAGCTTTGCGAAGAACGAATCTCGTCTGCGGAAGCGGACCTTCCGACGCGTCAACGAGAAGAATTGCGCTGTCCGCCATGAAAAGCGCACGTTCGACTTCGCCGCCGAAATCGGCGTGTCCGGGAGTGTCGATGATGTTTATTTTGACGCCTTTCCATACGACCGAGCAGTTTTTCGCAGCGATCGTGATGCCGCGTTCACGCTCGAGATCCATATTGTCCATGATCCTGTCGTTTACGATCTCGCCTTCGCGGAAGACACCGCTCTGCTTGAACATTGCGTCAACAAGTGTCGTTTTACCGTGGTCAACGTGAGCGATTATCGCCACGTTCCTGATTTTGTCGTTTCTTACTAAATTGCCCATCTGATTCCTTCTAAAAAAGACCATCTTAAAAAAAACGCGCGTAATTTAATTAGAGATTTTGTAATTTCAAGAATTTTCTGGCGCTGTTATTGAAATTTCTTGTAGAAATCGGCGAGATCTTTGTTCAGTTTGTTGAATTTGTCGCCGTATTTTATGACTTTCGGTTCCGTTTCGTTGACACTGCCCACGATTTTGTCGCCTTCGATCCTGCATTCCGGCGTAAATTCGGATTTCCCGCTTACGCACGAATTTGTGAAACTGTCGATTTTACCGAGGTTTTCTTCATAAATTTTGATGAATTCGCCGCTTTCCCTTTCAAGTTCCTTCATTGTCGCGACATATCCGGTGTAGGTGTCGGTCAGCTTTTTGTTGTTTCTGCTTTTGACGACTTCCATGTTGTTGGTGCTCGCCTCGATCTGCTGTTTCAGATTTGCGTTCTGGCTTTTCAGATTCTGCAGATCTGCCGACATGGTCTTTTTGGCGTTTTCCATTTTTGCCAGAATATCGCCCATTCCCGCTTTGTGGTAGTCGTTTTCCATCGCTATCACGTTGTTCTTTTCGTCTTTGTAGACTGCGAGTTTGGAGTTTCCGTCGTTAAAAAGATTCTCCATTTTTGTCTCGCTTGTCCGGCATTTTTCCATGTCTGTTTTCGAGACGCAGACGTTTCTGGCTTCCTCTATCGTTTTGAGCATCGAGGCACAGAGCTGGCGCAGCGTGCTGTTCTGCAGAAGGATCTTGTTGAGTCCTTCCATGAAAATTTTCCCTTTTCCCGCTGATTCCGCCGAGCTGTTTTTAAGCGCCTCACCGAGTTTGCCTTTGGAGTTTTTGAACGCTTTGTTGTCTTCTTCAAGCCCTTTCTGCATCGACCGGACAAGTTCCTTTTTCGCGTTCAGGTTGTTCGAAACGGTTCTTTTGAAATCTTCTTTATTGGCGTCGTTGCTTCTGTCGTTGAGTTCCTTAGCCCTTGCCGCGGCGTTATCCATCGTGTCAAGGTCACTGTTGAACTTTTCCTTTTCGTCGTTGAGGACCTCTGCCGATGAGGCTATCTGCTGGTCGAGCGATTCGCATTTCGAATATTTTTCGTCATTGTCGATAGTCTTGCATTCTTCCACGTAGCTGTTGAAAGCATTTTCGTATTCGGCAAGCATCGATTTTATCTTCGGGATCCTTGATTTCGCGGATTCACGGGCGTCGCAGTAGATTTTGAGTGCTGTGACGACGCTCTTGTCAAGGTCGTTGCCGGACGGGTTTTCGCACTCTTTTTCGTCGGTAGAAAATTTTTTTTCGACTTCTGCGACCCTTCTTTTGTCGGCAGCGATTTTTTTGCTTTCCTCCTTGTAAATATCAGCTGAAATAACTGAAAAAGAGCAGAAAAGAATCATAAAAAGGAACAATTTTTTCATTTTTTACCTCCGGAACCAAAAATTACGCCGGAATCTGTCACAAAAACGATATTTTTGCAAATTTGCAAAGTAAAATTAAAATTGAATGCTTTTTTTGAGTCTGCAGGTTTTGTAGAGGTGCTTTTTATGAAAAAATTTTCTGGAATTTTTGTTTTTTTAATCGTTTTTCTGCCGGTTTTTTCAGTTTTTGCGCAGAAGAATCCCGATGATTTTTCGGTCGTAAGAAAAGTTTCCGACGGAACTCTTAACTTCACTTCGTTCGAGCTTTCAGTCACGGGAAACGGCATTCCCGAAACGAATGCCGCGAACCTCAATTCGGCGAGGATCACTGCGGAAAAGGCGGCTTTGCTGAACGCAAAACGGAAAACCGCGAAAATCATTCTCTCGCTGGTGCTTTCCGGAAAGACGACCGTCAAAGCTTTTTTTGAAGGGAAGGGGATGAACGATTTTGTCGAAAAACTGATAAGCGACGAAGATTTTAGGGAAATAACTTATGAAAGATTTTATTCGAATTCTGCAGTTGACGTGACTTATAAAGTAAATATTTCCAAATACCTGCAGAAAATTGCCGATGCTGCGGCAGCAGATCTGCCGAAACCCGGGGCAGAGGCTGAAGAGAAAACCGAAAATGTTCCGGAAAAAACAAAATCGGTTCTTCTTGTAAACTTCAAAAGCAAGGCCGAACCGGCGCTTCTGATGTCGCTTGTCGATGAAAAAGGGACGAAGATTTATGATATTTCGATGAGCTCACAACAGAGAAAAACTCCTGTTTCGCTCTTTTTCGCAAAGAAAAAAGCCGATATTCTGATCGAAAAAGCTGGGCTTTCCGGCGAAACGCTTGCCGTTCAGGCTCTCAAAATCAAAAACGGAACGGAAATCGTCATAAAAAACAGCGATGCCGAAAAAATCAGAAACGAACTCAAGGCGGAATGTTTCGAAGAGGGCGGGATCGTCGCGGTTTTACCCGAATAGCTATTGATTCGGACTGCTTACCTTTGCCAGATATCTGATTTCACTGCTTGAAAGCGCAACAGGTCTGTATTTTTCAGAAACCGCCGATCTTATCATTGAAATCAGAAACGGAAGGATGAAAAGCGACGGGACAGAAGCGAAAAGGAACAGCGTAAAAAGGTTCGAAGCCCTGTTTTTCACGGTTTTGTTCGTCTGCATGAACATCGAACAGCCGTAAAGGACAGATGAAACAGGCGAAATTCCGGTGAAGCAGGGGATCAGGAACCACGTCAGAAACGAAAGAAGGAGAAAAACCGAGGCGTAAAGCTGACAGAGCATTTCAAACGCGTTCGCTCCGGCGATGTAGCCCGACATCGTGATTATCGCCGAAAGGAGATAGATAAAGACGGTTTCGCTGAAAAAACAGCTGTTCTGCCGCTTTTGCGGTATTTCCTTCCACTGTCCGCCGTCGATCAGCAGGATCCCTTCCTCTTTCGAAATTTCTTCGAGACTTATTTCAAGAGTGTTGCAGCCGACGATATTTTTGATTCCGGTCGTATCCGAGTTCTTCTCGATGATATCGATAACTTCGCCGATAAAATCCATTTTCGGGTTTTCTTCGTGCAGGGATGCCGCGCTTTTCCTGACAAGCTTTCTGCCGCAGCCCCGGCAGTAGTAAGAATTGTTGTTCGTGCTTTTGCAGTGCGGACAGACTGTCATTTTCCCTCTTTTTCGCTGCCGGAGATTTTGACTGCCTCGTGTTTCATCACTTTGCCTATGATTTTTTCGGCTTCGGCTGCATTCATCGCCGTTTTTTGCGGAAGGAACCACAGATCGACCGAAATTTTGTCGTCCTTGACGCTTTTTAGATACCTGCCGTCAAAGGAAAGAAGCGGGTCTTTTTCGATCTTTTTCTCAACGTTTTTAATTGCATTGTAGATAAAAAGCGCCTCTTTTATCTGCTTGCTGATGACGTTTTCGTAAAGTTCGCCTGTGTAGGCGATTTCGTAGGCGATGTTCGGGATCCTGATGAAATAGAGCGTCTTGCTGTTTTCAAACTTCGTGCGGTAGAATTTCTCGCTCTGATTGAATACCGGTTTGAAATCCTTGATGTTTTCAAGCGAATTCAAAACCATGTTCGTAAGTTTGTTTATGTTTATGAAGAATGTCAGCGAAATCGAAAGGTCGAATTTGTCAGCCTCGAGAACAAGCGAATCGACTACTTTTCTTTTGAACGGAAGCCCCATGAGTTTCATTTCGGTGTAGTCGAGGCTCATGAACTGCGAATTGTCCGAGGCCGAAATCTTGCCGGAGTGGAGAATCTTCATGAGATCCTCGCCGAGTCTCTCTTCGCCGCCTTCATCTGAATACGCAAAATTCGGGACTACCTGCAAGTATATGAAATCGTTTAGTTTTTCTATTACGACATGACTTGTTTTGATAGAAGTTCCGATGATTTCGTCGATCTTTTTTTCCATCGAGTTCCCTTTGGAGTTTTTGACAAGCTCGTCGTAGTTAGCCGGCAGTTCGACAACCGGCGGAACGGGAAGCTGACGGACTTCAAGGCCGGAAGGAAGCGGTGCATCTGCAAAAACAGACGAAAAGAAAAAAGCGAAAAAAGACAAAAAAAGAGAAATTTTTTTCATAAGAACCTCCGCAAAAAGCGGAAAATTCTATTTTTTAAGTTTAATTTCGCAAATTTTTCCGGTTTGATTATAATCTTTTGCTTTTTTGGGAGGTTTAAATGAGAAAACGTCTGTTTGTTACATTCTTTATTCTTTGCGCCCTGATTGTTTCGTGCGGTAAAGAAGGCTTGTATGACAAATATGAAGTTACCGACTGCACGCCGGAAAATATCAATACCGCGGCTTATGAATTTATGCAGGACTGGTATCTTTGGTATAAACATCTGCCGGCGGTGGATCCGACTGATTATAAAACGCTTTCCGATTTGCTCGAAGCATTGAGATACAGGAAAGGCGACACGATTATCGACAGATTTTCCTACACCATGACGAAAGAGGAACACGAGAGTTACTATTCAGGAAAACGTTACGGGATGGGAATTTCGTATATGCGCGATGACGACGATTCTATTTATGTCGCAGTGGTTTATCCCGGCAGTCCGGCCGGTAATGCCGGGCTTAGACGAGGTCAGAAAGTGCTTGCGCTGAACGATGTCACTGTCGAAACTTTGGATGAAAATGCCGCATATAACCGGGAACACAGTGCGGATGAGGATTTTGAAGAAAAAACTGACTGGAACAATGTCTATAACGCTGAAAACAAGGGTGAAGCGGTGAAATTTCTTGTTCTGGACAACGGCGAAGAGCTGGAAACGACGGTCTATCTTGATGATTATAGCGCGAAATCGGTTCTTGCCTCGAAAATAATCGAAAATAACGGTGTGAAGATCGGATATGTTCATCTGAAATCATTCATTCAGTCGTCGGAAGAGGAGCTGAACACAGTTTTTACGGATTTCAAAAAGGAGAAAATCGATCATCTTATCCTCGATTTCCGCTACAACGGCGGCGGTCTTGTAAAAGTTGCCGAACAGCTTATCAACCTTATTTTGGGAAAAAAAGGGAAGGGAAAAGATATAATAAAAATCCTTTATAACGACAAGCAGAGCAAATACAACGAAGTTTATGAAGGCGCTGTTCTTGAAAATTCGCTTGACGGCATCAAAAAAGTCGCCGTGATCGTCAGTGCAGGAACGGCAAGCGCCTCTGAAATGGTTATAAACTCGCTGACGCCGTTTGTGGAAGTATCTCTTTTCGGCGAAACGACTTACGGCAAGCCTGTCGGAATGAATCCGCTCGATATTTGCGACCAGACGATTGTTCCGATCACCTTTAAATATGCAAATGCCGAAGATTACGGGGATTTCTTCCTGGGAATGGAGCCTACCTGTAATTCCGGAGACGATTTCAAGCACGATTTCGGCGATGTTCTGGAAGACGGCGTGAAAAATGCGCTTTATTATTTTGACAATAAAAAATGTCTTGGAAGCAGCGCGGCAAGAAGTTCCGGAAAACGCAGGACGATAGAAGAACGGATTCCGAACAAACTCAAAGGAACAGGCAGGATCGACTATACTTTTTAAGTTACTGCAAAATTTGATTTAATTTTTATTTTCATTAAAATTTTTCGTTTTTTGTTGTTTATCATCGGAGGAAATTTATGAAAAAATCACTTGTTTTTATTTTTTGCTGCTGCTTTGCCGGGCTGTTTCTTGTTGCCTGCGGCAGTTCGGAAAATAAAGAAGCCAAAGAATGCGAGAGCAATCTGGACTGCCAAGTCGGCAAGAAATGCTCGGCTGAAGGAGTTTGTGTAAAAGATCCGGATTACAACAAAAATGCCGGCAAAGACAAGGACGGGAGTGAGCTTCCTGACAATACTTCATCCGGTGATGAAACCGACACAGGCAATGAGACCGATACTGACACCGATACGGATTCCGACGACACCGATACTACCGATTCATCCGACTCGGCAACCGATGACGATGATTCGGGAACAGACGATTCCGATTCTGCAGATTCCGATTCGTCCGACGACGATGCAGACTCAGGTGATTCGGATGTGGATAGCGATTCCGACGGCGACTCGGAAAATGATGATGAAGATTCGGATCAGGATGATAACGATCAGGATGAAGATACTGAAACAGATGACGATGTCGAATATTGCGATACGACCTGTCCCGCGCTGATTACGGATGACGGCTGTCTTCCGGCAATGGAAAGCGAAAAGGAAAAAGGGCTCTGCAACGGAATGGATGACGACTGCGACGGCGAGATCGATGAAGGCTGCACCTGCAATGTAGGTGACACCCAGCCGTGTTTTTCCGGAAAGCCGAAACAGAGAGGAGTCGGAATATGCAGCGACGGTATCCAGAACTGCATACCTCAGATGCGCGGCGTAAAAGCGGTAAAAGGAAAATGGGGACAGTGCAAAAACCAGATCCTCCCGATGAATGCCGAAGTTTGCGACAAAGCCGACAACAACTGCAACGGCTGTGCGGACGAGGGGCTCTGCTGTTCGCCGAAAATCGACTGCTCCTACGACATCGGAACGGCATCTCCGTTTGCAGACAAGCTGATCGACGGAACAAAGATCTATGACCCGGCAAACGAATATCAGGATGCCGGCACGGCGACATGGGAATGGACCTTGACGAAAGGTTCATGCGATATCGTCCTCAAAAAAACAAGTTTTTCGCTCACAAGCGCTGTCGAAGGCGTCGCTGGAACAAGCACAGATGCCGCTGACAAAATCACATTCAGCGGAGTAGGCCTCTCGAAATTCAATGTAAATTTCCAGCTTTCCGGAACTTACTATCTCCATCTCAAAGTTACACGCGAAAACGGCGAGGTTTATGAGTGCGAATGGCCTCTCAAAGTAGCTTCAAACGGACTCAGAATCGAGCTCTGCTGGGATACATACTCTTCAATCGATGTAGATTTGCATCTTGGTAAAGAGAATAAAACCACTGCATGGAACAATAATTCGGAATGTTATTGGAAAAACTGCGACACAAGCAGAGGTTATAATGGAACAGATCCTGACTGGGGATATCTCAATACGATGAATTATGATCCGGCAACAGGAGCGGAAAAATCAATGCCGAATCCGCGCCTCGACATTGACAACCGTGCTGAGGGCGAGGGAGCAAAACCTGAAAACATCAACCTTGACAATCCTGTAGAAAATGACGTTTTCAAAGTTTTGGTTCATCATTATTCTCCTGCCGAAGTTGTTAACGGGGAATGTCTTGACTGGTATCACGGTTTGTTCGTCGATATTTGTTTGGAATATGAAGAAATTTACACTTACTCCTATCCGGTCGTAAATGTCTACTGCGGCGGCTCCCTCAAAGCGACCTACGGTACGGGAGAAACCGGCACGCAGGTCTCTGATTTCAGAGACAGGGATGATTCATGGGAAGTTGTTAAAATCAAATGGGTCGGTGATCCGACGAGCGACGAATGTATACTCACGCCGAATCTTAAAGAAAACAATGCCCAGGTTCCGACTTTCACAGACTGGTAGCCGGTTAAACTTAGTCTGATTTCTGAAATCCTGAAATTTTTCCCTCGCATTTTATAAAAAATTGAGTATAATATTCTGTTTTTTTGTTTCGGAGGAAAATATGAGAAAGACTTTTGTGTTCATTTTTTGCTGTTTTTTCGCAGGTTTGTGCCTGACCTCCTGCGGCGGATCAGAACAGGATTCGGCCAAAGAGTGCGAAAACAATTTCGGATGTCCGATGGGGCAGGAATGCTCGTCGGAAGGTGTTTGCGTCGATATTAAAAAAGGCGGCAACGGCGGCGAAAGCGGAGGAATTTCCGGCGGAGAAGGCGGTTCGGAAGGCGGTAGTTCAGGCGGTTCCGACGGAGGTTCATCGTCCGGTGACGGTGATACTGTCGATGACGATCAGCCGGTAACAGGGCCGTGCGAACCCGGAAAGACACAGAAATGCGAATATGACGGATATGCAGCATCCGAGGGTGTCGGACCTTGCAAGGCGGCGGTAAGAACATGCAATGATGACAGATCGTGGGGAAAATGCGAAGGCGAAGTCCTTCCTGTTGCCGAGAACAACGAAGAGCTCTGCACCAACGATATCGACGATGACTGCGACGGCGAAGTCGATAACAAAGAAGGAAGTTGCAAGAAGTTCTGGCATAGCGGTGACACAGGCGATACCGATAACAACGAACCCGGCAATATCAACGTCGGATTTACCGGAGAGTATTCCGATGCCTATGTAGTTCCCAGCACCGAGGAAATATGTGCCGATAGTTGTATTCCTATAAAAGCCGAGTGTGCGGATCCTATGGATTCCGAAAAAGCCGAAGGGCTTTGCAACGGTCTTGACGATGACTGCGACGGCGTTGTAGATGAAGGCTGTCCATGCTCGCCAGGTCAGACTCAGCCTTGTTTCGCAGGACCGCCTAATTTCAGAAATGTCGGAAAATGCACGGACGGAGTCCAGACATGCAAGGTCACGTTGCGCGGTTCTTCAACAGGAACATGGGGAGAATGTCAGCACGGAATCAGCCCGCAGCCAGATGTTTGCGACAATGCCGACAACAACTGCAACGGCTGTGTCGACGACCAGATCTGCTGTGCTCCTCCGATAGACTGCGCTTATGATTTAACAGAGGGCGGAACCAAACCTTTTAAACCTTTTCAAGAAGACAAGATAATCGACGGTACTAAGATTTACGATGCCAGCCACAAATTCAACGATGCCGATACGGCAACATGGGAATGGAGCTTGACGCAGGGCCCGTGCGACATAGTTCTCGGCAAAGTCAATTCTTATGCCAAAGCTGCAAAAACTCAGGCAGAACTTGCTGAAAAGTTGGCAGAGAGTGATAGAAAAACGGTTGTCAGCGGAGTCGGTTTGTCGCAGTTCAAGGTCAAATTCAGACTTTCAGGAAATTATACGCTTCACCTTAAAGTCACACGCGAAAACGGTGAAGTTTATGAGTGTGAATGGGTTATAAGAGTTGTTTCCGAGGGCTTAAGAATCGAGCTCTGCTGGGATAAAACAGGTAGCCATTCCAAACCTACAAGCGGTCGAGATTTGGATCTGCACATGGGTAAAAACGAAAAGACAAGTACTTGGGAAAGCGGTGCTTGTTACTACGGCAGTAAAACTCCATCTTGGGGATATGGCACTACTCAAAACTATGATAAAGAAGGAAATTTAAAAACCATGAGCAATCCTCGTCTTGATATGGATAATATCAGAACCGCAGGAGAACCTGAAAACATAAATGTTGACAATCCGAATAACGGAGATGTATTCAGAGTAGGAGTAAACTATTTTTCATGGGGTGACTATTCCCCAACTTCTCTGGAAACTCACCCGGTAATAAATGTTTATTGCGGCGGCACTTTAAAGGCTACTTACGGTGTCGAACCTCAGGTTAAGAATTTTACAAACTCAAATAATTTCTGGGAAGTTGTGGAAGTAACATGGAAGGGTGATTATTCAAGCGATCAGTGCGAGCTTAATCTGAAATGGAATAATGGTTATGTTATAAGATCATCCATGCCTAAATATACTGACTGGGAAAATCAATAAAATCCAATTTTTAAAATCCAAAAAAATCTTTTTCACCCCTATTTTCGAGAATGTTTGACAAACTCTCATTTAACTGTAAGAATAACGGGCTGTTTTGTTGCAGCGGGGGATTAAAAACTGTTCACGGAGGTTGATTTGGACGCGTTCCCTACATTCGAAGTAGTGGGAGTTATCATCTGCATTATCCTGAGTGCCTATTTCAGCGGCACGGAAACGGCTTTGACAGCACTTTCGGAAGCAAAATCGGAGATAATGGAGGATAAATATCCTTTTATTGCGCCTATTCTCAAAAAGTGGAAGAAAAATCCTGGTCTGATCCTTTCTTCACTCCTTGTCGGAAACAATATTGTCAATATTTTTGGTGCTCTGCTTGCCGGAAAGATCGCGTCGTTCGCGCTTGCAAGCCACGGACAGGCGGTCGCCGACGCCGCGGCAGTTGCCGGAATGACCCTTTTTGTCCTTATTTTCGGCGAAGTCACACCGAAAACTTTTGCTAAACTCATGCCTGAACGCTGGCTTTTTCCCGCGCTCATAGTTTTCCGCATTTTTGACTGGATCCTGATGCCGTTCGCCCTTGTTCTTTCAAAATTCGCAAGTGCCGTCGTCAAGTTCATGGGCGGCGAAAGCGAATATTCCGAAATGACGCAGAACGAGATCGAGTATATGATTCAGAAGGGGAGTGACCGCGGCGTTTTCGAGCAGGAAGAACAGGGCGAGCTTCTCACAAGCGTCATCGAATTTAAAGATACTTTAGTCAAGGAGATTATGACTCCTAGAACCGATTCGAATTTTCTGGAAGTTGATACTACGATCGCTCAGGCTATGGAAAAGATCGAGGAATGGGGTCACAGCAGAATCCCTGTCTATGAAGAGTCTGTCGACAACATCAAGGGAATTCTTTACGTGAAGGATCTCGCGATGCTCATCACGAAAGACAAGTCGGTGCTTGACGACAAGATAATCACGGTCGCGCGTCCCGGCGTTTTTTATGTTCCCGAAACGCAGAAGATCCACGACACCCTTGCAAAAATGAGGGCTGAAGGCAACCATCTCGGCATCGTTGTCGACGAATTCGGCGGAACTTCCGGAATCATCACCCTTGAAGACGTTCTGGAAGAGCTTGTCGGTGAGATCCGCGACGAAAACGACAAGGACGAGAAACAGTTTGAAAAGATTGAAGAAAACGTCATTCTGGTCGATGCCCATATTACGATAAGCGATCTCTATGAAGAGCTTGACATCAAAATTCCCGATGACGGCGAATACACGAGTCTCGGCGGTTTTATCGTAAGCGAGGCAGGCGAGGTCCCGCAGACCGGTTTTGTGATGAACTATGAAAATTACGAATTCAAGGTCGTTGAAAGCAACGAAAAAAATATTCTGAAAGTTGAAATCAAAATTCTTGACAAAGAGACTGAGACCGAAGAGTCTGAAAAAGACTAACTCTTTGAATTTACTTATAAACTAAAACAAAGAAATGATTTCTTCGATCATTGCCGCATTGAATTTGTGAATAACAGGAAGAAGTCCGCTTATCCAGAGGACGACCGAAAGCAGAATTGAAACCATAAGGATCAGCAGAAGCTTTTTTTTCATAATTTTTCCCGGACATACCTGACTGCGTTGGTGAAGATTTTGAGTCCGAGAGCTTCCGGCATTTTGTCCATTCTCGTCCATTCGGGATGCTGCGTGCCGTTCACGAAAACTTCGGGGTGGGGCATCATCCCGAGAACATTCCCCTTTTTGTTGGTGATTCCGGCGATCGCAAGTTCAGAGCCGTTCGGATTTTCGGGGTAGTGCTGCGTGATTTCGCCGTTTTCATTGACATACTGGAACGCGATCATGTTGCTGTCCTTTATCATTCTGAGATCGTGCTGCTGGGCTACGAATTTGCCTTCACCGTGACGGACAGCAACGTCGAAAATGTCGATTCCTTCAAGAAAAGGCGAATGATTTTCGGCGTTTGCTTTTATGCGGACCCATCTGTCTTCATATTTTGCAGAATCGTTGTGGGTGAGAGTGGCGATCTGTTTCTTGAAAACTTCATTTTCATCGCCTGGGAGAACGCCCATTTTTACAAGTGTCTGGAATCCGTTGCAGATCCCGATGACAAGTTTGTTTTCGAGGATGAATTTCTTGAGTTTTTCGCCCATTTCCTTCTTGATTTTGAGCCCTAAAACCCTGCCTGAAGCGATGTGGTCGCCGAACGAAAAACCGCCGGGAAAGACCATGATCTGAAAATCGTCGGTATTGACTTCTCCGTTTATTACGCGGTTTACGTGGACCCGTTCGATCCTGTCTGCACCCGCCATTTCAAAAGCCCATGCGGTCTCGACATCGCAGTTGATGCCGTAACCTGTAAGTATCAGAACGCTGACTTTTTCCATTTCATCCTCCAAAAAACAATCAACAAAAGCGCGCGAATATAGCACAACTTTAACCGATTGCAAAATCAAAAAAGCTGTTTTTAAGATATTTTTTTATTTACAGGACACGCTTTGACGCAGTCGCCGCACTTGATGCATTCGATCGAATTTACCTCTTTTACGGGATCGATCCCCATCGGGCAGGTTTTTCTGCATGCCGAACATGAAATGCAGCTTTTTTGATTCAGCCTGATCTGAAAAAGTGAAATCCTGTTGAAGAATCCGAGAATGAGTCCGAGCGGACAGATGTAGCGGCAGAAGGCTCTTTTTTCTTTCATGAAATAAAGGACGAAGAAAATCGTGAGGGCTGTTTTCCACCAGAAAGTGATTCCGATCGAAGCGCGCAGACCTGAATTTGCGGCGATTATCGGAATGCCGGCGACGATAAGTCCTGACGGACAGATGTATGCGCAGAAGCCCTGCGCGAGCCCGAAAGCGGGAATTATCAGAACAAAGAAAATCAGATTGAACCATTTTATATAACGGAATTTCCTTGGCAATTTCGCTTCGATATTTTTCCACGGCGAAATCGAATAAAGAATCTCCTGGAAAAATCCGAACGGACAGACGTATGCGCATGTCGCTCTTCCGAGGATCGCGCCGAATGCCGATAGCGTTCCGAGTGCGAAAAAGGGGATCATCGAAGCATATTTTATGACATACTGCAAAGTTCCGAGCGGACATCCGAAAGCCATCGACGGACAGCTGTAGCAGTGAAGTCCTGGAGCGCAGAAAGTTTTCGTCGCGCCGCTGTAAGGTTTGCCGGAAAGGAAATTGGAAATGAACGGATTCTGGATGATCAGGAAAAATAATTGTATCAGATTCCGCTTGATGCCGAGATTTTTTATCGTTTCAAAAAAAGAACTTTTTGTTTTTGTCATTGCCGCTTTTCCGATCCTTTTGAACTGAATTTTTCGATAAGTTTTTCAACGATGTTTTCGTCGTAGAGGCCGATGCAGCTCATGCAGATGTTTTTTCCGGCCGCTTTGACCAGATCGGTCTCTTTCGTGCCGTATTCGTCGATTTCGAGCGTGAAGGTCAGTGTGATGAAAAATGCCGAAATCGCCATTAATATTGAGATAATAACCGCTTTTTTCATTTTTTCTCCGTTTCCTTCATTGCAAAAACCGCAGCTCCAAGCGCCCCCATAAACTGCGAAAATTCATCCGTTTTTATTTCTGAACCGAAAAGTTTTTCAAGGTGGAATCTGACAGGGGCGAGCTTCGAGACGCCGCCCGACATGAAAAACGGCTGCCCGGGGCGCGTTTTACGGGCCATGAAAAATGTGTTCGCCGCGACCATTCTGGCAAGCGAGGAGGCTATGACTTCCTGCGGAACATCGCGCGAAACCATTGAAATCACTTCACTTTCTGCAAAAACCGTGCATGTTGAATTGATTTTGACAGGTTCGACTTCGGAAATATCGAGTTTCGCGAAGTCTTCAAGCGAAAAACCGATCCTCTCCATCATGACTTCCAGAAATCTGCCCGTTCCGGCGGCACAGCGGTCATTCATCGCAAAATCTTTGATTCTTGAATTATTATCGATAGTTATAACTTTGCTGTCCTGCCCGCCGATGTCGATGATCGTTCTGGTTTCAGGATGAAGCTGAAGAACTCCGAGATAGTGGCATGTGATCTCCGTAGCCGAAAAATCGCACATCTCAGCCGTGCTTTCCCTGCCGTAGCCGGTGACGGCTGAAGCCGCAATGCTTTTTCTGAAATTTCCGGGAATCAGTTCGTTGAGTTTTGCGTAAGTTTTTGTCGCCGACGCCACGGTTTTTATTATTTCCGAAAAAACGATATTTTTCCTGCCGTCGATCAGGACGATTTTCCCTGTTCTCGAACCGATGTCGATCCCGCAGAACAATTTTTCCGAAACGTTCATTATGCCTCCGCGAAAAACGACTAAGAATACCTGAAAAAAATAAAATTGGAAGTCTTAGGCCAAATCTGTTGACATATTTCTTTATTTCAATTAAATTCAATGGTTACTTGATTCTTTTAAGGAGGATTCTATGAAAAAAGTTGTTTTTCTGGCAATTCTTTTTGCCGTTTTCAGTGTTTTCGGAGGTGAAAAAATGAACGAGACAACAAAAACTATTTTCAGCCGCAAAAGCGTGAGAAACTATGTCGAGGCAACGATCGGCCCCGAGACTCTCGAATTTCTGGTCAAGGCCGGAATGGCGGCGCCTTCCGCAATGGACAGAAGACCATGGGAATTCATCGTCATCAACGACAAGGCTGTCATCAAAAAGATGCACGACGCACTGCCTTACGCGAAAATGGTTGAAAAAGCGGGCTATGCGATAGTCGTAGCAGGCAATATCGAGAAGCAGGCTGGCGGAAAAGATTCGACTTTCTGGATCATGGACTGCAGCGCTGCGGCGCAGAATATCCTCCTTGCAGCGGAATCGCTCGGACTCGGAGCTGTCTGGACAGCGCTTTATCCTGACCCGAACAGGGTAAAATCGGCAGTCGACATTCTCGGACTTCCGGCAAACATTGTTCCGCTTGCGTTCATTCCGGTCGGAAAGCCTGCTGGCACGGACAAGCCGAAAGACAAGTTTGATAAAAATGTAATCCACTGGAATCACTGGACAAACAAAACTCAAACGGGAAAATAAATTTTATCGAAATCTCGAAATATCGAAACGTCGAAATATCGAAAGTTCAGCAAAAAAATAAAAACCTTCCCCCTTTTCTTTTGCCGAAACGGAAATAAATAAAAGGGTTGTTTTGTTTGTTTGAAGTCTTTTTTGTGGAGGATAGTATGAAAAAATTGGCTAAGTTGTTGTTTTTACCGCTTTTTATGTTTATTTCGGGAATGAGTCTCAATGCTTCGGACATGCACGATCTGGAGCAGGAAGTGATCAAAATTTCGGAAAAGGCGAAGAAAAGCGTCGCATCGATCAAAGTTGAAATAACCGAGCAGCAGAGAATGAGGGATCCTTTCTTCGATTTCTTCTTCGGCAATCCGATGCAGCCGCGCACCAGAAAGGGGATGGCACAGGGAACCGGTTTCGTAATTGACGAGAAGGAGGGCTTTGTTGTCACGAACAACCACGTCGTAGAAAAGGCCGAGAAGATCGAAGTGACGATCGACGGAAAGACTTTCAGCGCGAAACTTATCGGCACCGATCCGCACACCGACATCGGACTTGTCAAAATCGAAGAGTTCAAAAAAGGGGATATCCAGGAGATAAAATTCGCCGATTCCGATAAAATCAAGGTCGGCAGTTTTGCAATAGCGATCGGCAACCCGTTTGGTCTTTCAAACAGCGTGACATTCGGGATCGTTTCGGCAAAAGGGCGCTCCGGCATGCGCGTCACCGATTACGAGGACTTCATCCAGACCGATGCGGCGATAAACCCCGGCAATTCCGGCGGACCGCTCCTCAACATCGAAGGCGAAGTCATCGGAATGAACACGGCTATACTTTCGCAGTCGGGCGGTTACATGGGGATCGGCCTTGCAGTTCCTTCAAATATGGTCAAAGACATCACACAGCAGCTCAGAAGCGGCAAAAAGATCCAGCGCGCGATGCTCGGGATCGTCATTCAGGAACTCAATGACGATATGCGCAGCTACTTTGAAATCGACAAGACCGTAAACGGAATCCTTGTTGCCAGTGTCGAGCCGAAAAGCCCGGCAGACAAGGCCGGAATACAGCAGTATGACCTGATCACGAAATTCGACGGCAAGGAAGTCGAGAACGTTTCGCAGTTCAGAACGGCAGTAGCGTTCAGCCAGTACGGCAGGAAAATTCCGATCGAAATAATCAGAAACGGCAAAAAAATGAAGGTAGAAGCGGTTTTGGAAAAGGATTACCAGCTTTCGGAAACTCCGCAGGAACTTGATCAGAAAGTGATGGATGAAATCGGAATCACGCTGAGCGACAGCAAGGGTAGGGTGACCGTTTCCAATGTCGAGCAGGGTTCTCTTGCATATTCAGCCGGCATCATGAACGGTGATGTGATCGTCGCGATCAACAGAAAACGGGTCAAAAACGCCGCAGAGGCAAACAAAATAATAAATTCTTCAAAGAAACTTCTTTTTACAATCAGCCGGAACGGCAGAGATTTCATCGTCGTAATCAACAGATAAGTTTTTTCGGTTCAAAAATCACAAAAAATTTGAGTTATTTTCAAAAAATGTCAGAATCGCCCGATTTTTAGGTTTTTGTGTTCAATTTCAAAAGAGGTGAAAGATGGGACAGACATTTGCTGAGAAGATTTTTTCTAAAATGGCGGGAAGACCGGTCGTTCCCGGAACGATCCTTACAGTGAGACCAGACCATGTTCTCACGCACGACAACAGCGCTGCGATCTATTCGACTTTCAAGAAAATGGGCGGCAAAAAGGTCGATGACCCGAATCAGATCCTGATAATTCTCGATCACATCGTGCCTGCTGCGAACGAAAAGGCGGCGACGAACCATCAGACGGTGCGTCAGTTCGTCAAGGAGCAGGGAATCAAAAATTTCTACGACTGCGGACGCGGAATATGCCATCAGGTCACGGTAGAGGAAGGCTTTGCGCTTCCCGGCAAATTCATTGTCGGAAGCGATTCCCACACTGTCACATACGGCGCACTCGGTGCATTTTCGACCGGTATCGGCAGAAGCGAATCGGCAGGGATCTGGGCGACCGGCGAAATATGGCTCAAAGTGCCTGAATCGATGAAGATCGTCCTCAAGGGAAAACCGAAACCCTACGTTTCGTCGAAAGACATTCTCCTCCACATCGCAGGACTTATCAAAGTTGACGGTGCACTTTACAAAAGTGTAGAGATTTCAGGTGATTACATTGATAACTGCGAACTTTCGGAAAGGCTTGTATTCTCAAATATGTCGGTTGAAATCGGTGCGAAAAACTGCTACATCGCTCCGGACGAGAAGGTTTTCACATTCCTTGAAAAACACGGGATCCCGCGTGACGCCTACACTCCGATCTACCCGGATGCCGACGCCGAATACGCGGAAACCCTCGAAATCGATGTCGCTGAAGTCGAACCGATGGTAGCGATGCCTCACACAGTAGACAATGTCAATAAAGTCAGCAACTTACATGACGTGAAAGTCAATCAGGTTCTGATAGGCACATGCACGAACGGCAGGATCGAAGACCTGAGGATCGCGGCTGAAATACTCAAAGGGAAGCATGTCGCGAAGGAGACACGTCTTCTCATTCTGCCGGCAAGCTCCGAAATCTATCTCAAGGCGATGGAAGAAGGGCTTTTCAAAATTTTCGTTGAAGCGGGCGGAATAATCCTTAATCCCGGATGCGGTCCCTGTCTCGGTGCACACGAAGGCATCATGGCGCCTGGCGAAATCACCGTCAGCACTGCAAACAGAAACTTCAAAGGGAGAATGGGCTGTAACCAGTCCGAAATATATCTCGCAAGCCCGGCTACAGCCGCTGTGACAGCGATAAAAGGCTTCATCTGTTCTCCGACAGACCTTTAATTTACATGGAGGTTAAAAAATTATGAGTGAAATCACCCTTTCAAACAGAGTTTTGAACATGACCGAGTCAGCCACTCTGGCTATGACAAACAAGAGCCGTGAACTTAAAGCGCAGGGCATCGATGTCATCAGCCTGAGCATTGGTGAGCCCGACTTCAATACGCCCGTATCGGCAAAACAGGCAGCAATCGATGCGATCAACAATAACGATACGCATTACCCCCCGGTTCCCGGCACACCGGCATTGCGCAAGGCAATTGCCGAGAAACTGAAACGCGATAACGGCCTTGACTACAAGGAAAGCGACATCCTCGTTTCGAACGGCGCGAAGCAGGCAATCAACAACGTGCTGCAGGCTATCATCAACGACGGCGACGAGGTCATCATCCCTGCTCCGTTCTGGGTATCATATCCCGAAATGGTAAAACTGAGCGGCGGCGTGCCTGTCATCGTAAAAAGCGATATGGCGCACGACTTCAAAATCACCGCAGAGGATTTCGAGAAAGCCATCACCCCGAAAACCAAGGCTCTGCTCATCAACACGCCATGCAACCCGAGCGGCAGCGTTTTCACAAAGGCTGAACTTTCCGCAATCGCCGAAGTGCTGAAAAAATACCCGAATATCATCGTCATCTCCGATGAAATTTACGAGTTCATCCAGTACGAACACAAACACGAGAGCATGGGACAGTTCGACTTCCTGAAAGACCGTCTCGTCATCGTCAACGGCGTTGCGAAAGGCTATGCAATGACCGGCTGGAGAATCGGCTACATCGCGGCTCCGCAGGCTATCGTAAAGGCTGCCAACAAAATTCAGGGCCAGATCACTTCAGGTATCTGCACGATCGCTCAGGCCGCAGCTGTTAAAGCCCTTGAGCTTTGCCCCGAGAATTCGGAAGAGATCAGGGACATGATGAAGGCTTTCCGCGAGCGCCGCGACACCGTCGTTAAAATGATGAACGAAATTCCCGGAGTAAAGTGCAACACTCCGTCAGGCGCATTTTATGTTTTCCCCGACATGAAGTATTACTTCGGAAAAACCGACGGCGAGACCGTCATCAAAGACAGTGACGACCTCTGCATGTGGCTGCTTTACAATGCCCATGTAGCCTGCGTAGCCGGCGAATCATTCGGCAACGGTGACTGCATCCGCATCTCTTACGCAACCTCGCTCGACAAACTGGTCGAAGCCGTCAGAAGAATCAAAGAAGCACTGACAAAACTTCATTAACGGCATTAACCCGGTATCCGGCAAACCTTTAATTTTTAAAAATATTATCTCAAGGCAAATTTACAATGTCCTGTAACGGCAAATTCTTGCATTTTGACTTCTCCTGACTATAAATCTCCCGTTTTTTTGTGCTATAACAAATGAATTTTTATAATTTTGAGGAGATTTTATCATGAAATTATCTTTGAACTGGCTTAATGATTACATAGATCTCAGCGGTATCGCTGCGGAAGAGATCGCGAAACAGCTTACGATGAAATCGGCTGAAGTCGAGGATTACGAGTGGCTTTTCAAGCACTTCGACCAGGTCATCACGGCGAAAGTAATGAAAGTCGAGAACCATCCGAATTCGGATCACCTTCACCTTGCTACCGTTTTTGACGGCAAAAAAGAGCAGACCGTTGTCTGCGGCGCGCCGAATATCGCTGAAGGCCAGACTGTCGCGTTTGCTCCGCTGGGAACTGTTCTTCCGGGCAATTTCGAAATAAAACCGGCAAAGATCCGCGGAGTCGAAAGCTGCGGCATGATCTGCGCAGAAGACGAACTCGGTTTGGGAACCGACCACACAGGCATCATGGTTCTTGATCCTGCGACCGAGATCGGTGTTCCGCTCAAAAAGATCTTCAACAGACAGGATTTCGTAATTGAAATCGAAAACAAGACGATAAACCACAGGCCGGACCTCTGGGGTCATTACGGAATCGCCCGTGAGATCAGGGCTATCTTCGAACTTCCGTGGAAGCGCGAGCTCAAATACACAGGCATCAAGGCCGACAGAGTTGACGAAAAATTCGAAATCGAGATCAAAACTCCGCGCTGCCTCCACTATCTCGGCCTCAAAGTCAGCAACCTCAAAACCGCTCCTTCGCCTGACTGGATGAAGGCGAGACTTGAAAATGTCGGGCTTCGTCCGATAAACAACATCGTCGATATCGCGAACTACGTCATGTATGAAGTCGGTCATCCGCTCCACACCTTCGACAGACGCGACATCGCAGGCAACAAAATAGTCATCCGCGACGCATTCGAAGGGGAAAACTTCACGACTCTGGACAACATTCCGAGAGTTCTCAAATCGACAGACGCAGTCATCGCGGACGAAACGAGAAGCCTTGCGATCGCAGGCGTCATGGGCGGTCTCAACAGCGAGATCAAGGACGATACGACTGAGATCTTCATCGAATCGGCTCTTTTCTCACCGGCAAGTGTCCGCAGAACGGCTAACAGGCTCGACCTTAGAACAGATGCGGTCAACAGATACGAAAAATCGCTCTGGGTCGAAAACTGCTACCTTGCGATGGAACGCATCGTAACTCTCATCAAAGAGATTATTCCGGGCGCCGTCATCACTTCGGAACTTGCAACGGCCGATAACAGCGAGGGTTACGGCTTCAAAGGAAACATCGTCATCACGACTGACAGGATCCGCTCGCTCCTCGGTATTCCCGAAGCTGATCTCAGCGACGAAAAGATCGTTTCGATGCTCACCTATCTCGATTTCGGCGTTAAAAACGAGGGTGGAAAACTCACGATCGAAGTTCCGGCTCACAGAAGAAGCAAGGATGTTTCGATTGCCGAAGATATCGTCGAAGAAGTCGGCAGACTTTACGGCTTCAACAACATCAAGCCGCAGAGCCCCTACTTTGAAGTCGAGCGTCCGACACGCAACAAAGATATGGAAAAAACCGAGATTCTGAAAAACCTCCTTGCAAAAGGATTCGGCGCGAACGAAGTTATGAACTACTCGTTCTACGGCGCAAGCGACCTTGAGCTCGTTCCGTTCCCGAAAGAAAAAATCGTCGAAACAGTTGACGAAAGAGACACGCCTTACCTCAGATACTCGCTTTTCCAGGGCTTGGTCAAAAACGTTCACGAAAATCTCAAGAATTTCAAGCAGTTTACTCTCTTTGAATTCGGCCGCATCTTCACGGTTGACGATGAGAGAAAGAGAATAGGCATAATCGCTGTCGGAACGCCGGAACTCTTTGAATACACGAAGAGGATCATGGTCTCGATCGCGAAAGAACTCAGCACGCCGCCTATGCGCTTCGAAAGGATCACAGGCAACGCCCTCTGCGGAACGGAATTCCTTCATCCGAACAAGTCGGCCGTAGTCCTCGCAGGAAAGGATCCGATCGCGATTTTCGGCGAAGTTCACCCCGGAATCCTCAAAAAATGTGACATTCACGTTCCCGTTGCATACATCGAAATCGAGCAGACGATGCTTTTTGATCTGCCGGAAAGAAACACAAAATTCGCGCAGCTCCTCAAGTTCCCGTCAACGAGCTTCGATGTCTCGGCGATCGTTCCCGAAAGAACAGAAAGCTCGCAGCTTCTCAACGTTGTCAAGAAAGCGGTCGACCCGAAAATTTTCATAGAGACAAAACTTGTCGACAAATTCACCGGTTTCCCGATCCTTCCGGGCTTTGCAAGCATCACGATGAGAGTCGTCCTCAACGCGAAAGAGCGCACCCTCACGATCGATGAGATGAAAGAGACCCAGCAGAAAGTTTTTGCAGCTCTCAGAAACGCAGGCTGGAAAATCAGCGGAGACTAATAAAGCAAGTATCTGATTTTAACGGAGTTTTTTATGAAAACACGCATCATAACAGCTGTGATCGGAATTGCCGCGGTAGTCGGAATGATCTACTTCCTGCCGCCTGTAATTTTCAACTATCTCATTATTGCCGTAGCATTTTTTACTTTTGCCGAATATCTTTCGATGTTCAGGGAGAGAAATCACCCGCTTTTCATCGTTGCGGCGATACTCATGCTTCTTATGTCGAATTCCATCATGCGGATGGATGCGATATTACAATTGCCACCAACAGTCATAATTAAAAATTTAGGTGCTCCTTCCATTGGAGATGTTGCTAATTTAAACAAGTTCAATGAACTTTACGCCTCGTTTTATACTGCGTTCAAACAGTTTCTGGCTGCACTTTTTGCAGGAGTAGCACTCATTCCGATGATCGCACTCACCGGCAAAGACTCGATTGAACTGAAATTCAGAAGGATGAACGTCTATTTCTTCGGATTTTTCTACTTCGGCATAACTTTCGGACTCTTTCCGCTCATCAAAAGCTGCACTTCCGGACTTGAACCGCTGTTTGAAAAGTTTCCCTATTCCAATGCACACTGGTTTCTTTTCATGCTCGTGATCCCGTGGGTCTGCGACAGCGCGGCATACTTCGGCGGCAAAGCGCTCGGCAAACACAAATTTGCACCTGCTATAAGCCCTAAAAAAACCTGGGAAGGAGCGGTTTCCGGCATGATTTTCTCGGTTATTGCCGGTCTTGTCTTCGCTCTCACCCTTCTTAAAAACGAAAATATCTGGTTCGTTCTCGTCGTAGCGCTTCTTGACGGCATTTTCGCACAGTTCGGCGACCTGATCGAATCGCTCATCAAACGCGGTGCCGGCGTCAAAGATTCAAGCAACCTGATTCCCGGTCACGGCGGACTCTTCGACAGAACCGACTCCCTTCTCGTCTCGGCAGTTATAGTTTTCGTTTCACTTCTCTTGAAAAGCTATGTCGGATAGAATCATAATTTTCGGTATCACAGGCTCGATCGGCACAAACACCGAACGCCTCGTCAGAGCTTACAGCGACAAATTTGAAATAATCGGTTGCTCGGCCGGAAAAAACGTCACTCTTCTCAACGAAATGATTCCGCGTCACAAATCGTTAAAGGCTGTCGCCGTTTCGGATGCGGCGGATGCGGAAAAAGTCTATTTCGGCGGCAAAGTATATTCCGGCGAAGACGGGATAATGCGCCTTCTTGACCTCGCTCCCGACAAAATAGTCATGGCTCTTCCCGGAAAATCGGGCTGGAAAATCACGATCGAAGCGATAAAACGCGGCATTCCGGTATGCCTCGCGAACAAGGAATCGCTGGTAATCGCTGGATATTATCTCGGTCAGTCAGTAACTTCTGACCGTTCAAAAATAATCCCTATCGACAGCGAGCACGCGGCCCTCATGCAGCTTCTTGAAAAATGCGACCGCGAAACTCTGGCTAAAGTCTATATCACCGCTTCGGGCGGAGCTTTGCGCGAGCTTAGCGCTGCCGAAATGGAAAACGCCGACGCTGTGGCTGCACTGAAACACCCAGTCTGGAGCATGGGTCAGAAAGTGACAATAGACAGCGCGACGATGCTCAACAAAGGCCTGGAACTTTTTGAAGCTTTCTGGCTTTTCGGTGTCGAACCCGAAAAACTCGACGTTCTTGTTCATCCCAGCGTGAACGTTCACGCGGCGCTTCTTTTCAGGGACGGCTCGGCAATTTCGCAGAATGCTGTCGGAAACATGCTTGTTCCGATCGCGGCGGCGCTTTCATACCCCGGAATGCTTGATGTCGCCGGGAAATTTCCCGAAATGAATTTCGAATTTACTGGTAAAACCATGAATTTCATGCCGCCCGACCTCGTTAAATATCCGCTTCTAAAAACCGCTTTCGAACTTCTGAGAAACCGCGATTTTTCGGGCATGACGGCATATGCGATATCGGATGAAACCGCAGTTTGCAAATTCCTTAAAGGTGAAATCAAAATAAAAGGAATCCACAAGATCGTTCAAGCCGCGACAGAAAGATTCAGCGGTCTCAAAGCGCCGCAATCAATCGAAGAAATATCTGATTTTATTAAAGAAATCGAAAAATACTCGTCGGAAGCGCTCTGCACTTGACAAAATAAATTATCAGCTATTTTTGATGTGAGTCTATGACCTTTCTCGCGGAATCGACGAAAGAAATTATAAGTTTTGCCTCTTCCTTTGAAATATCGATCGATCCGATGTTGTCAAGAATGAAGTTCGCGCGCTCGTAAAATCTGGCGGTTTCTTCTTCCGTCAGCTGGTTTCCCTGCTCGGCCTGACTTGCCAAAACCATCATCGAATCGAGATATTTAGCGACAAGTTCCTTTTTAAGCGACTTTTCCTTGTAGGCGAGACACTCTTTGTGTTCTGCCGAGAGTAAGATCTTTTCTGTTTTCAGCCTGGAAACTTCTTTATTCAGAAAACTGTTTCTTTTCAACTGAAAACAGAAGCAGACAAGCAACGCAACTGAAACGCAGACAAGTATCGGAACCAGAATTTTTTTCATGTTTCACCTCTACAACAAAAACCCGGCTATTATAAAAATATGCGCCTGGAAGGCAAGTTCCGGCGTTTTTATCCTGCATGGAATTCATTTTTTACTTGAATTTATCTTCAGGCTCCGGTAAAAACTGTCAGAAAAATTGTTTGTGATGCAAAACAGAGGTTAATATGAAAAATCTGGCTGATTCGGTTATAAAATTCAGAGTGCTTATTATCGCGCTCTTCATAATTTTCACGATACTAATGGCGATCCCGCTGAAGGACAGTTCGGTCGATCCCGATGTCGAAAACATGCTGCCCGACCATCTGAGAGTTCATCTAAAGGAACTTGAGGAAAAGTTCGGCGGAATGGAGATCGTTTTTGTCGTTGTAGAGGACAAGGATGTGCTGCGTCCTTCAGTGCTCGCGCAGATAAACGCGATCAGAGACGCTTTGACTGAAATCAAGGATATCGAGAAAGTGAACTCGATCCCGATGGTCGACGACGATCCTTTCGCCGACGAGAAACCTGCCGAAGGAACTCCCGAAGAGCTTGCGCAGCGTGAAGAGCTTCGAAAAATGCTCAAAGGCAATGATATGGTGATGCGCACTCTGATAAACGACGACTTTACTGCTGCGACTGTTTTGGTCAGAATGAAAAACAACGGCAAAGGCCTGGAAATCACAAATGAAATACGCAATGCGGTGGCGAAAATCGAAGGGCCGGGCAAAGTCACTCTGGGCGGTCTTCCGGTAATCAAGGAGCATATTTCAAAGGATGTTCCGAAAGATATGGCAATTTTCATGCCGCTCGGACTTCTTATAATGTTCTGTATTCTTTTTATCAGTTTCAAGCAGCTCAGAGGCGTTCTTCTGCCGTTTTCTGTCGTTATCATGTCAATTGTAGTTTCCATGGGGCTGGTGCCGCTTCTCGGCTGGCAGATGACGACTGTCACGATAATTCTGCCGGTTATTCTGATTGCCGTAGCAAACGGTTACGGGATCCATATAATCAGCCGTTATCAGCTTCACAACATGGAGGCAAAAGGGCAGAAAAGCGGAGTCGAACTTGCGAAAGCGGTATTTTCCGACATGACGGTTCCTGTAATTCTGACAGGTGTTACGACGATTGCCGGAATGCTCTGCCTGATGACTCACACAGTTGTTCCGGCGGCGCAGCTCGGAATTCTTTCGTCTGTAGGAATTTCCTTCGCCCTTTTCGCAAGCATTTTTTTCATTCCGGCAGTCCTTTCGATGATGAAGGTCCCGGCTCCGGTCATCAACAAGGAAAACCGCCCTGCGACCGAAAAAATCCTTCTGAATCTGGCAACTTTCGTTTCGAACCATCCCAAAATGCTTCTTGTTTTCACCCTGGTTCTGACTGTTGTAATGGCTTTCGGGATCCCGAAGATAGTAGTCGATTCAAACCTTGCAAGCTATTATCCGAAAGGGCATCCTGCGCAGATTGCGTCGCAACTTATAAACGACAATTTCGGCGGCTCGCAGATTATAAGCGTCAACGTCAAAGCAGACATAAAAGATCCGCAGGTGCTTAAAAAGATCGATGAAGTCGAGCAGACGATCAGCAAAAACCCGAATGTCGGAAACACTCTTTCGATCGCAAAACTGATAAAACTTGTCACGAAAGGTGCATATCAGCCTGGCGAAAAAGGTTTCGGCGAAATTCCAGAAACCAAAAACGCGGTCGATTTTTTCCTCACGAAATACAACGAAATGGGCGATCCCGACGAGCTTACCAAACTGGTAAATCCCGATTTCACGCAGGCTCAGATCATCGTTCAGCTAAACAGCGAAAGCAGTGAAACGATAAAAAAGGTCGTCATCGATACGCAGAAACTGATCGAAAACGAGCCGGTTTTCTCTGAAATCACAGGCTCGGGCGTCATGTTCAAGGATCTTATCGACAGCGTTATCGACGGTCAGGTGATTTCGCTCGTTCTTTCGTTCGTGCTGGTTTCGTTCCTTGTTATGATCCTTTTCAAATCGGTCGTTGCCGGGCTTATAGCAGGCATTCCGCTCGGAGTTTCGCTCGTCCTCATGTTCGGAGTCATGGGATTTACCGGCGTCACGCTTGACATCGCGACCGCACTGATTTCGTCGATAGTCATCGGGGTAGGGGTCGACTACACGATCCACTTTCTGTGGCGTTACAAAATCGAAATGCAGAAGCACGGAGATCCGGCCGAAGCTGTCAAACACACACTGCTTACTACTGGGCGCGGCATCATTTTCAATGCAGTGAGCGTCATGGTAGGCTTTGTCATTCTTCTGATAAGCTCGTTTCTGCCTATCCGTTATTTCGGCGCACTGATCGTTCTCAGCATCGCTGTCTGCCTTGTCGGATCGATCGCGCTTCTGCCGTCCGTATGTATAGTTTTCAGACCGAAATTCCTGGAAAAGAAGTAGGTTATTTTTTCTGGTTTTTATTTCTCATCGACTCGAAAAATCCGTCAATCCACTGGTTGCATCTGACAAAATCGCCGTTCTGAAGGGCTTCCTTTATCTCTGCGGGCGCATTTTTTTCTATTACGGCACGCTGTCTGTCTGAAAGTTTGCTGTAGTCCTTTTTTATATGGGCTGAATTTGTGTTCGTATTGAAAACATAGTTGTTCCGCCTTATTTTTTCGAAAACTTTTTTCAGGAAAACTTCTGTCTCAGATATGATTTCATTTTCGCTTTTCAAAGCTTTTTTCTTAATAAATCCGGATAGTTCTTGCTCCAGATTCGCCGAAAAGTCAGGGATTGCAAGTTCTTCCGGAAGAATGTCGTAAAGCTTGATTCCGAGCTCTGTCGGAACATAGCTTCCGTCGTTGTTTTTTATGATGTAGCCGCGTTTCATTAGAAGGGGCGGGAATGATGCCCTTGTAGCTGCTGTGCCGATCCCGTCAGCTTCTTTCAAAGCTTTTTTTAGCTGTGGGTCTTTGATCTGGAGATGCGCTTTTTCCATGAGGGTGAGGAGGGACGCGTCCTTGAAAAGTTTCGGCGGCTTCGTCATGTCCTCTTTCATTTCGATTGAGCCTTCAAGTGAATCGTTTTTCTTGTAACTGACTGAAATAATTTTATCTTCTTCATCAGGAACAGACTTGTTCTCGTTGTTTAGTTCCGCATCGTCGCTTGCTTTCTTTTTATCCGATTTGATAAATTCAAGATAACCTAAATCCGTGTAATTCTTGAATTTGGCAAGGAAAAGCCAGTCGTCGATCTTTCCGTGAAATTCGGTCGTGTCACCTTTCGCCGGATTGAGTAGAGTCGCGCAGAAGCGTTTAACGATGAGGTCGAAAATCAGTTTTTCTCCGCCTGAAAGGGCAGGGACGGTGTTTTTGTCGTAGGAAAGGACCGGTATTATCGCGTAGTGGCCTTCAAGTTTGCCGATATATTTCGAATTGAGTTCAAGGCTCGGATTCTGCGCTTTTACAGCCATTACAAGCGGCTTGTATTCGTCGAAGCGGTAGACCAGGTTCATCGCGTGGCGCAGTTCTTTAGCTTCCTGCTCGCTTAAAACCGAACAATCGGTTCTCGGATAGCTTATCAGATCATATTTTTCGTAAAGATTCTGGGCATGTTTAAGCGTGTCGTCAGGGGAAATCCCGTAACGCGTCGCTGCATCTTTCTGTAAAGCCTTGAGGTCATACAGGCTCGGCGCGTATTCGACGAACTTTTTCTTCTTGACGCTTGTGATCGTTAAATTTTTTCCTTCAAGTGAAGCTGCGATCCTGTCGGCTTCAGCAAGATCTGTCGTTTTGAAAATGCGGTCGTCCTCATCGACCATTTGGAAAGTGACACCTTCTTTTGAAACGAAGCTGAAAGTTCTGAAAGGCTCCGGTTTGAAATCACGGTTTTCAAAAAATCTTTTAATGATTTCAGCAAGAAGCCATGTCTGGACGCGGCCGATGCTCACCGGTTTTCCGGGAGTTCCGTATTTTACACTGTAAAGGATCGTGAGCTGGATCCCGATGAGCCAGTCGACGATTTCCCGTGTCCGCGCCGCTTTGTAGTAACCTTCGTATTCGGTGTAGCTTTTTCTTGCCTCGAACGCCTTCTTGATTTCGGGTGCCGTCTCGCTGTGAAGCCATATTCTCGTTATTTTGTCGGTCGAAACCGAACCGTTTTCGGTTGCAAGTTCGAGAATGTTGCGGTGGATAAGCTCTCCCTCGCGGTCGGGGTCGGCGCCCAGAATGATTTCAGTCGCGTTTTTGAGGGCTCTTTCGATTTCTCCGAAAACCTGTTTGTTTGTGACTATGTGCCTGAAATCTTTGGGAATAAACGGTAAAAATTGCAGAAGGTCGCGCCAGAACGGCTTTTTCCCGCTTTGAAAATGATCCTGAAGATAAAATTCAAGATCCCGGAGCGATTCGATGTGGCCGACGCTTGAAACGACCTTGACTTCACTCCCCAGAGCCGCCTCCATTTTGCGTTTCATGGAGGGCTTTTCGACGATCATTACTCTCATTTACAGTCTTTTTTCCAAATAATTTCAAGGTTTTTGTCTAGTTCGTGCATAGCGGAGTAGGGGTTTGTCCTTCCGTCGATGATCCCTTGTGTCCAGTCTTCTATTATACCTTTTGAATTGAGGAGATTCATAATTTCATAACCGATCCTGTCCATCGCCTTGTGTTTGAACTGATTGATTATTTTCTCTTTTTTGACATCGGTTCCGCTCTCTTTGAGCCATGAGTTTCTGTCGGTAACAGAATCCATGAGGCGGCCGATCCCCTGATTTTCGGTCGCAATCGTTTCGACTACCGGCGGAACCCATAGAAAACGGTGCTTGTTGAGGTTTATGATCATGCTGATTTCGGCAATAAGTTTTTCTTTTCCGTCCTTGTCTGCCTTGTTTACGACGAAAATGTCGGCGATTTCCATGATCCCGGCCTTCAAAGCCTGGATGTCGTCGCCGAGTCCCGGAACGAGGACCAGTAAAACCGTGTCCGCGATGCTCATGACATCGATTTCGCTCTGTCCGACTCCGACTGTTTCAACGATAAGAACGTCAAATCCGACGCTTTTCATCAGGTTGAGGACATCGATCGTCGCCGGAGCGAGGCCTCCCAGACTGCCGCGGCTTCCCATCGAGCGGATGAAAACGCCGGGATCGGAAGCGTGGTCTGACATTCTGATCCTGTCACCGAGGATCGCGCCGCCCGAAAAAGGGGAACTGGGGTCGACTGCAACTACACCGACAGTTTTGCCTAAGTTCCTGTATTCTTTGATGATTCTGTCCGTTAACGAGCTTTTGCCGGCTCCTGGAGGGCCGGTGATCCCGATAGTTAGAGTTTCCGAATTTTCCTTGTAAAGCGACATCAGATCGTCTTCAAAACCGGCTCTGTTGTTTTCGATTTTCGAAATGAGTTTCGCGAGTGATCTGAAATCCATAATCAAATCGTTTGTCATTCTGGCCTCGGATTATTATTTGAAACGTTGTTTTTTTCTCTGAAAAGTTCAATGTTTGCGGCTACTTCGGCAATTTTTTCATCGAAACCGAATTTTCGGATAAGTTCTAACTCCTTTGCAAGAATCTCTTCCTGAGAAAATTCTGTAACAGGCTGTTTTTTCTGTCTGGATCCGTCTTGTTTTCTTTTAAACCGCGACGGATCGATAAAAAATTTTATTTGTGTAACCGTTTCATCATCAAAATTTGAATTTATCCTTTTTATCATAAGCTGCTCGAATTTTGAAGCTGCGGCAAGAACGATGTTGTTTGCAACGGCAACTTTGAGGGTCTTTTGCTTTAGTTCGGCTGGAATCATCAGTCTTGCGTTGCTTCTGCCGGTGACTTCCTCCCAAATCAGAATAATTCTGAAAAATTTTCCGGATGATTCCAGCATCGAAGCTTTTATGGATTTGACCGGAGAATTCTGCTTTTCCACAATATCACCTTGAATCTATTGCATTTTTTTGCACTGAACGAGATTGTGCAGCATCATCGCGTTAGTGACTATGCCGACTCCGCCGGGAACAGGGGAGTAGTTGATCCTGGTTTCCTCGTTTTCCTGATCAAGGATCATGTCGCCGACAACTTTTCCGTCTTCGGTAACGTGGATCCCGACATCGACGACGCTCGCGCCGTCTTTGATCTCGCTCGATTTGACGATCCCGCGGGTTCCGGCGCAGATTGCAACGATATCGGCATTATGTACTAAATTTTTAAGGTCGGAAGTCCCTCTGTGAGCCACTGCCGGAGTAGAATTTCTGTTCAGAAAGAGCTTGAAAAGTGGAAGTCCGACTATGTAGCTCCTTCCGATTACGACCACATTTTTGCCGGCAAAATCGGTTCGATAATGTTCAAGCAGTTTTATCGAAGCGGCTGCAGTGCACGGAATCAGGTCTTCATTCTTCGAAGTGAAGATGCGCCCCTGATTGAAATATGTGATCCCGTCAACGTCCTTGAAGGGGTTTATGCGGGTCAGAAGTTCTTTTTCCGGGATCTTTACAGGCAGCGGAAGTTCGACCATTATCCCGGTGACAGAGGTGTCTTTGTTGAGTGTTTCAAGTTTGCGGAAAAATTCGTCCTGCGTCATTTTTCCGTCGACGGGAACGACTTCGATTTTCGCGTTTATTTTCTTCAGCCACTTCTCTTTTGTTTTGAGATAACTTTCGGCGGCACCGTCGTTCAGCGGATGAAAAACCGCGAGAGTGAGGTTCGAAAGATCTTCGTTTAAAAGCTCTGCAACTATCTTGTCTGCCGCTTCCTTCCCTTTAAGTAACATTGTAACTCCTCGATTATTTTGACATTTTCATGATTTCAAGTTCTTTTGCGATTGCATCCATCGCAGGTTTTTCCTCTGCGAGAACGCCGTCGATCGTCGTTTTCAGAAGATCGTTTGCCTTTTCAAGTTCTTTAACGATTTCAGCTACTTCTTTTTTTTCGAAAGCTTTGTTTCTCGCTTCGTTCCAGTCGTTGTAGGCCTGCTGCATTCCGAGAGAAAGTCTGTGGATGTCCTGAACCTTTTTTCTGTCTTTCGAAAAAGTCGTTTCCTTCCACTCCTCATCCATGTCGGCATAATGCGGTTTTGACCACTTTTTCTTAAGCATTTCAATAAGTTTTGTATTTATGTCGTAGTATTTCTTGCACTTCGTCCGGATCGTTTTCACCAGAGCGGCTGCCTGGGAAAAAGCCTTGTTTTTGTGTTTTGAAGCGAGAACTTCCATGTCGCGGACAGTATTTTTGTAGGTGTTGTCGTTCGGTCTGAATTCCTGAAAAAGGGCGTAGCCGTCGTTGTGGAGAATAGCCACCTGCACAGGCTCCTTTGCCGCAGCCAGAAGCGGAAAAAAGAGAAAAAACAGAGCGAAAACACGGAAATTTTTCATTTTTGACCTCCGAAAAATATGCCGCCGCATATATCAAGACTTATATATTTTTTCGTATTCTTTTGCCGAGATCTTCCAGCTGAAATCGCATTTCATCGCAGCTTTACGCATCTTGTCGATGTGTTTCGGGCGGTCGAAGTAGGTGCTGACTGCCCAGCCTACGGTATCGAAAAGCGCGTCAGCGGAGAGATAGTCGAATTTGAAACCCGTTCCGTTGCCGTCGGATTCGTTGTACTGAATGACGGTGTCGGAAAGTCCTCCGGTGTTTCTGACGATCGGAAGCGTGCCGTATTTAAGCGAATAGATCTGGTTGAGTCCGCACGGCTCGTAGCGTGACGGCATTATGAAAAAGTCGCTTCCGGCCTCGACAAGGTGCGAAATCTCGTCGCTGTAGCCGATGAAACTGCCGATCCTGCCCTGTTTTTCGCCAGGGATCCGCCCGAAAAAGTGTTCAAGTTCTTTTTCGCCAGAGCCAACAACCGCAAACTGCACGACCATCGAATCGACGATCCTTCCGATTGTTTTCGCAAGAATATCAAGCCCTTTCTGGTGCGCAAACCGGCTGACGACTCCGATGAGCGGAATTTTTTCATCCTCTGCAAGACCGAAACGGCGCTGCAGTTCGCGTTTGCAGAGCGCTTTTCCCTTGAAGCTTCTCGCCGAGAAGTTCGCAGGAATCATTTTGTCGGTTTTAGGATCCCAGACAGAGTAGTCGGCACCGTTAAGTATGCCGATATATTTGTCTTTTTTATCCCTCAGATAAGGCGCGAGTCCGTAACCCTGCGTTCCGTCAAGAGTTTCTGCGGCATATTTCGGGCTTACAGTCGTCACGAAATCTGCGAAATGTATTCCCCCTTTGAGAAAATTGACGCGGCCGTAGTCTTCAAAAATGCCGCTCGTGAAAAATTTCCAGTCGAAACCGCAGTAGTCAAGGCAGTCGGCGCTGTAAATCCCCTGATAGCCGATATTGTGGATCGTCAGCACGGATAAGGCTTTGTCAATGCCGCTTCCGCCCCAGTCCCAGGTTTTCATATAGGCGCATACCGCCGCAGTCTGCCAGTCGTGGGCGTGGACGACGTCAGGCCTGAAATCCATGTCGCGCAGAAGCTGCAGCGCGGCGCGGCTGAAAAAGGCGAAACGGTAGGGGTTGTCCTGAAAGTCGTTGCTGAAACTGTCGCAGTAAAGACCGTCGCGCAGAAAATATTTGTCCGATTCGATAAGAAAAACACGGACTTTTTTGCCGAGCATCGCCGTTTTTACGGAACACCACTCTTCGATGCCGCAGCCCATATGCACGCACATTGTTTCAAAAAAAGTAGAAATTTCAATATCTTGCGAACTTATGGCTTTGTAGTAGGGGAGTATCACTAGAACTTCGTTTCCTCTTTCTGCAAGCGCCTGAGAGAGCGAACCGGTTACATCGGCAAGACCGCCTGTTTTAACGAAAGGGTAACATTCTGAAGCGACGAAAGCGATTTTCATTTTATCTCTCTATTTAGCAAGCATGTAGACATCGTTGATCATTATCGGCTCTACCGGAACATCGTCATAGATTCTGACTGACTGTGTCTTGACATCGGAAATCGCGTCGACGACATCCGTGCCTTCGATGACTTTGCCGAAAGCGGCATACTGGCCGTCAAGGAAATCGCAGTCGGTGTTGCAGATGAAGAACTGGCTCGAAGCGCTGTTCGGATCGGATGTTCTCGCCATCGAAATGACATATTTTTTGTGAAGGACTTCGGGGCTTCTCTCGAGTTTTATCGGGTCAAGCATAGCGGCTTTTTCCATCATGAACTTGTTCATTCCGCCGCCCTGGATCATGAAATCCTTGATGACTCTGTGGAAAATAAGCTTGTTGTAGTATTTCGCCTCGATGTGCTTGATGAAGTTAGCGACAGTTAGAGGCATTTCCTTTCCGTAAAGTTCGATGACCATCTTTCCTTTTGTCGTTTCGATGACAGCTTTGTTCGTTGCTTCCATTTTTTCCTCCTAAATATCAAATTTCTTAAAGAAATACTGCAATTCTTCGGCTCTGATACCGACCGTGATTGTTTTTACCGATTTATCGAGATTTATTTCGACGGTTTCGTTCATAATATACGGAACATCGTAAAGTTTTCCGTCTGCAAAAATGCGGAGTGACGCACCTTCAAGATCGGGCGTAAAGTGGAAAGAAACGGTTTTTACGCCTTCATTTTCCGTGACTTCCGGCTCGATTTCAGCAGTGAAAGGCTTAAACACGTCGCGCCAGAAAACAGTCATCGGATCGCCGAGCATGATGATCGATTTTTTTGTCCAGGTCCAGCTGTCCTTGTTTACGACCGGAACATTGATGTTCACCATTTGTATCGGCGGATTGAAAGTGTCGTTCTGCGGCATGTTTAAATGAGCGTAAAGATAGCTTTCTCCGATCACGGAGTAGGGGGCTGCGAACATGTTTTTCATCATTTTGTCAATGAACTGGCTGCCGCCTGCAATTCCCAAACCTGTAGTTGTGTTGCCGAGATAAACTATTGCACCGCCTTTCGGAGCGTTCATTAATTTTTCTCCTGCAGAATCTGTTTTGACAAATTGACCTGCTTCGCATGCGCAGCTTAAAAAGAAGGGGAGTGTCTCGTTTTCGAGTTCGTATGCCATCGTTCCGGAAAAATCGCGGTCGGGGTCGTCACCCTGTTCGCAGGTGAGAAGCCATGTCGCGCCGTGTCCGCTGTGAACGATGAGGTTCATCCCTTCTTCGATTGCCGCCTTTTCACTGTCGTTGTCGAGGTACTGGGCGGTGTTTCCTCCGGGAAAAGGGGTCGATTTGGTGTAAAGTTTTTTAATTGAATAATTCGTCGGGATCTGGCTTATGGTTTTTCCTTCGGTTTCAAAGTAGTATCCCGAATTTACTTTTATGCCAGAAAGTTCAGTCGCGATATTTGCAAGAAGAAGCGATTTCGTCGTATGAGCCGTATTGAAGGCGGTGTGGTGTTTTATGATTTTTGAGAAGTAAAGTTCCGCCTCTTCGACTGTTGAGACCGAAATTCTGCCGACAGCGACATTTGCTATAAGACCGGGAACATCTTCATCTTCGGCATATACTCCGTTGCCGTTCAGATCCCAGTCGCTGAAATCGGCGTAATAAAGGTCGCTGTAGAAATCGTCGGTGTAGTCTGCGATTCCGAGCGGAAGTTCAAAGTGGTCGTGAACACTTCTCGACGGAATGTCCTCGATGTCGCCGCCGAGAACGATGTATCTGAGTCCCTCGACCGGCATAACATAGTCTTTTATCGCCTTTTGCGTGTCATTTAACGGATCAGTGTCATTGCAAACGGCATTTTTGCAGATATTTTCAACTGTTACGACTTTTGTATTGATTCCCGTGACAGTGTGGAAGTCAGCGAATTTCTGGAAAACTTCGGCAAATTCATCAGTCGTTACAATAAGAGCTTCGGTTTTCATATCCGAATCGCCGGTCGGCTCAATGACTGCGGGTTCCGCATGCCATGAGTCGTCCGAATCATCATCGCCGGATTCTTCCTGATCCTGATCTTCGGAACCGTTTTCTTCCGTGTCGTTTCCATCATCAGTATCATCTTGATTTTCTTCAGGATCTTCGCCTGAATCTTCATCAGAATCTTTGGATGGATCGTCGTCTTTCTTAGAGTTGTCAGCCTCATTTCCCGATTTTTCTTCCGTGTTGCCGTCGGTTGAAACAAGCGTTGTGCCGTCACCGCACGCAACTGTAAAAATACAAATCAGAATAAAACACAAAAACAGAGTGAATTTTTTGGACATTTTTCCTCCAAATAATAGAAGTAACAAAAAAATAAAACGCAATATTATACTTAAAAACAAAAAAAATTCTAAAAAATTTTAATATTTCTCGCCGGCGAGAACTTCGGCGACATTGTGGTTCTCGGCACTCATCGTGTTGAGGTTGTTGAGAACATCGATGAACTGGATCGACGCGCTGCCGTCGCAGATCTTCTCTTTGATGCGGTTGAAATGCTGGATCTTCGCGTCTTTTATCATCTTTTTGATCCTGATCCTGATAACGAGAGCTTCATCGGCGTAGGCGGGAACCTCCTCGCCGTTCTTGAAGATCGTGACCGATTTCTTGAAGTGGGCGATGTTCTCGTCCAGAATCTGGTTCACCACATCGATAGCTTCTGTCGAAAAAGTCATGTTGTTGCGCGTGAGTTTGTCGATGATCTGCGAAATATGCTCGACTCCGTCGGCGATTTTTTCGAAATTGTGCGCGAGACCGATACGGCTTGCGACGATTTTCGCGTCTTTCGGCGAAATTGCGCGGACTGAAAGGGCGATGAGGAACTGGGTGAGCTGATACTGATATTTGTCGATCTTGTCTTCGTTGCGGGCGATTTCATCACTGATTTCAGCAACCTGCTCGGAATTCTTGAGCGACATCTCACGCAGCATATCCAGATTTTTTATGACATAGTCCGACATGTTGAGAAGCTCTTTTTCGCATTCCATGATCGCGATAGACGGAGTGCTGAACATGCTTGTCTGAAGTTTGACGAGGTCTTCCGGCATCTCGACTGTTCCGCCTGCTTTGTCCGGGAATATCTTCTCGACGAGTTTCGTGAGCTGGCTTACGAACGGAATACAGAGGATAAGTGTCGTAATATTGAAAACAGTGTGCCCCATAGCAATGTGGACTGTCAGCGCTTCGTCAGGTGTTCCTGGAATCATAAGATCCACAATATCTTTGTAAGGACGGAAAACCACGAGCAGGACTGCAACGCCGATACATCTGAAAATAACCTGAGATAGAGCTGTTCTCTTTGCATTTACTGTGCCTCCGACAGCTGCAAGAACACCGGTCGAACTTGCTCCGATATTGCTTCCTAAAACGACAGCAAGTGCACCTTCGAAGTTTATAAGTCCCTGGCTGGCAAGTGCTATCACGATACCGACCATTGCGCTGCTCGATTGTGTAATGCAGGTCGTGACGATACCGACTAAAACGCCGAGCAGGATCGAAGCATAGGTTGAACCGTCAATGCTCTGGAACATTCTGACGAAAGTTTCGCTTTCCCTTAGCGGGGCGAACCCTTTTTTCATTACTTCCATTCCAAGGAAAAGGATACCGAAACCGTAGATAAGCTCACCGACATATTGCCACGACTTGTTTTTCGAGAAGAGGCGCAGCATGACGCCGATACCGATGAGCGGCAGGGAAAAAGCCGAAACATTAAGCGTGACGATCCAGCCCGTGACCGTGGTCCCGATGCTGGCGCCGAGGCCGACTCCGATAGCCTGCTGCACCGTCATAAGCCCGGCGTTGACAAAGCCGATCGTCATAACGGTCGTAGCACCGCTCGACTGGATGATAGCTGTGATCAAAAATCCGACAAAAGCCCCGACAAAACGGTTGGATGTAAGGACCTTGAGAATTTTCCTCAGTTTGTCGCCTGCCGCTTTCTGGACGCTTTCGCTCATGACTTTCATACCCATGAAGAAAAGACCCAAGCCGCCGAGCGTGTGGAAAATGATGTAACTCCAGTTCATAAAGAGTTTCTCCATAAATATCAAAAAACGGCCGGATTTAACTTGATAAAAGAGATAAGGTCAAGGTTTTTTAAGGATTTGTTTGAAAACGGCGGTTTTATAAGCGGGTATTAACTTGCCAATGCCTGGAAGATGTATAAAATACCGCGTTTTTTGTTAAAAAATGTTTTTTTATAGGAAAAAAATGAAGAAATTTTTTGTGGTTTTTGCATTGTTTCTTATGTTGATGTTTGTTGTTGCCTGCGGCGGTGATCCTAAAAACGACAGGCGGACGGATATTCCTGACACGGCTGACAGCGAAAGTGACGATGATGAAGATACGGCTGACAGCGAAATTTCAGGGAATTCTGACACAACTCCAGACAGCGGTGATTCAACTGACGATGCGGATTCAAGTGATTCACAGGATGACAGCGGTGATTCAACTGACGATGCGGATTCAAGTGATTCACAGGATGACAGCGGTGATTCAACTGACGATGCGGATTCAAGTGATTCACAGGATGACACCGGTGATTCGACCGATGACGGCGACAGCGGCGCAGATACCGGTGATGACGGCGATTCAGGTTCGTCAACGCTTCCGGAATGCAGCAAAAATACGACTTCGTTCCCGTGCAAGGATTCGTCAACAAGTTATATCTGGTCGGCGAAAAATACATACGGTAGTAAGACATGGCAGCAGGCAAAAGATTATTGCACAGGCTTGAACACATCGAATTACGGCGGATTCAGCAGCGGCTGGCATCTGCCGACGATCAGCGAGCTCAGAACGCTTATTCAAAACTGTTCAGCTACGCAGATGCCGCCGGTAGGAAGCAATACCTGCGGAGTAAGAGAGGATAAGAGTGTCACCTGTTTGTCAAACAGTTGTTGGACTGAAAGTGCATGTTACTCATGTGATGGTAACGGTGGTTACAGCAAATTCGGTGATACCGGCTGGTTCTGGTCTTCCTCGTTTCAGTCCGATGGTTCATACAGCGCGTGGAGTGTGGGTTTCAGCTACGGCTTCGTGGACGACTACATTATAGGCGACCTCAACTACGTTCGTTGTGTGAGGTAGGTCTTAAGGCCGCATTTTGCGTGGACCTCACAAATTTCGCATGATTTCTTGAATCCACGATGAATCCATGATTTCGAAAGCGAAGCATTTTTTGCCCAGATCTTTTAGCGAAGCACCGATATGGTAAAGGATGTTGTTGTCTTAACCTTGTTTGTCTCCGATAGGAGCGATGAGACGTTTGAAAACGTTTCTACGGGTTTGGGGTTGATCTTTTTTTTCTTCCGAAGAGAACGTTCAGCAGGATCATTGTAAAAAGCATATAATCGACATAAACGGTCTTGATGCCGAGAATTTCGGCCGTGAAAATATATCCTCTCGACGAAAATTTTGCGTAAAGAAACAGAAAATAAACCGAAACTAAAAATCCGGAAAGGATTCCTGCAATCGCCAGAATTTTTGTGAAAAGCGACTTATTCAGAATGTATGCGATCAAAATAAGCGAATATAAGTTGCCGTAAATGTAACATACCGGAATATTTGCGAAAACAGGGATCCTGAAAGGATTTTCGTGGTAGTATGCAACCATTATGAAAGAAAAAACAAGTCCTGTTACTGCAAGAAGTCTGACTAATGTTCGGTATGGCCTTTCTTCGCCGCTTTTCATTGCAGGAAACTCCATTTTTCAATCACAAAATACCAGAACGGCAGCGTTATTAAAGCAAAAATCGTGGAAAAAGTCACTATTCCGCTCACGACTTCCTTGTCCGAATCGACAAAGTCGGCAAAAAACGGCGATGTCGCGGCACTCGGCATGACGGATTCCATAAGAATCACCTTTTTTGTAGTGATATCGACGTTCCTGAAGCAGAAAGAGACTACCGATAAAACCGCGATGCCGATGATTATCCCGAAAACCGTGCGGAAAAACGTTCCTAAAACAACAGGTCTGACAGTTCCTTTTTTGAGTACGATCGAAAGCGAGAGACCGACTGTGAAAAGTATAGCCGGAATGGTGATATTCGCTATCGAACCTATGCTTTTTGCAAGCCATTCGGGAAGTTTTATTCCGTAAAAATTCATCGCCATCGCCAGAAACGCGGAAAGGACAGGCGGGATCGCATTTGACGTAAGTGCGTGAATTATTTTGTCTTTTGAGGCGTTTCCTGAAGACTCCTTCGACAGAAACCAGATGATTGAAAAACCGACAGAAAGGACGACCGGCCAGAAAAACATCGAAAAGAAGACGCCGCGCGTAAAACCGTTTTCGCCGTAAAAGTAGGAGAGGACGCCCCAGCCGAGATAGCTGTAGTTGCCGACGAAACTGCCGAGACAGAAACTGTTGGAGATTTTTTTGTCGGACGATGAAAGATTTCTTGTCGAAACGACCAGGATTCCCGAAAAAACAAGTATCAGACAGAGCGAAACGATCATCGGAAGCATCTGACTGAATTCTTTCGTATCGGCATTGTAAAGATTTCTGAAAATAAGAAAGGGAACGGTCGCTTTTATGACGAATTTCCGGAGAACGGCTGATTCGTTGCCTGGAAAAAGTTTCAGCTGTTTGAAGATCCAGCCTAAAAATATCGGAAAATTTATCGTCAGAACAATCTCAACCAGGTTCAAGGCAGCCTCGTTCCAAAAAAACGCGGAATTTTAATGAAAATTCTTTGAAAAACAAATTTTGTCGCCGCCGCTTGTTTTTTTGTCGATATATCGATATTTTGAGATTTCGAAATAACGAAACGGCAGCGGATCGAAATAACGAAACGGCGGCGTGACGCGTGCCGGCGATTAAATTTGACTTGTATTATTAAATAACTAAAATATTAGCGGTTTTTTGTTTGTTTTTTGCGGGTATTTTCATGGAAGAGACAAATTCAGCTTATAAGTTGCCTAGATTATTTGGAAAATATTATCTTCTGGAACTTATCAACGTCGGCGGAATGGCGGAAGTTTTTAAAGCCAAGATGTTCGGTGTCGAAGGTTTCGAGAAAATTGTCGCGATAAAAAGGATTCTTCCGGAAGTTGCTGAAGATGCCGAATTTATCAAAATGTTCGTCGATGAGGCTAAAATCGCGGTAAAACTGCAGCATCCGAATGTCGTTCAGATTTTTGAACTCGGAAAAATCGACGGCTCGTACTTCATCGCGATGGAACTTATCAACGGAAAAGACATCAAAACGATCCGCAAGAGACTGAAAAGAGTCGATCTTCTGATGCCGGTCGAGCAGAGCGCATACATCATTTCCCAGGTTTGCGAAGGTCTGGACTACGCTCACCGCAAAACCGACGAAAAGATGAATCCGCTCAACATCGTCCACCGCGACATTTCTCCGCAGAATATGATCGTTTCATACGAAGGAACTGTAAAACTCATCGATTTCGGCATCGCGAAGGCGAAAAGCAAATCGACGAAAACACAGGTAGGAATGCTGAAAGGAAAGTTCAGCTATATGTCGCCGGAGCAGGTGAGCGGCCAGCCGATAGACAGGCGGAGCGATATTTTCTCGCTCGGTGTCGTTTTCTTCGAGATGCTCACCGGAAAACGTCTTTTCCTCGGCAAAAACGATGTCGAAACCTTGGAAAAAATCAGAAAGGCAGAAGTTCTTCCGCCGAGCGTTTTCAACAGCGCAGTCCCGCCGGAACTCGACAGGATCGTCCTCAAGGCACTTGCGAAAGACCGCGAGGAGCGTTACCAGTGGGCGAGCGAATTTGCGGAAGACCTCAAAAAATTCAGCTATTCGAGCGGAAAAATCTTCACACGTCAGGACATGATGAACTTCATGAGCGAGTTCTTTGCCGACGAACTAGAGGAAGAGACTGCAAAACTCGAGGAATATCAGAAAATCAAAAAACCGGTCGATATGCCGCTCAGGGAAAGTTCTCAGTCTCTGCACGGCAGCAGTGACGGGGATTCTGATGAAGACGAATCTTCGCATGCTTCCAAATCATCATCCAAAAAACTGGTTCTTATTTTTGCTGCGGTTCTTATAGCTCTCGGTTTTGCTGTAGCGCTTTTCATTGTTCTTGGCAGCAGCAAGAAGGATATGGCCTCGCTGATTGTCGATTCGAACGAAAAGAAGACGATTGTAATAATCGACGAAAACAGCATGTATCAGAAACGGTGCGAAACTCCGTGCGTTATCGACGGTCTCCTTGCCGGCCAGCATGAGATCCTCTTTTCCAAAAAAGATTTTGTCGATGTCAAGGAAAGCATTTTCCTGAGCAAAGGCGACAAACTTGAAAAATATGTCAAAATGTATCGCATCGGCGAGCAGAAAACGATGATCACCGTCAAATCCGATCCCGACAACGCTCAGCTTTATGTCAACAACAAAAAAGTGGACGCCGCTACTCCGACGATCGTCAATGACATTCCGGTCGGAATGGACATTGAAATCCGCGTCGAGAAGCACGGTTACTTCCCCTATGAAGAGAATATCGGCAAGGTGCCGGCAAACATGAATAAAGAGATAAGCGTTATCCTGAAGCCGATGAAAAATACTCCGGCGCAGCAGTCGTCGTCGAAATCGAAAAAATCTGATTCCTCTTCTGCAAAACAGGTCGCGGAATCTGGTGAATCGGCTTATCTGACGATCGCGAGCATGCCTTGGGCAAATATTTATATCAACGGCAAACTTATCGGTTCGACGCCGATTTCAAAGCATGAACTTCCGGCAGGAAACTATAAAATCCAGTTCAAAAACCCGAAAGCCGGAATCGATAAAATCATTCCGGTTGAATTAAAAGCTGGCGAACATCAGCGTCTGATCAAAAAATTCGATTAAGTTTTTTCTGTGGACGAGCCTGTATAGTTTCGGCTCGACTGCACTTGTCTTGCAATTTAATACACAAACTTATCGCGTCTGCCCTGAACCTGATAGTGTTCAACAGCTGCGTTGTGTTCCTTGAGCGTCTTTGAAAAATAGTGATAGCCTTTGCCGGTAGCAACGAAGTAGAGGAATTTCGTCTCGTCGGGGTGAAGAACGCTTTTTATAGCGCCATCTCCTGGGAAGCAGAGAGGAGTGGCCGGAAATCCGTAACGGGTGTAGGTGTTCCACGGATGGTCGGTCATAAGGTCTTTTTTCGTGATATTGCCGTTGAATTTCGGCAGAAGGCCGTAAATTACCGACGGATCGGTCTGCATTTTCATTCCTATCCTCTTTCTGTTGAGGAAAACCGACGCGATCTGCGGCTGTTCCGATTTGACGCCGGTCTCTTTTTCGACGATCGAGGCAAGTTTCAGCAGGTCGTAAACATCCATGTCAGATTTTTCGATTTCAGCCTGGTATTTTTTGAGCGTGTTTTTCATCTGCTCCGCCATTTTTTTCATTACGGCGATGATGTCGCTGCCGCGCGGAAAGCTGTAAGTCGAGGGAAAAAGCAGCCCTTCGCAGCTTTGTTTGTTCTTTGCCCCGATTGATTCGAGAAAATTTTTGTCGTGGCAGATACCGAGAAATTTGTCGTTTCCGTTCATCCATTCAAGAGTTTTGAAAACTTCGGCGGCATCGTATTTGTTGTAGCCTTCCGGGATAGTGAAAGAGTAGAGTTTCACTTTGCCGCTCATGATTTTTTTTGCGACTTCTTCGGGATTCATTTCTCCTGAAAATTCGAATTCACCCGTTTTCAGCCCTTTGCCCAGATCTTTTTCCTTGATCATCCACATAAACTTTTTCGCGTCTGTGATGACTTTTGCTTCGGCAAGTTTTTTGGCAACAGATTTCCATGAATTTCCCTTTTCAACAACGACTGTTGTTCCGGCAGGAATATCAATTGCTTCTTTTTTGAAATTCTGGTAGCCGCTATAAATCGAATAGCACGTGATAAGTGCCGCCAGAACTGTGATAACAAAGAGTGAAAGAATAATTTTTTTCATTACTACCCCTTTTTCGGCTTTTTAAAGCTGTGTCTGTAAACGATTTTAACCGGAACGCCTTCATAAGGAAAGGCTTCGTAAAATTTGTTGAGAAGGTATCTGTCGTAGGAAAAATGGATGTCGTTCGGCGTGCTTACTTTGATTACGACGGTAAGCGGCGAAGTCTGTTCCATAGTGATCCCGTTGAAGTGTATCATCTTGTTTTTGCGGGTAAGAGGGGGCGGATTTTTGGAAAGAACGGCGGAAAGCCACTCTTCCAGAGTTTCGTCGTCAATCATTTTCCGATAGTTTTCATGTACTGAAAGCACTTTTTCAAGCAGTTTCTGAACACGCATTCCCTGCATTGCCGAAATCGAAATTATCGGCGCGTAAGGAGCGAATTTTATCCTGTCACGCAGATCCTGAACGATTTTTTCGTAAGTTCCGGTCTCTTTTTCTATGAGATCCCACTTGTTGATGACAATGATGATTCCTTTGCCTTTGTCGTGCGCAAGTCCTAGAATACGGAGATCCTGATCGGTGGCCAGTTCCTGAGCATCCATCATGAAAATGACGATGTCTGAGCGGTCGACCGAGTGGAATGCGCGGACGATAGCCGCTTTTTCCATGAGCATTTCGATTTTTTTCTTTCGTCTTATGCCTGCCGTATCGATGAGGCGGAGCGTTTTTCCCATGAATTTTGCGGTCGAATCTATCGGATCCATCGTAGTTCCCGGGATCGGGCTCACGAGCATCTTGTCCTGGCCGATGATTTTGTTGACGAGAGTCGATTTTCCGACATTGGGACGGCCGAAAATCGCGATTTTTATCTCTTCCGGAGCTGGCGGAAGCTTTTCGTTTATCTCTTTCTCTGTCCAGAAATCCTTCGTGATGTCGTCAAGCATATCGAAAACGCCGTAACCGGTTTTGCCTGAGACCGGATAGACCATTTCGGCGCCTGTTTCGTAAAATTCGGCGGCGGCAACTTCCTTGTTTTCGGAATCGATTTTTGATACCGCAAGCCACGAACGGAGTCCTTTTACGCGGATCATATGATAAATTTCCTTGTCGCTTCCGGTAAGTCCGGCTTCGCCGTCGCAAAGCATGAGAACGCCGTCAACTTCGTCGAGGACCTCGTTTATCTGGTCGCGGATTCCCTTTGTTATCGCGTCGGTCTCGTCTTCGTCGATGTGGAAGCCGCCGGTATCGATGATAGTGAAAGGCTTGTCGTCATAGACCAGATCCTGATAGTTGAGATCGCGCGTAACACCGGGCATATCGTCGACGATCGCCGAGTTTTTGTTCAGGATTTTGTTGAAGAGTGTCGATTTTCCTACGTTCGGACGTCCTACGATCGCGATAAGCGGTTTGACGTTGTTGATAATTTTACTCATTTTTCTGCTCTTTTTATTTAATCTTTTTCATTCCAGCCGAAATTTTCTTCGCCTATTTTGAAAGGGTAAAGTTTTTCTATTTTCTGTCCGACAAACCTTGCCTGATCGGTTTCGAGAATGAAGTGGAAATGTGCTTTTTCTTTGCGGAAATACTCTGAATTGTCAATGATTTCAAGCGTCGGAAAAATCACAAAAAGCCTGTTAGCCGCTTCTTTGTGAGGAATCATCAGATCTTCCGACTCAAAGTTTCCTTTTTCCCAGAAAATAATGTCCAGATCGATGTTGCGCGGCCCTTTGTCAATCGTTTTGACTCTTCCCATCTCGCGCTCGATTTCTTTAAGTTTTTCAAGCAGCTGCACCGGTTCGTAAGCGGTTTCCGCAATGAGCGACATATTAAGGAAATCGGACTGCGTAAGGTAATCGACCGGTGTCGAGGCGTAAACGCTCGAGCAGTCGTCGATGAAGATCGATTTTTCTTCAAGTTTTGAAATCGCCTTTTTCAGGTTTTCAAAACTGTTGCCGATATTTGAACCTAAGGAAAGAAGATATTTCATTTCTGACTGCTTGTTTTTTTGTTGCTATTTCCCGATGTAAAGATTGTCGATAAGCCGTGTCGTTCCGACGTAGACCGCGGTAAAAATCCTTGAATCGCAGGCTAGATTTACGCTTCTTGAAAGGTCGTTGGTGCTGCGGATCTCGAAATAGTCTGTTTTCGAGCCGGGAACAAGTTCCGAAATCATTTCTTTCGCCTCGTTTTCAAGAGTTTCGACCGGAACGGTTTCGTTTTTTGCATGCAGAGCGTCAGCTCTTTCTTTAATGATATTCATGACTTTGTAAATATTCGGCGCAACTGCAAGTTCATTTTCCGAAAGGTAGCGGTTTCTCGAGCTTTTCGCGAGCCCGCTTGCTTCCCTGACAGTCGGAACGCCGACGATCTCAAGCGGAAAGTGAAGGTCGGAAACCATTTTGCGGATTATCGTGAGCTGCTGGTAGTCCTTTTCGCCGAAAAACGCAAAATCGGGCTGCGCAATATTGAAGAGAATCGATACGATCTGCGCTACTCCGTTGAAGTGGATCGGCCGGCTTTTTCCGCAGAGGATCGAAGTCAGTTCCTTGTCGACATTCAGCGTGACGAGCGGCTTTTCAGTTCCGTAAATCACCTGATTTGTCGGCAGAAAGACATAGTCTGCGCCTGCCGCCTCGCATTTTCTGAGGTCTTCTTCAACAGTTCTGGGATACTTTTCGTAATCTTCGTTCGGACCGAACTGGGTCGGGTTTACGAAAATCGAAACAATCGTTTTTTCACACTTTTCAACACTTCTTTTAATGAGTGAAAGATGCCCTTCGTGAAGTGCACCCATTGTCGGAACCAGCCCGAGGGTCGCTCTGCACTCGTGTCTCGCTGCTCTCACTTCACTAATTTCATATAAAACTTTCATAATGAACTCCATCGGTTGACAAAAAACGCCCGCTTATACCAAAAAGAGGAATCGTTTTAAAGTTTTTAATGGGTGAAATCGGCACAGATATTGACGTAAAACAAATTTTTCATTGCCAATCCTTTAAATAAAAGTAAATTTCCGAAGTTTTTTTCAAAATTGGAGATTGTCATGAAAATTGTTTTTGCTTCGGGAAATAAAGGAAAATTGAGGGAAGCTTCCGAAATTTTTGAAGGTTTCGAAATTGTGCCGGTAAGCGTTTTTCCGGATTGGAATGCGCCGGAGGAAACCGGTACGACTTTTCTGCAGAATGCGCTGATAAAGGCTGAAGCTGCTGCGGCTGCAGCAAAGGATTTGGCTGTTCTGGCTGACGATTCAGGCCTGGTCGTGCCTGCTCTTGACGGAAAACCCGGAATTTTTTCTGCACGTTTTTCAAAAGAGGGGACAGATGCGGCGAACAGGGCGAAACTTCTGGCTGAACTTTCGGGAAAAGCGGAGAGAAACGCATTTTTTGTATGCGCCGCAGTTATGATTTTTCCGGACAGAACACTGATTGCCGCTGAAGGGAAATGCGATGGAAAAATCATCGAAACAGAGCGCGGAAACAACGGTTTCGGCTACGATCCTATTTTTGTGCCGCAAGGTTTTGACCGGACATTGGCCGAACTTTCCGAGGACGAAAAGAATTTGCTGAGCCACCGTGGAAAGGCTTTCAGGCGGCTTATCGCGACTTTGAGCGGAGAAAAACCGGCAACTTTTTGACTTGAAGCCGCTTTTGGTTCATAATGTGCCGTTTTTGTTCTGCGGGGAACCATGGAGAGTTTAAGAGAAACAAACGAAAAGCTGAATTTAAGGCTTATAAAAGAGTTTAAAAAGCTTAAATTTATTATAGAAAAGTCTGCCGACAATGAAGATGAGGATATATTCCGCTGGCGTTTCGGCAAGTTTGAAAAGCCTTACAAACTTTACGATTCATGGCGGAAAAAACGTGATGTTTCGCCGCAGATTTTTGTGTGTGGCTTCTTTTCGGCAGTGCTTTTTTATGTTTTGTTTCTGGAAAAACTCGATGAAATTTCAGAAAAATATGTAACCTGGCTCAGAAAAAGCGACACTGCTTCACGTTTTGTGATTTTCTTTGTTTTTGCGCTTGTTACGGCTTTTATAATGATTCCCGATTCAGGAAAAGAAAACTATCCCGATGACCCGAAAAACATCGGTCATCCGATTGATCATTCGATTGTTGCAGACAAGGATTATATGATTGTCAACGAAGAAGAGACCGCAAAAAATCAGGAGAAAGCGCAGAACGAAGTGCCCAACACCTATGATTTTGTCGATCAGAAAAAGAATCTTGACGCTTTGACCGAAGCTTTCAAGATGATGCGCGATGCGGCAAAAGATAATCTTAAGGCTGCTATCGCGGAGAAGAATCTCTATCCGCAGGAATTTTATGACATTCTGGCCGATTACATCATAAATTCAGGAAAAAGTAATGAATTTAAGGAGCTGAAAGTCGGTCTTCGTCCGCTTTTTGCAAAAAAACGGAGCGATTTCGAGCGCGAGATAGGAACGCCTCTTTCAAATGTTGTTTTTTTCAATTTAGTCGACAACATTTTTCCTGCGCGAATTCCGGAGGCAGTTGCCGAAATATCCGATTATTTCAATCAGAACGACTACTATATCCTCCGCGAGGGAATTCCGGAAAATTATGTTCCGAAACATATTGTCGTGAGGAAAAAAGATTCGCCTGACCAGACTTTGGATCCGAACGCTGCCCCGATCACGACATCTTATTTTATTCAGACCGGCAGAATCATAAATTCTACGGCACTCAAAGCCGAAATCCTTCACTTGAAAGACAAGTTGAATATGGCGGATTTTACACAGCAAGGCTTTGATATTGTTTCAGAAATTGCAAACTGGACAATAAAAGACTCTATTTTTTATAACGCTGAAATAACCGAATACAACAAAATCGAAGCCAAGAATGATGCACCGAAATCGGAAAGAAAGATTGCGAGAGGCGAGCGTGTAATTTCGTCAAGATCGATAATAACGAAAGAAGACATCGAAGTTTTCAAAGTAATGAAGGAACAGTCCGAAAATATTTCAAATGAACTTTTCTTTTTCGGCAATTTTTTCTTCATTGCAGTCTTTGTTGCAATAGTTTTTCTTGTTTTTACGCGCTCTATAGGCAAATTCAGATACCGCAACAAAGATTTGTTCCTTATGGCTCTGCTCATGCTGTCGTCACTTCTCCTCATCCGCTATGCGATGCCGTGGATTCAGGAAGTAACCTACGACAACAAGGCGATTTACTTCTTTTTTCCTCTGCCGTTTTTTGTGGCTGCGGTGAGGGTTCTCGTTAATACCGAAACAGCGTGTTTCTTCCTTTTTGTTCTTTCTGCCATGCTGACGATGCTTTTCCCGGAAAATTATTTTATTCCTGTCTATTATGTTTTTGGTTCCCTCCTTTTCATGTTTATTATTTTTCATGTCGAATCGTCCGGTCAGATTATGTGGCAGACATTCAAATATTCCGTTCCTGCGATGGGGCTCGCGATGATTATAGGAATTCTCGATTCTTCACTCAACCACAGCGGAGTTCATATTTTTGTTGCAATGTTCTGCGCTTTTATTTCTGCAATACTTTCCGGCGGATTTCTGAGTATAATGATCCCTCTCTTTGAATCTCTTCTCGACTACACTACGAATATAAAATATGTCAACTATTCGACAATGAGCAACGAACTTATCAAACAGATGTCGGTTTACGCGAACGGTACTTATCAGCATTCACTGACGGTTGCATCGCTTGTCGAAGTCGCTGCGCGCGAACTAGGACTTAACCCGCTTAAATGCAAAGTTATGGCATATTTCCACGACATCGGAAAGCTTGAACGCCCGGAGTATTTTACTGAAAACCAGCGTGACAGAAAAAACGCGCATGACAGCTACAAACCGACGATGTCGGCGAGAATCATCACAAACCATGTGAAATACGGTCTGGAACTTGCCAAAAAATATCATTTGGGGGAAGAAATCGAATCGGCTGTCGTCGAGCATCACGGCACGACTCTGGTCGGATATTTCTACAAAAAGGCCAAGGAAATGGATCCGAATGTCTCGGAAGCCGAGTTCAAATATGCAGGTCCTGAACCTCAGTCAAAAGAGACGGCACTTCTTATGATTGCCGACAGCTGCGAGGCCGCAATCCGTTCGCTTGACAAGAAAACCGAAAACGGCATAAAGGCGAGAGTGCAGGAGATCATTGCAGGGAAAATCAGGGAAAACCAGTTTGTCAAGTGCAATCTCACGACAAAAGATCTTCAGATAATCGAAGATTCCCTTGTTGACACATTTTCAGGAATTTATCACGGAAGAGTCAAATATCCTCAGGATAAAAAAGAGCTCTCCCAGTCTTTAATCACACAGCTTGAGCAGGAGAATAAATGAAAATCGCGTTTTTTTCGGAGTGTGAATACGCGCCCGGCGAGCTGAAAGCCGCGATGCGAAAGGCGATCCGTCTAGCTTTGAATTATAAAAACCTTAAAACAACCGATCCTTACGAGGTTTCCGTAATTTTTGTCGATGAAGCTCGTATTCGTGAAATAAACAATGATTTCAGACATATGGACAAGACGACCGATGTTATTTCGTTTGCTTTCGCGGAAGGCGAGGGGAGTGAGTTCGCCCCGTATCTTCTCGGTGATATCTTCATTTGCACGGATGTTGTCGCAAGTCATGCTGCAAAATACAGAACGACTTTCGACGAGGAGATGACTTTCATGGTTGTCCACGGAATACTGCATCTTTTAGGTTTCGACCACCACAAAAAGAAGGAGCGTGAAGAGATGCGGATTGCCGAAAATGTTCTGATGAAACAGCTTTTCCCGCAGTGGAAAGGGCGCGGTGAAGAATAAGAATGTCCAATAAAATCAAACTTTTTATAGCCGCATTTTTCTTTGTTTTCTGTTTTGCCTTCAGTTTTCCGTTTGTGATTCCAGGCGGAACAAAACCCGTTTTTATCCATGAGTTTATGGGCTGGCTTCTGATTTTTCCCGTTATGCCGCTTTTTTTCTACATTGTCGGTTCGTTTCAGACTTTGAAAAAGCAGATCCTGGCGATTTATGCGATAACATTTCCGGCGAACGCGTTCGTATTTTACTGGATTTTCTATTCTCTCAATGTTTACGGTGGTTTAGGCGCGGTTGAAAGCGTTCTTGTTCTTGTTCTTATGTTCTTTATTCTCGGTCTTTACTGGATCGCGTTCTGGCTGCTGGTCCGCTTTTTTGCAAAGAAAAGCGAAAAAACTTCTGATTTTACCAAACTGATAACCGTGCCTGACGGTTCAATTATTCCTCTTAAACCTTGGTTTATTGCGGCGCTATGGCTCGGAATAGAATTTTTGCGGACATTTTTTCCGGTCGATTTTTTCTGGGCTGCGCTCGGACATTCGCAGTATTCAAACAAAATCCTTCTCCAGTGGGCTTCGCTCGGTTCGGTCTACATAATTTCGTTTATGATAGTCTGGATTTCGCTTTATTTTTACACTTTTATTCACAGAAAACACAATAAAAAAGAGGGCTTGCTGCTTGCAGCAGTTCTTGTTTTCCTTTTTTCTTATTCGGCTTTCGAGTTGATTTCCTTCAAGTCGGAAATTCCGGCAAAAGAGATAAAAATCGGCCTTATGCAGCCTGCGATAAACCAATACGATATAAATTCAAAAGAAGAAAATGTATATGATATGATTGATGTTTTTGTCAGCCAGATCAACAGTTTCGACCGCGATACGGACCTTGTCGTCTGGCATGAAGCCGCAATGCCGCTCAGAATCCCGATCGGTTTCGAGAATTTCAATTATGTCATGGAACGCTATTTTACACGGGCTTACAACTTTCCGAACCAGATCGTCGGAATGGATATGGTCGACCGCAGCGATTTAAGTTTTTTTAATGCGGCCGGTTTTGTTCAGGACGGAAAAATCCGTAAAATTTATAAGAAAATCAAGCTAGCGCCTTTCGGTGAATATCTGCCTTACAGTGAATTTCTGCGCTCGATGGGTTTTTCGATACTTGTTCCGGATAATCTGGGGGATTTTGTCCGCGGAACTGAATATACCGTTTACGATTTCGGCGGTTTCAAAGCGTCGATACTCATCTGCTATGACGGAACTTTCAGCGAAAATGTGGCCGGTTTTGTTAAAAACGGTGCAGAACTTCTTGTCAACATCAGCAACGACGCGTGGTTCGGCAATTCGAGCGAGACTTTCCAGCACGGAATGTTTTATCCTTTCCGCGCAGTCGAAACCGGCAGAACGATCGTCAGAAGCGCAAATGTCGGAATCAGCGAAGTTCTTCTGCCTGATGGAACAATCGAAAACGCGACGAATTTCCTGGAAAGAACGACGATAAACCGCAGAATCCCTCTTTACGACAAAGAGACGGTTTATCTTAAATTCGGGAACTGGTTTATATGGCTGAACTATATCGTTTTAGGGTTTTTCCTGCTTGACAGAACCGTAAAAAAGAAGACGAAAAAAATCTGATTTTTATTCCGGATATTCGATTTTGACTTTTGTTCCGCAGCGCTTGCAGATGACATAAGTGCCGCGGAAAAGCGGTGAAAGCTGGAATGTAAAGTTTCCGCACTGGCACGGAAATGATTCCCACGCCGTGAGCGACATTCTTTTAAAAACAAGTTCGGTTTCGCCGCCGGATGATGCGGTATCTAATTTGCCGTTTTCCACGCTGAGCTCGCGTTTGCAGCGCGGGCATTTAACTTTTGCAGCCACAGAACTTGGCGGAAGCTTGATTTTGAGCCCGCATTCGCAAGTAAGGATTTTGAATCCGGCGTTTGCAAGAATAATATCCTCAACCGCTTTTGTTTGTTCCGGAACCTTGTTTCCGCTTTCGCTTTGAAGCCGGACCTTTTCACCTGTGTCGGCTTTTAAAACCGCGTTTGAAAGAAGCGGAGAATGTTCAACCTCTTTTTCGTAAATTTTCTGGTAATTTCCCAAAGAAACCGTTCCGCCGTGCTGAAGCTGCGTGAGTATTGCTATTCGTTTGTAAATCGGCGGATGGGTTGATGCCGAGAAAATTGAGTCCTCGTCGCCGCCGGCAAAGTGGGGATTTACGATAAACATCGGAGCGGTGATTTTGCTGACGAAACTGACAGACGATTTTTTCGCTATTTTCTGCAGCGCCGAAGCCAGGCCGATAGGGTAACGGGTGAGCCTTGCCGCAGTCGCATCGGCTAGATATTCCCGTTTTTTCGAAATCGTGAAATAGAAAATCCTGGCAAGAATCGGTGCAAATATCGCAAGTAGCAGAAGAATCAGGATCACTGCCGGATGACCGCCGCCGATTCCTCTTTTTCTGCGCGATCTTCTGTCGGAATTCGCGAAAATCGTTCCTTTAAGGAGGGCATTCGAAAGCATCGTGATTGTGCCGAGCATAACTCCGGCAAATGTCATAAAGAGAACGTCACGGTTCAAAATATGGCTCATTTCATGGGCTATGACTCCCTGAAGTTCGTCGCGGTTCAGGTTTTCGACAAGTCCGCTCGTGACACAGATCGCCGTTTTGTTTTTGCGTATTCCTGTTGCGAAAGCGTTTAGCCCCGGACTTTGCACGATGTAGATTTCAGGCATGACGTCAAGTCCGGCCGCAATTTTCATTTCTTCGACGATGTTGTATAGCTGCGGGGAACTTTCAGGAGTGACGACAACCGCCATATTGAAGTGCAGAACGATGTCGTCGCCGAGAAAATAAGCGACTAAGGACTGAACCGCCCAGAGCAGAATTCCGAAGGCGGCACCCCAGTAAAGCCCGTAATTGGGCTCGATGCTGTAGCCTATTGCACCTGAAAGTGCGGTCATAAGAACGAACATCAAAAACAGGATGAGAAGCGACTTGCGCTTATTTTTCTCGATAAGTTCCCACATAAAAATCTGATTGTTTTAGAAATTTACCTTCGGAGCCTGCTTTTCTGATTTGTCCTCGATTTCAAAGAAATCGGACTGTTTGAAACTGAACATACTTGCAATAATATTCGTCGGGAACATTTCGACAGCGTTGTTAAAACTCATAACCGCATCGTTGTATGCCTGACGCGCGAAAGCGATCTTGTTTTCGGTCGAAGTCAGTTCTTCCTGAAGGGCGAGGAAATTCTGGTTTGCCTTGAGCTCGGGATAGTTTTCGAAAGTGAGCATCATTTTTGCAAGACTTGCGTCAAGGTTCGCCGTAGCCGCACCGACTTCCTTAACATCGCCTTTGTTTATGGCCGACATTGCGGCAGCACGCGCTTCAGTAACTTTTACGAAAGTCTCGTTTTCATGCTTCATGTAGCCTTTCGCCGTCTCAACGAGGTTAGGGATGAGGTCGAAACGCCTTTTGAGCTGAACATCAATCTGGCTCCACGAGTTTTTTACGATGTTTCTGAGACCTACGAGTTTGTTGTAAAGTGCGAAAACCGAAAGCGCCAAAACTACGACAACTACAAAGAAAATTACAAGAAAAGTCATGTTATCCTCCTAAAAATGATCAGTCTATAAAAAGTATCGAACAGCCTGAGTCTTCATTAGTTGCGGAATCGTCTTCTGTTTCCTCATTTTCTTCGGGTTTCAGGCGGCAGCCCTCGTCACTTTCTTTGCAGTTATAGTTGAAAGTAACGGTTTGGATATTTGTTCCTGCGATTTTTTTCTTTGTTTTAAGGGTGATATCGTTTTCCTTGATATAGAAAGAAGCATTCTGGTCCTTGTAAAAATTCAGGTTCGCCTTGACGACAAGAAAAGTTTCTTCGCCGGTATTCAATGAAACTTTTCCTTCCGGAATCTGAAAAACAGCACTCTCCTGATCTTCGGTAAACTCTGACAATTCCACGATTACATCGTCGCATTTTCCGTCGTTGTTTTTGTCGCTGCAGAGGGCAATTTTCTCAACACCGTTGCCGAAGCGAACCGATGAACCGTAAATGTCGATTGTTAAAGACTGAAGTTCATTTGCATCGTCAAGAGCTTTCAGTCTGAGGTGCATAATCTCCCATTCTTTGTTGATCTCTTCCCATCTGGGTGGTGTCTGCGGTGCGAAATGTGATCCTGATGCAAAAAGAAAGTAACCGTTTTTCGGTTCAAATGAAAATTTCGGGAAGGAAAGCCGCTCGAAATGTTCAATATCTGTTCCTTTTGAAGCTTTGGCTACGATTGAAGTGTTGTTTTGGATAAAAGCGTAAAAGTTTAGATTGTCGATGGGGTTTTCGTCTGAAAATGATGCTACGATAAGAAAGTTTTCCAATTGATTGGTTTTAAAACCCTGAAATTTTTGTTCGACTTCAAATTTTACGGAGAAGCCGCTTATCGAACCTTCGGAAATAACATCTTCGGAAGAATCAACGAGTCCGTTTCCGTTTTTGTCATAAACAAGTCTGAAATTCTCAAATTTTACTGAACTGGGAGCTGAAATACTGATGGAAAGCTCCTGTATAAAATAATATTCACCGCTGCTTGCGGAACCATTGACTTCAAGTTGTCCCAAGATCATGTCGTTTGCCGGATTTTGAACAAAAATCGTGCCTGAACCGAATGAATTCGGGTTGTTTGCTCCTGTTTTTAGCCTGATTGTGACATATTCGGCAACTTTGTCTTTTTCCGGTTTGCAGGAACTTGAAGGGGTATCGCAAGTCGTTCCTGCAGGACAGTCTGAATCGCTTGAACATGTCCATGAAGTTGCAGCAAAAAGTGAAAGATTCGATGTCAAAACAAGGAAAATCAAGAATAATTTTTTCATTGTTATCTCCAAAAATCAACAAAACGCCAAATCCTATACATCCTTTCGGATTTGTCAAAAAAAGAAAAATCACTATAATTCCCCGTTTTTGTTTGTTTTGAACTTTTTTTAGGAGCGAAAAATGGTCGAAATTCCAAAAATCAAAGGACTGAAGGAAGAGGATTACGAACTTTTCAGGCACGATATGGAAATAAAGAAGCTGGGCGCTCAGAATTTCATGTCGCCGCTCACGGCAAATAAAAAAATCTATGAATCGCAGATGATTCCCGAAGACGAGCGCGTTCTCGCGTTCATTGACAAAAGCATGGTCGAATCAATACAAAGCGAAGGGCTCAAAGTTCCGTCGTTTGAAAAAGCTGGACCGAGAACGAAACTCTTTTTCGAGCCGGGAGAGACCACTTCGGCTATTGTCACATGCGGCGGGATCTGCCCGGGTCTTAACGCCGTAATCCGCGGAATCGTCGTCATGAACTACTACCGCTACAACAACCAGAGAACGCTCGGAATAAACTACGGCTACGCAGGTTTGGTAAAGGAATTAGGCTATGAAATCAAGCACTTGACTCCGGCAATGGTCGAAAACAAGCAGCTTCAGGGCGGCACTTTCATCGGGACGAGCCGCGGCAACCAGGATGCCGAAAAAATGGTAGATAGGCTTGACGAGCTCGGTGTCAACATCCTCTATACGATCGGCGGCGACGGAACGCAGCGCGGCGCGATTTCGCTCATCAATGAGATCGAAAAGAGAAATCTCAAGATTTCGGTCATCGGGATCCCGAAGACGATCGACAACGATATCAACTACATAGAACGCTCATTCGGAACAGAAACGGCATTCTCCGAAGCGTGCGAATCGATAAACTCGGCCTACACCGAGGCAACTTCGATCCACAACGGGATCGGAATCGTCAAACTCATGGGGCGCGAGTCCGGTTTCATCGCGGCGAACGCGACGCTTGCGACGAACCAGGTCGATTTCTGCCTTATTCCCGAGATGGATTTCAGAATGACAGGTGAAGGAGGTTTCCTTGATTCGGTCGAAAAGAGACTCCGCAGAAAAAAATTCTGTGTCATAGTTGTCGCTGAAGGAGCCGGTCAGGAATATGTCAGAGATCCTGAAAAAATCGAATACGACGCTTCGGGCAACGCGAAACTGGGCGATATCGGCATTTTCATCAAAGATAAAATCAAAAGCTACCTCAAAGCGAAAGGGATGCTCTTCGGCATCAAATACATCGATCCGAGCTACATCATCCGCTCCTGCCCGCCAACTCCGAACGATTCGATCTTCTGCTCGCAGCTCGCCCAGATGGCTGTCCATGCCGGAATGAGCGGCAGAACCGGAATGGTCGTCGGATACCTCAACGGCCAGTTCATCCACATCCCGATGGATCTTGCGACATCAAAACGCAAAAAAATCGACATAAACGGTCCTCTCTGGCTCTCCGTCCTTGAAGAAACCGGTCAGCCGCCGGTAATGTAATTGTTGACAAAGGTTTCTTCATAAATACAATTTTCAGGCTTTTTATAATTTGATAGAGAGAAAAAAAATGAAAAAATTATTTCAGATTGCACTGATTGCGGCACTTTTTCTGATTGTTGCATGCGGCGGCGGAAGCGACGATCCGGAGAAATCATGTCCTGACGGTTACGAATGGTCCGGTTCAGACTGCGTAAAAAGCGCTTCGGGAGGCAGCGGAGACACAGGGATCACCGACACTGCGCCGCAACCCGACGACGGTGATACGGCTGACGATTCAGACGAAGATACTGATACGACGGATACTACCGATACAAGTGCTTCCGATTACAACGGCAGCTGCAAAGTCGTCCGCAGCGGAGAAGCGCTTGAAATCAATATCGAAACTCAGAAGTTGACGGTAGGTGACCTTAAAATCAACGGCGAGGCGGCTGCAGATGCAGATCTTTACGGCGAACTTTGGGCGGAAAACAAAGAGACACTTTCCGAATTCAAAGTCGGCGACATAACTTCGGAACTTTCAGGCAAAACTTTCGATTTCCCGAAAGGAAGATACAGCTTTTTCTTCAGACCGGCTTCATCGGCGAACCAAGTCGTTATCGAAGGTATGGATAACATTGACATGGCAAGCGGCGACAGAAAGCTCGATTTCGATCTTCCGCTTTATCATTGGAAAGGAAAGGTCCTCAACAACTCGGACGCAGTTTTTACCGCTGAAGAGACCTATCAGGCTGAAACGAAACTGATCGTCAAAACAGGTTCGTTCGAAAAGGAAATCCCTTACAGCGAATTTTCCGCTTTCGATCTTCTTCTTCCGAAAGGTAGCTACACTGTTTCTTTTAAAGGTCAGCTTGCTGCAGGGCAGGGGATTTTTGAAGGAACGGTCGTTTCCGACAAAGCTCCGGTTGTCCTTGACAACGATACTGAAACCGACATCAAGGTCAAAACGATCACTTTCGCCGGTTCGATTGAAAAACCAGGCTATGCCGTAAGCAGCGGCAGCCTTGTCCTTGTTGAGAATCCTCCGCTCGGCGCGATAAACGGCACTGTTGTTTCCGATCTTTCGGCAACTTCATACAGTATTACCGTTACGGCAGGGGCAGATCTCAATCTTATTTATCTGCCGGATGCCAATTCCTATCCTGTCAGATATATAAAACTGGACACATGGACTCCGGAGACGGAATCGCCTTCCACACACAATATCACGCTTGATTTTGCAAGGGTTTACGGAAAAATCACATTCCTTGGCGGCAATAATTTCCCGACAGTCGCCAAATGCCTTGCTGACGCCGAATGTCCGGAAGGTGAAGAGTGCGGAGCAGTCGACTGCACGATCGGCAAACTCAAAGCTGCTGCCGGCGAAGGTCAGTCCGTTGTCATAAAGGATCTGGGCACTGCACTGGCTGTCGACGGTGAAGGCAATGTAAGCGACGTAACTTACGAGGCTCTTCTCGTAAGAAGGATTTCGTGGACCGGTTCAGACGGTAATATTCAATACAACGAAAAAACATATTCGATGAATTTCGAGAGCCACCTCAACGATGTCAGCGGTATTTTCAGATCGCTTCCGTTCTCTGTTCCGGCAGAATACGAAAACAGCGAAGGGAAAAAAGTCTCGTCTTTTTCGTTTGTGGTAATACAAGGTGACGGAAGTAAGACATATCTTACTGAAAAAGAGCTGAATCTGGATGTTGCTCCGGCAAAAGTTTCCGGAAACATAACTCTTGACGATGCCGCACCGAAAGTCGAGAAAGCTGATTTGATAAAACTCAGAGACGAAAGCGGTCTTGAACATTCGGTCATAAATCTTGCCGAACTGTCGGGCGGCGAATATTCTTTTTATGCTCCTGACGGTGCGTATGATGTGGTTTACGAAGGAAGCGGCATTCTCGGTAGTAATTTCAAAACCTACATAGAAAGGGATTTCAACATCAAAGGTGATGCAAGCAACGGCAAGTTGATGATGAAAAAAGCAAAGGTCACGTTTGATTTTAACGTGAACGAAACTCCTTTCGCAAAGTGGGTAGGCGAACAGAAAAACATTGAATCTGTCGGATTTGCGGTAAATATCGATAATACTGCGAGTGATTTTCTTCTCGGTTTGGAAAAGAGCGGTGAAAAATATGTCTCCGAAGTTCTTCTAGGTTCTGTCGCTCTGACCGTAAACGCATTCCTTGAACTTGCCTTCGACGACAAAATCGATTCCGAAAAGAGTTATGCAAGAATTCCGGTTTTGATTCAGCAGAACCTTTCTTCGAACTACACTGTCAAGAACGATTTGTCTTTGGTCAATTTCTCGTTGTCGGTAAAACTTAACGGAAAGGATGTAACTGCATCGGAATATGCGGCGAAACTCAAACTTTCGGAAAAACTTTATCCTGCTGAAATATACGTGCCGGGAAAAGCTTCCGTCGGTGCATTTCTGCTTAACCGCGAATACAAGTCTCCGACTCCTGAACTTTCCCTCAACGAAGGTTTTGACACAAAACAGGATATCCCGCTTTCCTGTATGTATTTTGGTAAGTAATAAACTGGGAGGAAATTTATGAAACGCGTGGTTACAGTCCAGGATATTTCGTGTCTTGGCAAATGTTCGCTTACAGTCGCTTTGCCGGTAATTTCGGCTATGGGAGTCGAGGCTTGCGTCATTCCGACGGCGGTCCTTTCGACGCATACTGTTTTCAAAGGTTTCACTTTCCACGATCTGACGGGCGAAATTGCTCCTGTCATGGAACACTGGAAGAAGGAAAACTTCCGTTTTGATGCGATTTATACAGGTTATCTCGGCTCTTTCGAGCAGCTTGAGCTTATGAAAAAGCTCATCGCCGATTTCGGCGGAAACGGGACTCTGGCTATAGTCGATCCGTGCATGGCTGACAACGGAAAGCTTTATCCCGGTTTTACTCAGGAATTTGCTTTCGCGATGGCCAAACTCTGTGCAAAAGCCGACATCGTCGTTCCGAATATGACCGAAGCAAGTTTCATGCTTGGCGTTCCTTACCGGGCGGGCGGCACTTACGATGAAGCTTATCTTAAGAAAATCCTTAAAGATATTGCTGCATTGGGTGCAAAGAAAGTCGTTCTTAAAGGTGTAGAATTCCCTGAAGACCAGCCGTCGTTCAAAAATGTCGCCGGCAAAATCGGAATCGTCGCTTACGACGCTGAAAAAGATACTTTCTCAAGTTATTTCCACGACAAAATCCCGCAGAATTTTCACGGTACCGGAGATATTTTCGCAAGTGTTTTCACAGGCGCCGTTCTTCGCGGCCTGACTCTCGAAGAATCCTATTCGCTTGCCGCGGATTTCGTTGTCGAAGCGATCAAGGAGACGATGAGTCACGAAGATCACAACTGGTACGGTGTCGATTTCGAGGCAGTTTTCCCGTATCTCATCAAACGTCTGGACAAGTAATCTGATTTTAAGCTGAATAGTTGAATTTATAGTCTGTTTTATTTCAAAAACTGTGCTATTTTTGTGAAAAATCCGTCGAATCCGGAGTTCGACATGATGACTGTGACGGTGTTTTCGCCGCTGTTTGCCTTTACCCATTCGACGGTATCGCTGACATCTTTGAGATAAACGGCTTTATCCGGTGTTTCTGCGTTGATCGTTGCGACGACGCGCTCCGGCTCGAACCTGTTTTCAGGCGGGAATTTGAATGCTTTCGGCGGGAAGCCGATCACGACTTTATCCGCTTTTTTGAAGATCTCGGTATACTGTTTTTCAAAGACGTTCTGGCCGTTGGAATTTGTCGCGGGGTCGAAAACGACGTTGATCTTTTTTTCCGGGAAGAAGTCGATGAACGATTCAAGCGTAAGTTTTACAGCTGTCGGATGGTGCGCGAAATCGCTGTAAATTAGCCCGCCGTTGATCGAACCCAGGTATTCCTGGCGGCGTTTGATGCCTTTCAAAGTCTTTATGGTTTCAAGGATCTTTGCATCTTTGAGGTCGAATCCTTCGCATTTGAGAAATGAAACGAGCGCACCCAGATTCATCAGGTTCTGCATTCCGAAAAGAGGCGTTTCGAAGAAATATTTCTCGCCGTTTCTGAATGTCGCCGAGAAATACATCAGTTTGCCGTGCCTTTCTTCGAATTTGACGAATAGATCTGCCGATTTGTCCGAAATGGAGTAGGTGAAGAGCTTTTCGGCGGGGATAAATTCGCGCAGTCTTAAATTGTGGTCGAAATCAAGGGAAAGAATGACTCTTTTTTTAGTGATTTCAACAAGTTTTTTGAAGTTTTTGAAAATCGACTCAACCGAATCGTAAATATCGGCGTGGTCGAATTCTATCGAAGTTACGATCGTGGTTTCAGGCTTGTAATGGAGGAATTTCGGTCCTTTGTCGAAGAATGCTGTGTCGTATTCATCGCCTTCGATCACAAAATATCCTGCACCTTCGCTGAAGGCCGCGTTCGTGCCCGAAAATTCTGGAATTCCGCCTATCATGTAGGAGGGATTTCTGCCGATGCCGGCAAGAACTTCGCTGAAAACGGTCGTCGTCGTGGTTTTTCCGTGGGTCCCCGAAATTACGACAGGCGATTTGCCGTCAAGAAGGAAATCTTCCATAAGCGATGGCATCGAGTAGTAGGGGATCCCGCATTTCATAATGAAGGCGGCCTCTTCCGACTTTCCGTTGAGGGCGTTTCCGACAACTATGAGGTCAGGTTTTTCCTCTTTAACGAGATCAAAGAACTTCTCCATTTTGTAGCACGGGATTTTTTCTTCTTCAAGTTTCGTGCTGACAGGCGGATAATATTCAAGGTCGGTGCCGATTACCGTCGCTCCGGCATTTTTGCAGATGATCGCGAGCGAACTTACGCCCGTTCCGCAGATTCTTGCGAATAAAAGTTTTTTTCCGTTAAGTTCCATGGTTACTCCTGTTCTGATATTTCAAAATCCGGTTTTTCAAAAGAAGAAAGCAGGAAAGCGGTAATGAATTTTTCCATTTTCGCCTTCGGCTGTTTTTTTGCCTCGTCAAGGTCGGGAACGACCGAAAAAGCATGGAAAAATGATGCCGTATCAATTTTTGAAAGGAATAGACTAATTTCATATTCGGTAGTATTTTCAAGCAGTTTCATAAGTTCAACAACTCTTTGCTGGTAAGCCGGCTGGATGTCTTTGACAAATTTCACCTTCTCCCTGCCGGTGAATTTCATCGGGAAAAGGATGTTTCTGGCAATTTCGTTTCTGTTGCCGGAAACGCCGCAGGAAGCTGCGAAAGAATTCCTGACGGCATCGAATTTCAGTTTCTCAAAATCGGTTTTTAACGATTCCGGGCCGAATATAAGGTATGGAATTTTTGAGATGACGGCAGTGCAGGGTTTGTCTGAAAGTTCGTCCCAAAGCCCTTCCAATTCATCATTATTGCATGAAAGTTTAATGTATTCAATAAGTTGTACTAAAATGCGGAGGCTGCCTGAATGGAGCGGTTTTGCCGTGATCCTGACTTTGTTCTGAACGGTTTTAGAGGAGAGGGAAAGAAATTCCATGAGCAGACGGTCGCGTTCCGTAAATCCGACAAATTTGAAGATTTTTTCTTTTTCAATAGCAAAAATATTGGGAAATTTCTGTCGGTCAGCCGGATTTTCTCCACTTAAAGCCGCTTCAAGGAAAAGTCCGAGCCTTTGATCTGAGTTCAGTTCAGAGAGTCTCTGTAGCGGATACTTTTCATTTTTCAGAACGGCATCGAAAAGAACCGATTCGAGAAGGCTTTTTTCTTCCGCGGCGTCGTTTCTTCCTTTTGCGATTTTAGAAAGAAGGATTTTACGTTCAAAATCGTCTGTAACGAATTTTTCGGTTGATTTTTCAGCTGCATTTAAATTTCCGTTTTCGATATACTGCTCGATTTTCTCTTTTATTTCAAGTGTTTCCTGATTGCTGCCGGCGAAAAAGCGTGAGGCTTCATCCATTTTTCCGGCTTCGATCAGAATATCGAAAAGCATCTTCTGAAGCTTTGCTTTCGCCTCGTCTCCGAAAGAATCCATTTCATTTCTGATGATTTTTTCCGCGGTCTGGGTTTTGCCTGAATTCATTAATATATTCAGATATGAATCGAAATTTTCCCAAGTTCTCTCTATGCCGAACAGCTCTTCGGAAATTGTTTCAGCCGCATCCCAGTCGTGCTTTTTTGTGAAGAAATCAATAAGTTTTTTTGCTGAAACTTCGTCTTTGACGGAAATCCATTTCTCTCTGTAAAGCGGAACGAGAAGTTTTTCGCCGCCGATTTCAAGCAGTGACTTTTCATGGATTTCAAAAAAGGAATTCAAATTTTCCGGTGTTGTATTTTTGATACGGTTTTTATACAAATTCATGAGGTCGTCCGGCGGAATATTTTCACCGAGAAGGGCGATCGTTTCATCCAGAAAACGGCATTTCTGATCGGCGTCCTCCATTTTCTGAAGCGCCAGATTTCTGACAAAAAGCGCGGTTTTGTAGTCTTTCATTTCTATGTAGATGTGTTCCAGAAGCTCTCTGATTATAGTGCGGTCAGAGTCGTTCAGCTGGACTAAAAGCAGCTCTTCCAGATCGTCTTTGAGATTCGGGTTTTCACAGCCTTTGAAGAATAATGACCATAATTTTCTTTTGTTTTTGGGTTCGATTTTCAGATGAAAATCCAATAGAATCGAAATTCCTTCAAAAAAACCTGCTTTTGCATACTCCCTTGCAAGGAGGAACTGAGCCAGTTTTTTCGATTGAGCGGCGACTAAAACATCGATCGAGAACTCTTTTTCAAGAAGCGAAAGGACGAATTTTTCCCTGCCGTTTACGGAAAGTTCTGTGCCGCTGCCGCGCCCTTCCTTGTATAAAAAATAGAGTTCTTTCCAGAACGACGGCTGTTCCCGTTTCAGGATCTCGTCCGTCATCAGAAACGAATCATTCTGTTTTATATAATCTATAAAAAGTTCAAAGTTACTTTCGTTGTAATCGATAGATTCAGTTTCAATAATTGTGAAATCTACATCACCTTTAAGCATTCTCAGATTTTCTTTTGCGAAGATATTTTCGGGACTGATTTTAAGGATATCTTCAAAAACTTTTACCGCTCTTTCGCTTTTGCCGGAGTCTCTGAAAATCATCGCGAGTTTTGTGAGGCAGGAAACCCTTGTCCAAGAAAGATTGTCGGTGTTTAAATCTGAAATCTGTGAGTAAACCGGGGTTAACCCTGCAAAATCTTTGGTTTTTACGTAAATTTTTTCAAGGTAAAAAAGTGTCGGCAGGTGATCGGGATCGATGTCGAGGACTTCTCTGAAACATTCTGTCGCCCGTGTCAGATCTTTAATGTGTTCGTAAAAAATGACTCCGTTTTTGTAGTAAAGGTTGATGATTTCCGAAATGTTTTTCGAGACATCGATCTCTTTGAAGTTTATCTCAGCAAGTTTTTCCCAGTTTTTTGCATCGTAGTATATTTTACCCAGTTTTTTCAATGCGTTAAGGTTCTTCGGCGCAAGTTTCAGAATTTCGAGAAGGCAGTTTTCGCTCTCTTCCGGATCGTTCAGCGAAGTTGTGTTGAGCGCGAGTTTTTCCAGGATCCTTATTTTTTCGGCATCGTCAGTGGCTGCTTCAAAATCAGCTTTGAGAATTTCCGAATATCCTTTGTAATTTCCGCTATTTAAATAAATTTCTGCAAGGACTCTCGCATTTTCGAAAGAGCGGCGGAGCTTCAGACTTTTTTCAAAGCATTCGGCCGCTTTTTTGATATCTTCAAGCCTGCGGTAAAAAGTTTCTCCTGCCTTGTAAAAGAAGAAAGAGCGCGTGTTTGTTTCGGTTTCCTTTTCCGCAATGAAAAGATAGAGAGCGGCAAGTTTTTCCCACAGTTCGTTCTCTTCGTAAAAAACTGCGGCCTTGTTAAGAGAAATCAGGCAGTTGACTGGATCTTCTTCTATTGAATTTTTATAAATTTCGTTAGCAAAATCAGGCAGTTCCAGCTTGTTTTCATAAATATCGGCAAGAAGTTCAAGATATTTTGTCTTTTCGGCGCCGACCGCTTTTTTTGACGCAAGTTTGTAGAATTTCCCGACAAGATGCCATTTTTTGAATTTGTAGAGCAGGGGGGAAATGATATTTAAAATGAAAACGGAGGCGGTGTTTTCCGCAAGGGTCGCAACAGTTTTTTCAAGAGCTTCCTGAACATTGTTTTTGTAGTAATAGATGAATTCGACGAATTTGACTGTCGTAAAGGAGACAGGGAGCGAACTTCCGGCGACTTTCTCGGTGAAAACGGCAAGTTTGTCGGCCGGGATCCCTTTGTATTCCATGATGTAAAATTTCAGGATCTCGAAAATGAAGGGATGAAGCCCGGACTCTTCAAAAACGTCAAGCATGAGCGTGAAGGCTTGGGTTATATTTCCCGCTTTTTCAGCCTTCAGAGCCTCGAAAAATGCCGCGCAGAGCGATTCAGTCGTTTTGATTCCGCCGGTTTTCTGCGGCGCTTCGTCATAAAACGAAAGGAGAAGTTCAGCGACAGGGTCTGGTGTGTCGATATTCTGTTTTATTTCAGCGATTATCTTTTCCCTGTAATCTTTTGCATAGAGAAGCAGAAAGAATAATAAATTCAAATAATTATCCTTGCCGATATTCTCTTTCGCCTCAATCAGCCTCTCCGCCAATGTAGAGACGTTTCTTAAAACGTCTCCTGAAACATCTTCCGGTTCTCCGGCGGAAAGCAGGATCGTAAAAAAGAGTTCCAGTTCATCATTTCCGTGAAGAGTTGTCAGAGCTTCGGCAGGGGAAAGCGAAGTCAGGGCAGCCGGGAAAAAATCCTGCGGCACTTTGCCGAGCAAACTTTCCAACGGTTTGAATTTTTTGAAATTTTCCTTGATTTTTGTGGTATCAGGCAGAATATGCCCGAAATCCAGACGCACATTTTCAAGGGTCGAATCGTTTGCGATGATGATTTTTTCCATGAAACACCTGCCGTTTTTAATGATCAAAACCGCAAAATAATAACGAAAATGTTTGATTGTGCAAGATAATATTATCAACAAACGAGAGCTTTTTAATCTTCTTCGCTCCTATCCGATAATTTGGGCATGGCATGGCTTGTGGGGTTCGACTTCGGTTTCGTGGGCAACAGCACTATAGAGGAGATGGGCTTTCACTACGTCCGCTGTGTGAGGTAGCTCAGGTGTTCTGGTGAACTTCCGCAGCATCCGCCGATGATTTTAGGTCCGAATTTCTGAACAAGTTCTGACATTTTTCCGGCAAATTCAGCCGGAGTCGTTTTGTAAACGAATTTTCCGTCAATATTTTCAGGCAGTCCGAGATTCGGCATCAGTGAAAGCGGAAAACGAGAAAATTTCTTAATTATTTCGGCATCTTTTTCTATTTCTGCAAAGTCTTCGCAGTTGAGTCCGAGCGCGAACAGATCATATTTCGGGATTCCGCGGACGATTTCTCCAAACGGTGTCCCGGTGTGCGTTTTTCCGTTTTTTCCGGAAAGCGAAACGATGAGCGGAATATTTTTGCTGATTTTTTTTGCCGCTGCAAGTGCTGAATTTAATTGAACAATATTCTGCATGGTTTCAAAAATGAGCAGATCGGCGCCGCCTTCAAGAAGTGAGGTGATCTGAACGGAATATGCTTCGAAAAGAAGCGCTTCATCCTGCTGCAGCGAGCCGTTTTGGTTGAAAACAGGGCCGACTGAGCCTGCGACAAAGCGCGGTTTTTCAGGAGTTGAGAATTTTTGAACAGCTTTTTTGGCTAAAATTGCCGAAATTTTTGCACATTCAGAGGCCGATTTTTTTAATCCGAAACTTTCAAAGACGAGCGGATTCGAGTTGAAGGAATTCGTTTCAACTACATCGCAGCCCGCGTCTAAGTATTCTTCATGCAGGGCGAGCACAATGCCGGGACGTTTCAGCGAAAGAATGTCGGGCAGAATCACCGAATTATCCTCTGAAAGCAGGGCTGACCCCGTTGCACCGTCAAAAAGGATAGTTTTTTTGGTGTTTGCGAAATCAGAAAAAGAAATCATTTTTCGGGAAATATTTTTGCAAAATGTTCGCGGTAGCTGCTTTTGCCGCAGAGAAGCATAGATGTGAGCGGATGGACCGATTTAACGAAGTTTTCAGCCTCTTTCGCGCTCTTGCGGATATCCCACTGAGCGTGTTCGTCGTCACGCAGCGAAATGAAGTGGTAAAGCTCTCTCGCGTTGATTTTAAGGATAACTCTGCGCCTGTGTGCGTTTGAAAGAATGTAGTTTTTAGAGCATGGGAACGCTTTAGCGAAATCGTAGTAAAAGTCGTTGATTTTATTTATCGTTTCGTTGAAAAACGCCTCTTTGCCGATAGCCTTTATCGATTCCGGGAGAGTGCAGCCGAGCTCGGGATCGTAATCCTGGACAATCTGGGTCGTCATTCTGTGGCGCTTGAGCTGAGCGTAGTTTGTTGCGCTTACGATGAGTTCGAAAGTGTAGTCTACCGTTTCGAAGGCGCGGTCAACTTTCTCAAAGCTTTCTTTTGATGCAAGTGCCTGTTTTATCAGGGTTTCCTTCGCTTCAAAACTCATATTCCGAGCGTGGTCAATGCAGTTTGCAAAATTCTGGTTCGAGTATGCGTAAAGAAGGGCTGCTACAAGCTCTGTGTCAGCGTCTTTTGAGTATGAAACCGGCGAAAAATCGCAATTGTTTCCGTTGCTTAAATCTTTTATAGCAAGAGCTGCTTCTACGAGAGCGCTTTTTTTGGCCGCTTCGTGTTTTGTCGGCTCGACATATTTGATGAGCGAAGGAGCGAGAGATTTCACCTTTTCGAAAAGTTTCGCCGAAAGTTCGCGTACTTCGGCGAGATCCGACGAATTGAACTGCCGCAGCATATTTTCAAGCGAACGGGCGTTGACAGTCATTCCGAACTGCGCTTTCGTAGCGAGTGCGACGATGTATCTTGCGTCTTCTTTTGCCTTTGTCTCAAGGTCGATGACATCGCGTTTGGTCTTTATTTTGTCTGCGTTTTTTGCGAAAAGATCATCTTTCAAAGCTTCGAAAAGTGTGAAATATGCATCGTTCTGCATTTTGATGACTTGCGAAAATTTTTCGGCGAAAGGGGAGTTCTTTATCTCTTCCGGCATTATGAAATCGCCGTCAAGAGTGATGTAACGCTGGCTTTTTTCGGTGAAGGAGGCAAGCCTGAACTTCTGCACTTCCTCGGTCGCGAGCCTTGAGATTCCGGTTATATCGAAGTTGAAAACGGCGTGTTCCGCAACGCTCGAATGCCCCAGACCGAAAATTATCGTTTCGTTCGATTTTCTCGATTTTGCGACTTCGGTGCGCGAAATCTTTCTGAGTTCGCCGATATCCGCCGGATCGCGTGAAATCCTGGCATAAGCCGCACTCAGAGTCTCGGGCGTGACGTTGTCTTCGGTCCAGCCTGCGCGGTTTTTGAGCTCTTCGATTATCGAAGAATCGATATTGTATCCGGATAAAGTTACGTTCATTTTTCTCTCCACAACAAAAACGGCGGTCTTTACCATAATTTTTGAGGCAAGAAAATTTTTTGTTATAATTAAATGTTTTTCGCCGCCGCCATTTTCTTGTCGAAATGACGGAATATCGAAATTTCGAAATATCGAAAGGCGGCGGATCGAAATATCGAATAACCGGGTTTTGAAATGGACGGAAAAAAAGAAATTTCGGATAATCTGATTTTTATTCTTAACGATACTCCTGAAAAAACCGTTCACTATCACGACATTCCGCTTGATTTCAGCGAAAAGGAGAAGGAGGTTCCGGAAAAAATCAGGCAGATGCGCCTGCTTGCCTCGGGAAACAACTCAAATATTTATGATTTTACTCTCCGCAGGGCCAGGATTTTTTATGTCCAGGCCAAATTTATGGAGGATTACGAAGACGATTTTCCGTGGGAGGGGGAAATGCGCCTGTATGCCCCTTCTTATCAGGATCTCGGCACGAAACAGCTCCGCGGATATTTCACGTGGAGAAGCAAAATCAGAAAAGGGGATTATGAAAAAAATGCCGACGCGTTCGCAGACATCTATATTTTTGAGCTTTTGAACGGGATCGGCGTGCAGTCGCCTGAAGAAAGCATAGAAAAACTGCTTGAATTCGAAAAAAAATATGCGGGAGAGACTGCCGGCAGCGTGCTGATGCAGCGTTTTATCAGGCAGTGGATTTTTGAATTCGCGGTCGTGAACGGAATGGATCGCGAAACGCTTCTCAGTTATGCCGACCCGGAAGATCTGAAGCGTGATCGTGTGACAACTGTTTTGAAAAATCCTGAAAAATATGAAAACCGCGAAATATTCGAGGCTATGTGCGCAGTTGCCGGAAAAAAATATTTTTCTTCTTCGGTAATAAAAAAACTCGGAAACGAGGGAATGGATTATTTCGCCGGAGCGTGGAAATTTGCCGCAGAACATCCACTGCCAGACGGCAGAAAGCTGTTTGACAGATGTTTCGGAACATTCGGAAAACGCCCGTTCTATCCGCTGAACGACACCTTGTATTATCCCAAAAATCAGGAAAAATCAGTCACTTATTCTTTAAATGAGTGCAGAAGTTACACATATGATCCCGATAGTGAAAGCTGGTATCTTGAAAGTTACAGAAAAACTGTTGCCGGAACGGAAGCATTTTCAGAATTTATGCGGTGTGCCGACAGATTGCTGCGTATCTATCTGAAAACAGGCAGGGATATTCAGGAACGGGAAAGCGAAAAATGGGCCGTTCCGCTGATAAATTCCTTTATCGAAGCAGACAGGCTGGCGAAGGAAGAGGAGAAAAAGGTGAAAATTTCGCTGGATTTTTCAAATCTTGAGAAAATCAGAAGCGATGCCGTTCAAACCTGCGACTCGCTCCTTACCGAGGAAGAAAAAACGGAAACGGCGGATGAATTTTCAACAGAAACATTTGATATTCCGGATGAAGAAAATCCGCAGAGATCACAGAATTTAACTGAAATACCGCTTGACGAAACCCAAATTGAAATTCTTCAGGCACTGCTTGAGGGCAGATCGGTTGCCGGAATAATCGCAAAGCATCACGGCATGCCTGAAATCTGTGCCGAGAGCATAAACGAGGCGTTTTTCGACGAAGTAGGGGACAATGTCGTCGAATGCGACGGAAAGGAAATCGTTCTGGTGGAAGATTACCGCGAAGAAATCAGAGAGAAATTTCAAATTTTACGACAAATTCGATGAGAGAATCGGCAGAAGAGCCGTCCGCAAGTTTTCCCGGCGAAAATTTGTATTTTTTTACCGCTTTCAGAGCCGATTCCGAGAAAAGTTCATGGTCGCTTTTTATGACTTTCGCTTTCAGGACCTTGCCTTCTTTTGAAATCAGAAGTTCAAGGGTAACCGTTCCTTCGATGCCTTCATCTTCAAGAGATTCCGGGTAGTCAGGAGTTTTTGGATTCATGGGTTTCGGAATTACGGCGAGTTCGCCCGCTGTTTTCGGTGCGCCAGTTGTTTCATCGTCACGTCGTCCCGGCGTCCCGGCGTCACGGTCGTTGTCGTCACGTTGTCCCGTCGTCCCGTCGTCACGGTCGTTGTCGTCACGGCGTCCCGTCGTCACGGCGTCACGCTTGTTGTCGTCACGTCGTTCCGTAGTCACGGCGTCACGATTGCTGTCGTCACGTCGTTCCGTCGTCACGGCGTTACGATTTTGCGCGCCGTGTTTCCTGTTGATATTTCGAGATTTCGAAATTTCGATATTTCGATTCGGCGCACTGTTGCTGTCGTCACGTCGTTTCGGCGTCACGTCGTCACGAAAAATTGAGATTTTTGTTGTTTTTTTCAAATAACTATCTGAATTTATTTCACTTTTTAATTCCGGCGCAAAAACAAAAACCAGAACGTGAAGTAAAACAGAAAGGGCAAGTGCAATCAGAAGAAAGCGTTTTTTTTTCAAGAAAAATCCACTCCAAAAATCAAAAAACAGCGGAGTATATTTGATGCGAAAGATTTTTCCAAAAAAGTGCAAAAATTTTGAATCTTATTATAATAATGTGCTTTTTTCTTTGAGAGGTTGTAATGAAGCGTCTTTTTATTTTGTTTTGTCTTATAGTTTTTGTTTTTTCCTGCGGCAGAAAAGAACGCACCGCGCCTTCGGTTTACAAGGCGAGAGACAGGCTTGCAATGTTGGGATACGAATTCGACGAAGCGGATTTTGTCAAAGCTATTAAAGACAAAAGATCGGATATCGTTAAACTTTTTATTGATGCCGGCATGAGTCCGGATACGACTTTTCTTGTCGGCAATAAACATCATGTGCCGGTCGTTTTTTATGCGATCGAAAGCGGCGACGAAATGAGTTTTCAGGTTCTGCTTCAGGCAAAAGCCGATCTGCAGGCTTCCGTAGAAGGGGTTTCCGTGCTTATGAAAGCGGCTCAGAAAGGAACTCCTGATATGATTTCCAACATCATAAAATCGGGCGCGGATATCAACACGAAAGATTTCAGCAGAATAACTCCGCTTATGACAGCGATAGAGAACGACAACAACGGAGCGGCCTGGCTTTTGATCCAGGGCGGAGCCGATGTAAACGCGGCTGACAGCAACGGAGTAACTCCTCTCATGCGGGCTGTCGCCAAAGGAAACATCGATGTTGTCCGCGAACTCATAAGAAAAGGGGCAGATGTCAATGCCGAGACAAACAAGGGCAGTAAAGTTCATAAATTTATTGGCAAAAACGAACGCGAGACGATGAATGTCCTTCTCCGTGACGCCGGTGCAAAATTCTAAAATTTCAGAAAATCGGGTGAAAAATGGATTTTGAAAAGTATCTTGAAACGATAAATCTTTTAAATAAAGCATCTACTGCTTACTACCGCGACGATTCACCGTTTATGAGCGATGAGGAATACGACAGGCTTTATCGCGAAATTGTCGATTTCGAATGGAAAAATCCCGATAAAAAGCAGAATTTTTCGCCGACGATGCGTGTCGGTTCGAAAATCCGCGAAGGTTTCACAAAAGTTGTCCACAGCGAGAAAATGATGTCGCTTGACGACGCTTTTTCGGTCCGCGAGGTCGAGGAGTTTTTCAACCGGCTCGACTTTGTGCCGGCGGGCGGTTATGTCGTCGAGCAGAAAATCGACGGGCTTGCCCTCAACATCCTTTACGAAAACGGAAAATTCGTGAAGGCGGCGACGCGCGGAGACGGTTCTGTGGGCGAGGATGTTACTGAAAATGTCGCCACGATAAAAGAAATTCCCCTGGAAATCCAGGAACTTGCCGGTGTCGAAAAAATTGAGGTGCGCGGTGAAGTCTATATGCCGAAATCGAGTTTTGAAGAACTTAACGCAGCGAAAACAGGAACGGGGGAAAAGCCTTTCGCCAATCCGAGAAACGCCGCGGCAGGCTCTCTGCGGCAGCTTGACCCCAAGGTTACGGCCGGCAGAAAACTCAAATTTTTTGCATACGCGATAACGGGGATCAGCGATGTCGATATAAAGTCTCAGGAAGAACTTCACGGTTTTCTGCGCGGACTCGGCTTCAGAACGCCGCACTACGAAAAAATGGAAAAAATCGAAGAAATCGAGTCACTTATCGAAAAAACCGTGGCTGAAAGAGGCGACTTGCCGTTCGATATCGACGGACTGGTCGTAAAACTCGACAGTTTCGACGAGCAGAAAGCGGCTGGATTTCTCACGAAAACGCCGAAATGGGCTATAGCCTACAAGCTTCCGGCGATAGAAAAAACGACAAAGCTCCTCGGCATAACCTGGCAGGTCGGCCGCACGGGGATAATCACGCCGGTTGCCGAGCTCGAGCCGGTCGAAATTGCCGGAGTCATCGTGAAACGCGCCACTCTGCACAATATCGAGGAAGTCGAAAGAAAAGGCTTGAAAATAGGCGATACCGTTTTCGTGCGCCGCGCCGGCGATGTCATTCCAGAAGTCACTGCTCCGGTGGAAACGCTGCGCGACGGCAGCGAAAAGGAGATTTTTCACCCGGAAAACTGCCCTGTCTGCGGTGCGAAACTTGCAAAGGACGAAAACAAGGTGGCCTACAAATGCCAGAATATAGGCTGCCAGGCGAAAATCGTGGCCTATATCAGCTATTTCGTTTCGAAAGGGTGCTTCAACATTGACGGCCTGGGCGAAAAACAGGTCGAATTTCTCCACGAAAAAGGGTGGCTCAATTCCGTCACCGACATTTTTCACCTCTCCCAGCATGCGCTCGAACTTGCTTTTGAAAAGGGCTGGGGCGGAAAAAGCATCCAGAATCTGCTTGAGGCGATAGAAAAATCTAGAAAGATCAGGTTCAGAAATTTCGTGAACGCCCTCGGGATCGACGGAGTGGGCGAATTCATCGCCGGAGAGCTTGAAAAAAGGTTCACTGCGGAAGAGCTTATTGCGGCTAATCCGCTTGATCTCATGCAGATCGACGGAATCGGCGACATCGTTGCAAATTCGATCACCGATTTTTTTGCCGATGAGCAGAATCGCGAAACCGTCGGAAAACTTCTGAAGGAAGTCGAAATAATCTATCCTGAAAAGTCGGAAAGTTCGGCAAACGCTGTATTTGCAGGCAAAACATTCGTGATTACGGGCACTTTGTCGCAGCCAAGAGAGATTTTTGCCGAAAAAATCAAATCCCTTGGCGGCAAGGTGAGCGGTTCTGTCAGCAAAAAAACCGATTTCGTTTTAGTAGGTGAGGATGCCGGAAGCAAACTCGCGAAAGCGAATGAACTCGGTGTGAAAACGGTTACTGAAGAAGAATTTAATGCGATGATTTCATAAAATTATGCTTGAAAAAAGATTTTTTCTTAATAGAGTTTCGTGTTTTTTTATTCTTTCGGGGAGGTCAAAGTGTGCGGAATAGCCGGTATTTTCAATGTTCCAGGAGCTGAAACCCTTGTTGCCGAACTTCTTTTTTCGATTCAGCACAGAGGTCAGGAAAGCTGCGGTCTCGCGGCGAGAAACGATCGCGGAAACATTTTCTGCTACAAAGGAATGGGACTTGTAAAAAATGTCCTGACTGAAGAAATTCTTAAAAAATATCAAGGAAATATCGCTATCGGGCATGTCCGCTATCCGACAGCCGGAAAAAGCGACGAAACCAACAGCCAGCCGCATGTGATCGAGCTTCCGGAAGGGCCGCATCTCGCGATATGCAGCAACGGCGACATAATAAATTACTATGAACTCCGCACCTGGCTTGAAAACGACTACGGTTTCACCTTCAAAAGCGACAACGACGGCGAGCTTATCGGCAGGCTCATCGCGTTCCATCTGCTTCACAAGAAACTTTCGATCGAAGAATCGATAATCGAGGCTCAGAAGCAGCTCAAAGGGGCTTTCTCGTCGATCCTGATCTACCGCGACAAAATGTTCGGATTCCGCGATCCGCACGGATACAGGCCTTACGTCATCGGAACTCTCGACGACGAAGCCGATCTGTCGGGCGAAATTCCTTCCGAAGGCGTTGTTCTGGCATCTGAAAGCTGCGCATTCGGTATCGTCGGAGCAAGAATGATAAGAGAGATGCGCCCAGGGGAGATCATCAGGCTCGAAAAAGGGAAACCGATGGAAACGGTCGCTGTCAACGCCGGCAAAACACAGCACTGCGTATTCGAACTGATTTATTTCTCTCGCCCCGACACAAAAGTTTTCGGCGAAAAAGTCTACGATGTCCGCAAAAAAATCGGCGCTCAGCTTGCGGATTACGATAAAAACATGGGATTCGGCGACGACACGGTAGTCATGGCGGTTCCCGACTCGTCGAACTTCGTCGCTCTGGGTTACGCACAGAGCGCGAAACTCTCTTTCGACATGGGACTTCTCAGAAACCACTATGTCGGCAGGACTTTCACGAAACCTGACCAGAAGCAGCGCGACGAAGGCGTCCGTCACAAATTCAACCCGCTTCCAGACTTTTTCGACGGCAAAAAAGTCGTTCTCGTCGACGATTCGATCGTCCGGGGAACCACTCTCCGCAAGATTTCGAGAATGCTCCGCAACGTCGGTGCTAAGGAGATCCACATCAGGATCGGCTCGCCGAAAGTCATCGGAAGCTGCTACTACGGCATCGACACTCCGACCAGGAACGAACTTATCGCGGCGGTAAAAAGCCACGACGAAATCTGTGAATATCTGGGAGCGGACTCTCTGAAGCACATAGAAATCGCCGATTTCGGAAAAATTCTTCACAATTTCGACGATTTCTGTTTCGCGTGCTTCAATCTTGAATATCAATACAGGCCGGAAGATTACCACCAGAAAATGAACAGACCCGATTCAGAATAACCAATCGGTTGATTTTACTGATTATTTCTCTTTCTTGACCAGTTTGAATTTTCCGTTCTCAACTGTGATGACGGCTTTTGTCTTCGGCGGCAGATTGCCTTTCAGGATCTCGGTCGCAAGAAGTGTTTCGACATTCTTTTCGAGGTAACGTCTGACAGGTCTTGCGCCGTATTCGGTGTTGAAGGATTCGTCGATGACTTTCTGCATTGCTAAATCGTCAAGGTCGAGGTGGAGCTCCTTATCCTCAAGGATCTTGTTGATGTTCTTGAGCAGAAGGGCGGTTATCTCCTTCAGGTTGTCGGTCGAAAGCGGATTGAAGACCACGATGTCGTCGATACGGTTGATAAATTCAGGTTTGAACCTTCCTTTTATCGTCTGCATTACGGCATCGAGCTCCGCTTCGGAAAGTTTTCCGTCCTTTCCTTCGATCATGTCGCTTCCAAGGTTGGAAGTCATGATTATTATTGTATTTTTGAAGGAAACAGTTCTTCCCTGGTTATCTGTCAGACGACCGTCTTCAAGTATCTGGAGCAGAATGTTGAAGACATCCTCGTGCGCCTTTTCGATCTCGTCAAGCAGGACGATGGAGTAGGGTTTCCTTCTGACCGCTTCGGTGAGCTGACCGCCTTCATCGTAGCCGACATATCCTGGAGGCGCACCAATAAGACGCGAAACGGAGAATTTTTCCATGTATTCGCTCATATCGATACGAACCATATTGTCAGCCGTATCGAAAAGCTGTTCTGCCAGTTTTTTGGCAAGTTCGGTTTTACCGACACCCGTGGGGCCTACGAAAATGAAGGATCCGAGCGGCCTGTTCGGGTTGGTAAGGCCTGCACGCGATCTCAGGATCGCTCTCGTGATGCTTTCTATCGCCTCCGACTGGCCGATGATCTTCTCTTTCAACCTGCTAGAAAGATTGAGGATCCTCTCTTTTTCGGTCTGAGTCATGCTCGAAACAGGAATGCCTGTCCACTTGCTTACGACTTCGGCGATCTGCTTTTCTGTGAGGACTTCTGTGACCATGACATTTTCGTTTTTGGTGATTTCCTGAGCCTCTTTCAGTTTGGCTTCAAGAGTTCTCAGTCTGCCGTACTGGAGTTCGCCGACTTTGTTGAAGTCGCCTTCGCTCTGGGCTCTTTCGATCATGGTCTTGACATCGTCGATCTCCTTTTTGAGCTTTTTGACCTCTTCGATCGAAGCCTTTTCCTTCTGCCAGATCTTGTACTGCTTGTCGTATTCGTCAGTCGTCTCTTTCAGACGCTCCTCGACGTTTCTGATCTCCTCTTTTGTAGCGCCGGAATCTTTTCTGCGGAATCCTTCGAACTCGATCTGGAGCTGGAGTTTCTTACGCTTGAGGTCGTCAAGTTCCGCCGGCATGCTGTCGTTGTCGGTCCTCAGCATTGCGCACGCTTCATCGATAAGGTCAATCGCCTTGTCGGGCTGGAAACGGTCTGAAATGTAACGGTTCGAAAGTTTTACCGCAGCCACGATCGCCCCTTCCGAAATCGTGATTCCGTGGTGGATCTCGAAACGCTCACGCAGACCACGCAGGATCGAGATTGTCTCGTCTTCATCCGGCGGCTGGACGATAAGTGGCTGGAACCTTCTTTCAAGCGCCGCATCCTTTTCGATGTACTTCCTGTATTCGTCGAGAGTCGTTGCACCGATGCAGTGCAGCTCGCCTCGTGCCAGCATAGGTTTCAGCATATTAGCCGCATCCATGCTGCCGTCGGTTTTGCCCGCTCCGACTATTGTGTGGAGCTCATCGATGAAAAGGATGATCTTTCCTTCCGATTCCTTGACCGCTTTCAGGACGTCTTTCAGTCTTTCCTCAAATTCGCCGCGGTATTTCGCTCCCGATATAAGCGCACCCATATCGAGCTCGAAGATCTCTTTGTTCTGAAGGCTTACAGGCACGTCGCCGCGGACGATCCTTCGCGCCAGACCTTCAACGATAGCCGTCTTGCCGACACCGGGCTGACCGATGATGACCGGGTTGTTTTTGGTCCTTCTCGAAAGGATCCTGATGATCCTTCGGATTTCGCCGTCACGCCCGATCACGGGGTCGAGTTTCCCCGCCTTTGCAAGATCGACAATGTTTCTTCCGTAGTTTTTCCACGAATCTTTGTTCGTTTCATTCTCGTTAACATTGTAATCCATAGCAAACCTCCATTTAAAATCCGGCATCTGTTATAAACAACTTTTCGCGGTTTCAAGGGGGATTTTTTTGAAATAGACGGAAAAATTTGTATAATGCCGCGTTTTTATTTTTTGGAGGTTCCATGAAAATATTCATTTTAGCCCTTTGTGCGGTGCTTTTTTTAGGTTGTTCAAATTCTGACGACAACAAAGTCGATCTTGAAATCAACTATCTTCTTGAACAGGGAAGGACCTGCAAAGATTATTTTGCAGACCATTTTCTTCTCAATGTTTACGATTCGGAACAGCGCAGTTATATCACGAAAGAGATTCCGTGCGATAACAAAGATGATGAAAAACTGATTTTTTCAGTTGACAAGGATTCCTATTTTGTTTCGGTCGTGCTTCTTGACGACAAAGATATGTGGCAAAGTTACGGTGCGACAAAAGCCGATATTCTTAGCGATACCAAACTTACAATAAACATGGAACGATACGAAGGCGGATTAAGTTTCGAGTGGAAATCCGACAACTGCGATAAATACAATGTTTCAGTTATGAATTTTGATTTGAATTTGAAATCCGACGGAACACCTGTTCATGCCGTTCTCTGGGGCGAAGATACGGAGATAAAAGATTACCAGGTTCCGTGTGCTGCCGGTCATTTTGAAATAATAAACATAGACTGGGAACCGGATTATTCAGTCAAAATAAATGCGTTCAGAACGCCGCTCTCTTTCATGCAGAGCAGAGTTTCATATGAAAATGACAAATTTGTTTCAGGACACGGTCAAAATAGAAAAATAGACCTTGATGATTCTGCAAAAATTACTAAAAAAGTTCTTGTTTCCGATATGAAAGTTTCGTGGGAATTTGACAGCAAAAGCATCGAGTCATGCGACGACGCCAAAGTCAAAAAGGTCAAAGCGGTGCTTGCATCCGATTCATACACGATTTCTTCCGAGCAGAACTGCGACGACGAATATTCTGATTTCTATCTGTATGATATAATTCAAAAATCATATACCCTTTCTCTTTACGGATATTCTGAAGACGACAAAATACTTTTTGAGACTACGGAGAAACTTGGCGAAATTAAACCGGGATCTATCGGAAAAGAGATCCTGGAAAAGAAAATTCTTCTCAAAGAAAAATAGGAGGAAGTCATGCTGAGTGCGGAACAGTTGGATTTTATTAAAAATTTGCTCAACAAGGAACTCGCTGAAATCGAGGAACGGAACCGCGAAAAAGTTAAGGAAATGGGAACTTTGGATGACGGTGAAGAGACTTTTCACGGTGATGAAGCCGATCAGGCGAATTTTCTTGAGCAGCGCAACAGACAGCTTCGTCTTCGCGACAGAGACCGTAAGCTCATCAACAAAATTTACGAGACTCTGCAGAAAATCGACCGCAACGAATACGGAATCTGTGAATCGTGCGGCTGTGACATTGATTTTGAACGCCTTAAAATGCGTCCTGTCGCTTCGCTTTGCATCGAATGCAAAAAAGAAGAAGAGGAGCGCGAGGAACGCGAACGTTCCATGAGGCAGGAGAGGTAGCGTCTTGAAATTCACTCTTGCATTTTTGCTGCTAACGCTGGTTGCGCCGGCTGAAATCGTCCCGAATATGATAAAATCCCTCTATGTCACTGAAAACACTATCGTTGTTGAAGGTGCCGACGAAAGCGGAACTGCCGTTTCTCTTGAATTTGACAAGTCAAAAAAGGCTCTGAAAAAAACTGAAAAAGGGGAAACCAAAGAGCTTCAGTTTGCCGAAATTCCGCTTTTTCTGCGCCTCTTTTTCTTTGACGGCACGAAAACTTCGCCCGAATCTATGGATGCTGCTGCAAAATCGCTCGCGGAAGCTCTTAAAAATGCCGGAATAAACACTGAAGTCTCTTCGGAAAGCGTCTCGGTTTTTGACGGAAGCGTGACAGTAGCTCTTGGAAAGGCGAAAAGGTTCTCTGAAGGAAATACGCTTGAGCTTTCGAAAGGGTCGATGCGCCCGTCAGTGCTTAAAATTGCTGATGAGACCTATGTTTTTTCCGATTATCACAGAAGTGTGATGCCGCTTGTTTTCCCCGGTAAAATCAAATTCTACAAAGACGGAAAACTTTCAGGCGAATGGATATTCCTTAGAAGCGAATACAGGCAGAAGTGAACAAACAACACTCGAAATTCGCTCTCGTTTCGGTTCTGCGCCCCGGAATTTCATCTCTTTTTTACAAAAATCCCGAGTTTTTGGACTGCCGTGTCGGCGACTGCGTGGAAATCGAGCTTAAAAGAACAAAAATATGGGGAATCATTGAAGATTTTGCCGACAGCCTGCCGGAAGATTTTGATGAAGAGAAGATAAAGCCGCTTCTCGGAAAAATCTGTCCGTCGCCTGTTTTTGCAGACAGGAGCGAAACTTCATTTTTGAAGTGGGTCGCCGATTATTATATTTATCCTTTTCCGAAACTTTTAAAGCAGATTTTTGTCCCGGTTATAGGTTCAGACAACGCCCTAATCGGCGAAAACGACATCGAAAAACATAAAAAAATGCTCTGCGAGGCCGAAAAACTGCCCGAAGTCAGCCTCAACGATGCGCAGAAAAAGGTTGCAGATTCAATTCTTTCGCGCTGGGGAACCGGCGATTTCAAGCCTGTTCTGCTTTACGGAGTTACGGGAAGCGGAAAAAGCGAGATCTTTGCCGAACTCTGCCGCGAAGTTATTAAAAAAGGAAAGCAGGTTTTATATCTTGTGCCTGAGATCGGGCTTACGACGCGCGCTTTGAAACATCTTATCGGCAGAGTAGGGGAAACCGGAGTGATCCTGCACAGTTCCGTGAGCAAAAAGAAAAGGTTCTCTGCTATTTTCTGCGCGATGAACAAGGCTGCATCGATCATCGTCGGAACGCGTTCGGCCGTGCTTTACCCGTTTTTCGACATCGGTCTCATTGTAGTCGACGAGGAACATGACGGCAGCTACAAGAATTTCGAACCGCCTTACTACAACGCGAGGGATGCCGCCGTGATGAAAGCCGCAGCTTTGGATATTCCGGTTGTTTTAGGAAGCGCGACTCCTTCAGGCGATTCATGGCTCAATGCTGTGAACGGCAAATATCACCTTGAAATCATTAAAGAAAGAGCAAACGCAAAGCCGCTTCCGGAAATCGAAACTTTTTCCTACAAAGGAGATATGTATCTGCCTTCAACGCTTGTCGATACTGTTTCAGAATCACTCCGGAACGGCGAACAGTCGCTGTTTTTCCTCAACCGCAGAGGTTTCGCGACACTGGCGCGCTGCACTGGCTGCAACGAAATCGTGAATTGTCCGAACTGCAAGACGGCGCTTATCTATCACAAAAAAAGCGGCGCTCTCAAATGCCACCACTGCGGATACACGGTGAAGGAGCTGAAATGCGGAAAATGCGGCGGAAAGCTGGCGCTTGAAGGAATAGGCATCGAGAAGCTTTTTGATGCGATATGCAGCTATTTTCCTAATTACGGGGCACTTTCGTTCGACAAGGATTCGCTGACGACGACGGCTCTTTTCGACAAGGCTGTTTCCGACATTTCCGAAAACAAATACCAGCTTATCGTCGGCACGGTGATGATTTCAAAAGGCCACAACTTTCCTAAACTCAGGAATGTCGTAATAAAATTCGCCGATTATCTGCTCGGTTTCAGGGATGTCCGGGCGGCTGAAAAGTGTTTTCAGCAGATCACCCAGGTTGCAGGCAGGGCTGGAAGATTCGGCGTCGACGGCAGGGTTTTCGCCGAGACGGTTTTCCCGGATCACTACATCTGGAATTATGTAAAAAACGGAGATTTCGAAGGGTTCATAACCGAGGAGCTTTCCTGGCGCGAGCAGTTGGCTATGCCGCCTTTCACGAGGATGATAACCGTGAAAATAGCCGGGAGCGACGAAGCGAAAACCGATAAGGCCGCGATGAAAATCTTTAATGAATTAAGCCGTTTTATCGGAGAAAGCGGTTTCGACGATGTTTTCGTCAATCCGCCTGAAGAGCCGGTGCTTTCAAAAATACAGAACAAATTCCGCAAAAATATTTCAATTATATTTCCGAAGAATTCAAAAATCGGGGCAAAACTCAGAAATTATCTTGCCGCAATGCCTAAAAGTTACGGGATTACAGTGACTTATGATGTCGACCCGATGAGCGAGAACTAATCCGGCAGACAGTGAACGGCGGAATTACAGCAAAAATTTGATTTAATTTTTTTTTTGATTAAAATTTTTTGCTTTTTGGGTTTACTTTTGGGTTTGGTTAGGAGTCGGCTATGGCTACGAGAGTTGGTGAATATTTTTTAGAACTTGGATTGATTTCTGAATCCGATCTGCAACAGGCATTAAGCTATCAGAAAGATCACCCTGCATATTTAGGTGAAATTTTGTTCAAGACCGGCAAGATTTCAGAAACGGATTTGCTGCAATATCTGTCAAAACAGTTCAATGTCCAGTATATTACGAGCGAAAAGCTTGAAAAAATGGCGGTTATGAATCCGGCGGACATAATTCCGCTGAAAATGGCGACTGACAAAGTCATTTTCCCGCTCAAATACAGTATCAACAACTACCGTCTTACGATTCTGACCTACGAACCGCAGAACATAGTCCTTTTTGACGAACTCAAAATTCTTCTCAACGGCGTTCATTCGGTCGTTCCTGTCGTTGCAGCGTCCAATGTGATAAAAGCCCTCATCTTCAAACAGTATAACAACGATATTACCGCTTTCGACAGGCTTGTCAGAAACACCGTTGCTATGGATTCAATGTTCCTTTCAAATGACAGAATCATCAATCTTGACAATCCGAACGATGTCGAAATGGCCAACAGGATCCAGGATATCGCCACGATGGATGAAGATAAGGTCAATCAGGAAAACCGTGAAACGTTTTCTATGATTGTAAACAAGGCCGATCTTTCCGGACAGAAGCTGGATGTAACTTCGGTCACCACTTCGATGATAAGCAGTATGCCGAGCTGGGTCCGCGAGCAGGAAAGCCAGCTTATCGAACTGCTTCGTATTTTTTCGAACCTGCTTGATTCGGCGCGCGGCGACGCCTACTTCGCTCATTCGCAGCGTGTCGCGATCCTCTGCAAGGAAATAGGCGAGGCGCTTCATCTTTCCGAAGTCGAAATCTATGATCTGACGGTTGCGGCTTACCTTCACGATGTCGGCAAAAAGATTCATCTGACGGCTCTTGACATCAAAAACAACACGAATACCGAAAAAATGAAAACATATTCGCAGATCGCGACAAAACTTTTTGTCGGAGTCCAGCTTTCCAAACTGGCGCTCACCTGCCTTGAAAATATGTATGAAACCTACAACGGACACGGTTTCCCGCGCGGTCTCAAACTGAATGAAGTCCCTGTCGGCTCTCTTATTCTGCTTCTTGCCGATACTTACGACATTATGACGAGAATTTCGAATATTCCGCCGAAAGAGGCGTTGCAGCAGCTGAAAGAGACGATGTTTTTCAGCGACCGTGTTATCAATGCGCTTGATTCGACACAGCAGATTTCACAAAGCAATTCCTCGGCGAAGCGCATCAAGGCGGTCGTAATCAGCCAGAAACGGTTCGATCTTGACGACATCGCCGACAAGTTCGTCAGAGTAAACATCGATGTCATCAAGGCAAAAACCATTGAGAAGGCTGCCCAGATCATCAAAGACGAGAAGGATTCGCTCGGTTTTATCCTCTGCGACATCGATATGCCGGACAGCGCGATCACTCCTATGCGCCTTCTTGCCGCAATCAAACATAAAAAGGAGATTTCCGAGATCCCGTTCTATTTCTTTTCTCAGTATTCAGTCGACAAGAATACAACAATCGCTGCAAATGCGCTGAAGGTTTCAGGTATTTTTGCAAACTATCATCCTGTTGAAATGACAAGAAAAATTGCGGATGAAATCAGAAAACGCGTCTAAATATTTCTTGCGGATCAATAATGTAAAACATAATTTTCCAACTATTTTCGCCTGATTATGGAGAAGTTTATGAAAAAGACAATATTCTGCTGCTCGCTCGGATGCCCGAAGAACAGGGTCGATTCCGAAGTAGTGATCGCACAATTTCTGGATAAGGGCTGGAAAGTTGCCGAAACTTCCGGCAAAGCCGATTTAGTCATTCTCAACACCTGCAGTTTCATAAACGACGCCCGCGAAGAGTCGGTGAATTCTTTCTTCGATCTTCACGCAAATCTGAAAAAAGGGGCTAAGATCGCTGTTATGGGCTGCCTTCCGCAGCTTTATCCGAATCTCGGCGATATGCTGCCGGAAGCCGATTTCATTTTCGGCGTGAACGACCTTCCCGATGTCGCGAAAATCGTTGATGAGCACTGGAACGACGGTTTCAGGGGAAAAGGCGGGGCGTCTGAATTTCTTTATACTTCGGCGATGGGACGCGTCCTCACTTATTCGCCGTGGACGGCTTATCTCAAAATCGCAGACGGCTGTAACAACTTCTGCTCATACTGCTCGATTCCGCATATCCGCGGAAGATACCGCGAACGCCAGCTGAAAGACATTCTTACCGAAGCCGAGAACTTAATAAAAACAGGTGTCAAGGAAATCGTCGTCATTGCCCAGGACACAACGCAATACGGTTCAAAAACAAATTCGTCGCTGAAGCAGCTCATCCGTTCGCTCAACGCGCTGAAAGGGAATTTCAAGTTCAGGGTGATGTATCTCTATCCGTCGGGAATCGACCGCGAACTTCTTGAAACGATCAGGGATTGCAAAAAAATGCAAAACTATCTCGAAGTGCCCGTCCAGCATGTTTCAGACACGGTTTTAAAGGCGATGAACCGCCGCTACACAGGGCATGATCTGCACGATCTGATAAATATGGTGAAGGATGTCTTCGGCGAGGATTATCTTCTCAGGACAACGGTGATTTCATCTTTCCCTGCGGAGAAAAAAGAGGATCATGAAGCTCTCAGAAAATTCATCGAAGAAGAGCATTTCGACTACATCGGAGCTTTCAAATACTCCAAGGAAGAATCGTCGGCATCCTATAAAATGCGCGCGATTCCTACAAAAACGGCAGATGCGCGCTTTGCCGAGATCGAAAAGGCGGCGCACGAAAGCATGGAAAAGCGTCTCGAGCGCTTTGTCGGCAAAGAATGCGAAGTCCTTTACGAAGGGATAGACCCCGAACTCAAAGTCCCTGTCGGCAGATGCTGGAACCAGGCTCCCGAAATCGACGGGATCACGATAATCACCAATCTGGAGAACGAAAAGGCGGGAACTTTCCTCAAATGCAGGATCGTTTCAAGGGAAGGCACTGATTTTATTGCAGATATTCTGCGTTAATTTTTATAATTCTGGAGGTCTTTATGTCAGGCATAATAAAAACTTCTGAGGCTTTAAAGGTAAATCTGGCGGAAACTTTCGTTGCTTCTTACGAGTTTTCGGAGCAGGAAAAATTTATTCTCGGCGCTGTTGAAAAGCATCCGCTCCTTGAAAAAAGGATGCGGACTTTCTTTCTCGAACTCAACCATCCGTTTCCCAATTTTACCGAAGTTATCGAGGCTTACCGCTGGATAACGCTTGAAAACATGTGGGTCTTTGCCGATCTGGAAGAGAGCAGCGAACTCTTCAAAATGCTCGGCGGATACTTCATGCAGATCTTTTCTCAGAAGCTTGATATTCCGCAGCGAAACAGGCTCCGTCAGACGATCTTCAACGTTCTCGAGCTGCTTTACAAAATCCTCCAGAGCGGCAAAATATCAGACGAAGTTTTCAATTCCTATCTCGATATCGCCGACACGGTCCTCGCCGACGGCAACGAAGGGTTGATGGAGGCTTCTAGCTCGCTCAAGAAATATGTCGCTGAGATCTGCAAAGACGCGCGTTTCAGCGAGAGGATATTCAAAATGCTCAAACGCGTCATGAAGATAAATCTTGACTACTGGAAAAACGTCCAGTCTTTCTCCGACTGGCTTGAAAACAGGAAGATCGAGCACGGCGACGAGGCACTTGAGATCGAAAACGCGATACTTTCGCAGTTCCCGCCGGAGCTTTTCACCGAGTGCGAAGAGGGTATAGCAAAGGCTGAAAAGTGCGAGGATTTCTTCAAACTTCCGGACTACACTTTTTTCACCGACAGATTCCGCAACACGATCGACTTCATCCCGACGCCGATCTGCAAGATCTACTACATTTTCTACCTTCTCGACTTCTCTTCGATGGAAAGCCTGCGCGAATACCTTCTTTTTGACCTCAACAGAACGCTCAAAATCGTTTCGATCGACGACGCCGGCGAGGCGAAACGCTTCATTTCACGCATGTTCGACTTCTTCAAACCGGTGCGCGAGCTTTTCCAGAGCGCGATACTCGACTGCGTGAAAACTTTGGGAAAAGAGATACTGAAACGGGGCAGCGCCGAGATCTGCGACCACTTTTTCGATGCCGTGATCCGTTTCGGATTCGTCTATCCCGAGCTCAAAGGCGTCAACTCAGACTGGCAGATGATAGTCGATAAAAACCATGTCAAAAACATCAGAACATGGCTTGAAATAATCGAAGTGAACCCCTCGAAAAGCACGAAACTTCTCTCGGCTCTGCTTGTGAACCTCAGGATCGGCGGCGTTTTCATTTCCGATACCGACCTTTTCCAGAGCGACGTCACGAAGTTCCTCAACAGCCAGATCGCGCCGGCATACCACATCGCGCGCCAGATCGCAGTTCTGTTCCCGGTTTACTTCAATGAGATCGGAGCTGAAGGAGAGCTCCGCAAAATTTCGACCGCGATCGACGAAATATGCCACAGGAAGGATCTTCTTACGCACTTTTTGAGAAAGCAGATCCACGCCGAGAGCAACAATACCCACATCCAGCTTGCAAAAGACGTCTTCATTTTCTGGCTTACCGGCAAAAAGGAGCATCTCAAAAACAAGATCCCGGACGAAATCTACGAAACTCTCGAGCCTGCCGGCGAAATGTATGACGGTCTGCACGAAGTCGCGCGCTTCGTCACGAACAAAGCGGGAGGCGACTACGAAACGCTTTTCACGATGAAACCTGTGGAAGTCGAAAAAATAATCGCTGATTTCGGTGCGGGTCACGAGGTTGAGCAGAAGAAAGTCGGATATCTCTTCAACATCTATCTGCTGCTCAAAGAAAAGTATTACCTCAATCCCGGCGATATTGCTAAAAAGTTGAAGAAAATCACATATATACATCAGGCGACGATAGACGAGTTCGAAGCTGCCATGACCGCTGCCGACTGGAAAAGCGCGGTCAGGATCGCGTTTAAAATCATGTCTGCGCTCAAGAAGACGGTCCTTTCGGAAGAACAGACTGAAGGAGTCGAGAACATCTACTACAAACGCCACATCGCGATCGGGATCCCTTCGATGTACGGCGAATACCGCGAGCCGAAATTCGAGGCGCTTGGCATGATCTACAGAATGGAACAGCTTGTCTCAACGATGGTCGAAAAGCTTGTCTCCACGACGAAACTTCCTTATGTTTCAGCAGACAATCTGAGGGAAACATGCGAAATCCTTGAACTTTTCCGCGAAGGTCTGGAACTCGGCGGCATCACGAGCGAAGGTTTCAATTCCGATCTCAAAATGCTCGAATACAGCCTTGTCTCGTCAAGTTTCTCGCTGCACCAGTATACCAACATTTTTGAATTTTTCGCCGAGGATCTGAGCAAAATCGTCTACGACTATTTCCTCGGGATCCACGACCAGAACCTTAAGATCGTTCTCGAACAGTATATCGAAAAGCACAATCTCACCGTTTCGTCGGAGAAGGACAAGGAGAAGATCATCCACAAGAAGAGCGAGGAATTTTACCGCGACATCATTTCGTCGTCGTTCCTCATGCAGCAGATCGACAGCCTGATAAACTACATCCTTTCGATCCTTCACGGCATTCCGAAGAATCTGACGCAGGAAGACATCCACATGATCATGACCTACAAGCGCAAGTCGATAATTTCCGAAATCGACAAGAAGGACGACGAGCTCGACAACCAGGTCTTCTTCGGCGCAAAAGGCTATTTCCTCAAAAAGATCAAGGCTTACGGAATGCCTGTTCCGCACGGATTCATCCTCACGACCGAGCTTTTCAGACGGCGCGAAGCTCTGATGAAGCACCCGGAAATCGAAAAGGAAATCTATACGACGATTTCCGACGAACTCGGTATCCTTGAGGAAAAAACGGGGCTTCAGTACGGAAACCCGAACAATCCGCTCATGCTTTCGGTCAGAAGCGGCTCTGCAATGTCGATGCCCGGCGCGATGAACACTTTCCTCAATGTCGGAATGAACGACGAGTTCGTCGAACAGCTCGCGAAAAAAGAGAACTACGGCTGGACTTCGTGGGACTGCTACCGTCGTCTTATCCAGACCTGGGGCATGAATTTCGGCATCGACAGAGACCTTTTCGACAAAGTCATCGCCGATTTCAAAAAGGTTTACGGAGTAGAGAAGAAGATCGGTTTCAAACCTGAGGTGATGAAGGAAATCGCCCGCGAATACATGAAGATCCTGAAAAGCCAGAACGTTGTCTTCGAGCAGAATCTCCACAAGCAGCTCTTCACTTCGATCCAGGCGGTATTCGATTCGTGGAATTCGCGCCGCGCTCTGGTTTACCGCGACAAACTCCATATCGCAAGCGAGTGGGGAACCGCCGTGATCGTTCAGAAAATGGTGCTCGGAAACATCAACTACGACTCCGGAACGGGCGTCGTTTTCACACGTGAGCCGAACGGACGCGGCAGAAAGGTCAAACTTTACGGTGATTTCGTAATGTGCTCGCAGGGCGAAGATATCGTCGGCGGTCTTGTTCACCCGTATCCTGTTTCGGAAAAGCAGCGGCTCAACATGAAAAATGCGCCGGATGTCAGTATGGAAAAAGATTTTCCTGAAATATATTCGGCACTGAATGATATTTCGGTCGAACTTATCAACAAGCGCGGCTTCGGTCATCAGGAGATCGAATTCACTTTTGAAACTTCAAAAAGAGAGGATTTGCACATACTCCAGATCCGTTCGTACCACCAGAACGATCTCATGCAGGAAGAACTTGTTCCAGACAACCTCACGCTGATAGGCGAGGGGACTGGTATCGGCAACAACGTTCTTTCGGGTCGTGTCGTCTTCTCGATGGAGGATATCGAAAAGTGCAAAGAGCTTTATCCGGGCGAAAAAATGATCGTTATGCGTCCCGACACTGTCAGCGACGACATCGACATGATTTTCGAGGCCGACGGACTTCTCACTTCACGCGGCGGAGCTACGTCTCATGCGGCTGTCACGGCGGTCAGACTCGGCAAGATCGGTGTCGTCAACTGCAAGTCGCTCGTTCTTGACGAAGTGAACAAGACCTTCACTTTCGGCGGCGAGACCAGAAACGTTCTCTGCACGCTCACGATCGACGGAAGAAGAGGATTTATTTACGGTTAATAAATATAATTTAGGAGGCTTTTATGAAAAGATTTTTTACGATTTCGATTTTGATTCTTGCAATGAGTTTTTTGGTTGCATGCAGCGGCAACGAGGACAAGGAAGAACTCAACGGTTCAACTGACACGGAAAACGGAAAGGCAGGAGATTCGTCGGATACTTCCATGGGCGACACCGGCACAGACACCGGCGATACCAATGCAGACACTGGTGACACTGGCGCAGATACTGGTGACACCGGCGCAGATACGGGTGACACCAACGCAGACACGGGTGATACCAATGCCGACACGGGCGACACCGGCGCAGATACCGGCGACACAACGGATACCGGCGATACGACAGATACCGGCGACACAACGGATACCGGTGACACAACGGATACCGGCGATACAACGGATACCGGCGATACAACGGATACCGGCGATACGGATACCGGTGACACAGGTGATACCGGCGACACAACGGATACCGGTGACACAGGTGATACCGGCGACACAACGGATACCGGCGATACAACGGATACCGGTGATACAACGGATACCGGTGATACAACGGATACCGGCGATACAACGGATACCGGTGATACAACGGATACCGGTGATACAACGGATACCGGCGATACGACAGATACCGGCGACACAACGGATACCGGCGATACAACGGATACCGGTGATACAACGGATACCGGCGACACCGGCACAGAATCTGGTTGTCTCGGCATTTCCGTTGAATGGGAATCTTTGGTTCTCTACGAAGGCGCGTACTATGCCGATGCAGCAATGGGGGATTTAGCTATTTATGACGAGTTTATGATAGAGTTCGACCATGAACCGACTATCGGAAATTTCAATCTCGGCACAGGTGATAATAAAAAATATTCAACCTGTACTGAATGTGTCAGAGTTTCACAGGACTGTGTATTTGATGAATACGGCTATCCTGAGTGTGCAAAAGAATATTTCCAGGAAAGCGGATCTTTGAATATAACCGGAACTGATCTGGAAGGGAACATACAGGGAACGATTTCCGCTAAACTTATCGAAGTTACAATAACAGGAGCGGAATATGATTTTGATTCGACACCTGTTCAGGGCGGAGGCTGTGTCGAAATCGAATCAGGCAAAACATTTGCAAGCACCAGAGACTGTATAGGAATTACTCTCGATCAGAATGTAACCTATGATTCAAGTAACAACATATACACTATGAGCTATTTCCCTAATACCGGAAACATTATGGCTCCAGACACTTTTTCAATGAAACTCAAAAATCCGGATTCTGTATTGGGAACAACACATAATCTTGAAGGAACGAATTTCGGCGACCAGAAAGGATTTTTCTTTGTCATTTACGAAGACAACGGCAGCGGAAGATACTACTTCCAGAAAAAAGGGCAGGTCAAAGTCACAAGATACGACTATCCTAAAATCACGGCTGAACTTATAGATGTAGTACTCGAGGAAGTCGAAATAAAGAACGGTGTATCTTCAATGGTTCCATACGGTTCATGCCTCAAAGTCAAGAACAATCCTATTATTCAATACCAAGGCAACTAACGATTTTTTCCTGTTTTTTCATTTATCATAAAAAACTTTCTTTTTAAAAAAAAATCAATAAAATAAGACGATTCGGTTTTTTATATTAGAGAGGTGTGCCATGAAAAAGTTTTTGATTATCGCATTTTTGTTTTCGGCGGTAAGCCTTCTGGTTGCATGCAGTGCAGCAGATGAAGAACTTGTAGACGACCTTGATAGTTTGATCGACAATGAAAGCGCTAACTTAGACAATTATTCCGGTGAACAGGAAAACAGCGAAGACAATAACGATTTGCCGGAAGTCGTTGATAATGAAGATAATTCCGGTGACACGACACCCAATACCGGCGATACGACACCCGAGACCGGAGACACGACATCTGATAGCGGTGACACAACTCCTGCCACCGGAGACACGACACCTGAGACTGGCGATACAGATACCGGTGATACACCCGATACCGGTGATACGCCCGATACCGGCGATACGCCCGATACCGGCGATACACCCGATACCGGCGATACGCCTGATACCGGTGACACGCCTGATACCGGCGATACACCTGATACCGGTGATACACCAGATACAGGTGATACCCAGAATCCTGATACCGGTGACACAGTAGATACAGATACCGGTGACACTGTTGACACAGACACAGGTGACACAGTAGATACAGACACAGGTGACACAGTAGATACAGATACCGGTGACACGGATACCGGCGACACGGATACCGGTGACACGGATACTGGCGATACAGATACCGGCGACACGGATACCGGTGACACTGAAGATCCTTGCATTACAATAACTCTCGGCAGCAGTCTCAACAGGGACAGTGACAATTATGATCACGAATATGTTTACTATACGACTACTTCGAACATAGGTTCTTCTGCAGAGGATTATTTCATTGTCGGGCTTGACGAGACAGAACCTTCTTATCTCAACATGACATATGATCTTTCAAATAGCAGCAAACTTTCTGTTTATGTTTATGAAGACGAATATGAGTGCGATGACTATGATTATTGGTATGGTGTCTACTACAATTGCCACGGTGCTAAAACCTACTACCAGAGAGAAGGAACTGTCAAAGTAAAATATGAAGAAGATTGCGGTTTGTTAGGATTGGTATGCGATTATTACGTAGTCGGGCTGCAGTTCTCAGGCGTAGTTCTTGAAGGTAACGGCATTTGTCTCAGAGTTGAGGATAACTCGTATGGTAGTAATTAATAAATTCGGGAATTGTTAATATCAGACTGGAGGAAAAAATGAAAAACTTTTTGATTTTGTTTTCAGTAATTGCATTGGCGGTACTTACATCATGTTCTAAGAACCTTGATGATGATTATCGTGTTTATGATGATCCGTACGGATCGGGTGGTGACACCACTGCAGACAATGGCGACACCAAATCAGACAAAGGCGACACCAACCATGACACAGGTGACACCCAGAATTCTGACACAGGTGACACCAACGCTGACACAGGCGACACCAACGCTGACACTGGTGATACACCTGATACCGGTGATACACCAGATACCGGTGATACACCTGATACCGGTGATACACCAGATACAGGTGATACCCAGAATCCTGATACCGGTGACACAGTAGATACAGATACCGGTGACACTGTTGACACAGACACAGGTGACACGGATACCGGTGACACGACACCTGATACCGGTGACACTGTTGACACAGACACAGGTGACACGGATACCGGTGACACGACACCTGATACCGGTGACACTGTTGACACAGACACAGGTGACACGGATACAGGTGACACGACACCTGATACCGGTGACACTGTTGACACAGACACAGGTGACACGGATACAGGCGACACGACACCTGATACCGGTGACACTGTTGACACAGACACAGGTGACACGGATACCTGCGACACGACACCTGATACCGGTGACACTGTTGACACAGACACAGGTGACACGGACACAGGCGACACGACACCTGATACCGGTGACACTGTTGACACAGACACAGGTGACACGGACACAGGCGACACAACACCTGATACCGGTGACACAAGCGATACAGATACAGGCGACACAGACACTCCGCAGGAATGCATTGAAGTTACTCTTGAACAAAATATGCAGATTCTGCAAGGCGGTGTCAATGACCCAGATAAAACAATATTCTATACGACTTACACCACCAGCGATTCTGACAGTGGTAAGATCTATGTGAAGTTTTCAAACCTCAGCTCTTTTGAAGGCACGTTCGATCTCACAGGAAAAAATTGGTCCGATGTGGAAGAGGAAAATTTGGGATTGTTCGTATATATTATGGACGACAACGGCAGCGTAACCTACTTCCAGAGATCAGGCACTGTCTCTGTAGAAGATGATTACGAAGACGGATGGTTCAGCAGCGAAGCGACGATTAATGCAACACTTACAGATGTAGAGCTCGAACAAATTTCTGTCGATGCCGATGGACACTCGGCACCGATTGATGGCGGCGGATGCCTCGTAATCAAAGATGCTACGGTTACCTATAGTCAGTCCGACGGCTGGTCTATCTTCAATTAAAAAAATCAGTTAAACACTCTTTTACGGCTATCTTGCTTTTCATCGCAATATTACAATAATAATTTTGTTCAAATAGGTATTTTGATCTTTGAATTGTGATGAGGTCTTTTATGAAAAGATTTTTGACAATTTTATTTATGATTTTTGCAATGTTCATTTCTCTTTCATGCGCCGAGGATGAAGAATTATCGGAAAGTGATGCGAATGACAGCAGTTCCGGAAGCGATACCGCTACGGCAGATACAGGTTCCGGTTCATCGGAAAGCGGCGATACGACTCCTGATTCAGGTTCGGTTGATACTGATTCCGGCAGCGCAGACACAGGTTCTGCTGACACAGGCTCGGCTGATACGGGCAGTGCAGACACAGGTGACACCGGAGATACAGCTCCGGCACCTGTTACCTGCACAGGAATTTCGATTGAATCTTTCCGCTACGAAAACTACGATTATTATGCCGACATCAAAGAAACTGTCGGCGGCGCATCGAAAGATGAACTTTACATCCATTTCGAGGGATCCGGGCCAGAAGTGAAATCCTACGCGCTTTCTTCCGATCCTGCCGGCATTAATAAAAATGACTACATTGACTGCACTGCGTGCGTCAGCGTTTTTCAGGACATAATTGACGGAACTCCGAAGGCGGAGCTTTTCCAGAAATCAGGAACTTTGGAAATCGAAAAAGTCGACGCAGTCCACGGGATAAAGGGTTCTCTTAAAGATGCCAAACTTGTTCAGATCGACGTTAAAACAGACGGGAACGGAGAGATAACAGAAGTAAGCGAAGTCAAGAACGGCACGTGTGTCGAGATCGAAACTGCTTTTGACATTATCTGCGAACCGAACTGCAAAACGGCTGACGGCAAGAAGGACAAAATCTGCGGAAGCGACGGCTGCGGCGGATCATGCGGAACCTGCACGGGCGAAAACGAAGGCTGCAGCGCGGATCAGACGCAGTGTATTGCATACGATTGCACTAAGATAACAGTCAATGACCTCACCCTTTCCAGCAAAACGAATCAGCTTGAACATGAGGAATTTTTCTATGTATCATCGTTCAAAGAAGGCGACAGTTCAGAACTAAGACATGATTTCTGGCTCAGACTTCAGGGACTTTCGATGATGAAAGAGACTGATCTTTCCACCATGACATTCCTCGGCAACTGCAAAGGAGAAACATCTCTCGGAGATAAAACAGACGGCTGGCCTGAAAAAAACAGCGTATGCATTTACATCAAGGACATCAGCAACGGTAACAAATTCTATTTCCCTACCCAGGGAACAATAAACATTACGACACTTGACAAAAGCAGCGGAAAACTTGAAGCAGCACTCAGCGGCATCAGACTTGTCAATATAAACACTGATGACGGCATTCCTGTTGCCGGCGGAAAATGTTTTGAGATAACAAATGACTCGCTCAATGGAAAATAACACAATCTTAATACCGGCGAAAAAAATCCGATAATTTGTAAAATTCTAAAATTTGGCTAAAATATTTGGCTTTTGCATTTTTCGGCATAAATGCAAAACTCTTGTGAGAGATGTTTTTTGAGGAGAAAATATGAGATTCAATTACAGGACACTGATTGTCTGGCTGTTCATCGCGATCCTCGCTTTTGTGGCGATAAGCCTTTCGCGGATGACCGATTCCGCGCCGGTTACCGAAATCAACATGACGGAGTTCAGGCAGAAAGTCAAAAATCAGGAAATCAAAGAGGTTTTTATCGACGGGATCGAATTCAGCGGCGTTCTCAACGACGGAAAGGATACGAAATTCACCGTCATCGGGCCGAGCGGCGAGAGAATGTCGGAGTTTTTGGCTGAAAACAACGTCCCGGCGACCTACAAAAAGCCGGAAGACGACTCGCTTTGGAAAACCCTGCTCATTTCGTGGCTTCCGATGATCGTTTTCGTCGCGATTTTCATTTTCTTCCTGCGTCAGATGAACGGAGGCAACAACAAGGCGTTCTCTTTCGGAAAAAGCAAGCACAGAATGATTTCCAAGGATCAGAACCAGATACGTTTCAAAGATGTCGCAGGCGTCGACGAGGCTAAGGAAGAGCTTGAGGAAGTCGTCGATTTCCTCAAAAAGCCGTCGGTTTACACCAAAATCGGCGCGAAAATCCCTCACGGCGTCCTTCTCGTGGGGCCTCCCGGAACAGGTAAGACACTGCTTGCAAAGGCTGTTGCAGGCGAAGCCGATGTTCCGTTTTTCATCATAAGCGGTTCCGATTTCGTCGAAATGTTCGTCGGTGTCGGCGCGAGCAGAGTCCGTGATTTGTTCGAAAACGCGAAATCAAAGGCTCCGTGCATTATTTTCGTTGACGAGATCGACGCAGTCGGTCGTCAGCGCGGCGCAGGGCTGGGCGGCGGAAACGACGAAAGAGAACAGACTCTGAACCAGCTTCTCGTTGAAATGGACGGTTTCGGAAGCGATTCGGGAATCATCGTAATAGCCGCGACGAACAGGCCTGATGTCCTTGATCCGGCGCTTCTGCGTCCAGGCAGATTCGACAGACAGGTCTATGTTCCGCTTCCTGACATCAAAGGGCGCGAACTCATTCTCAAAGTTCATGCCGAAAAGATAAAAACAGCTCCCGATATCGATTTCAGCGACATCGCGAAAGGAACTCCGGGTCTTTCGGGCGCCGATCTCGCGAACCTTCTCAACGAAGCTGCTCTCATCGCGGCTTCACGCTCCGAAGAAGAGGTCACTATGGCTGACATCGAGGACGCAAAAGACAAGATCTTCATGGGAAAAGCGCGCAAAACGATGGTTCAGACTCCCGAAGAGAAAAAGGACACCGCTTATCACGAGGCAGGTCACGTCGTAGTCGGACTTTACTCGAAATTTGCCGATCCGGTCCACAAAGTTTCGATCGTGCCGCGCGGAAGGGCTCTGGGCGTAACCCAGCAGCTTCCCGAAAAGGACAAATACTCCTACCACAGAGAGGAACTTATTGACAGGATCAAAGTCCTCATGGGCGGCAGGGCGGCTGAAGAAGTTTTCATCGGCAGGATCACGACAGGCGCCGGAAACGACATCGAGCGCGCGACCCAGATCGCAAGAAACATGGTCATGCAGTGGGGAATGGGCGACGATTTAGGTCCCATCAGTTACGGTGAAAAGGAGGAGCAGGTTTTCCTGGGACGCGAGCTTGGTAAGAGAACTCAGGTAAGCGAGGCGACTTCGCAGAAGATCGACGAGGAAGTCCAGAAGCTCATCGAAGCGGCTTATGCCGAGGCGAAAAATATCCTGAACGAGCATAAAGACGGTGTCGAAAGGCTTGTTTCCGCGCTTGTAGAAAAGGAAACTCTCGAGCGCGATGAAATAATGGAAGCGGTCGAACCGAAGTCGCAGACGGAATCGGCAGAAGAGGAAAAAGCGGAATAAATATGCGTCCTGCGGTATTTTTTCTTACATTTTTCATGTTTTTCTTTGTTTCGGCGGACATTGTCAAAGTTTATTTTCTCTATGATCCGCTGACCGACCGCTACACTTTCACGAACCAGTGTCAGGATTTCCGCTCGTGCAAGCCGCTTTATAAAACGAAAGGCGAGGTCAAGCACAAGGCTGGCTACAAAATCAATCCCGGAAAGGAAAACCAGTTTGATTCGATCATCAGGCGTGCCTCGGAAAAGCACGGAGTCGATTTTTTCCTCATCAAAAGCGTGATAAAGGCGGAATCGCTTTTTGACACGAAAGCTGTTTCCAGTGCCGGTGCGAAAGGACTCATGCAACTTATGCCGGACACCGCGACGGAAGTCGGCGTGAAAAACGTCTTTGATGCCGAGCAGAATATCATGGGCGGCACCAAATATTTGAAAAAACTGCTTAAAAAGTTCAAAGGCAACGCAAAAAGCGCAGTTGCCGGCTACAACGCGGGGCCTGCGGCGGTCGTCTATTACGAAGGTGTTCCGCCGTTTGACGAAACGATGAATTATGTCGAGAAAATACATGGATTTTATAAAAACTATACAGGGAAAGAGCTATGGTAAAGAAGAACAAAAATCCCAGAAAAGGTAAAATTATAGATAAATTGCGTAATTTCAAGAAGGATCTTCTGACAATCCCGAATCTTCTGACTTCGATCAGAATCATCCTTGTTCCGGTAGTTCTTCTGTTTATCTGGTTCAATACTCCGCTGATGCGGCTCTGGTCATGGATTTTTTACACTGTCGCGACAGTCACTGATTTTTTTGACGGATATCTGGCGCGGAAATCGGGCACTGTTTCGGTTTCGGGCAAACTTCTTGACCCGCTTGCCGACAAGTTCATCGTTAATTTAACGCTTGTTCTCCTTGTTGCGATGGGAGAAATCTGGGTCCTGCCGGTGCTGATAATTTTAGCGAGAGAGTTTTATATTTTCGGGATCCGCTCGCTCGCGCTTGAAAACGATTTAGTCATCGCAGCCGACATTTTCGGCAAGACAAAAACGATGCTCCAGATGTTTTCCCTGCCGTTTTTCATGATCAATCAGGCGACTCTGCTTGATCTTGTAGGTATAAACTGGGATCCGAGCGGAGTAGGGTATTTTCTGCTCTTATCTTCAATAGTTTTCAGTCTTATCAGCGCCTTCACCTATACCAGAAACGTAATGAACCGGATTTTCGGCAACTGATTCCGAAAGCCTGTGTCATTTAAAAAATTGACTCTTTTTTAAACTTAACTACTATTTTTCTGCCTGCCCGGTGCGTGAGCTTGAGGCGTTAGAAGTTTTTTCCTATTTTAATTTTGGGGCTTGCACTTATTACCGTGAATGTGATCGGTTCGGCTTTCCCCACCTGTGAGCACAGGATAAAGCTTGCTTAGGGCAACGGCTGCGGCGGGTAATTTTGATCTATTCCGGAAATTTAAATAAATTGAGGTTGAAATGCTGGAAAACACGGCAGCGAAAACAAATGTTTTTCTTTTGATGTCTGTTTTCTCACTTGTTTTTATATCCGGATGTTTCGACGACTGCAGCAGCTCGAATTCCTACGAAACGCGCTGCAGCGGGACCGTTGTCGAACAGTGTTCCTACGATTCAGGCGCAAGCGATTCATACAGATGGCAGGAATATAGCGACTGTTCGGAAGGCTGTCCTATCGAACTCGGGGCACTGCCTTCATGCTCGGCGGGTTCATGCGAATGTTACGTTCCTTCAGAGCTGGTGTGTGAAAACGGCGGAAGATACCGCTGCAACGGCGAAAATGCCGAACAATGCAAACGTCTCGACAAGTATGACGGTGCGGTCTGGGAAAATCTCAAAAACTGTGCGGACGCTTTTGCAGCTAACGGAGTGGTCGAAAGAGGAGCCTGCGCATTGAAAGGCGGCAGCGAATACTATGAACCGAAGTGCGTTCCTGAAATAAAAAAGGCTTTCCGCGGGAAATGGCGCAGACTAGACTATGCAAAGGATTATTACCTTGGAACCAACGGGATCACTGAAAATTACGGTTATCAGGTCATCCCCGACAAAATCAGAAAAATCGACGATAATATGCTTGAAATCACTACTGAAAATGAGACTTTCAGGATTGTTCGCAACAGCATAACCGACGCTTTTTTGAAACTCAGGGTCAAAAGCGCAGGCAGTTTGACAAGACTGAGTTCAGGCGGGGTAGGCGGGATCGATGTTATCGTCGAAAACACTCAGGATTCCGGTGAAACTTACGAAAAACAGTCTGAAAGCGACGGAAACACCGAGTTCGACGGCATCGTTTCCGGCGAATACGACATTTCTGTCGGAAACACGAAAGTGACGCAGACCGTTTCGGATTATCTGAATGCCGGAAACTTTTATTTTGCCGCAAGCGGTTATATCTACAAGACTTTGATGGACGATCCGTCGAAAGTTTATTACGCTGAAGACAGGGATGACCCCGGTAAAGGAAACAGTTACAGCGTGACCCTCCGTGTTTACAATCTCGGCAACGCTGACGCTTCCGCCACTACGATTTCGCTTGCAACTTCTGACGAAACCGTCAGGCTGACTTCAAAAAAGGAGATCCTCGGAACGATCGAGCCTGGCAGCTCCGCCTATTATAACTTTGAAATCGAAACGATCCCGTTTTCGCAGATTCCGGAATTTGCAGATGAAGTCTATCACGATGTCGAACTGCTTGTTTCGATCGAGGATTTTAACGGAGAAACATGGGAAGATATTATAACTATCCGGATCTACAGGAAATCAGTGCCGCTTTATCTCCATGCGACAATGTCGAATCCGTTCATTCTTCTTTCGCCGCACCGCGAGATCGTCAGCATGTCGAATGTCGTCTGGGTTCCATACCGTCCCGACGCGAAATACAAACTTATCGCACAGAGCCTCAGCCTCAACACCGAAGGGGTTTATTCGATCGGAGTAGGGCAGTGGGATGATGGACGCTGGCAGTCCGACAGGGAAAATTTCACAGAGGTTTCTAATTTTGAACCGAACGACATGGAATCGCAGGCAAAAACGATAAACATAAATTCCCAGACGACTTCTTATCTCCACAAGAACGATCTCGATTTCTGGATCATCGATATGAGTAAATAATGAATAAAATCAAATACTTGGTTTTTCTAAGCATTCTTTGCTGCACTTTTTTTGTTTTGGCTAAAGGCGATGAAGAAGGGCCGCGCAACAAATTCGATATCGCCCTGCAGTACAGCCAGACTTCGGGTTTTGTTCCGGCAGTCGATGTTTTGTGGCACTACAACGACACATTTTTTTCGTCGCTTTACGGAAATTACTTTTTTTCCGCCGAAAAGGAGACCCTTCCGAACTATAAAAACAGCAAATATGCCGTTTTTTCGAAGAATTTTGTTCTCGGAAGCGATGTGGTAGGCTTCTATCTGGCAAAAAATCCGGCTTTGTTCGCGCTGGGTTTCGGCTTGGAGTACCAGAGGGTGAAAAACGAGGAATTCGGTTTTTTTGACATGGATGAAAAGACCGTGACGTTTGAGGACAATATCTGGCTGAACCTTCTTCTTCCGTTTGTAAAATTCACTGTCGACAAGCGTTCAAAAATCGTAAACAACAGGTTTTTGTTCGCGTTTTACCCCTCTTACTGGCTGCTGCTCGATCAGAAAATTTATTTCAACCCGCTCGTTTCGCGGACACACACTTCAAGTTCGTCGAAATGGCAGGTCCCAGCTTTTGAAATTTCTGATGAAATCTTAATTGATTTCAATACCTTCGGCGGAATTTTACTAAACGGTGCATTCTCATTCCGAGAGGCAAAATATACTTCGGCGGTTTTGCAGAAGTTCGAGGACGGCTACGGCTTCGGAAAAGCCGAAGTGCGTCAGAGATTCCTGGAATACAGTTTTACGATGTCTTATGTCATGCCTTTTGAAATTGTCGCAACGATCCGTCCGAAAATCGGCGTCGGTCTTTCCGGATCTGTGGAATTCCGCAAAAACGGTGAAAAAACCTCGACAAACAAGGACATCGGCTACCTTTTTGTATTCGGTTTCCACTATTGATTCCTTTATGCTCAGGTATAAAAATAGCACAAAAACCGATTATGCGCAGGTATAGAACACCAATGAACTCCGATTATGCGCACTTATAACTGCAAAAAACGGATTTTTTAAGAAAAAATTTAAGACCAAAATCGAATGGTTTTGGAAAGGATTTAGACTACTTGACACAACGGACATCACAGTAGTTGTTTATATCGCTGTAAGAGACACCAGCTCCGTAATCGAATCCCACAAGCCACGCGTAATTCGAATCATCGGGCCGAAGCGAAGAAGACCAGAGGCAATATCTATCTCCGAATTTGCTGTATTCTATGTTGTAATCATCAGGACAGGAGTAACAATTTGCATCTTGACAACTCTCTGCCAGGCAGGTAACGCCGCTGTCTTCTCTGACACCGCAGCTGTCGATTCCATCCACCGGCGGCATCTGCGTGGCCGGACAATTCTTGACGAGCGTCCTGAGTTCGCTGATTGTAGGCAGTCTCCAGTCGTCGCCTAATATCTCATCCGAGTAGTGTTCACAATGATCCTTAGCCTCCTCCCAGGTCTTGCTACCATCTTCGCCGGACCAAATCAGATCGTTTTCCGAATCATAGCAATCTATAGTGCTGCCGCCGCATGGCGGAAGTTTGGCACAACCCTGGTGATCCCAAACACGGTCTCTTGCACATTTGTAGTGGCAGATTCCTTCTTCGGTGTCGTATTCTGTCGGGATGTCAGCACTCCATGCGCCGTCGGTGTAGGTCTGCTCATAGGAGGAAGCACCGTTCCACTCTGCATTTTCGGGCTTGCCGGTGCAGTCTGTGGTTTTGGTGCATGTTCCCTCGGTTGCATTCCAAGTTCCGCCTGCCGCACCGCATTTTTCAGCTTCTGTCAGTTCGGGTGCGCCGTCTGCATCATCGTCTGACTGAGAATCACCGTCATCAGGCGTTGTATCGGCATCATCCGGCTGCGAATCGCCTCCCTCTGGTGTCGTATCGTCCGGCTGCGAATCGCCTTCATCAGATGTCGTATCACCGTTGTCCGAATCATTGGTTTGATTTTCAGTATCTTCAATGCAGACATTGTTGCCGGTGTCGCAGATCAAACCTTCGTCGCAGGTTTTGTTCGGGTAACATTCGTAACCGAGTTTGCCGAAATTTGTAACGGAATCGTTGTCGTGTTTCGAATCACCGCCGCAACCGACAACAAAAATCATTGTGCAGAAAAGTGCTAGAACAATCAAAAATTTCTTCATTTTTTCCTCCAAAACAGACCCCGAAAAACGCGGTATTTTAGGTGTCTTTGAGACAATGGCAAGTTTTCAACTGTAAAGAAGAACGCAAGATTTTTAATTTCAAGCGTTGCGTCAATTTTTCGTTTTTTTGACGCAGTGCTTAAGGTGCAGATTCTCACGCTGAAAAACCGTGCTAAAAATTTAAAAATATTATTGATTTTTTGAGAAAAATCATTATCTTGCGCTACTTTTTCCGGAATTTGGCCGGTATTTTTTTCACACACGAGCTTTTTTGAAGGAGAAAAGATTGAAGTATTTAGTCACATCAGCTCTGCCCTACGCGAACGGACCGATCCACCTCGGCCATCTTGCAGGGGCTTATCTTCCCGCCGATGTTTATGTGCGCTATCTCCGCAATATGCAGAGAGATGTCGTTTATGTCTGCGGAACGGACGAACACGGTGTCCCGATCACGATCAACGCTGAATCGCGCGGGATCACCCCTGAAGACGTCGTCAGAGAAAACCACGAAATCATCGCACGCGGTTTCGAGATGGCGGAAATGTCGTTCGATATATTTTCCGGAACCCACAACGATATCGAGAAGGAACTTTCACAGGATTTCTTCAAGAGACTTGATAAAAACGGCTTCATTTCGGTGAAAGATGTCGAGCAGCTTTACTGCGAACACGACAAAATGTTCCTCCCGGACCGCTATGTCGAGGGAACATGCCCGATATGCAAAGATCCGGGAGCGCGCGGAGACCAGTGCGACAAATGCGGAAACGCCCTTAATTCGCTTGATCTCATCGACCCGAAATGCAAGATCTGCGGTCAGACTCCTGTGAGAAAGACTTCGAAGCACTGGTTCCTTGACCTCGACAAATTCGAGAAAAGGCTCGATGCGTGGCTCGAAACGAAAGAAAACTGGAAAAGCAACGTCAAGGCTTTCTGCAAACAGTGGTTTGAAAGAGGCCTTGAACCGAGAGGCATCACCCGCGATATTTCGTGGGGTGTTCCCGTTCCGGTCGAAGGAGCCGAAGGAAAGGTCCTCTACGTCTGGTTTGACGCGCCGATCGGATACATCGCTTTCACGAAAGAACTCTTCGCGAAGAGAGGTCTTGACGAAAACGAGTGGGAAAAATGGTGGAAAGGCGGCGACGATGTGAAACTTGTCCACTTCATCGGAAAGGACAACATCGTTTTCCATTCGATAATCTGGCCTGCAATGCTCATGGGTCAGGAAGACGGCTGGAAACTTCCGGACGAAATTCCGGCAAACGAATTCCTCAACCTTGAAGGACAGAAGATCTCGACAAGCAGAAACTGGGCGATCTGGGTCCACGAATTCCTTGAGAGATTCAACCCCGACTCTGTCAGATTCTACCTTGCTACGATCGCTCCCGAAACCAAAGACTCAGACTTCTCGTTCAAAGGTTTCCAGGATGCCAACAACGGAATGCTTGCCGCGATCTACGGTAACTTCGTCAACAGAAACCTCGCCTTCATCAACAAATTCTTCGGCGGAAAGATCGAAGGCGACGCCGAATTTGCGGAAGAAGACGACAAAATGTGGAACGAAGTCGATACTGAACTCAAAGCGGTTCTTGAGTGCTACGAAACATTCAAAGTTCGTGACGCGGCTTTCCACATCATGGAAATCGGAAGAATCGCAAACAAATACTTCGACGCAATGGCTCCGTGGGCTCTCAGAAAGACCAATCCTGCGAGATGCAACGGTGTTTTCATCAACTGTTTAAATTTGATCAATACGATGGCTACGGTTATGGAGCCGATAACTCCGGCCACGAGCCGAAAAGTCAAAAAGATGCTTAATCTGCCGGAAACATTCGATTTTACGAAGATTTTCGAGCGCGTTATCACGCCGGGAATTACTCTTGGTACAGTCGAGATCCTTTTCGGAATGATCGACGA
>Ga0310690_10000310_pt1 | contig 111650 bp, 83 predicted proteins | sample AusTroGonzalo_MG_2_FD_207661 | JGI IMG/M metagenome (GOLD analysis project Ga0310690, IMG submission 207661) | Bovine rumen microbial communities from tropical cattle in Woodstock, Queensland, Australia - Gonzalo_04 (v2) (version 2) | ecosystem: Host-associated > Mammals > Digestive system >...
TATCTCGACTATTTTTGGCTCTCATCTCGCCAAATTATAGTCCTAAATCAAAAATAGCAAAATCTTCCACATCCAACAAAAAAAGAGAGCGACCTTTTTAGTCGCCCTCTTTTTTTGATAAACTCTTGTCGAGGAATTAGTCCTTGCGTTTGGCTTCCTTGATACGGGCTTTCTTACCACGGAGACCTCTGAGGTAGTAGATACGTGACTTGCGGACGGCGCCTTCCTTGTTCAGCTCGATGCTGTCGATCATGGGAGAGGCGACGGGGAAGCAACGCTCAACACCGATGTTGTTCGATATCTTTCTCACGGTGAAGGTGGCAGTCTTGCCGCAACCGCTGCGTTTCAGGACAACACCCTGAAACTTCTGAAGACGTTCCTTGTTGCCTTCAACAATCTTGTAAGTGACGGTGACTGTGTCACCAGCTCTAAACTTGGGAAAGTCTTTTACAACGACTTGATCCTCAACGAATTGAATTAATGTGTTCTTCATTTTATATAATATTTTTTTATATATTTTTCGTCAAAAACGGGTGCAAATATACAAAAAAATCTAATGATGGACACAATTTATTCGCTTTTTTTCAATTTTTCGTACATTTCCGGGCGGCGTTCCTTTGTTCTTTTCCAAGCTTGCTCAAGTTTCCACTCATTAATCTTCAAGTCGTTGCCCGACAAAAGGATTTCCGGGACCTCCCATCCTTTATAAACACGAGGGCGGGTATAGACGGGAGGGGAGACCAGTCCGTCCTGGAACGAGTCGGAGAGGGCTGAGGTCTCGTCACCCAAGGCGCCAGGCAGCAATCGCACCAGACTGTCGACGAGAACGGCGGCACCGAGTTCGCCCCCTGAGAGCACATAGTTGCCGATGGAGATCTCACGGGTGATGAGATGCTCTCGGATGCGTTCGTCGATGCCTTTGTAATGGCCGCAGAGGATGATGAGGTTCTCTTTCAGAGAGAGTTGGTTACAGAGCGGCTGGTCAAGCATCTCCCCGTCGGGGCTCATATAGATCACTTCATCGTAGTCCCGTTGGCTTTTCAGATGCGTGATGCAGTTGTCCACCGGCTCTATCATCATCACCATTCCCGCGCCGGCCGAGAAAGGATAGTCGTCGACTTTCTTATGTTTGTCGGTGCTATAGTCCCTAAGGTTGTGAAGCTCGATTTCCACAATGCCCTTATTGAGAGCTCGTTTGATAATTGACTCAGTAAAAGGCCCTTGGAACATCTCAGGGAAGATGGCGATGATATCGATGCGCATAATTTGAAATTTTTGTCAAAAGTACGAAAATCTTTGTATCTTTGCCCCTTAAATCTTTAAAATCAAACACAAAATGAAGAAATTATCCTTATTGCTCATAGCTTTGGTGGCCGTTGTCTTTGCCAAGGCACAGATTGCCACCAACACCTACTGGGTGCAGTTCACCGACAAGAACGACTCCCCTTATTCCATCGATGCCCCTGAGGAGTACCTCAGCCAGCGCGCCTTGGACCGCCGTGCCCGTCTCGGCATTGCCATCGACGAGTATGACATCCCTGTTAATCCACAGTATCTGCAAGCCGTCGCCGATTGTGGCGCCACACTGATCAACCCCTCGAAATGGTTGAACGGTGTTTCGATCTATGCTTCAAGTAGCACTATAATTGACGCTATTAATGCACTTGATTTTGTTGAAGTTGTAAGAAATTGTGAAAACCATCCAGAAGCCCAGCTCCGAAAGGAGGAGAACCTTTCATTTGAGATGAAGAACTCCGGGTTGGCTCGCAATGCGAAGGACTTTTACGGAGGCGCCCACGACCAAGTGTATCAGCTTAAGGTGAACCAGCTGCACGACATGGGTTACGATGGAACCGGAGTGGTCATCGCTGTGTTGGACGGCGGTTTTGAGGGCACCGACATCCATTCCTGTTTCGACAACATGCGACAGGAAGGCCGTCTGCTCGGCACCCGCGACTTCGTCTATGGCAGCACCTCGGTGTATACGCAAAGCACCCACGGCACCTCTTGCCTTAGCACGATGGGAGCTTACGACCCGAACAACATGGTGGGAACTGCCCCAAAAGCCTCCTACTACCTGTTCCACACAGAGGATGGCGATCAAGAAAACATCATTGAGGAATACAACTGGGTTTCAGGCGCCGAATATGCCGACAGCCTGGGTGTTGACGTTTGCTCCACCTCGCTGGGCTACATCGATTTCGACATGTCCCAGTGGAATCACCCCTTTGAACATTACGACGGTCACACCGCCCCGATGACCATCGGTGCCGAGATTGCCGCTTCACGTGGCATCATCTGCATGAACTCCGCTGGTAACGAATATGACGGCGTCTGCACCTTGGGCATCCCCGCTGATGCCGAGCACATCCTCACCGTGGGTGCTGTTGATGCTAACGGCAACCGCGCCGACTTCAGCTCGGTGGGTCCCACCTACGACGGACGCATCAAACCCGACGTGATGGCAATGGGAGAGGACACCTATGTTGCCTCTGGCAATCCTGGCGGTTGGTGGGGCGATTATTACAATGGAAGCGGAACTTCGTTCTCATGCCCCGTTCTAGCTGGCGCCGTGGCTTGCCTGCGCCAAGCCTTCCCCTACGCCTCGGTTCAGGAGATCTGCGACGTGGTGCGCCAATGCGGCAACCGTGCCGACAATCCCGACAGCAAATACGGTTACGGCATCCCTGATTTCTCCGCCGCCTTCGAAGTGCTTCATGTCGACGACACCTTCACAGCCCAAAACAACATCCTCTCGGTGTTTCCCAATCCCTCCAAAGGCGAAGTCCACATCCGTCTCAACGAAGTCAGCATCGCCGAACTCAGCGTGTATGACGTCATGGGTCACCTGCTCAAGACCTATCACTTCAACGGTTTGAACCACACCACCTTTGAGAGGTATTTGAATGACCTGAGCAACGGCGTTTACTTCATCAAAGCCGACGCCGAGAACGCTTCACAAACCGTGAAAGTGATCATCACCAAGTAAGCGGAAGTTTTTCCTAACAACAATAAAAGCCTCGCAGAATTGCGAGGCTATTAATTTTCCGTTTTACCTCCCTTTCGGTCGGTGAGCCCAAAGTTACCTCCCTCTGGTCGGTGAGGGCTTCGCCGTTCGGGGTTCCGTTTTAATCTTTCAGCGGTGAAGGCGTGTGGTACTCACGGGCACCAAGCTCCTTGTCGAGCATCATCATGCCGCCCATGTGGCCGTCAATCATCTTGCATTGGGCGATGAGGTCGCGGGCGTTCTCCTCTTCCTCGACCTGCTCGTCGATGAACCAAGCCAGGAAGTTGGCTGCAGCGCGGTCGTGGTCCTCGTCGGCGATGTCGCACAGATTATTGATCATGGCGGTCACCTTCTTCTCGTGGGCGAGGGTGTCCTCAAAAGCGGCCAAAACGGTCTTCCAGCTGGTTTGCACCTTGGCGATGGGGGCGAGGATCACCTTTTCGTCCTGCGAATGCAGATAGTTGATCATGATGGCGGCATGGGCTTGCTCCTCGAGGAACTGCACCTTGTACCAGTGGGCGATGCCCTTGAAACCTTTGGCGTAAATGTCCTGCGACATGCTCAGATAGAGATAGGCCGACCACATCTCAGCATTGATCTGGTCGTTGATGGCTTTTGCCAATTTTTTGCTAATCATAGTTTTTAATTTTTAAAGTTTTGAAGTTTTCAAGAATGATTGCAAAGGTAAATAATTTTTTAGTAAATTTGCAGTTTAAACCAACGAACAATTTTTTCTTTTTATGCTTAACAGAAGGTTTTTGAGAGTCAAGGTGTTGCAGCAGATCTACGCCTACCATCAAGCCGAAGAGACTGACCTGCTGGCCGCCGAACGCCGTCTTCTCGACAGTGTTGACAGCCTTTATGAACTATTTATCCGCCAGCTGACATTCTGGGTCGAGGTGAAATGCTTCGCCGAACGCCGCATCGAGGAGAACATGCACAAGAACTTCCCCACACAGGAAGACCTCAACCCGAACCGCAAGTTCGTCAACAACCGCGTCATCAACGCCCTCGAAAACAACCGCGACCTCCAGGCTCTTCAGGAAAAGTACAAGATCAACTGGGACAACGACCGAGAGGACTTCATCCGTGGTTTCTACAACAGGATGCGTGAATATCCTGAATACCAGGAATATATGAATAGCGAAAAAAGCAGCTTCGCACTCGATAAAAAACTAATCCTCAGCATCATCGACAACTATATGGCCGAGGACGACGTGCTGTTCGACTTCTATTCCGACAAAAACCTGGTCTTCAATAGCGATTACCAAATCTGCCTGTTCCTCCTCTGGAAATTCTTCAATGAGATGGAAGAGGACTTCGGTCCCGACACCAAGATCCCAGCCGCTTTCAAGACCGAAAACGGCGAGACCAACGACGACAAGAACTTCATCGTGCGACTGTTCCGTCTCACCATGAAGAACGCCGATGAATATCGCGAACTAGTGAAAGCCAACATCTCCAACTGGGACTACGACCGCATCGCCCTGATGGACAAAATCATCATCTTCATGGCCTTGACAGAGTTCCAACAGTTCCATGACATCCCGGTGAAAGTCACCATCAACGAATATATCGAGATCTCGAAATACTACAGCACCCCCGACAGCCGCCGTTTCGTGAACGGAATCCTCGACAAGCTCTCAGAAAAACTCAATGCCGATGGAAAGATCATGAAGACGGGGAGAGGGCTGGTGTGAGTGGAGAACGGAAAACGGAGAACGGAAAGTTAAGAGATAAAAGATAAAAGATAAAAGATAAAAGTTAAAAGATATTAAACAATTATGCGAAAGCGTGTAATCACCATATTGGCTCTACTGTTAGCTGTAGGGGCGACAGCGCAACAGACCAACGGAACCTACTCGTTCCTGAGGACCACCAACTCCGCTCGCGTAGCCGCCTTGGGGGGACTGCCGCTGCCCGTTTACGACAACGACATCCAATTGGCCACCTTCAACCCCGCCACCATCGGCGAGGGAATGAACAACAAGATGGGACTCTCATACGTGGATTATTACACCGACATCAACTTCGCAACACTGCAATACGCCCACACCTTCAACAGCATTGGCAGCTATGCCGCCACCGTGCAGTACCACAACTACGGCCATTTCGACGAAACCTCGGAAAGCGGCGTAATCACTGGCGATTTCGGCTGCTCCGACTTCTCGGTGAACATCGGATGGGGACGACAGCTCACCCCCAACTGGAACATCGGCGCCGCAGTGAAATACGCAGGCATCCAATACGAAAGGTATTCCGCCGGAGCCCTCGCCGTCGATGTGGCCGGCATGTACCATAGCAACAGCGGATGGACCTTCTCACTCAACGCCCGTAACATCGGCACCCAACTGTTCAACAACATCAACTCCTCACGCGACCCGCTGCCTTTCTCAATCGATTTCGGCGCATCACGCAAACTGGAACACCTGCCCGTGACCGTGATGCTTTGGTATGACGACATCCAGCACTGGAACAAGCTCATGATGACACCCACCTACATTGAACAACACACCAACCCGACCACCGGCCAATTGGAAGAGGAAGGCAAAGTCGCCCAGTTTATACGCAATGCGGCCTGCCACCTGGTCATAGGCGGCGAACTCACCCTGGGCAAAAACATCGTGCTGCGCTCTGCCTTCGACTATGGACAACGCTATGCCATGGACGTCCCCAAAGAACGCACCTTGGTGGGATTCTCAGCCGGACTCGCCGTCAAAATCAAAATGTTCGAAATCAGCTACGCCCGCTCGCGCAGAAGCGTCGTCATGTCGCCCAACTACCTCACCATCACCATGGATCTCAATAAGTTCTAAATGTACCTGAAAGAATTGAGACTGGCTAACTTCAAGAACTGCGAGAGCGCCGACCTGACGTTCTCGGAGAACGTGAACTGCTTCGTCGGCCTCAACGGGGCAGGGAAGACCAACATCCTCGATTCCATCTATTACCTCTCGTTCTGCAAGAGCTTCTTCGGGGCCACCGACAAGCTCAACATCCGGCACGACCAGGACTTCTTCAGCATCCATGGGACTTATGGCTTCGACGACAAGGAAAACGAACTGGTGTCGTGCGTCCAGAAACGCGACGCCAAGAAGTCGTTCCGCTTCAACAAAAAAGAATATGACCGCCTTTCCGACCATATCGGGAAGTTCCCCCTGGTGATGATCTCACCCTACGACCGCGACCTCATCAACGACGGCAGCGAACTGCGGCGCAAGTTCATCGACGGCGTCATCTCACAGTTCGACCCGCTCTACCTCAGCGCACTGCTCAAATACAACCGCGCACTGCTGCAACGCAACATGCAACTCCGACAGTTCGCCGACACACACCATTTCGACCGCTCGCTACTGCAACTCTGGGACGACCAACTCTGCACCTGCGCCGACGACATCCACCTCAAACGCAAACAGTTCCTCGAAGAGTTCCATCCCATCTTCCAACACTACTACGAAGTGGTTTCCGGTGCTAAAGAAAAGGTTCAAGTAAGATACTCTTCAAAATTGGATACCAAGTCGTTACATCAACTTCTTGAAGAGAATCTTCAACAGGACACCTACTCGTGTTACACCAATGTGGGCATTCATAAGGACGACCTGGATTTTTTCCTCGACGGACATCCTCTGAAGAAGTTCGGCTCGCAAGGCCAACAGAAATCGTTCGTGGTCTCCATCCGATTGGCCCAGTTCGAATACAACTACCAGAAGATCGGCTACAAACCCATTTTGTTGTTGGACGACATCTTCGACAAACTCGACGACCAACGGGTGATGAAGTTGGTGCGTCTGGTGGGCGACGACCATTTCGGGCAAGTGTTCATCACCGACACCCAACAGCAACGCATCGAGCGGCTTTTTGAAGACACAAACATCAGCCACCGCATCTTCGAGGTGGAGGCGGGGCACGTAAAACTCATCGAACATGAATGACCCGAACCAGAACACGATAGGCGAGCTGATCAAGGCCTTCTACGAAGAGCGGCGCGGTCCCGGCTACCTCGATGAGGTCAACATCATCAACGGCTGGGAAAGCATTGTGGGCCCTTTCATCGCACAATACACCAAAGACCTTTATATTAAAGAAGGTGTGCTTTTCGTGAGACTCACCTCCGACAGCCTCCGCAACGAACTGAGCTATTCGAAGTCGGTATTAATGAAAAACCTCAATCAATTGGCAGGCCGCGAGGTGCTTACCGACATTGTCTTCAAGTGAAGATTTACCCCCAATTCCCTAATTCTTGATAAAAAAATACAGAGTTTTAACTTTTTTTCGTAATTTTGCCTCTTTAATTCAAAATTCTAAATTAACAATTATAAATTTGAACTATGCTTAGTCAAGATGTAAAGATCGGAAGCGCCATCCGCATGGACGGAAAGATTTATTTCTGCATTGACTTCCAACATGTTAAGCCCGGTAAAGGCAACACTATCATGCGTATCAAGCTGAAGGATGTCCTCAGCGGCAACGTACTTGAAAAGAGATTCGACATCGGTGTGAAGCTGGAAGATGTCCGCGTGGAACACCGTCCTTACCAGTTCCTTTACAAGGAAGGTGAAGACTTCATCTTCATGCACACCGAGACCTACGATCAGATTCCGATCGCCGGCGACAACATCACAGGTGTGAAGTTCATGAAGGAAAACGACATCGTCGACGTCGTGGTTGACGCTTCAACAGAGACCATCCTGTACGCTGAGATGCCTGTGAAGACCGTGCTGCAAGTCACCTACACCGAGCCTGGCGAGAAGGGCAACACCGCCACCAACGCTCTGAAGGAAGCCACTGTTGAGACTGGCGCCATGGTCCGTGTGCCTCTGTTCATCAACACAGACGATATGATCCGTGTGGACACCCGCACCGGTGAATATTGCGAACGTGTGAAAGCCTGATGAAAATCCCGCAGACCACATTGAAAAAGCTCGCCGAGATGATCGGCGCGGAATATGTCGGTGACCCGAAGTTCCCCATCACGGGCTTCAACGAGATTCATAAGGTTGAGCCCGGCGACGTGACCTTTGTGGATCACCCCAAGTATTATGGCAAGGCCTTGAACTCGGCGGCCACGGTAGTCTTGATCAACAAGTGCGTGGAATGCCCCGAGGGCAAGGCCCTGCTCATTCACGACGATCCTTTCGACGCCTTTCTCCGTGCGATGCGTCATTACCGTCCCAAGGAGACCTGCACCGAGGCCATCAGCCCCTCGGCAGAGATAGGCGAGGGGACCATCGTGATGCCCGGCTCTTTTGTCGGGAACCATGCCGTTATCGGCAAAAACTGCATCATCCATCCCAATGTCACCATCTACGACTACTGTGTGATTGGCGACAACGTCATCATCCACTCTGGCAGTGTGATCGGTGCCGACGCCTATTATTTCCAGCGCAGGGCCGACAGCTACAAGAAGTTCGAGTCGTTTGGCCGTGTGGTGATTGAGGATGATGTGGAGATCGGTGCTTTGTGCAGCATCGACAAAGGTGTCACCAGCGACACTACTATCCGCCGCGGAACCAAGATGGACAACCATTGCCAGGTGGGCCACGACAGTTATATCGGACGCAACTGCCTCATAGGCAGCCATGCCGCCATTGCCGGCGTCACCCGCATAGAAGACGACGTGATCCTGTGGGGACGTGTGTGCGTCAACAAGGACCTCGTCATCGGCGAAGGCGCCGTGGTGCTGGCCACCTCTGCCGTCGACAAGAATATCGAACCCGGCAAGGCCGTCTTCGGCGTTCCCGCCCAAGATGTCCGCAAACAATGGCGCGAACAAGCCGCCATGCGTAAACTTCCCGATTTGTTAAAGGATTATTACCGAGACCACCCGGAGTAAGAATTAGGAATTAGGAATTATGAATGCGGAATGCGGAATTGCTTTTCAGACAAGGTAATTCCGCATTCATAATTCCTAATTCCGCATTAACTGAATCGCTCCCAGATCCGGCGTATTCCTCCGATCCTTACCCTCAATGTCGAAAGGAACTTCGTTGGCAATCACCGGACTGCCTGCGCCGACAGCAGGGGAGAGGACATCACTTAAATGCAGGTCGTAACTGCGATAATCCACAAACAGAGGATCCTGGTTGAAGATGCAGGCATTGAAGCCAGGAGCGTCATTGCTAAACTTGCTGGTCTTCATCAAGCAATGGTCGAACAGATAGGTGGTATCGTACTCCTGCGCCGCCAAAGCCGAGCCAAACTCCTCCTCCTGAGCACCGTACACAATGCTGTTGTACATTTCCCAATGGAACGGGAACTCGTAATGTTCGCCATCCTGATCCACATAGTTGGAAATGAACAACGAAGAAGTGGTGCGCGGCGACTGCCACCAGTAATTGCCCAAAGTGCAATGCCGCAGCAGATAGTCACCTCCCTGTGTGACAGCAATGGCATATTGCCCGCAGTTGTCGATGACCACATTGTTGGCCTCTATGGCATAAAGCACGGCATAAATGCCCATGCCCGTCAGGTTCTCGATTTTAGTGTTATTAATGCGCAAAGCAGCCTGCGTCGCATGGATGAACGACTCGGCCTGGATGCCTATAAAACCATTCCGGATGACGGCGTGGTCGATGAGATGGTCAGCGTCGGGACGGGCATCCATCAACCAGATACGGTCCCACTGTCCCGGCTGGTTCTTGAAGAACGGCTCCAGACGGTCGCCCTGAATCACCACGGGGTTCTCCGCCGTGCCTTCGATAATGAGCTGCCCGTCGCTCCACGACCAAATACCACCACCATCATGCACATAGATCTGCGTGCCCTCGTGGATGTGAAGGGTGCCGTAAGAATTAATCAAGGCATAACCATAGATCACGTAGGGCAGTTCATTGGTCCAATGCACCGTCTCGAGACTGTCAGCGATGATCTTGAACTTCGGATAACCTGTAATAACACGGTCGGCCACGATGTAACGCGCATTCTGTCCGTATGCCACCAGCTTGACCATCTGGGTGTTCCCGTTGGTGATGAACATGATGCTGTCCTCCACAATAAAAGGAGTGTTCACATCGGAAGGGTCGATGGTGACCTTCAGGAAGGCAAAGAGGCTGTCATTGGCAGGAACGATCTTATCCTGAAACACCGTGCCCGCCTCGCCGTCGAAGTTGAGCTTGAACCTCGACTGTTCGCCTCCCATCAAACGGATCTCACTGATGCTGAGGTCTTCTTTATAAGGGTTGTAAACCTTCAACTGATGCGTCGAAGAGCCTAGGGTGGTGAACACCGTGTCGAACATCACCGTATCAACCGAAAACGACAAGCGATGACTGGGATCGGTGCTGATGGCGTTCTCCTTGCGACAGGCAGAAAACAAGGTCAAAAGAAACAGTATGAGGATGCAGTATCGTTTCATTACTCGAAATTTGGCACAAAATTAGCTATTTTTATTCATTTTGCCTATTATTAACTATCTTTGCAGCAAAATCGTATAATGATGAAGAGATTATTCACTTTAGCAGTGGCTATGATTCTGGCCGTTACAGTAACGCAACAACTCAGCGCCCAAACCTTCGGTGGTCCCGAGTATATGAAGAAAAAAGTGGTCGTCGGAGGTGATTTCGGTCTTGGATTCTACAACAGCAGCTTCTATGTGGGAGTGGCCCCCCAAGCCGGCTACCGCCTGACACGCAGCTTGGAAGCCGGTGTCCGTCTGGGATATGACCTATATTATCATTACCGCAACTATAACTACGGCAACTATTTTTGCCATTACTTCAGCGGGTCGGCCTACCTCAACTATGAGATTTTTAGAGGCTTATATCTTCAGGCCGAAGACGAAGAGATGTGCCTTCTGGTCAGTGGAAAGGCATTAGAAACCAGTGCTTCCTCTTGGTATAACTCCGTCTTTGTTGGAGGTGGATATCGCCAATATTGGGGCAACAGCTATACGTATTATTCGATACTCTACAACCTATCGTGGGACTATTACAGCCCATACGCCAGTCCCTTCGTGATCAGAGTGGGCTATTGCATTGGATTTTAACAATGGAGAAGAAAAACAACACTATTAATATAAAGAACAAACGCGCCGAACATGAGTATTTTCTCATGGATCGGATCACGGCAGGCATCGTGCTGACAGGGACTGAAATCAAGTCAATCCGCAACGGCAAAGCCAGCTTGGCCGACTCATACTGCACCTTCAAGGGCGACGAGCTTTTTGTCGTTGGGATGCACATCGCCGAATACGAACGCGGCAGCTTCAACAACCACGATCCCAAACGTGACCGTAAACTGCTACTCACCGCACGCGAACTGCGAAAACTCAAAACCAAGGTACAAGAGAAAGGCCTGACCATCATCCCCGTGGTGCTTTTTATTAATGATAAAGGCCTGGCAAAACTCGACATCGCCCTGGCTCGAGGCAAACATTATTACGACAAGCGCGAATCACTCAAGACCAAAGACTCTCGCCGCGACGTCGAAAAACAATTGAAAGGTTTTTGATTTTTTTAAAAAGAATTTTGTAATTTTGCGCAACGTTATGAAAAAAGGCATCCTCGTCATAGCATTCACACTCTTGGTATTGGCATTCTCTTCCTGCCAAAAGGTAAAATACTGCCAGTGTTTTGCATACGTCGACAACGAGGACGTCATGTTGGGCGAAGACTACTACATGATGGAACATGGCACTTGCAATGACAAAGCAAAAGAAATCGTGGGGTGGGGGCAAGTGACCTGTAAAGAGGTTCATCTGGATGAAGATGAAAACTGGTTTGAGCATATTATCAACCAACTAACAAACCACGGCGGTAATAATTGAATTAATTAAAGTTTTTGTGGACGGCTAGTTTTTAGCCGTCCTTATTGTTTTTTTTATGAGACAGCGACTTGCCCTTATCTTGAAAGTAGTTCTCGGACTGGTGTTCATCCTTTCCGCCATACTCAAGGTCGCCGACATGGACAAGTTTGAGCTATACATCTATAGCTACCATATCTTCAACCTATCCGCTTCGTTCATCATTGCCCGAATCGCCATCATAGCGGAACTCATACTAGGCATCGGGCTGGTCATCAACCGCCTTCACAAGCCGGTATGGTGGGGCTGTGTGACGATGCTTGTGTGCTACACGCTCCTCATGGTCTATGCCCTCATACTGGGACGCACCGACAACTGCCATTGTTTCGGTGAGGTGGTGGAATTCAATCCCTGGCAGACCATCATCAAAAACGCTGTACTGCTAATCCTGTTCGCATTAATCCATAAGGTAAAAGAAAAGCCTCTTAAGCGAAAAGTACTGACAGTGGCCGGCATCGTGATTGGATGCACCGCCGCGGTATTCGTGGCATCACCTCCCGACAACTTCTATTATGACAGCGAACCCATGTATGGATACGTCGAGCCCAACTTGTTGTATTACGCCATACAAAACCCTCCATTGGACTCCCTCAAACTGAATGAAGGAAGAAAAATGGTCGGTATTTTCTCAGCTAGTTGTGACTACTGCAAGATAGCTGCGAAAAAGATTGGCCTGATGCAGGAGCACAATGGCTTCCCTGAAGAAAACATCCAATATGTCTTCATGGGTTCCGAGGAACAGGTGAAGAACTTCTTCATCGAATCAGAGTCAAAAAAACTACCATACATCATATACGACGACCCTATCTTTCTCATGAAGCTTACCAACGGGGCGATCCCCATCATCATCCTTCTTGACAATGGCAAAATTTACAAGGAGTACGATTTCCGGGAAGTGAACGAGAAAGTAGTCAAGGAATTCTTCGAAAACACCAGTGAACCATGAAAATAGGCTTCGACAACGAAAAGTATCTGAAGATACAAAGTGAACACATCCGCGAACGCATCGGTCAATTCGGCAACAAACTGTATCTGGAATTGGGAGGAAAACTCTTCGACGACCATCATGCCAGCCGCGTGCTGCCCGGATTCAAGCCAGACAGCAAGTTGCAGATGCTCCAGAACCTGAGCGACAGCGCCGAGATCATCATCGTAATCAGTGCCACCGACATCGAGAAAAACAAGATGCGCAGCGACTTGGGCATCACCTACGACGTGGATGTGCTTCGTCTCCGCAACGAGTTCCAAAAACGTGGCTTCCTGGTGAGCAGCGTGGTCATCACCCACTACAACGGACAAAGTAGCGCCGTCGCCTTCCGCAAACGACTGGAACACCTCGGCATCAAGGCATACTACCATTACCTCATCGACGGCTATCCGCACAACGTGGAACTCATCGACTCCGACGAGGGCTTTGGCAAAAACGACTACGTGGAGACCACCCGTCCCCTGGTCATCGTCACCGCTCCAGGTCCCGGCAGCGGCAAGATGGCCGTATGCCTCAGCCAACTCTACAACGAACAGAAACGGGGCATCAACGCGGGCTACGCCAAGTTCGAGACCTTCCCCGTGTGGAACCTCCCACTGAAACACCCCGTCAACATAGCATACGAAGCCGCCACCGCCGACCTCGCCGACGTCAACATGATCGATCCTCTGCATCTTGAGGCTTACGGCAAAGTGGCCGTCAACTATAACCGCGACGTGGAGATCTTCCCCGTGCTGCACGCCCTGTTCGAGGGCATCTACGGAAAGTGCCCCTATAAGTCGCCTACCGACATGGGTGTGAACATGGTGGGCTTCTGCATCAGCGACGACGAGGTGTGTTGTAAAGCCGCCAACGACGAGATCATTCGCCGTTACTTCACCGCACTGAACACCATGGCCGATGGGGGAGGCAACGAGAACGAGGTGACCAAGATCAAAACCCTCCTCAACCAAGCCAAGATTAGCGTCGAAGACCGTAAGTGCGTAGTGGCCGCCCGTGAACGCAAAGAAAGAAGCGGAGTGGACTGCACCGCCATCGAACTCGCCGACGGAACCATCATCACCGCAGAGACTAGCACACTGCTGGGCCCCAGCGCCGCCCTCATCCTCAACGCCACCAAGTACCTGGCAGGCATCGACCACGATCTGAAACTCATCCCTCAGTATATGATCGAGCCCATCCAGAAGACCAAAGTGGAATACCTCCGCGGCAACAACCCGCGCCTCCATACCGACGAAGTGCTCATCGCACTTTCCGTGCTCAGCCCCGAAAACGAGAACTGCCGCAAAGCTCTGGAAGTACTTCCACAATTCGAAGGCTGCCAAGTGCATTCCACCGTCATGCTCAGCGAGGTCGACCGCAAAATCTTCAAGAAACTTGGAGTGGGACTGACTTGCGACCCGGTGAGGAAACAATAAATCCCGGCAAAGGTCGTTATCATCTTCATGAAAAAGCTGTTGATATTGTGTTTGTGCCTGATGCCCATGCTGGTATCGGCACAGTTGATCGCTTGTCGTGACTCCATCAAGGACGGTTATGACTTTTGGCTCTATGTACCTGAAGATTACAACGATACCATCGCCGACAAACCCGTTGTGCTGTTCCTTCACGGAAGAAGCCTCTGCGGAAAGAACCTAGCCAACGTGCTGCGTTACGGTCCCATCGACGCCATGAAAAGAGGTCGCGACATCGATGCCTTCGTCGTCGCCCCCCAAACGAATATCGTCTCTTGGAAACCCGACAAAGTGATGGAAGTGTACGACTGGGTGAAAGACCATTATGCCGTCGACACCTGTCGCCTCTATGTGCTCGGGATGAGCCTGGGCGGCTATGGCACCATCAACTTCACAGCGACATATCCCGACAAGGTGGCTGCAGCCATGGCCCTTTGCGGCGGGGCGTCCATCGACTCGCTCTGCGGACTCACCGAAGTGCCACTGTGGATCATCCACGGCACCGCCGACAAAGACGTGCCCGTCAGATACTCCGAACGCGTTGTCAACACCATGATACAATGCGGCGACACCAGCCGTCTGCTGTTCGACAAGCTGCCCAAGGAAGGTCATTCCCACCTTGCACGCATCTTCTATCTTCAAAGCACCTATGATTGGCTATTCTCTCACAACCTGAACGACTCGCTGCGACCCGTCAACCGCGAATACACCATCTCATCGTCGACCATGAACGCGGCTTACAACGACTTGGACGGCAAACATTCTTTCGCAGTGATCGACTCCAAGCCGTCGAAACCGGACTATCAACAGGCTCAGTATTATACAATAAAGAAAGGCGACACCTTGGGAAAGATTGCCGCCAATCATAAGACTACTGTCGCCAAGCTCTGTAAACTTAACAACATGAAAAAAACGGATGTCCTTCGTATCGGAAGGAAAATCCGTGTGAAGTAACCGAAGTTACTCCACAGGGATGTCCTTATTCACGTTCTTCGAGCCCCAAAGAGCATAGAAGAGCAAGAAAGCCAGACCGATGACGATTACCCAGTAACTTTGGAGGTAACCAACACCATCCAAACCATCGACGATGGCATTTTGTAACAAAGGCAGGATGCCACCGCCACAAACCAAAGCCATGAAGATGCCGGATGCCTTTTCGGTATATTTTCCCAAACCTTCAACAGCAAGGTTGAAGATGCCACCCCACATCACTGAAGTGCAGAGACCGATGCAAACCAAGAAAGCTGCGTTGAGCGGGATGTTTTCCATTCCGAAACCATGAGCTCCGTTGAAAGCGGGGAACTTAACCATCGAGGAAGGACCAAACATGGCCAGAAGGGTGAGGACAATACCGATAACCGACACCGTGGTAAGCATTGCCTTTGCCGATACTTTGCTACCAATAATACCACCAATCAAACGCCCAATAAGCATCAGGAACCAATAGGTGGCCGCAACCGAACCAGCCACAGCCTCAGCATTGACGCCATCACCAAGCACGTTGAGTTGTGGATTCTGGAGCCATTTATTCAGGACATTCGGGATACCTACCTCAACACCGACATAGATAAAGATGGCAATGGCACCGAGTACGAAGTGACGGAAAGCCATGGGGCCTTTACCGCCCTTGACTTGAGCAACGGTCTTTTGGCTTTGCTCATTCTCAGGGATCTTGGTCAACAAGATGACCAGGAAAGCAAAAGCGAAGATACCCATTGCGGTGAACATCAACGGGAAGACATCGCTGATCTTCGCATCCACGATGCTGGGGATGAGCAGGCCAGTGATGATGATAACGGCAGTGCCACACAACGAGTTGAAGGAACCTCCAATCTGGATGAGCTGGTTGCCCTTGTTGCCACCACCACCCAGACGGTTCAGCATCGGGTTGACGACGGTGTTAAGCAAACACATGCTGAAACCAGCCACAAACGCGCCAAGGAGGTAAACGGCAAAGCTTCCAAAGACACCTGAAAGGGTCTGGATACCGACACCGACCAAGCCTACGATCACTGCGATGAGTGCCGTTTTCTTGTAGCCCTTCTTCTGGAGCAGGTTACCTGAAGGAATACCCATCACCGCGTATGCGATGAAGTTGGCGAACACGCCCAAGGTACCCTGCCAGTTAGGGATGTTGAACTGGTTTTTCAGGATGTCACCCATGGGCGATGCCAAGTTGGTGACAAACGAAATCATTCCGAACAAGAGTATCATCACTATGATCGGGATGGTGAAGTTTTGTTTTTTAACGGTTGTTTCCATAGAAATATTAGATTTAAAACTATTGTCAAAAACAACTAAAAGTTTGAAAACTTAAATATGATTATTTCCTTATATTCCTCACCTGGACGAAGGAAGGTGTTCGGGAAATTTGGCTTGTTAGGCGAGTCGGGGAGGGCTTGGCATTCCAAGGCCACGCCTTCGTAATCGTGGTAAACATGGCCGTTTTTACCCTCTGGACATCCGCTCAGCCAGTTGCCGGTATAGACCTGAATGCCAGGTTGGGTGGTATAAAGCTGTACCATACGGCCGCTGCCCTCATGCGACAGTTCAGCAGCCAGGCATAGCTTGTCCTTGGCGATATCATCGATCACCCAGCAGCTGTCGTAGCCCTTGCCGTTGACCAACGCGTCGAAGTCAGCGTGAATGTCGCAACCAATGAGCTTGCCTTCAGTGAAGTCCATGGGCGTGTCGTTCACAAAGGCCATCTCACCAGTAGTGATGAGTTCGTCGGTGGCGGGCAACCAGCGCGAGGCGTTCAGCTTCAGCTTATGGTCGAGGATGTCACCATGGCCTTCGCCCTTCAGGTTGAAGTACGTATGGTTGGTCATGTTGACGATGGTAGGCGCCGTAGTCCAAGCTCCAAGTCTCAGGTTCAACTCGTTTTCGTCGTTGAGGGTGTAACGCGCTTTGGCCACCATCTCGCCGGGATAGCCTGCCTCACCGTCAGCGCTGAGGTAGGTGAACACCACGCTCTCGCCTTCGATGCGGCTGGCCCATTTCTGGTTGGAGAATCCGATGGGACCTCCGTGAAGATGGTGCTTGCCATCACCCGTGTTCAGGTCCAACTGGTATTCCACGTCATCGATCTTGAAACGCCCGTTAGCGATGCGGTTGGCGAAACGCCCCGGAATCTTGCCTGCACAGGGACCGTCGCCGTAGTACGACAAAGGATCAGGGTAACCCAGCACGATATCATCCATTTGACCATTGCGGTCGGGGGTGAGAATGCTGACGATGCCCGCACCGATGTCGCACAGCTGCACACTGATGCCGTTGGCATTGGTCATCGTGTAGAGCTTGATGTCCTTCCCGTCGGGGGTTTTGCCCCAGGTTTTTACTTCGATGTTCATACTGTTTTAAATGCGGAATTTTGAATGCGGAATGCGGAATTTCCTTATCTGAAAAGCAATTCCGCATTCCGCATTCCTAATTCCTAATTCCATAATTTATTGGGATAAACGCCTTTTTCAATCAGCTCGCGAATCTTGCGCATCACCTCGGGTTTGTCTTCCTTATAGGTCACGCCGAACCAAGAGGCGTTGCTCGACAGCACCTTCAGCTTGGCTGAGCCGTCGTGGATGCTCTGGTTCACCATCAGCGGGATGAAGAACTCCGCCTTGATGTTGGTCTGGGCAGGGCCTTTCAGGAACTCGACGAAACCTTTTTCACTGTAGGCGAAGAAATCAGGGGTAAAGCCGAAGAAGTTCATCGAAACGAGTGAATCCATATCCAACTGATGCGAACCGGTCTCGTCGGTGTAGGCCGCGCCACCGTCTTCGGTATGACCGATAGCAGTTCTCTCCACGATGGTCTGAAGGTTGCCTTCTACATCAGCGGTGCAGATGCCACGGCTCACCGTGCCGAAGTCCGACATGGTGTTACGAAGTTTGTAGGCGACCATGCTGTAAGCACCTTTTTTGCCTTCGCATTCCATCAAGTACTTGGCCAGCACCTCGTAGGCTTCCTTGCCGTAGAAGTCATCGGCATTGATAGCGGCGAAGGGTTCGTGGATCACGTCCTTGGCCATCAGGACGGCGTGGCAGGTGCCCCAAGGTTTCACACGCCCTTCGGGGACACTGAAGCCTTCCGGCAACTTGTCTAACGATTGGTACACATATTCAACGGGGATGCCGAATTTCTCCGTGTTGTTGACTTTCTTGAAGGCCTCAGCAAAGTCCTCGCGGATCACAAAGACCACCTTGCCGAAACCGGCGCGCTTGGCGTCGTAAATGGAATAATCGAGGATGGCTTCGTTGTTCGGACCTACGCCGTCCATCTGCTTCAGGGCACCGTAACGCGAGCCCATGCCTGCTGCTAAAACTAAAAGAGTTGGTTTCATATAATAGAGAATTGATTTTATAATTTAGAGTTTGCGGGCACCATCGGAGATGACCACGTCATACACCTTCGGTTCGTGACCGAACTTGGCGGCGAATTTTTCTTTCGCTGTGGCGATAAAGGCATCATAAAGCTCTTCCTTCACCAGGTTGATGGTGCAACCACCGAAGCCGCCACCCATCACGCGGGAACCCGTCACACCGCATTCCTTGGCGATGTCGTTGAGGTAATCCAATTCCTCGCAACTCACCTCGTAGAGCTTGCTCATGCCAAAATGGGTGCCGTACATGCGGTCGCCAACGGTTTCATAGTCACCTTTTTCCAAGGCATCGCACACATCAAGGACACGCTGTTTTTCACCTATTACATATTCCGCGCGCATATAATCTTCGGCGGGAATCTCCACATCGATCTCATTGAGCATGGCCATGGAGGCGTCGCTCAAATATTTCACCTCGGGATGCTTCTTGGCAATATGGGCGCATGCGTTCTCACAAGACTCACGGCGACGGTTGTAGGCCGATGATGCCAACTCGTGCTTCACAACGGTATCGAGCAATACAACCTTGTAACCTTGTGGATTGAAGGGGAAGTACTCGAACTCCATCGTGGCGCAGTTGAGGCGCATCAGGTGACCGGCCTTGCCGAAGAGCGAGGCGAATTGGTCCATGATACCGCACTTCACGCCGACATAATTATGTTCCGTGGCCTGGCCGATGCGAGCCAACTCGAACTTGTCGATACCGAGGTTCAACATCTCGTTGAGGGCAAAGCCAAAGGTGCTCTCCAAGGCTGCCGATGACGACATGCCAGCGCCAATGGGCACATTGCCGTAAAACACGGTGTCAAAACCTTCCAGTTTATAGCCCCGTTTGACGATCTCACGGCAAACACCAAAGATGTATTTGGCCCAATGCTGCTCCGGGAGATCCTCCTCGTTCATGCCAAATTCGCAATAGTCCTCCTCGTCGATGGAGTAGGCGCGGACTTTGTCGGTGCCGTTGAGGCGAATGCAGGCAAAGATGCCTTTGTCGATGGCCCCAGGAAAAACAAAGCCTCCATTATAGTCGGTGTGCTCGCCAATCAAATTGATACGTCCGGGTGAGGTATATACGACGCCCTCGCTGCCGAAACGCTCGGCAAAGACATTTTTTAATTCATTGATGCTCATAGTTATCCATCCTATTGGTTTAAGGGCGCAATTTACGAAAAAAATCAATTATATTTGCATTGAAAATTTGAAAAAAATGAAACGATTCGCATTTTTCTTGATTCTCCTGACAACGGTGGCATGCAACCGTCATCCCGAGCCTATCGGGCCCGTCCCTACCCAGCAACAACTGGAATGGCAACGTTTGGAGACCTATGCTTTTATCCACTTCGGACTGAACACCTTCAACGACATGGAATGGGGCTATGGCGACACGCCCGCCGAAACATTCAATCCGTCGGATTTGGACTGCGAACAATGGGTGCTGACCCTCAAGGCCTGCGGCATGAAAGGAGTGATCCTCACCGCCAAACACCACGACGGCTTCTGCCTCTGGCCGACGGAGACCACCGACTACTCGATCAAAAACTCGCCTTACAAAAACGGCCAAGGCGATGTGGTAGGGGAACTCTGTGAAGCATGCCGTAAACACGGCCTGCTATTCGGAGTGTATCTGTCGCCTTGGGATCGACATCAGGCTTCATACGGCACCGAAGAATACGTGAAGTTGTATCACCGGCAAATCCAAGAGTTGGTGGACCATTACGGACCCTTCTTCGAGTTCTGGTTCGACGGGGCTAACGGTGGCAACGGATGGTACGGAGGTGCTAATGAAACACGTTCCATAAAAGCGGAGGAATATTATCAATATGAAATAGCCCGCGACATCATCCGGTCGAAATACCCTAACACGATGATCTTTGGCGGCACCGTACCTACCTTACGTTGGATCGGCAACGAAGAAGGCATTGCAAAGGCCACCCAATGGTGCAACTACACCCTCGATTTCGGCGACCTCAACAACACCAAATTACTTGCGACCGGCATCCCCGATGGCGAGCACTGGCTTCCTGCCGAAGTGGATGTCTCCATCCGTCCAGGCTGGTTCTATCACGAAAACGAGCAACCCAAATCATTGGAACAGCTGCTCGCCATCTACTATCACAGTGTGGGCCGCAACGCCAGTCTTCTGCTGAATTTTCCCGTAGCCCTCAACGGCAAGATCAGTCCCGAAGACTCCTTAAGAGCGGTGGAGTGGTACCAAACCCTTCAGCAAAGCTTCGCCAACAACTTATTGGAAGGACTTCAGCCGACCGTCCACGACGAAGGAGTCCACCCCGAATGGGTTTACACTTTCCTTAATCCCACTGAGGTAAGCCATGTGGTGCTCGAGGAAGACGTGTTATTCGGCCAACACGTGGAACGTTTCTCCGTCAGCTATTACCGAAACGGAAAATGGCTTTCTGTTGAGACTGATGACGAGATGACCACCATCGGATTCAAGCGCATCATCCGCTTCAAGCCTGCCACGATGGAAAAACTCAGGATTCGCATCATCAAAACCAAAGCCCCAGTTGTTTTCTATAAAATCTCTGCTTTTTAATAGTAAACACAAAACGTGCGAGGCACCCCAACGGCACTAAGAAACTCCCTTCGGTTCGTTTCTAAGGTGCCTTTTGGGGTGCCTCGCTACGCGAAGTTACCTCAAGGGTCAAGATTATCTCACAATCATCTTGACTGCCATGCGATCATTGCTGTTTTGCAGGGTGACCACATAGACGCCCTTGGCGAGGTTGTGCGAGAATCTGACACTACCCATGCCGATGGTCTGTGTATAGACCGGCTGACCCAGGAGGTTGAACACCACCATCTGCAAGTTGCCGTTGGTGTTGTTCTCCACAACAATCTCGTCGTTGTGGTTCCAGAGGTTCACGTTCGTCAACTCAGTCTCCTCAACAGCGTCATAGTCGGTGCCAAGGATCAAGATGTCATCGACCTCCCAAGCGGCAGCGCCTTCGTCAACGTTGCTGATGTAACGGAAGGCGATATTGCAGCTCTCACCGTGGAAGCCGTCAAGTGAAATCTCGCCAGACTCAGTCCATTCGTAACCGCCTGCCGACATATTAAAGCTAAGCGGTTGCCATGAGGCTGCGGTAGGATCCTGACCGTCGTAGTCGTCAGCAAAGAAGAGTTCGAGATCTGGACCGGTGTAGTTCTTAGCATTGCGGAAGGTCAGGACAACGTCTTGGAAGAAGGTGAGGTCGAAAGCAGGTGAGATGCACCACTGTTCGTTGTCGACATCATCATTGTAACCATTGGCGTAAGCGTAGTGGTTTCCGCCGTAGGTGGACACAGTCCAAGGCTTATTGCCTTCAACGGTAACAAAGGTCCAGCCGTTCATCTCGCCTTCCCAATCCTGGTTGAGGATGACTGTCTGACCGATGATGATGACGTAGTTGGCAGTGGCGATGCCGCTGTTCTCGTAGCCTTCCATCATGGCGATGGCCTTCAGGGTCACGTCGGCATCCACATGGATGGGAGCGCTGTACACCATCGACTCAGCGGTAGGTTCTGTACCGTCGTTGGTGTAGTAGATGACAGCGCCTTCGGTGGCACAGGTGATCTCCACCTCAAAGTCTTCGTAATAAGTACCCGAAGCCACGCTGAACACAGGAGTGGCAACGGTCTGGGTGGCAGTGCCGCCAAGCACGAAGAGGTCGAGATAGAAGTTGTAGTCAGCATTGTTGATGTTGCTGGTGGAGTAGGCGCCGAACTTGTGGTTGGCGTTCTTGGCAATGCCACGGTTCGGTGTGTTCACATTGGTAATGACGAAGCCGCTGTAGTTGGGCACCATGGCGTTCTCACCGGCGGTGCCGAAGGTGATGCCCCAGTCGGTGTTGACGTCACCGGCGAAGTTGGTGCTGCTGCTGTAACCGAGCATAGCTCCATCGGCGTTGGTCAAGGTGATGATGGTGTCGTTCACGGTGACATTCCAGACGAAGGTCTCGATGTCGGCCACGATCTCATCGGGTAGGGTCTCCACGCCGTTGCTGTTCACCGAGGTGAAGAGCACGCCGTCAGGTTTACCTGAGACACCAGCGGTCATGGCATAGTAGCCGTCGCCCACGGTGGCGTCGTAACGCGAGGCGATGACCACCTGGTCGCCATTGTGGAGGTCGGCCAGCGAACCGATACGGTTCCAGTCACCACCCTGGATGGGCTCGGTGACGGTGCCGTTCAGTGTCACGGTGATGTCGTCAAGTTCTGATGCCACATTAATAGTAGTGGTGTAAGTGCCGACTGCCAGACCTTCAGCCATTCTCACATAGATAACCTCATCAACAGCGCCTTCATAAGGCTCAATATTGTACACTGCCATCGGGATGAAGTCTTCGCCAGACTCATCTGACATTTGGAAATCAACACCTTCAATAATGATATCGACATTCTCGATCAGGTTGAAACCTGAAATCGAGATGGCTTGTTCGTTAGACGGACCGTTGCCTTCGGTATAGGTGAAGGTCAAGGTGAGCGGAGTGACGGTGAGGACGGGATCGGAAGTGAAGCCCATCAGCATGATGTCGTCGATCTCCCAAGCAGCGGCCTCAGTCTCAGTGGAAGTGTACTTGAAGCCGATGTAGCACTCGTCTCCAGCGAAGCCGGTGAACTCGATGGCACCCGATTCAACCCAAGTGTAGGAGCCGGTCGACTTTTCGAAGGTCAGTTCGGTCCAAGTGGCTGCGGTCGGGTCGGAACCGTCGTAGTTGTTCGAGAAGAACAGCTGCACATCGGGACCGGTGTAGTTCTTGGCATTCAGGAAGGAGAGGGTCACATCGCTATACTGCTCAAGGCTGAAAGCGGGGGAGATGCACCACTGCTCGTTGACGCCGCCGTTGTAGCCGTTGGCGTTGGCGTAGTGGTTGCCCTGGTATTGTCCGATGGTCCAAGGCTTGTTGCCTTCCACGGTCACGAAGGTCCAGCCGTTCATGTCGCCTTCCCAATCCTGGTTGAAGATGGTGACGGCGTCGAGGATGAACACATACTCGGCTTCGGCAATCTCGCTGTCCTCATAGCCTTCCTTCACGGCGATGGCCTTGACGGTGGTGTTCTCGCTGAGGACGAAGGGCTCGGTGTAGACCGTGCTGTTGGGTGTAGGATCGCTGCCATCCAAAGTGTAATAGATGGTGGCGTCAGCCGTGGCGCAGCTGATGGTGATCTCTTGTTCCTCATAATAAGTACCAGCGGCAGGAGTGAAGGTAGGCGTTGCGCAAACCATGGTGCCAGTGCCGCCGATGACGAACATGTCGAGGAAGAAGTTGTATCCGTTGCCGTTGAGGTTCTGGGTGTGGTAAGGACCAAAGTTGTGGTTGCTGTTCAAGGCAAAGGCTCTGTTGGTGACATTGCCATTGGTGATGACGAAACCAGTGTATTCGGGAACCATGGCACCAGCCTCGGAAGTACCGGTAGTGATGGTCCAAGCGGTGTTGTCGCCACCCGTGGCAAAGTTGGTGCTGCTGGTATAGCCAAGCACGTCGCCGCCGGCGGTGGTGAAGGTGTAGTTGGTGCCATCGGTGGCGACAGTCCAATAGTAGAGGCTGTCGGCTTCGGCGATGGAACTCGGGAGGGTCTCGGCAGTCTCTGTGATGCTGGTGAAGAGCACGCCGGCGGGCTTACCAGAGGCTTGGGCTGTCATGGCGTAATAGTCGTTGGCATTCTCATCGAAACGGGCGGCGAAGATGACCTTGGCGCCGTTGTTCAGTTGTGAGAGGTCGGTGAGACGGACATAGTCGCTGGCCACCTGAGGTTCCATGACACTGCCGCTGACAGGGACGTACACCGAGTCGGCACCCTCTGACCAGGCGCTGATGACCTCGTCATAGTCGCCCAGTTCCAAACCAGCCTTCAAACGAACATAGATGTGGAGGTTGTTGAAGTTGGCTGCGCCGCTGATGCTGATGCAGTTCTCGGGAGCGAAGAGGTCGCCACCGACCGATGAAATCTGGTAGTTGGCCGAAGGATATACATAGGCGGCACCCACCAGGTTGCTTGCGCTCAGGTTGAACATCTTGGGATCCGACGGACCTTGGCCTTCGGTGTAGTTGAGACCAGCGACGGCATCCGGATTGACCACCAAGGTGGGATAGATGGGATGCTCGAAGGTCACATCATCGGCACTGGCGACACGCAGTTGGGGAGCGTTATAGCAGCCGATGACACCGATCACTGTGACGATGTCGTTTTCAAGCATGCCTTCAACAGCAGGCATCTTGTATATGTTCAAGGTATTTTCACCTTGGGTGATAGGCGTGTTGTTGGAAGTATTGATGGCACCGATGATGGCATCTTCTATCTTCACGCGAGTGGATTGCAACAGGTTGGCTCCAGTCTGGTTGTCAGCCAGGATATCAGCTATGGTAGCGACAGCCATAGGCAGTTCATTACCATTGGAAACCACCACGAACTGGTTGGCGTTGCCGCCGTTGATTCCTGACAGTTCGATAAGGCCATTATAGACTGCCTTCTTACCGTATGCCAGAACCAAGTCGCCCAAAGCGAGAGTGCTAGGCACCGTATTGCTGTTCAGGTAGAGGTCGATACCAGCGGTAGCATCCTGCACATAGATGTTGCGACCGTCGATGAAGGTCACCACACCTTGTACCAAAGCGTATTCATTGGTATTCAAAGCCTTGACGTCGGCTATGGTCATCAGGGTGGGGAAGGTGTAGGTTGCAGAGACGATGGCACTGTTGACAAGTCCTTCCTTGACAGCCATGGCCTTCACCGTGGTAGTCTCACTGATGTTGAGGGCTTGCGAATAGACACTGCTGTTAGCGGTGGGATCGGTACCGTCGAGGGTATAATAGATGGTAGCTCCTTCGGTGGCACAGGTGATACTCACCTCCTGGGCTTGGATGAAGGTGCCAGCGGCAAGGCTCAGCACCGGAGTAGCCACGGTCTGCATCTGGGTGAAGGTAGCGTTGACGGTGACATCATCAGCAGGCATGACGAACTGTTTGGCTTCCTTAATATCAATAGGAGTAGCCCCGGTATAGCTATAGGTCAGCGTGGTGAGTTCGTAGTTGGTTTCAGGAGTGGCCGTCACATAGATGGTGTCGCCTTCCTGGGCTTGGGTGGCGCTGACATCCACAGTTCCGTTGGTGACTTGAGCCACGTTGACGGCATAGTAGGTAGGAGTGGGCGGAGTGGGAACGTCACCGGCTTTGTAGAGATACACATCGAGTTGGCCTGAACCGTAGCAGGAGAACGGTGAGCCGTTGCTGTTGAGGCGGAGCCAGTTACGGGTATTGGTACCCTGAGCCTTGATGGTTGCCACGCCAGTCGAGGCAATCTCAATAGTCCATTGGCCATTGGCATCGTTAGTCGCTTGCACTTTCAATTGGTTTGCCGAAGAGCTGGCGGCATAGAGGTATCCTCCGGTAGCGGCATCGTACAAAGTCCATTTACCATCGGTCTGACCCAAAGTGAGCTCATAAACGGCATCATCACCGCTTTGGGAAGCAGGTGTGACGGTGACGACATTGTTGGCGGGGGTGACGTCAACAGCCACTCTATTGTTGGTAGCCTGTTTTCCTAAGGCCTTGTAACCCTCTCCCTTGACACCGACGATGATGTATTTCTCACCCGAAATCAATGCGTTGGCATTGGTAATCAAAGTATAGGCGGTTTCTACAACGGGAGTGGATGCGGGGCTGAAAGTAGCGTTGATGGTGACATCCGCAGCTGGCATGACGAACTGTTTCGCTTCCATAATGTCAATAGCAGTTGTACCGGTGTAGCTATAAGTCAATGCAGTCAATTCATAATTGCTGTCAGGAGTAGCGGTAACGTTAATGGTCGTTCCTTCAGCGGCAGTGGTCGGTTCAGCGGTCACCGTGCCGTTGGTGATGCCATCAGCGATGTTCACGGAATAGGTCGTGGGGGCCGTCTGCACGGTGATGTCGTTGGCATTGGCGACACGCAGCTGAGGAGCGTTGTAGCAACCGATGATACCGGTCACAGTGATCACATTACCTTCTACAAGGCCGTCAACAACGGGCATCTTGTAGATGTTAATGGAGTTTTCACCTTGTGTGATGGGAGTGTTGTTGGAGGTGTTGATGGTGCCAACAGTAGCTTCCACAACCTGCACGCGTGTAGACTGAAGCATGTTGTTACCAGCGGCGTCGGCATTGATTTCGGCAATGGTCTTCACAGCCAATGGCAAGGTGTTGCCAGTGGAGATGACGCTGAATTGGGAGGCGTCGCCACCATTTATTGAGGTGAGTTCGATAAGGCCGTTAAACACTGTCTTTTTACCGTAGGCTTGAACCTTATCGCCAAGGGCCAAGCCTTGAGGCACTGTATTGCTGTTCAGATAGAGGTCGATACCGGCAGTGGCATCCTGCACATAAACGTTGCGACCGTCGATGAAGGTCACGATACCTTGCACCAGTGCATATTCATTGTTTGCCAGGGCTCTGGCATCGGCGATATCCATCAGTGTTGGAGCGGCTTGGATGGTATAGGTGGCTGTTGCCACGGCGCTGTTGTTCATGCCAGCTTTCACGGCCATGGCTTTCAGCGTTTTCGTCTCGCTGACTGCGATAGCAGATGAATAAACAGTGCTGTTGAGTGTCGGGTCAGTGCCATCGGTGGTGTAATAGATGGTGGCGCCATCGGTGGTGGTGCTGATGGTCACGTTCTGGGCCGTGTTATAGGAACCTGCGGCAGGGGAGAAGGTAGGGGTGGCCACGGTTTGCATGGTGCCGCCGCCGCTTTCCTTGTAAAACTCAGCTTTGACGAACTGTGCGTATTGATTGCTGCCACCTGCCGTGATGTTGTAAACAATTTTGAAATACTTGTTTGACCAATCATCTGTTGAAGGTCTTTCGAAGGTGGTGGTAGAGTTTGCAGTAAAACTGCCTGTAACCGTTGTCGGATTACTGAAATCCGAACTCGACGATACATAAAGTGTCATCGAATTGACGGTTGCGGTTGCAGAGCCGTTGGTAACCATCACCCTGGTAATGTTGTCACTCATTGTGGATGTCGAATATAAAGGACGGTCCACTCCGTTGAGGTTCTTTCCGCCGATACGCCATGGATTCATGGTAGTGTTACCTGTAACCATCCATGTCATACCGTTTTGTGTAATCTCACTTTCGGTTGCATATCCATTGGTGCCACCTGTTATGGTGCCATCCAAGGTATAGGCTACCACTTCGTCTCTTGTTTGTCCCCAAGTGAGGCCCGACAACAACAATAGCGCTGTTGCCAGCAAAAAAGTAAATCTACGTCTCATTTTGTTGAAAATTAATTATAATTTATTGATATTTAATATTTTAGATTATTCATTCTGCCAAACAGCCATTTTACAAAAATACGTAAAGCCCTCCTTGTTGTAAACAGAGAGGGCTTGGGATTTATCAACAAAAAGGGGCAATTTATAAACAATTGGCACAAAAAAACAGGGGCGTCGATTGACGTCCCTGTTTCTTGTCTAACTAAGAATGGATCTTAGAGAACCACGACCTTTTGGGTCTGGTTGCCAGCTTGCACGAAGTAGACACCAGCCTCGAGGTTCACGTTGAGGTTCTTGACGTTCTTGTAGGTCTTCACCAGCTGACCGGCGACATTGAAGATGTTGACGTCGGAAGCTTGGTTGAGGTCCATGGTGAAAGTACCATTGGCGGGGTTGGGATAAACCTTCATGGTGGTGGGAACCTCCACGGTGTTCTCCTCAACATCGTCCCACATGTAGTTGACATGAATCTTCACTGCACGATAATAGTTATCATCGGGATCGGGGTCTTCACCATTGTCACTGTTCATTACGTATGCACCAGCAATTTGGTCATTCTGATAGCACAGCCACAGATAATCGCCTTCTTCGTCAGTGTAAACATACGGAATTACTTGACCATAGACCATTTCATCATAAATGGCCATGAAGTCAGTAATAACTTGGAATGTACCTTCCCAAGTACGGCCACCGTTAACAGAAATGTTACCGAACAACCTGTAATAATACTTGTTGTTTTCTGAGCAGACATACATGTCTGTGGCATTACCAGCAATCATTGACCAGAAAGCGAAAACTCTGTCGGTAGCCTTGTCATAGTACATGGTACAGAAGTCGGTCTTACCGCTGTTGTATGAGCCATGCTCCTGCCAAGACAAGGTGTTGCTGCTCGGGAAGTTACCTTCGGAAGCATCCCAACCAAGAACATTACCATCGTCATCAACAATCACGAGGTCGCCAACGTATTCCGGAAGTGGGCTGTGGGTTTGGTCTGACCAATACTCAGAAGTACCATAGATGTCCTGACTGAGGTAGGTGGAGTCCATGATGAAAGGTCCGCCAACTTCACCGATACCGCCAACGCAAGAATCGTTTTTAGGAAGAATTTCACTCCAGTAGCCGATACCGCCAACGCTCGGATAGTATCCATCAGAACCGGCACCTTCATTAGCGCCGTTGTAGGCATAAACCAAATGCAAGTTGTCATTGCTGTCGAAACAAGCATCAGTCCAACGAGGATACATGAAAGCAAGTGCATCGGCAGTGTATGCTTCGTTGATGCCAGGATGTTGGTAGAACACTCTTTCATTCCAAGTCTCGCCATTGTCTTCGGAGATAACGGCCTTACCATCGCTCCAAGCGTTGTTGACAATGAAACCAACACGGTTCGGCTTGGCAGGATCGTAATCCAGGAAATAGGTAATGTTGGAACCGCCGTCTGAAAGATGATCGGCGTCAAGACTGGGAAGGACTTCGTATTGATGGGTCCATTCACCATCCTTGTAGCAATAGTAAATGATGGGATCTTCACCGGCGCTATCAGGAGGTGTAATCTTGGCACCGCTGTTGGTGCAAAGAACATGGATGATATCAAGGTTGGGACCTGAGCACTGTACCACAGGCCAGCAAGGATCAACACCAGTGGCAGTGGGAAGCACGATGCCATCAGCGAAGCTCTGGGTGGGGTCGCTACGGAAATCTTCAACGATGAAAATTCTGCAGTCAGAGGCAGTGTGAGCTGCGATCACCAGACCGTTTTCCTTGTAGCGGGAGATTGAGCCGAAACCCGTCTTAACGCTTTCAGAACGACCTTCATTGAATTGCCATTCGCCGACAGCCGGGTCAAACCAGGCAAGACCGGTACCACGGTCGCTAAAACCTTGGTCAGCAGCAAGGGTGTAGCACATCACAGCAAAGCCATCAGGCCAAACAGCAGTGTAGTTTCTCGGACCAGCATTCGTCTGCCAGTCATAGGCGGTAAATGCCAACTCGGTTTGTTCAGGAGTGGTCATCATGCCTTTGGGATTAAGAGGAACATTGGCATAATCACGTTCTTCGAAGCCCGTGAAAGTGTAGGTCTTCTCAGCCTTTGTCAAAGCAGATTTCTTTGAAACACTCTTCACTTGAGCGAAACTTGTAATGACCAAAGTCATCGCAAGGACTAATGTAAATACCTTTTTCATAGTTATTAAAATTGGTTAATAATAAATGTGTTTGGATGCAAAATTAAACAAAAAATTGATTCTTTTCGTATTTTTGCAAAAAAAAATTGAACCACAACGAACAACATGAGAATCTATCTAGTCGGATATATGGGCGCAGGTAAGTCGACCACCTCCAAGCGGTTGGCCAAACAACTGGGCTGGGAGTCCTACGACACCGACAGGCTCTTTGAGGAACGATATAAGATCTCCATCAACGACTTTTTCCACAAATACGATGCTGAACTGTACCGGAAACTCGAGACCCAGATCCTCCACGACACCCTGTCGCTCGACAACGCCGTCATCGCCACCGGGGGAGGCACGCCCTGCTTCAATAATAATATGGAGTGGATGAAGCAGCATGGATTCACCGTGTTCCTGAAAATCAGTCCAGAATCAGCCATTGTCCGCCTTTCCCAATCCAAAGTGAAACGCCCCTTGATCTACGACCGCCCACCAGAGGAATTTGAATCCTTCATCCGCAGTAACTACGCTGAACGACTGCCGTTCTACGAACAAGCCCAATTGACCTTCAAAGGGGAAAACTGCGACGTAGAAACCCTGGCTACCTTAATTCCAAGAGAGTGACATTCTCCACATGCTGGGTATGCGGGAACATGTCCACCGGCTGGACAGCTTTCACCTCGTATGCCGATGACAACAATTGCAAATCGCGCGCCTGTGTCGCCGGATTGCAACTCACATACACCATCTTCGGAGCCTTAATCTTCAGTAACTGCTCCACCACCTTCTCGGCCATGCCGGCACGAGGCGGGTCGGTCACAATAAAGTCGGGACGGCCATTGGCCTCGATGAACTCGTCAGTGAATATCTTGGCCATGTCACCAGCATAAAACAAGCAGTTGTCAATACCATTAATAGAAGCATTGACCTTGGCGTCGGCAATGGCTTCCTCCACATACTCGATACCCACCACCTGCTTCACGAAACGGGAGAAATACTGTGCGATGGTGCCTGTTCCCGTGTAAAGGTCGTACATCAACTCGCCTCCCTTCACGTCAGCAAGGTCAAAAGCGGCCTTATATAGCCTTTCCGCTTGATACACGTTGGTCTGGAAAAACGAGACCGGACCGATGCGGAACTTCAAATCGGGGAACCCGGGTCGGGGAGAAGCCATCGTCTCCAACAAGAATGGGTCACCCTTCAAACATTCGAAAGGCAAGTCATTAATGACATCGTTGGCCTTGTTGTTGATAACCAACAAGAGAGAGACAATCTGCGGAAAACGCTGTTCCAAGGCAGGCACCAACTCGTTGCGGACCACCGCGTTCTCTTCATTAATAACAAGGATCACCATGAACTCACCCTTCGAGTTGCAACGGATCACCAAGTTGCGCATCAGGCCTTCGTGATGACGGACGTTATAATAAGAGAGACGGCGATCCAAAGTGAACTGCCTGACAAACAACCGAATGTCGTTCGAAGGATCAGCCTGCAAATGACATTGCTCAATGTCAACCACACGGTCGAACAGCTGCGGCAAATGGAATCCCAAACCCTTGCAATCATCCTCACCATAGGTCCCGGCAGGCGCCCCGTCGATGAGCCACTTGCGGTTGGAAAAAGCGTATTCCAATTTATTACGATAGAAATATTGCTTTTCACACCCTAATATAGGTTTTATTTCAGGGTATTCGATCTTGCCAATACGGTCAAAGTTGTCCTTTACCTGTTTCTGCTTGTAATAGATCTGCCATTGATAGTCCATCTGTTGCCACTTGCAGCCGCCGCAGAGTCCAAAGTGTTGACACACGGGCTGCACTCTTTTTTCTGACGGCTTCTTGATGTTGACGATGCGGCCTTCAAGATAGTTCTTTTTCTTTTTAAAGACCTGTATGTCCACGATGTCGCCCGGCACTCCAAAGGGGATGAAGATGACACGGCCATCGGGTTTGGCTACCGACATGCCTTCGCTGCCGGCATCGACAATTTCAACGTTTTCCAAATATTCAGGTTGTCTTTTCTGTTTCATTTCAATGACAAATAGGCTTTTCCAATATGTTCTGTAATATCTGAGGCAATCATGGCTTCCTGGGCAATCTCCATAGCGGCCATATCTCCAGCAAGACCGTGAAGGTAAACGCCGAGGACGGCGGCTTCCTCCGGAGTGTAACGCTGGGCTAGGAGGGAGAGGATCATCCCTGTCAACACATCCCCACTGCCTGCCGTGGCCATTCCAGGATTGCCCGTGCTGTTGAAGAAGACAGCCCCATTGGGCATCGCCACAGCGGTGTGGGCACCTTTCAGCACGATGATGATATTGTGAGCTATGGCCATATTCCGTAACAAATCCAGCCGTTCAAACGAGTCGGAGGTCCTGCCGAACAACCGCTCAAACTCCTTGGGATGGGGGGTGAGGATGGTTTTTGGCGGCAAAAACGATAGCCATGTCTTGTTCTCGGCAAGGATGTTGAGGGCATCGGCATCCATTACCAGCGGCACGTGTGCGTCTTGAATAAGGCGTTTCAGGGTCCGTTGGGCATCATCGGAGGTGCTTAAACCCGGGCCGACACCAATGGCATTAAAGGCATCCAACTTGTCATCCACTTGGATCATCGCCTCGGGAAGGGATGTTTGCAAGGGGGGCCAAGCCGATTGAGGCAACTTCACGGAGAGCAATCCCACGCCTGTTCTTAAACAGGATTTGGCACCCAAAATGGCTGCGCCAGTCTTGCCTTCCGAACCCGCCACCAACAATGCGTGACCGTAGGTTCCTTTATGCGAATACTTTGGTCTTTTATGGATAATCGGTTTTATCATCTCTCTATCAACCAAGAAGTTATTAGTCTCTACTTCAAGTAGATATTGAGGATGAAGTTGAATATCCAAAACCTCCAGTTGACCGACGTAAGGATCGTTTTCAGGCATCAAGAAGGCCAATTTGGGCATCTGGAATGTGAGGGTATAATCAGGTTTGAAGATGGTGGCCGTGGGATAGTAACTATCAGCGAATAATCCCGAAGCAATATCAATGGAAATGCGAATTGCGTTCTGTTGGTTCAGATAATTAATAAGGTCAGCTGCGATTCCTGTGATTGGGCGGTTCAAGCCTGAGCCAAACAAAGCATCAATAATGATCTCTCCACCGTTAAAAGCGGGGAAATCATCCGCCGTGTGGATTTGGTTTGGTTTTAAGCCAGTGTTAGTTTCTAGAATCCATACTTCATCCTTACAGTCGAGACTCATCTTGTGAGGGTCGCCAACCATAAACACTTTAGGTTCAACCCCTTTTTGGTATAGATGCTCTGCCACTACAAAACCATCGCCGCCATTATTGCCCGTGCCGCAAAAAACCATTACTTTGTTGTCGGGCTTAAGTCGTTGCGACAACCATTCAGAAGCCTGTCCTGCAGCACGTTCCATCAGTTCAATCGATCTGATAGGTTCGTTCTCAATGGTGTAACGGTCGGCTTCCCGAATCTTTTCAATGCTTAGTATTTTCATCCGTGATATTTTTTGCAAAGATAAAAAACCCTATCTTTGCCGCGACAAAAAAAAAGAAATGAGACGACTATTACTTCTTGTCCTACTAAGTTCCATAGCTATCGGGACCTACGCTCAAGGCTTCGCTCGATACAGGTTCAACGTCGAAGGTGATTACAACCGAACCCAGGGATTCACCCCTAACGCCGTTTTGGCTTTCGATGCCAGATTCGACAACGGCAACGGCCTTAACCTAGGCTATCAAGCGGGTCCCTCCAGACACAGTTTCAACCTAGCCTATCAAATTGGCATTGACGGTTTTACCGATTGGGACTATGCCTACATCGAAAACCGCTACCTCTACCGTCTTTTCTCCAGCTACGGTCTTCAGGAGTTCAACGCCATGCTCACCCTGGGCTACCGCAACCTGCACTGGAACTTCCAATTGGGCCTCTGCAACCGCTATATCGCCGAGATTCCATTGAGGAAAAACGGGGGAGAAGGCGTCATCTTCGAGCCAATGAACGTGGTGTTCAAGATCGAGGGGACCTTGTTTGCCGACAACCCTACCATTAACAAACATCATTGGAACATCGGTGGTGGCATCTCCAACTACCGCGAGTTCATCATCGAACGCGTCACCTTGTTCTATTATACCATCCACGGCTATTACGACATCAACGAACAGTGGCGCATCATCGGCGAAGCCGGACTGCATCCCGCAGGTGTCCTCAACCTCTCGTCGCAATACAACGGCTTCTTCATCAACCTCGGTTTCACCTATGATAATTTCTGATCGCCATGAAAAAACACACCTATACCATTATCCTGGCCCTGGGACTCTTGATGGCCTCTTCCTGTAACCGCCTCGACATCCCCGGCATGATTATCAACCGCAGTGACACCGAACAACGCGTTGCCGACTGGCTCGACTGGAACGAACAAAACGGCATGCCCGTCATCAACAACGTGCCCGACAACTACACCTTCTATTCCTGCTCCGACAGCCATATCAACGACGACAACTCACGTCTGGCCAAGTATATCACCATCGAACGCAACGATCCCGAAGCGGTTTTCTCAATCATCGCCGGCGACCTCGCCAACGAGAGTGGGGAAGGACCATTCATCCTAACCGATTCGGCCATGATGTTCGATCCGCTGACCCAAGCCGAAAACGACCCCTGCTTCCCGATCATCGGAAACCATGACGTGTATTTCGACTGCGCCAAGTTCTACAAGCAACACTTCCACACCTCCACCTATACCGTCACGGTGAACACCGTCTCAGGACTGAAGGACCTGTTCATCTTCCTGGATTCGGGCAACGGAACCCACGGCAGAAGACAGTTGGACTGGCTCGAGGAACAACTCAGCCATCGCACCGAGTACCGCTATTGTTTCGTCATCAGCCACAACTGGCTCTTCCGCACCACCTACAACTACACTACCACTCCTGCAGCCAACCTGCCAGAGGACGAACAATACGCCTTCATGGACCTGATGAGCCGGAACGCGGTTGACATGGTGATCATGGGACATTTCCACTATCGCGATGTGAAGACCTTCGCAGGTGTGAAATATGTGATGACCGACAACCTTAACGACGGCAAGACGGAACCTTCCTACCTCGTGGTAAGTTGCGCCGACAAGGTGACATACGAATACCGGCTTCTGAACAATGACTGACGAACGGGTCATACTCAGCCGCGACAACACGCACATCAACGGCTCCGCCTTCATCAGGAGCAGGACCGACATACGCAATTTCCTGATCGCCCTCTGCGAGCAATGTGAGCCCGGGATGGCCGTCGCCAACCGTGACCTTGAGTCGCAAGTCCGCGAGTGGCGTGTCCATAACTTCTTCTATTACATGCACGTATTCCGCAGCCGCACCAGGGACGCAGACCTGGAACTGCATCAGCCATGGTACCGCGAACTGTTTTGTCGAGTGTTTGACTTCTTCTATTTTTGGGACCGGTAAAACTCGTTGACCAGGCTTCGGTAACCCAAGCGCTTCAAGGTCTCATAATCGACACGGTAGTTGGCTTTGGTGTGCCTTCCCGTGCTTAGGAAACGTAGCTCCTGTTGCAAATATTGGTCAATCTCCCTCAACCCCTCGGTACGGTTGATGACGGGGAAAAACCATCGCGACCACGTAAGACTCTCGGGGTCGTCATCCTCAAAGAACTTCTTGTCATAGTGTCGGATCATCGCCTCCATCGCCCGTTCAGCGCTGACGCCCTTGCGCTTTCGCCAACGCATCATGGCCCTGGCGCGACGGCTGATCTTGCCCTTCATCTTCTTGATAGTGGATGTGCTGATGCCGATTTCGTTGCCGTGGCAGCGAAAACCCAAAAACTCAAAAGGCTCATCGGCCGAATAGACATGCTCCTTGTCGGGGTTGACCGTCAGCCCGTGTTCACCAATCAACAGCAAAAGCTCAGCCTTATGCAATTCCAAGGTCTCACGGTCCTCAGCAAACAAGATGATATCGTCGGAATATCGAGCATACACCACCCCTGCGTCGTGAAAACGATGGTCAATATCACTCAGATACACATTGGCCAGGAAAGGAGAGGTGGGTGTCCCTGCCATGATGCCATGCTTTTCCTCGACCACCTGTCCGTTGTAAAGCACTTTTGGGTTGATGAGCATCTGCTCAAAGAACCGATATAACGGCTGATCGTCGGAAAGCATCTCGACCAGCATGGGCAAGAGCTTCTCAACGGGAATGGAATTGAAATAATCGTGAATGTCAAGTTTGTAAGCCCACATCGGACGATACTTGAGCGCTTTGTTGAGATTGCGGATGGCATCCTGCGGACGAAGTCCCTGACGGAAGGCATAACAGCCGGGGGCAAAACAATGGTCGTAACGGTAAAGCAGGTAGGAAATAAGACTCAAAGCCCGCATCTCGTCACGTCCAAAAGTGTAGACCACCCGTTTCTTGTCGGTTCCGACTTTGTTGACAATCTTTTTGACAGGAAGACCCAAACTCTCACCTCGGTTTAGGCGTTGGGCAACTGCGAGATATTTCTGATCCGCGACAAAACTATCAGCATCCTCGAAACCATGCCAAGTGTAGCAACCTCTCACCAGACGGCGTGCAAGGAGTTCCTCCCATGCCCTCTGATCGGTCAGTTGCGCAATGATGCTATCCATGACAAAACAAAAAGAGAAAGGGGAACGCTTTTGATTCAGCGAGTCGCTGAAATACAAGATGGTACATGACCAGGCTGCCTGCAAAGCCTTCTTTCGCGAGTCATGCTGCATCCGCCACAGGCGCAGTTGAACTGCATCCCCTTTCCCTAACTTTTATCTTTTATCTCTTAACTTTTATCTCTTATCTCCCCACAAACTCCCTAATCCTCTCAACCACATACCCTCTCTCGTTCGGAGCATCCATGTAGAACGTGATGAAAGGAGCATGAATCTTCTTGGCGTACATCTTTGAAATCAAGAACTTCACTTTTCTAGACTGGTTCTGACCCTTGCCAATGAGGATGACACCCTTCACACTTTCGCCGCTGTACAAGACAAAGGTGTAAGGCAAGCCCCATTCTGCTTTGTAGGCCTGATAGGGGCGGGTTTCATACAGCTTGAACTGATCCGCAATATCGCCCACCAGTTCTTGAACCGGCACGTTCTCACGAACAGCATACTGACCGAATTCCTGACTCAAGATCTCCCTGAAATAGGTCATACATTGCGAATCGGTGCGACTAACGCGTTCCGTCTCGGCATGCGCTTGAGGCTGTTGAGGACGAGGCTGCTGGGGTTGTTGTGATTGTTGTTGGGTCTGGCTGACAGCTTGTCTCGCTTCAGACTTCAGCTGTTGCTTGGTCCTGTTGACCTCGGTTTTCACCTCCTGTTCCAAGGTGCCCAAGATCTTCTTGAAAAATGTCTTTACGTCCATGTTAATAAATTTTTATATGTTTATATTTAATTATTCAACTGTAACTGATTTTGCCAAGTTTCTAGGCTGGTCGACATTGCAGCCACGCATCACTGCAATATGGTAGGCGAGGATTTGAAGCGGCACGGTGGCCAGCAGAGGTGAGTAGAGGCATTCGGTCTCAGGGATCTCGATGACATAGTCGGCCATCTTACGTGCGAGCACGTCTTTTTGGCTGACGATGGCGATGATCTTGCCGTCGCGGGCCTTCACTTCTTGGATATTGCTGATGACCTTCTCATAGGTGCTGTGGTTGGTGGCGATAAACACCACGGGCATATCCTTGTCGATCAAGGCGATGGGACCGTGTTTCATCTCTGCGGCTGGATAGCCTTCAGCGTGGATATAGGAGATCTCTTTCAGCTTCAAGGCGCCTTCCAGAGCCACGGGGTAGTTCTGCAGACGGCCCAGGTAGAGCATGTTGCGCACGTCCTTGTACCTGGCGGCGATGTCCTTCACATGTCCGCTGTGGTCCAACGTCCACTGGATCTTCTCCGGGATGCTGTCCAGTTCCTTGATGAACTCCAGGCGTTCCTCGTCCTTCAAGGTGCCTTTCAACTCGGCCAGACGAAGGGCCAGCATAGCCATCACGGTTACCTGCGAGGTGAAAGCCTTGGTGGAGGCCACGCCGATCTCGGGTCCGGCATGGGTATAGATTCCAGCGTCGGTGGCGCGGGAGATGGAGGATCCGATCACGTTGCAGATGCCCAGCACGATGGCGCCTTTCTCCTTGGCCAGGTTGATGGCGGCCAAAGTATCGGCGGTCTCACCCGACTGCGACACGGCAATCACTACATCATGAGGAGTGACCACAGGGTCACGATAACGGAACTCTGATGCGTACTCCACCTTGACGCGGATCTTGGCGAGCTTTTCGATCATGTAGCTTCCCACCAGGCTGGCATGCCATGAGGTACCGCAAGCCACAAACACGATGTTGTCGGCATAAAGCAGCTGTTTCTCGTATTGGATGATGCCGCCCAGGCGAACGGTGTTGCTCTCGGGATGGAGACGTCCGCGCATGGTGTCGCGCACGATGGACGGCTGCTCGTAGATCTCCTTCATCATGAAGTGGTCGAAGCCAGCCTTCTCGATGCTGTCGAGGTTCATCTTCAGCTCCTGAACGTAGGGGATGGCCTCCACATCCTGAATGGTCTTGATGTGCAGCTCTTCACCTAATTTAATACGCACCACCTGCTCGTCCTCGATATACACCACTTTCTGGGTGCGACCCACGATGGGGGTGGCGTCGGAAGCGATGAAATACTCGCCGTCGCCGATGCCGATGACCATTGGACTGCCTTTACGCGCTGCAATCAACTGGTCGGGGTGACCTTTCTCCACGATGGCGATGGCGTAGGCACCAATCACGTGGTTCAAAGCAATACGGACGGCCTCGAAGAGATCGACATTTTCGCTTTGCTGTACGTCTTCGATGAGGTTGGTGAGCACCTCTGTGTCGGTCGACGACTTGAACTCGAATCCGCGTTTCTCCAACTCCTTGCGCAGGCTGAGGTAGTTCTCGATGATGCCGTTGTGGATCAAGGCGATGTTGCCTGACTTGGAGAGGTGAGGGTGTGCGTTGGTCTCGTTAGGTTCACCATGGGTGGCCCAACGGGTATGAGCGATGCCTATATGGCCAGTCACATCCTTGTCGGCAACCTTGGCTTCCAGGTCGGAGACCTTGCCTTTGGCCTTATACACATTCAGTTGATCCCCTTGGTTCAGCAGTGCCACGCCAGCGCTGTCATATCCACGGTATTCAAGGCGTTTCAATCCTTCGATGAGGATGGGGTAAGCTTCTTGATGCCCTACGTATGCTACAATTCCACACATTGTAATAAGAATTAAAAGAGCAAAGTTACATTTTTTTAAAAAAAACCAAGAAAATTGTTAGTTTTTTTTACTTTTGCCCTGATGAAAAGAATTAGTTTGATTTTATGCCTTTGTCTCAGCTATTTGCTGGGCTTGGCGCAATACGGCACCCAGTTTGAGAACCGGGGCTTTGAGAACTGGGCCAATTTCGGCTCGGGCAACGACACTTACGAACCCATCCACTGGCATTCCGGCATGTCCGCCTCAGGAACCTTCTCTGGCTTCTTGTCGAAACAGATCGAGCCTTCGAACCAGGTAAGACCTGGATCTTCTGGAACGAGAAGTGTGCGGATGTGGCCCAAATCGGTCATGGGTGTCACCGCCAACGGCAACCTTACCTGTGGCAGGATGAACGCTGGCAGCATGAGTGCCTCGGGAAGCAGCAACTACAACTATACGCAACGTTCCGATGCTCGCTTCAACACGCCTATCAACACTATTCCCGACTCGTTGACGGTATGGGTGTGCTTCCGCTCGGCTAGTCCCAGCCAAAACGCTCGTGCAAGGGCCTTGATCCATGGCGACGCCGACTTCAAGGAGGTGGCTAACGGCACTCTCGACCCATCCGACAAGTTGGTGGCCACTGCCATGACCTCCTTCCACCGCACCAGCGAGGCCAACGGCAGCTATACCTGGCGCCGCCTCTCCGTACCCTTCGTGCAAAACGGTCCCTGCAACGACCCCCGCTATATCCTCTTCACCATCACCACCAACGAGGTCCCAGGCGCTGGAGGTACTGCCGACGACATGTATGTCGACGACATCCTGCTGATATACAACCCCAGCATCCAGATGGGCGCCCTCCCACAAAGCCATTATCTGATAGGAGAGGAGCTCACCATCCCGTTCACCCTCACTGGCACCATGAGCCCCGACAACCTCGACAAAGAGCCCAACCAGGTCATCGCACAACTCTCGGCAGCCAACGGTAGCTTCAGCTCACCTACTGAACTGGGCAGGATTACCACCAACACCAGCGGAAGCCTCACCGTCAACATCCCTCAAGGTATCTTTACTGGTGAACATTACCGCATCCGCCTGGTCACCACCAATTACCCGATGATCTCAGAGGACAACGGCTTCGATATCAGCATCGATTCACCGACAGGCTTGGCTGAAGCACCAATGGAAGAAGAAGCCCTCGATGTCAAAACCTTCGACATCACCGGAAAAGAAATGCCCGGCACCAATCTGGCACCAGGCATTTACATTTTCAAATACTTTTACTCCAACAGCTGTAAGTCCGAGAAAGTAGTAATAAGGTAAATCTTATCTTTCCACTTTCCACTCTCCACTTTCCACTCTCACTTATACTCCACTCCCATATTATAAAGGATAAAGGAGTAGATATCCGCCTGTTCCTCCAGCACCTTGGCGACGGGTTTGCCTCCGCCATGGCCAGCTTTGCTGTCGATGCGGATGATCTTAGGCTCTGAACCGGTCTGTGCAGCCTGCAGTGCAGCGGCATACTTGAAGCTGTGGGCCGGAACCACACGGTCATCATGGTCGGCGGTGGTCACCATAATGGCGGGATAATGCACGTTCTCGCCGCTCTGGATGGTGTGCAGCGGTGAGTAGGCATACAAAGCCTTGAACATGGCTTCGTCATCTTCGCTGGTGCCATAGTCGCTCGCCCAGTTCCAGCCAATGGTGAAGAGGTGGTAACGCAACATATCCATCACGCCGACTTGTGGCACAGCCACCCTGAAGAGGTCAGGACGCTGGTTGATGACGGCGCCAACGAGCAGACCTCCATTGGAGCCACCATTCAAAGCGAGATAGTCAGCTGAAGTGTAATTGTTACTAATAAGGTATTCAGCGCAGGCGATGCAGTCGTCGAACACATTCTGCTTCTGAAGCTTGGTGCCGGCGAGATGCCATTCCTCACCGTATTCGTTACCGCCGCGCAAGTTCATCTGGGCATAGATGCCACCGTTCTCAAGGAAGGGCAGACGAGAAGTGCTGAAACCAGGATTCAAGGTGATGTTGAAACCACCGTAACCGTAAAGCAGGGTGGGGTTCTTGCCGTCTTTCTTCAGGTCCTTTCTATAAGTCAGGAACATCGGGACCTTAGTGCCGTCCTTGGAGGTCACGAACACCTGTTCGGTGACGAAGTCGGCCGGGTTGAAGTCGACCTGAGGGGCACGGAACACCTCAGAGGTGTTGGCGTCAATGTCGTATTTGAAAATGGTGGTAGGATACACAAACGAGGTGAAAGCATAATATACCTCGGGTTCATCATACCGGCTACTGAAGCCGACCCCACCATAGGTGGGCAGGGCAATCTCCTGGAGTTGTTTGCCTTCGAGGTCATACACGTAGGCGTGGTTGGCGGCGTCCTTGTCGTAGGTCACGATCATCTTGCCGGCCGCCATCTGGGCGGAGACCAGCACGTTATCATTCTCTGGAATGAGATCCTTCCAGTTCTCCATCTGCGGAGCTCTGGCCGACATGCACACCACACGGCCCTTGGGGGCATCGTAATTGGTGATGATGTAGAGGTTGTCGTTGATCACATCGAGAGGAACATAGTAATAGTCCATGTCGGACGCAATCTGCACGAACTGGCCTTTGGGGTCTTGCATATCCCTGATCCAGAGGGTGCTTCCAGCGCCTTGACCACTCTCGAAGAGGAACATATAATGTTCGTCCTCAGTGAGATCCACTTGGTGGAAATAACGAGGCTGCTCGGGGTTTTCATAAAACAGCTGGTCTTCGTCCTGCGAGGTGCCGAGTTTGTGGTAATAGATCTTATGGTTTTCGTTCACGTTGCTGAACTCCTTGCCTTCGACAGGTTTGTCGTAGGCGGCATAGAAGAATCCGTCCTTATACCATGAAGCGCCAGTGAACTTGGCCCATTCGATATGGTCGGGGAGGAGCTCACGGGTGGCAATATCCATCACGTAAATCTCGACCCAGTCGGAGCCGCTACGCTGAATGAGGTAGGCGTAGTATTTGCCGTCGTTCGACTGTGAGCCGCCGCCAAATGACACGGTGCCGTCGTCGGAGAGCTTGTTGGGATCGAGTAACACCTCAGGTTCCTGGCCAGGATACTGGAGGTAAATCACACTCTGGTTCTGAAGGCCATCGTTCTTGCTGTAAATGTAGCGTCCGAAGCGCTTGCCTGGTGCGCTGTAGCGTTCGTAGTTCATCACCTGTGTCAAACGGTCCTTGATGGCGCCACGGAAGGGGATATGGCTAAGGTAGTCGGCTGTGACTTTGCGTTCAGCTTCAACCCAGGCGCTGGTTTCGACTGAGGTGTCGTTCTCGAGCCAGCGGTAGGGGTCTGCCACTTGAGTTCCAAAATAGTCGTCAACTACGGTTTCATCCCTGAAGGCATCAGGGTAGCTTGCCACCTGATAGCGTGGCTGGGGCTTCTCCGTGCAAGCCGCCAAAGCGATTACACTTGCCATGATTAATACAGTTTTTTTCATTTTTCAACAATTTATATTTACAACAGTAAGACTTAATCCACCTTGTCGATATAGGTGTCGTCCTCAACCCTCAGGTTATCGATAATAAACCTCTGTCGCTCAGGGGTGTTGTTGCCCATGTAATACTTCAACAACTCCTTGATGCCGAAGTCGTATTGAAGGATGACAGGCTCCAAGCGCATGTTGGGACCGATGAAAGCACGGAATTCGTCGGGCGAGATCTCACCCAAACCCTTGAATCGGGTAATCTCGGCTTGCTTGCCGCATTTAAGGATGGACTCAACACGCTCCTCCTCGGAATAGCAATAATAGGTCTCTTTCTTGTTACGCACGCGGAACAGGGGAGTCTGCAAGATATAGACATGACCGTTCCTCACCAAGTCGGGGTAGAACTGAAGGAAGAAAGTGAGCATCAACAAGCGGATATGCATGCCATCGACATCGGCATCGGTGGCGATCACGATGTTGTTGTAACGAAGGTTCTCGATATCCTCATCGATGTTCAAAGCGGCTTGCAACAGGTTGAACTCATCGTTCTCATAACACACCTTCTTGGTCATGCCGAGACAGTTCAACGGCTTGCCTCGCAGGCTAAACACGGCCTGTGTCTGCACGTCGCGGCTCTTGGTGATGCTCCCCGATGCGGAGTCGCCCTCGGTGATGAAGATGGTGCTCTCCAAGCGCTTTTCGTGGTTGGTATTGAGGTGAATGCGGCAGTCACGCAACTTCTTGTTGTTCAAGCTGACCTTCTTGGCACTCTCACGAGCGGCCTTCTTGATCCCCGCAATCTCCTTGCGTTCCTTTTCATTGGCCTGGATCTTTGCCTGCAAGACAGACACCGTTTCGGGATTCTTGTGAAGATAGTTGTCCAAGTGACGTTTCAGAATATCGAAGACGTAGGTCTTCAAGAATGGGCTGTCGTTGCTTCCATCAGGATTGTTGGGAGCGAGGTGGGTTGAACCCAACTTAGTCTTCGTTTGTGCCTCAAAGACAGGCTCTTGGATTCTCACACATAAAGCGCAGATTAAACCCTGACGGATGTCGGCCGGTTCGTATTCCTTCTGGAAAAACTCGCGAACCACACGGGCATAACCCTCACGGAAAGCCGACTGGTGGGTGCCGCCCTCGGTGGTATGCTGGCCATTGACGAACGAGTAGAAATAGTCGCTCGACTGGTTGTTTACATGGGTGAACGCCGCCTCGAAGTCGCCGTCCTTGATGTGGATGACAGGGTAGAGGCCTTCGCCTTCCATGTTGTTCTGCAACAGGTCGAGCAAGCCGTTCTTCGAGTAATAGCGTTTCTCGTTATAGATCATCGTCAAGCCACGGTTCAGATACACGTAATTCCAAACCCGTTTCTCAACGTATTCATCCACATAATGATAGTTGCCGAACAAGGCGCTGTCGGGGATGAACTCCACCAAGGTACCCGTCTCGTCGACGTTTTCGTATGCCATGATTCCAGTGTCGGTGGTCTTCTTGCCTTGGGCAAACTCCACGATACGGGTCTTGCCCTCACGGATCGACTGCACCTTGAAATAGGATGAGAGTGCATTGACAGCCTTGGTACCCACGCCGTTCAGACCCACCGATTTCTGGAACACCTTGCTGTCGTACTTGGCACCAGTGTTCAGCTGCGAGACGGCCTCGACAAGTTTTCCGAGAGGAATGCCACGACCAAAATCTCTTATCGTGACCTTTTTCTCAGCCTTGTCGATGGTCAATTCTATCCTTTTACCAAAACCTGAAGTAAACTCATCTATCGAGTTGTCAATCACCTCTTTAATCAACACGTAAATGCCATCATCCTGTGAAGCGCCATCGCCCAGCTTGCCGATATACATGCCAGGACGGCGACGGATGTGCTCCATATCCTCAAGGTGGACAATCTTGTCTTCACCATAGTCTTCGTTCACCAGGGGTTTCTCCTCCGGCTGGTTGAAAATATCATGATTCTCTTCCAAATAATCGTTCTCCATCAGTCTTTCTTATTTTTTGCAAAGATAGCGAAAAATTCCGCTTTGCACCATGCCCAATCGTCTTTTGTAAGCAATAAATCTTTTGCCTTGACCTCGGCAATTCGTCTGAAAACGAACCACTGATAAAACATGACGGCAGCGTAAGTACATGAAAACGAGATCGCCGCACCATCAATACCCATCGTCGGGATCAAGATAAAAGTTGCCGGAACGGTCACCGCCAGTCCTACCAACGAGGCGTATAGGTTGTATTTCGGGATGCCGGTACCCGAGAAATAATGCGTGAAGACCATGTGGGCAGAGAGGAAGAGTATGCCTGGCGACATCAATAAGAGAATCAACTTCACCTGACCAAAGTCTTTCGTGAACAGCCACTCGAAGAAACCCACGGGCAGACACACTACCACCAAAAGGGCGAGAAGCGTCAGCACAATGGTGATTTTCAAGAACTTGATTGTCAGACTCACAATCTCCTTCTTGTCGTTCAGGTTGCTCAGCCTCGAGAACTGCACCATCGCCACACTCTGCCCGAACACCTTCAAGCCTTCTCCCACTTGGGTACCCGCACCATAAACACCCACGGCATCCTCGGAACAATGTTGACGTATCAGATAAACGCTCATGCGGCGGTTCAATGTACTTACCAAGGTCGAGAGCTGGATCACATAGCCGTATTTAAGCATCTCCTTGGCCGTCGGCAGGAAGGGGTCGCCACCTTCACGGTCGAACATCCTAATCATCAAGGCAAAACCAACCAAAAAAGCGAGAGTGTAACCACATAACAAGGAATACACGTATGCGCGGGCATCGGTGATGCCCAACACGTAAATGAACAGCGCCATCGAACTTAGCTGCACAAGGATCTGAAGCAAAAACACCCAGTTGAACGTGCTCACTTTCTCCTTGCCAAGGAACACGTTCAAGTTGAAGTTATGGAAACTGTACACCAAAGTAAGCAACAAGGTGACACCCTCATAGCCATGCGGAACGATGTGGTCGAAGGTGACAGGGAAGCGCGAAAGCACCCAGAACAACAGGACGTAAAACACCATCACCAGGGCAATCCACGAATAGGAGACCGCCATCAAGGTGGAGAGTTTCTTGCGTGGGGTGAAATACACCAGTCCGCTGCCTGCCAGGAACTCCACGCCGATCAAAAGGAAGGTCACATCCGTGAGCACGGTGAAGCCGATGCCCCATTCAGTGGGACCCAGCACCTTGGTGCCCATCAGCATGGTGACGAACCCGATGGCCAGGTTCAACACCCTCGTAATGCCCGTGCCAAGTATCTTCTTAAACATGCTCCTTGCGCCGATTGGCCTTTTGCCGTACCTGATGCCACATCCCGATGAAGGTGAAAAGCCAACGTTTCCCGTCGATCACCGTCACCTGTTCGTTACCATTAATGGTATGCAAGCCCTTCTTGAACTTGGATGTCGCAATAGGCTGTATCTTATCTATTTGCGTCTCTTCATAATGAAGGTTGTCGAACACATCCACACGGTTCAGGCACACGGCCGTGCCATAGTATCTGATGCACTCTTGAGCCGGCCTGATGAGCTGGTCGTTCCACTCGAAAAAGGCGCCGGCCATGCGCGCGCCGGCACAGTCCACCTTGACAGGGTTGAGAGGATGTGCCTCGTATGGACCCCGCAGGTCGTCGGCGACATAGCGGTAGAGCTTCACGCTGGGCTGGTCCTTCTGGGTGAAGAACAGATTCCAACGTCCATCGTGAAACACCAAGGTCGGGTCGACGGCCTGAATGTGTTCCATCAACACACACTCCTGTTCCAACTTGAGTTCATTCTCATTGAATCGATAGAGGTTGATGCGGTCAGCCTGATGGCATTCTGGAATGCAGAACACCGATCCATCGTGCTCAAACACAAAGGGATAGGAGAGATGGAACGGCTCCTCAAGGGCGACTTTGGGCTTGCGGTAGTTCTTCGACTTGCGCACCACCTCGATGCAACCCTTGCCTTTCTTGTAGCTGTAACTCTCGTAAAAGATATAGGTGTCCTTCTCGGTGGTGATCACAAAAGGATCGGCGTTATAGGCCGAGCGGCGTTTCTTCTTGAGCCACACGATCTCGTCAAGATGGCCCTCAGGGGCTTCCAGAAACTCCTTGAAAGGCACCTCTGCATAACCCACGTTCCAATCCTCCTGCCGGAACAGGTCGTGACGGTGAAAACGCCAACGGCGGGTGAGGCATTTGATCCAATACCCCAGCATCCGGAAGTTGACCGGGGGACGGTACAGCTTGGCCTGCGATTCTGAAAGCGACTCCTTGAGTTCACCCGTATACTGTATCTCTCGACACACCTGAAGCGGCATGTCGGTGCTCTCGCTCAACAACTGGTCGAGATGGGCCTTGTACGAATGTAAGATGGTGGGATACCAGCGCTTGCAGAGGATATAGCCCTTGTCGAGCGACTCGGTGAGACGTTGCAGGATGATGCCGTTGCGGGGGTTGTCCTGCATCCACTCCCAAAAGCCCGGAGGACCTCCACGATAGTCCATCTCATCGTCGTGATGGAACGACCAGATGCCGTACTTCGCCGCGTTCAGGACTTCCCCTCGAACAATGTCAAAACCAAATCTTAAAATAAGGTCAAGTTGTTGGTTTTTAATAGTTTCAATATTATTATCTAAAATAAAAGTTGAAGTCTTTTTATGCGTAGGTTTGCAGTCCAAAACAGGGACGTTTTCAAGGTCGACGACTGTATTCAAGTCGGTCATCTGCTTGCTGGTAGGCTTGAACTTATAGTGGTTCCATAGCTGGAAGAAAGCCCGTCGCACGGGGAGGGTCTTCAGCTTTTTGAAGAAGCTTTTCTTTTTGCTCGTCTCCGCGTTGCGGATGATATATGCCAATTGCATCCCGCCTTCAACGAGTTTGCGGACGGTCTCCACTTTCCAGGCTTCCATACTGAGGTCATCGACCATAATGCCGAAACGCAAGGGGGTAAGCTGTCGTTCTTCCATGTGTCGTTAACGAATTATTCGCATCAAAATTACAATTCTTTTCGGGATTATTCGTTATAACTACAATTCTTGTGAGAATTTTTCCTAATTTTGGCCACCATTTCAAGAAATGAAGCTATCCATCGTCATCGTCAACTATAACGTCGAGTATTTCCTCGAGCAGTGCCTTTATTCGGTCCGTCGCGCCTTGCAAGGCATTGAAGGTGAGGTGTTTGTCGTGGACAACAACTCCGTTGACAGCTCGTTGAAGATGCTCGCGGAGAAGTTTCCCGAGGTGAAGGTCATCGCCAACAAGGAGAACGTGGGCTTCAGTAGGGCCAACAACCAGGCCATCCGTATCTCCACAGGCGAATACGTTTTGTTGCTCAACCCCGACACGGTTGTCGAGGACGACACCTTCTCGAAGTGCATCGCCTTCATGGACGCCCATCCCGAGGCAGGAGGCCTTGGCGTGAAGATGGTGGACGGCAAGGGCAATTTCCTGCCCGAGTCGAAGCGTGGACTGCCCACACCGGCCGCCGCATTCTACAAGATGTTCGGCCTGGCCAAGCTGTTTCCCCACAGCAAGCGTTTCGCACATTATTACATGGGACACCTCTCCAACGACGAGACCAACGAATGCGAGATCCTGGCAGGCGCCTACATGCTGATGCGCCGTGAGACCCTGGACAAGGTGGGGCTGTTGGACGAGACCTTCTTCATGTACGGGGAGGACATCGACCTCTCGTACCGCATCACGCAAGGAGGCTACAAGAACTATTATTTCCCCGAGACACGCATCATCCACTATAAGGGTGAGAGCACCAAGAAGACCAGCGTCAACTACGTGTTTGTGTTCTACAAGGCCATGGAGATCTTCGCCAAGAAACACTTCGGCCAGAAACGCGCCTTCTGGTTCTCATTCTTTATTAATATGGCCATCTACTTCAAGGCCTTCCTGGCCTTGCTTGGCCAGTTCTTCCACAAGATAGCCATCCCGTTCCTCGACGCCGTGTTAGGCTACGGAGGACTGGCAGCCATCAGCTATTTCTGGGGCCGCAGCATGGTGTATGAAGGCACTGGAAGTTACCCGACCACGCTATTTGCGGTAGTCCTGCCAGCCTACATCCTAATATGGCTATTAAGCACCTATTTCGCAGGAGGTTACGACAAGCCATACAGCATGGGCAAGGGAGTGTTCGGCGTCGCCATCGGCAGCGTCTTCGTGCTAATGCTCTACGCCTTGCTGCCCGAGTCGCTTCGCTTCTCACGTGCCTTGATCCTCTTCGGCACGCTATGGCTCGCCCTCGAGATGAGCGTCACCCGACTCATCGGCATCGCCATGGGAAAAGAGTCGTTCCTCTCGAAACGTAATGCCAAGAAACGTTTCCTGCTCATCGGCAGTCCCGACGAAGCACAACGCGTGGAGTCGTTGATCCAAAGCACCTCCATCAAACCCGACTTCATCGGGCTGGTGAGCTCTGAGGTGAAAGGGGAGACCCCCGAGGGGTTCATCGGCAAGATCAACCAAGTGCCCGACATCATCAACATTTACAAGATAACTGAGATTATCTTCTGCTCGAAGGACGTGCCGCATCAGGTCATCATCGACAAAATGGTGGAATGGCATGCTTCCAACGTGGATTACAAGATCGCGCCTGAAGACAGCCTGTCCATCATCGGCAGCAACAGCATCAACACCCGTGGCGACCTCTATACCGTTGACATCAAGGCCATCGACACCGTAGCCAACCGCCGCAACAAACGGCTTCTCGACTTCGTCCTGGCTGGTTTCAGCCTTTTGTTCTGGCTGCCACTGGCATTAGTGGTGAAGAAGCCCGTGCGTTTTCTCAAGGATGCCATCCTGGTGTTGCTGGGCCGCCGCACCTGGGTGGGTTATTGCAATGCCTCCGACGAGTCCCAGAAACTGCCCAAGATCCGCCGTGGCGTCTATTCCCCTGCCACGCCCATCGAAAAACTAGGCACCGTCATCGACACCGAGTTCCAGAACCAGCTGAATCTCCTCTATGCCCGCGACTACACGGTATGGAAGGACGCTGAGATCTTCTTCAAGTCCATTTCAAGATGAAACATCTTATTCAAAGGCGTCACGGCCTATTTCACAGCGTGACGATAGCCCTGCACCTTATTCCAATCGCCTCGAGTGAAGTCGGGGATGGCAACGGGCATTCCGCCATTGGCGATGGAAGCGGCTGTGAGCTCGCCTAGGCACGACCACTCAGCGGCGTCGTACACGTCCTGGTCGAGCGGCAAACCATTATGCAGGCAGTAGATCAAACGGTAGTCCATCACGAAGTCCATGCCGCCGTGACCACCGACCTCCTTAGCCTTCTCCTCAATCTCAACCGCGATGGGGTGGAGGTACTCCTTCAGAATCTTGTCGCGCACAGCTGCGGGGACAAAGCCATGGGGATTCAGGTGCTGACCTTCGGCAAGCACGTCGTTGAGGAAGCCTTCCGGAAGGTTCTCTTCAAGAACGGTGAATCCCTCGGAAGGATACTTGTTGGCAAAACCGGTGGTACCCGTAAGCTGATACAAACGGTTGTAGGGACGGTAGGTATAGACATCATGTTCGATCAACAGTGTCTTGCCTTTCTCGGTCTGGATCATGGTGGTGGTCATATCGCCATTGGCGAACTCATCGACGCCCATCATCTCCTTGGCCACTTCCTTTCCTTTATAAGAGGGTGTGCCCATTGAGACCAAGGTCTTCATGCGGTCGCCACGGTGGATGTTGAATGCCTGGCAGAGAGGTCCGAGTCCATGGGTGGGATACACGTCACCCGAGTGACTCTGGTTGAACTCCAGGCGCCAGTTCTCATAGTAATCGTGCCAATAAGGCTCCAGGTTATGGATGTAGGCGCCCTCGCCATGGATGAGTTCACCCAGCAGTCCTTGCTGCGCCATGTTCAGGGCGGTCAGCTCGAAGAAGTCGTAGCAGCAGTTCTCGAGCATCATACAGTGGCGTTGGGTTTGCTCGGCCACATCGACCAGCTGCCAGCATTCCTCGATGGAGGTGGCGGCGGGCACTTCCACGGCAACGTGTTTGCCGCATTGCATGGCGTATGTAGCCATCATCACATGGGTCTGCCAGTTGGTGGCAATATACACCAAGTCGATGTCATCACGCTCACAGAGCTCACGCCAAGCGTCGCGGCCGGTATAGGCGGCGGCACGGGGGAGTCCCTTAGCCTCCAAGATATTCGTCTGCACGGCCTCCACGCGGTCAGGCTCAATGTCACACAACGCCACCACAGTCACACCGTCGATGTAAGTCATGCGGTCAACGGCATCCGGGCCACGCATGCCCAGACCGATGAAGCCGATGCGGACGTTCTCAATGGGATCGACGGCAAACTGAAGGACGCTCTTTTGTCCCTCTTGCCGCTGTGGCTCATCGAAGACGATGGTGTTATTCTTGATGACATAGTTGCCGTGACGGTCTTCTTGGACCTTCGGCGTGCAAGCCGAAAAGAGTCCAACAACCGCAAGGATCAGTGCAAATAGTTTTGTTTTCATAGTTTTAGTTTTATTTGAATGACTGGCAAATATAAAAATTCTTTTTGTAATTTTGTCAAAAGCAAAAAAACCATGCACGACAATAATTCACTCATTACCATTGCTTCACATTTTGTCAACCCTTCTGAGATCGCTGTCATCCAGCCTTTAGGCAACGGTTTGATCAACGACACCTATAAGATAATGGTCGCAGGGCAGGAGCAGCCCAGATACGTCCTCCAGCATATCAACGACAAGGTATTTACTGATGTGGAGATGTTACAGCGCAACATCGAGATTGTCACCGGCCATATCCGCAAGAAATACGAAGACTCAGGGATGCCCGACATCGACCGCAGGGTATTGCATTTCGTGAAGGCTGACACGGGCAAGACCTACGTGAAGGTGGGAGAGGAGTACTGGCGCGTGATGGACTTCATTGCCGACAGTGTGACCCAAGAGGCTGTCACTCCACAATCCGCTTACGATGCCGGTCGTTCTTTTGGCGACTTCGAGTCGTTGCTGGCCGACGTAAAGGAACCGATAGGGGAGATCATCCCCAACTTCCACAACATTGAGTTCCGCTTGAGGCAGTTGGACGAAGCCATTGCGGCAGACCCTGTGGGACGCATGAACGACCACGAGGTCCAAGATTATGTTAAAAAGATCAAGGACTTGGCTTACGAGATGAGTCTTGGTGAGCGGTTATACCGTGAAGGCAAGCTGCCCAAGCGCATTTGCCATTGCGACACCAAGGTGAACAACATGCTCTTCGACAGACAAGGTAACGTATTGTGCATCATTGACTTGGATACGGTAATGCCCAGTTTTGTCTTCTCTGATTTCGGTGATTTCCTACGTTCTGCTGCCAATACCGGGGCTGAGGACGACCCTGACTTGGGCAACATCCATTTCAACCTGGACATTTACAATGCATTCCTGAAGGGGTATTTGGAGGGCACAAAATCCTTCCTGACGCCTTTAGAGCGTGAATTGCTGCCGTATGCGGCCAGGTTGTTCCCATACATGCAGGCTGTACGGTTCTTTGCCGATTATATTAATGGTGACACCTATTATAAGATAAGGTATCCTGAGCACAACATGGTCCGTACCAGGGCCCAGTGGAGACTCTTTGAGGAAGTTGAAAGATGAAAGTGGAAAGTGGAAAGCTTTCCGTTTTCCACTTTCCACTTTCCACTTAAAACGGCAGGTCGTCTCCGTTGTTTGAGTCGGAGCCAAAGAAGTCTTCAGGGCCGCCTGTGGGGGCTGCCGGGGGTGTTTGGTGCACTGGCTGTGCGGCAGGTTGATTCGGTTGTTGAGCCGGAGCGGGTGCCGTTGCGGTGACGGGATAGAAGCGCCACACGCGGACGTCGGTGTACCATTTGCCGTTGAACTCACGTGAGGATATGTCTATTTGAGCCTTGATGAGTTGACCAGGTACCATTTTCTGGATCTCGTCGATTTGGTTGGTCCAACAGGTCAGGCAGACTGTCTTCGGATATTGTTCGTCGGTTTCGATGATTAGATCTTGTTTACGCCAGGGCCCGCGGGCGCTGGTTCCTTCGGTGAGACCGCCGAGTCTCACGACTTTTCCTGTGATTTCCATGGTATTATTTGTTTAATTGTTGATTTATTGATTTGATGGTATTGTTATGATTTTGAAATAGCTATTTTCATTTGCAAAGATAAGTATGGTTTTGTCCAAAATGTTCACTTTGTGGAAAACATTTCCAATCTTTTTTTTAAATATTTCATTCTCAAAAGAATGCCACTTTTCAAATATAATCAATATTATGTTAAATAGATACTGAGTAAACAGAAATGAATAACCCCAGGAACTCTCTCCCGGGGTTATCTCATTAGGACTTTATTGAAAGTGGAAAGATGAAAGTGGAAAACGGAAAACTTTTCACTTTCCACTTTCCACTTTCCACTTCTTTAGAGCTCTTGAAGTCTTTGTTCAAGTTCTTTGGCCTCGTTCATCATCTTCAGACGGACGTAGATGCTCTTCAGCACTTGACCCAGTTCAGGGCTCGGCTGGGCGTTGAAAGCGCGTTCGGCATGCGGCAGACCAGCTTGCAGATAATCGTCGCCTTCTTTCACCAAGGTGTTGTAACGCTCAACTTCAGCCTTGCTGAAACCAGTGATCTCGTTGGCTTCGGCGTTCTTCTTGTTTGAGAGGTTCACGTACAAGGCAGCCAGGTTGTAATCGGCATCGTAGAACTCGGGATTGACCTGAAGAGCCTCGTTGTAATACTGTATGGCTTTCTCGGAATCGAAGATTGCATGGGTGTCATCACCATAGATAGTACCAAGGATGAACAGAATCGATGCGTTGTTGGGATCCAAGTCATGAAGCTGGTTGAGGTCGGCGATGGCAGCTTCACCATTGCCCTGCTTCAGATAGAGATTCACCTTTTCGATGATCATGCTTTGGTCGCCAGGGAACTTGTCGAGACCAGCCTGGATAGCGGCAAGGGCATTTTCGTCATCGTTGAGACCAATGTAGCAAGCAGCGATGTTCTTGTAGAGATCCACCTTATTATAGCCAAGGCCTTTCAGATCCTGGTAGTTGGTCAGAGCATCCTGATACATCGAAGCTCTCTGGTAAGCCAAGGCGGCGTTGATCAAAGCCGAGGTGTCGGGAGCAGTACCGCTCAGCGAGATTTCATAAGACTTGCGGAAGTTCACGGCAGCCTCAGGATACACTTCACTGTTGAAGTTCTCAACACCAGCCTGGAAATACTTGACAGCAATGGCACCGATTCTCTGATAGATGTCCTGTGCATTGTCGCTCGTATAGTCGGCATCAGCCTTGATGCAGTTTTTCAGCGACTCGTAAGCCAGATCCAAGGCGTTCGGATACTTGGCAGAAAGCTGAGGATCCTGCTGAACATTGAGGTAGATCATACCGCGATAAAGCCATGCTTGAGCCTGGTCTTTAGGTTTCATACCCAGAAAGCCCTCATGGTTGACGCACTTCTCAATAGCTTCAACGGCCTTTTCATACTGACCGTTTCTATTGTAGTTGTAAGCGTTGGTGCGGTCCATCTTCTGAGCCATCATCACGTTAGCGGTGAGAGCGATGGCCAATAAAATCAATACTTTTTTCATTTCAGTTGAAGTTTAATATGAATAACTTTTATCTTTTATCTTTTAACTTTTATCTAAGGAATCTGTATCCATTACAAATCTTGTTCCAAACTCTCAGAGCTCTCCTCCCCTTCCTTAGGTTCCACGACTATCGGGTTTCCGTCCTCGTCATATTGGACTTCCTCCGTTTCGTCTTCTTCTTCTCTCTTCACTTTGGTCACAGCGGCAATTTCGTCGTTACCCCTCAGGTCGATGAGTTTCACACCTTGGGTGGCACGACCCATCACGCGGAGCGTGTCGGCACCGATACGGATCAGGATGCCTGACTTATTAATAATAATAAGGTCATCATCATCCGTTACATCCTTGATGGCAATCAGTTCGCCAGTCTTCTCGGTGATGTTCAGCGTCTTGACACCCTTGCCACCACGGTTTGTGATACGGTAGTCGTCTATACCGCTACGTTTTCCGAAGCCCTTCTCCGAGACCACCAGGACGGTCTGTTCGGGATCGTGGATGCAAATCATGCCGATGACCTCATCTTCTTCTGTAGCGAGGGTGATGCCCTTCACGCCAGAGGCGTTACGGCCCATCGGACGCACTGTCTTCTCGTTGAAACGTACGGCCTTGCCCGAACGCAGTGCCATCAGCACTTCATCTTCGCCACTGGTCATGCAGGCTGTCAGCAACTCATCGCCCTCTCGGATGGTGATGGCGTTGATACCGGCCTTACGCGGACGTGAGTAGGCTTCCAAGGTGGTCTTCTTGATGATACCCTTCTTGGTGCAGAGGATGACGTAATGGTTATTGATGAAGTCCTCGTCCTTCAGGTCACGGACATTCAGGACGGTAATCACCTTGTTGTCCTTGTCGACATTCAGCAGGTTCTGGATCGCCCTACCCTTGCTGTTCTTGCCCTCTTCGGGGATCTCGAAGGCGCGCATCCAATAGCACTTGCCTTGTTCCGTGAAGAACAGCAGGTAGTTGTGGTTGGTGCAGGTGAAGATATGCTCGATGAAGTCGGTGTCGCGTGTCGAGGAGCCTTTGGAGCCCTTGCCTCCCCTACTCTGGCGGCGATATTCTCTCAGAGGAGTGCGTTTCACATAACCGAGGTGGGAGATGGTCACCACCACAGTGTCGTCAGCGATCATGTCCTCGATACGGAACTCGCCTGCCGCGGGAACGATTTGGGTACGGCGAGCGTCGCCATATTTATTTTTAATCTCGGTGAGTTCGTCCTTGATGATTTGGAACTGCATGTCCACATTTTGTAGAACTTCGTGGAAATGGCGGATACGTTCGCGCAGTTCTTCCAACTCATCCATGATCTTCTTGATTTCGAGTCCAGCAAGTTGTCCCAGGCGGTAGGCCACGATGGCGGAGGCCTGTGGGTCGTCGAAGCCGAAACGTTCCATGATGGCCTGTTTGGCTTCGGCGGAGCCGCCCTTACAGGCACGGATGGTGGCGATGATCTCATCGACGATGTCGATGGCGCGGGCCAGACCCTCGAGGATATGGGCGCGTTCCTCAGCTTTCCTCAGGTCGAACTGGGTACGGCGGACGACCACCTGATGGCGGTGTTCCACGAAGTGTTCGATGAGTTGCTTCAGGTTCAAGGTATAGGGACGTCCGTTGACCAGGGCCACGTTGTTCACGTTGAACGAGCTCTGGAGGGCGGTCATCTGATACAGTTTGTTAAGCACCACTTCGACGTTGGCGTCGCGTTTCAGTTCATACACAATGCGGATGCCTTTGCGGTCCGACTCGTCGCGGATGTCGGAGATGCCGTCGAGTTTCTTTTCGTTGACGAGGTCGGCCGTATTCTTGATCATCATGGCTTTGTTGACCTGATAAGGTATCGAAGTAGCGATGATGCGCTCATGGCCATTGTGTTCCTCGATGGTGGTCTCGCCACGCACCACGATGCGTCCCCTACCCGTCTCAAATGCCTCACGGACGCCTTCATAGCCGTAGATTACGCCTGCGGTGGGGAAATCTGGAGCCTTGATGTATTCCATCAACTCCTGGATGGTGATGTCACGGTTATCGATATAGGCGATGATGCCGTCGACACACTCGCTGAGGTTATGTGGGGCCATGTTGGTGGCCATACCCACGGCGATACCGTTGGATCCGTTGACCAGCAGGGTCGGGATCTGGGTGGGCAGCACGGTAGGCTCTTGCAACGAGTCGTCGAAGTTGTTCTGGAAATCCACAGTATCCTTGTCGAGGTCGTCGAGCATCTCCTCTGCGATCTTTTTCAGACGGGCTTCGGTGTAACGCATGGCCGCCGGACTGTCGCCGTCGACCGAGCCGAAGTTACCTTGACCATCCACCAGAGGATAACGCAACGACCAGCTTTGGGCCATACGCACCATGGCGTCATATACGGACGAGTCGCCGTGAGGGTGGTATTTACCAAGGACCTCACCGACGATACGGGCCGACTTTTTGTAAGCGCTGTGAGAGCTCACGCCCAAGCCTAACATACCGTACAACACACGACGGTGAACAGGCTTGAAGCCATCCCTCACATCAGGCAGAGCACGTGATATGATGACCGACATGGAATAGTCGATATATGCCGATTTCATCTGGTTCTCAAGGTTTACCTTGATTATTTTTTCACCAGACTGGTTTTCTCCATTCAAAGTTTCGTCTTCCATTCTTTCTTATGTCTTCTAAAATTTCTTAATTCAATTTTAAGGCCTTTTTTATAAGCAGGTGCAAAGGTACGAAAAAATCCTTTATACACCACGAGAATGACGTTTTTTCATGAAATTTTGTCAAAAAGGCCCAAAAAACGAGCGAGGAGCGATTTTTGTTATTACCTTTGCAGAACGGAAAACGGAAAATTCTTAATTCTTAATTCTTAATTCTAATATATGGATGCCAAATTTTCCCCCAGAGTACGTGACATTATGTCATTAAGTCACAGCGAAGCAGTACGACTGGGAAATCCCTACATCGGGTTGGAACATCTGTTTCTGGGAATGTTGAAGGAAGGCGGGAGCTGCGCCATCCAGATGCTTCACAACCTTAATCTGAATATTGAGATCTTTCAACAGAAGCTGGAGGCCTCCGTCAGGGTGGTCAACGTGTCGAAACCCGTTGGCGACAACCTTCCCTTGACGAAGCAGGCAGAGCGCGTGTTGAAATACACTTATATCGTTGCCAAGGAATTCCGGAGCGACATGGTACGCTCGGAACACCTCATGCTGGCCATCCTTCACGAGCGGAACAACATCATATCGCAAAACCTAGAGTTCGAAGGAATCACTTATGAAAATTTCCGGGAAGAACTCATTAAATACAACGCTGAGATGGGCCGTGAGCTTCCCAAAGACGCCACCGAACCCGAGACGCCACAAGGAATCTTCGGAGACGACGATGACGACGAGGTGGAAGAGAACGTGAAGCCCCAGCCAGAGAAGTCGCGCAAGACGTCAAGCGGCAAAAGCAAGACGCCGGTGCTCGATAACTTCGGACGCGACTTGACCAAAGCCGCGGAAGAAAACCGTCTCGACCCCATCGTAGGCCGCGACAAGGAGTTGGAACGCATCGCCCAGATCCTGAGCCGCCGCAAGAAGAACAACCCCATCCTCATCGGTGAACCCGGTGTGGGCAAGTCGGCCATCGCCGAAGGCCTGGCCATCCGCATCGTACAGCATAAGGTGTCGCGTACCCTGCTGAACAAGCGCATCGTGATGCTCGACATCGGCAGCGTGGTGGCCGGCACCAAATATCGCGGACAGTTCGAGGAACGTATCAAAGCCATCCTCAACGAACTGGAGAAGAACCCTGACATCATCCTGTTCATCGACGAGATACACACCCTGGTGGGCGCCGGAAACGCCAACGGCTCGCTCGACGCCTCCAACATGTTCAAGCCCGCTTTGGCCCGTGGCGAGTTGCAGTGCATCGGCTCCACCACCCTCGACGAATACCGCCAGTACATCGAGAAGGACGGCGCCCTGGAACGCCGCTTCCAAAAAGTGCTCGTCGACCCCACCTCACCGGAAGAGACCATCGAGATTCTGAACAACATCAAAGGGAAATACGAGGAACACCACAGCGTGACCTACACCCCCGAGGCCATCGAGGCATGCGTGAAGATGACCACCCGTTACATGTCGGACCGTTACCTTCCCGACAAGGCCATCGACGCCCTCGACGAAGCCGGAGCCCGGGTGCATATCCGCAACATCAACGTGCCCGACGAGATCACCCAACTGGAACATGAGATCGAAGGTGTGAAACAAGAGAAGAGAAAAGCCATCGCCGCCCAGAAGTTCGAGGATGCCGGTGTGTTTCGCGACAAGGAACTGCGGCTCACTGAAAAGCTTGAACTCGCCAAGCACGCCTGGGACCAGGATAGCCTCACCCACCGCACACCCGTGACAGAGCAGGACGTGGCCGAAGTGGTCGCCATGATGACCGGCGTTCCCGTGCAACGCATAGCACAAAACGAGGGCACACGCCTGATGAATATGGAAAAGGAATTGGCCGGCACCGTCATCGGACAAGACGACGCCATCAGCAAGGTCACCAAGGCCATCCGACGCAACCGCGCGGGACTCAAGGACCCGAACAAGCCCATCGGCTCGTTCATCTTCCTAGGACCCACCGGCGTTGGCAAGACCTACCTCGCCAAGGTACTCGCCAAATACCTGTTCGACTCGGAAGAAGCCCTGATTCGCATCGACATGAGTGAATATATGGAGAAGTTCGCCGTATCACGTCTCGTAGGCGCACCCCCAGGATATGTGGGCTATGAAGAAGGCGGCCAACTCACCGAGAAAGTACGTCGCAAGCCCTACTCCATCGTCCTCCTCGACGAGATTGAGAAAGCCCACCCCGACGTGTTCAACCTGCTGCTGCAAGTGCTCGACGACGGCGTACTCACCGACAGCCTGGGCCGTAAGGTGGACTTCAAGAACACCATCATCATCATGACCTCCAACATCGGAAGCCGACAACTGAAGGAGTTCGGCCAAGGCGTGGGCTTCGGAACCGAGGCAAAACGCAACTCGGCCAACGAATACTCCCATACCGTCATCGAGAACGCCCTCAAGCGCACCTTCGCTCCGGAGTTCCTCAACCGTGTCGACGACGTGGTGATGTTCAACTCTCTGAGACGAGAAGACATCCACAAGATCATCGACATCGAGCTCCGCAACATCTTCAAACGCGTCGAAGAGATGGGCTACAGCATGGAACTCACCGACAAAGCCAAAGACTTTATCGCCGACAAGGGCTGGGACGACCAGTTCGGCGCACGTCCGCTGAAACGAGCCATCCAGAAATACGTGGAAGACATCCTGGCCGAAGAGCTCATCATCCATCCGGCAAGCCCGGGAAGCACCATCCATATCGACCTCGACGAGGAAAAACAAGAAATCAAGGTTAACATCGATGCAGTTTGACTTCAAGAAACATATCGACACCCCTCTGTTCCGACTGGTATCCACCTGCTGTAAAGAGCTGGGCGTCAGAGGCTACGTCATCGGAGGCTATGTGCGCGACATGTTGCTGAACAGGCCGTCGAACGACATCGACATCGTGACGGTGGGCAGCGGCATCGCCCTAGCCAAGAAGGTAGCATCTCACCTACCCGGACATAAAGAGGCCAAATACTACGGTGCTTTTGGGACCGCCATGATCAACTACAAAGGCATGGAGATCGAGTTCGTTGGCGCACGGCGTGAGTCGTACGACCGCAACAGCCGGAAACCCGTTGTGGAAGACGGCACTCTGGAGGACGATCAGAACCGGCGCGACTTCACCATCAACGCCATGGCCATCAGCCTCAACGAAGACGACTTCGGGGCATTCCTCGACCCGTTTGACGGCATGAGCGACCTCGAGGAACTCACGATCCGCACACCATTGGACCCCGACATCACCTACTCCGACGACCCGTTGCGCATGATGCGGGCCATACGATTCGCCACACAGCTGCATTTCTATATCGACCCCGACTCGTTCCACGCCATCACACGCAACGTGGAACGCATCAAGATCGTCTCGATGGAACGCATCACCGACGAACTGAACAAAATCATGATGTCCAAACGTCCCTCCACAGGATTCCTGCTCCTCGACGAGTGCGGGCTGCTGAAGTATGTGCTTCCCCAACTCACCCTCCTCAAAGGTGTGGAAATCATCAACGGAAGAGGCCATAAGGACAACTTCTACCATACCTTGCAGGTGCTCGACCAGGTGGCCGAGAAGAGCGACAACCTATGGCTTCGCTGGGCCGCCCTGCTGCACGACATCGCCAAACCCCAGACCAAACGCTGGGAAGACGGCATCGGCTGGACCTTCCACGGACACGAGTTCAAGGGATCCAAGATGGTGCCCAAGATCTTTGCGCAGATGAAGCTGCCGCTCAATGAGAAGATGAAATATGTGGAGAAACTGGTGCTGCTCCACCTCCGCCCCATCGTGCTCGCAGAGGACATCGTCACCGACTCCGCCGTCAGGAGGCTGCTTTTCGACGCAGGCGACGACATCGACGACCTGATGCTGCTCTGCCATGCCGACATCACATCGAAAAACGAGGAAAAGATCAAGAAATACCACCATAACTTCGAGATCGTAGAGCAGAAGCTCAAGGAAATCGAAGCCAAGGACCACCTACGCAACTGGCAGCCGCCCATCGACGGCAAGGCCATCATGGAAGCCTTCGGCATTGGCGAAGGACGCGAGGTGGGTGTCATCAAAAACGCCATCCGGGAAGCCATCCTCGACGGCATCATCGGAAACAACTTCGAAGAGGCATACGCCTATATGAAAAAGGTTGGGGAAGAGCAAGGATTGTCCATCGTGAAAGAAATTGAAGCACCCGTGGTCGTCAACAACAACGGGCCCGTGCCACAAAAGAACGAAAACAATGGATAATTCCCTATTCCATATCCCCAACTCCGAATCCGGCAGGACCCTCATCGTCATCGCCGGGCCCACCGCCTCAGGCAAGACAGCAGCCGCCATCCAGCTGGCAAAACAACTCAACACCGTCATCGTGTCGGCCGACAGCCGCCAGCTTTATAAAGAAATGAGTATAGGAACCGCTGTTCCATCACCTAAAGAATTACGTGAAGTAAAGCATTATTTCATTCAGAATATCAGTATATTAAATGATTACGATGTTGCAGATTACGAAAGGGATGCGTTGAAACTTCTCAAACTTCTTTTCAAAGAGCATGACCACGTGGTGATGGCAGGGGGTTCGGGATTGTACATCGACGCAGTTTGCAGGGGCATCGATCTCATGCCCGACATCACCCTGGAGACGAGGCAACGTGTGACAAAGCTGTTTGAAGAGCAAGGCCTGGCAGGATTGCAAGCCGAGGTGCGAAGGCTGGATCCCGAATACTGGGCTGTTGTTGACAAGAAGAACCCACGCCGTCTGCAGAGAGCATTGGAGATTTGTTACCAGACGGGCGAGACGTTCTCTTCGTTTCGCACCAAGCAACCTGTGAAGCGGGACTTCAACATCGTGAAATACGCCCTTTACCGTGACAAGGCCGACTTATACAACCGCATCAACCAACGCGTGGAAGTCATGTTGTCGCACGGCCTGGTTGACGAAGCACGTAAGCTTCTTCCCTACCGCCGACGCAACGCGCTTAACACAGTGGGTTACAAAGAGTTGTTCGATTATTTCGACGGCAAATGCAGCCTCAACGAAGCTATCGAGCAAATCAAACTGAACACCCGCCATTATGCCAAACGGCAAATGACTTGGCTTCGCAAAGACACAAGCTATCAGTGGATTAAGGCAGAATTCTGAATCAGCCCCTCCATGGGTGACCGCATCACCTTTCCCATGGTCAGCCCTTCATCTGAGAGGCATTCGTACAGCAAGGTCTGACAATAAAACGCAACCGACCCCACGAAACAAACAGGCAGCTCACGGCACTCCTTGTAGCGCAAGACGAACACCTTGATAAAATCCATAAAGCACTCTTTCAACAAGGTTTTGATAAAAGGATGATCCATGTGCTCGCCTGCGAATTCCGCAAAGCCAGCCAAGTATCTCGAAGGTTCTTTTTGATGATAAACCCTATCAATAAATTCATTGATTTCCAAATGATATGATTTATCGAATTCAAGTTTTAGTTCAAGTGGCATAAAGTCATAGAAATAAGCTTTGGCAAGCTTCCTTCCGATATAACAACCACTTCCTTCGTCACCCACCAGATAGCCTAGCGACACAGCCTTGTCAACGACGACCTCCCGGTCGTAGAGACAGGAGTTGGCGCCGGTGCCGAGGATGCACACTATGCCTTTCCCATGGCCCAACAGGGCGCGGGCAGCTCCCATCAGGTCATGCGACACGAATATCTCCGCCTGGGGAAAACGTTCTTGGAAGCATTCCCTTATCAGCTGGCAATTCTTCTCAGAACCACATCCTGTCCCATAATAATAGACGGAATCAACCGCCGGGAAATCCCTTTCCAGCGCATCCTGAAGCACCCTAAAAGGTGTATAATTCGGGTTAAAGCCAGGGGTGGTGAAACGGTCTGCGACCTTCCCTTTCTCCAACAAAGCCCACTCCAGTTTAGTGGATCCGGCATCGATAATCAAAGTTGACATAACGGAAATGATTTTTGAGAAGTCAAATATACATTTTTTTTATAGATTTGCAGTCCGTTTACAAAACAAAATAAAATTGACATGAGAAAATGGCGCATTGAAGACTCCGAGGACCTTTACAATGTGAAAGGCTGGGGCGGAAGTTATTTTTCCATCAACGAAAAAGGCCACATGACCGTGACACCCAAGGAAGGCTGTGTCTCTGTTGACCTTCCTGAGCTCGTTGACGAGTTGTCGCTTAGAGACGTTTCAGCCCCCATGCTGTTGCGTTTCCCCGACATCCTCGACGACCGCATCAACAAGATCGATTCATGCTTCAAGGAGGCTGCCAAGGAATATGAGTTCCATGGACAGAACTTCGTGGTGATGCCCATCAAGGTGAACCAGATGCGCCCCGTGGTTGAGGAGATTGTCAGTCACGGCAAGAAATGCAACATCGGTCTGGAAGCCGGCTCAAAGCCCGAGCTTCATGCCATCATCGCTCTTGGGACCGACTCCGACTCCTTGATTATTTGCAATGGCTATAAGGACGAGGAGTTCATCGAGTTGGCCTTGCTTGCCCAGAAGATGGGTCGTAAGATCATCATCGTCATCGAAAAGCTCAACGAGTTGAGAACCACGGCCAAGATCGCCAAACGCCTTAAAGTCACCCCGAACCTCGGCGTGCGCATCAAACTGGCCAGTTCCGGTGCCGGCAAATGGGAAGAGTCAGGCGGCGACGGCAGCAAGTTCGGTCTCACCTCCTCTGAACTTCTGGAAGCCCTTGACTATCTAGAGGAGCACGACATGAAGGGATGCCTGAAGCTAGTGCATTACCACATCGGCAGCCAGGTAAGCAAGATCAAGAAGATCAACGTAGCCTTGCGTGAGGCGGCACAGTTCTACGTACAGCTATACAAGATGGGCTACCATATTGAATACGTGGATATGGGCGGCGGACTGGGCATCGACTACGACGGCACCAGCTCCAGCAGCCCCAGCTCGGTCAACTACAGCATCCAGGAATACGCCAACAACGCCATCTATACCATTGTGGATGCTTGTGACAAGAACGAGCTTCCCCACCCCAACGTCATCTGTGAGTCGGGCCGCGCCCTCACCGCACACCACAGCGTCCTCATCTTTGAGGTGCTGGAGAAGACCTCCCTGCCCGAATGGGACGACAACGAGGAGCCTGAGGAGAACGACCACGAACTCATCAAAGAGCTTTACAACTCATGGGACGAGCTGAACCGCAACTCCTCGCTGGAGATCTGGCACGACGCACAGGAGATTCGCGAGGAAGCCCTCAACCTGTTCAGCCTCGGACTTCTGGATCTTAAGTCGCGTGCCAAAATCGAGCGTCTGTTCTGGAGCATCGCCCGCGAGGTGAACCATATCGCGAATGGCCTTAAGCGTGTCCCCGAGGACTTCACCTCGTTGCCTAAGCTTTTGGCCGACAAGTATTTCTGTAACTTCTCTCTGTTCCAGTCGTTGCCCGACCTCTGGGCTATCGACCAGCTCTTCCCCATCATCCCAATCCAGCGTTTGGACGAGAACCCGACACATCTGGCCACCTTGCAGGACATCACCTGCGACAGCGATGGCAAGATCACCAACTTCGTTGCCAAGTCGACCCAGCACACCATTCCATTGCACAGCTTCTCCGACAAGGAGCATTACTATATCGGTGTGTTTTTGGTGGGCGCCTATCAGGAGATTCTGGGCGACCTCCACAACCTGTTTGGCGACACCAATGCCGTCCACATCTCGGTGGATGAGAAGGGCTATTATATCGACCAGGTCATCGACGGCGAGACCGTTGCCGATGTGCTTGAATACGTCCAGTACAGTCCCAAGAAACTCGTCCGCACCGTGGAGAGCTGGGTCACCAAGTGCGTCAAGGAAGGCAAGATCACCATTGAGGAAGGAAAAGAATTCCTTTCCAATTACAGATCAGGACTTTACGGATACACCTACTTGGAGAATTAGGAATTAGGAATTAAGAATTAAGAATTTAGAGGGATTTGTCGCTATCTCCCTCTAAATTCTAAATTAGGAACATTCGTAAAACCTGTAAATAAAAACCTAATAAACTGATTATCAATTGGATAATCATTAGGATCACATCACAAACAATTACCCTCTTTTTGTATTAGCTATTGATAATTACATTTTAAACCTCCAAATCTGGTAATTACCTTTCTTTCCACCTCTATCAGAAACAAAATAGATGTAACCGTCAGTAGCCCAATATGGTTGTCCGTCATATGATTTGTTCTGAGTGATTTGGTTTAAATCGTTACCATTTATATCTATAGTATAAATATCGAAATCCTTCTTGTCTTTTTTCTGGCACTCAAACACGATAAATTTTCCGTCAGGACTAAACCTCGGATGGAAGGCGAATCCTTTCTTGGCATCGGTCAATCTGTTTTGGTTTCCTCCTTCAGTGTCCATTGTCCAAATGCTGCAACTTTTTGCATCAGACGAATACTTAACAAACACAATGGTTTTTCCGTCAGGTGAGAATGAAGGTTGCGAGCCATTTCCGAGCAGCATGGTTTCACCTGTCTCAAGGTTTCTCAACCAAACCTCCGTGTTTTGAATCACAACGACGTTTTGAATACCCATAAAGTTTCTTGATTTGTAATAGGTGTTGATTAATTTGTCATATACCAAATATTTGCCATCTTTACTAAAACACGGATTGTCTTCCCATGCATTGCTTGACTCAGTAATTTGGGTCATTGCCTTGCCTTGATTGTTGTTCATCATATAAATGTCGGAGGTTGATGCTCCTTCCAACTGACATCTGAAAGCGATCTTACCGTTCGCCTCGCAATAGGCCGGTGAAAAGTTGAAATTTTTGCCACTAGTCTTCTGGCTGATAGCATTTGAAAAGGGATTTTCCTTTTTGTAGATGTTATAGTATTTTTTTTCTTCACGGACTGAGAAATACAGATCATGGCCATCGTCACCACCATAAGGATTGAGGCATGGTTCCTCCAGATCAGTAACTTTTGTAAGTTTTAATAAGGTTTCACCTGAAGAGGTAATAGCGAACTTAGTTCCGCAACTTGCAAGTAGCAACAACATTGCGGCTGTCAAAACAAGAATAAAATGTTTCATAATAATCTATTTAAGGATTGAACAATAAGAATTAATCAGGTTTGGAGTCAAAGTTGCCCATCACGGGAGCGATCTCTTGATCACTGGCGCTTTCGACGGCAGTGGATTCAATATTGCAGGCTTTGAGGATTCTGGCTTTCACTTCATTGTTCTGCATCCAGCCGGTGAACAGTTCCGCGCCGGGACCGTAGGCATAGATCATGACGGGGAGACAGGTATGGCTACCCGTTGAGTAGTCGAACTCCACGTTGGTGTATTTTCCTTTACGGTCGATCATGGTGAGGCCGCCTGTCTCATGGTCGGCGGTGACCACCACCAGGGTGTTGTCGTGCGTCTTGGCATAGTCGAGGGCCACCTGAACGGCGTTGCTGAAGTCGACGGTCTCGTTGACCATCCACACCGAGTCATGTGCATGGCAGGCAAAGTCGATCTGTGAGCCTTCCACCATCAGGAAGAAGCCATCTTCGTCTTTTTCAAGGGTCTCGAGAGCGGTCCTCACGCCGTCAGGCAGGAATTCGCCACGGTCGGGATAAACCGGCATGTGGTTGTCGTCGGCCAGCACAGCGTATTTCATGCAGTCGGTATTAATATTGGCCAGAGTGTCGTAGATCGTCCAACCCAGTTCGTTCTCCATACGTTCCAGGAGATTGATGCTGTCCTTGCGTTGGGTGAAGTGTTTGCGTCCGCCTGCGATCATCACGTTGAGTTTGTCCGATTCGGCCATCTGCACGGCGATTTCTTCATACATGGAGCGTTTTGGCACCTTGGCGTAGAAGTCGGCAGGTGTGGCGTGGCCCGAGTAACAGGTCACCACGATGCCGGTGCTCTTCCCTTGTTCGGCCAGGACATCCAGGATGGTTGGCATTGCCACTGTATCGGAATTCATTCCCACCATGCCGTTCTTGGTCTTTTCATCGCAAGCCAAGGCAGTGCCACCTGCTGCGGAGTCGGTGATGGTATTGCTCTTCGAACGGGTATCAACGACACCGATATAGGGGAACTGGCAGAACGCCAGGTCGTCGCCCGTGGCCAGCATGGTGGCGAACACCTGCGGCAGGGCCATGCCGTCACCGATCATATAGATTACATTCTTTGCGTGAGGCTGTTCAGCATTTTTTTCCTTACTTCCGCATGAAAAAAACAGGGGGATTAATAATAACAATAATAGTTTTTTCATAGTTTGTGTTTATGACTTTGTCTTTGGTCCTGCCTCGCTACGCTCGGCAGGGATGTCGAGGGTTATTTGTTTGTTACCGATGTGGCACCCCGATGGGGTGCGGCGGGTTTTGGGGGTCATTTGTTTTTACCGATGTGGCACCCCGATGGGGTGCGGAGGGTTTTGGGGGCGTTTTTTTTACCGATGTGGCACCCCGATGGGGTGCGGAGGGTTTTTGGGGTCGTTTTTTTAACGATGTGGCACCCCGATGGGGAGCGGAGGGTTTTTTGGGGGGCGTTTTTTTCCACCGATGTGGCACCCCGATGGGGTGCGGATCGTCTTGGTTTTATCTACCAAGAGGGTTCTCCCTTCTGTTTCTCACCTTTTTTACTGCTTCAACGATGTCGGGCGTGTCGAGGTGGTAAGCCTTGAGCAGCTCGTCGGGGGTGCCGCTTTGGCCGAACACATCGTTGACGGCGACCATCTCGATGGGGGCTGGCATGTTGAGTGCCAGCACTTGGGCGATGCTGTCGCCCAAGCCGCCGTTACGCATGTGTTCCTCGGCGGTGACAACACAGTGGGTCTTGGCCACAGACTTCAGCACGGCGTCCACATCCAGGGGTTTGATGGTATGGATGTTAATCAGCTCGGCGTTGATGCCTTGTCCCTTGAGGATCTGTACAGCTTCGATGGCTTTCCACACCAGGTGTCCGCAGGCGAAGATCGACACATCGGTACCCTCTTGGATCATCTGGGCCTTCCCTATCACGAACTTCTCATCAGCGGGGGTGAAGTTCGGCACTTTGGGACGTCCGAAACGCAGGTACACTGGACCTTCGTATTCGGCAGCCGCAATGGTGGCATTCATGGTTTGGTTGTAGTCACACGGCACGATGACAGTCATGTTAGGCAACATCTTCATCAGTCCGATATCCTCGAGAATCTGGTGGGTGGCACCATCTTCACCCAAGGTAACACCGGCATGGGATGCAGCTATTTTAACATTTTTATTGGAATAAGCAACACATTGACGAATTTGGTCGTAGACACGTCCCGTGGCGAAGGCAGCGAAGGTGCCGGTAAAGGGCACGAAACCGCTGAGCGCCATGCCAGCTGCCATATTGGTCATATTGGCCTCGGCGATGCCAGTCTGGAAAAAGCGTTCGGGAAACTCCTTGGCGAAATCTCCCATTTTTAGTGATCCAGTAAGGTCGGCGCAGAAGGCGACGACTTTAGGATTGCGGCGACCCGCTTCCAGCAAGCCTGCTCCGAATCCCGATCTTGTATCTTTTTTCTCGTATGTTTCCATAATATTTTCCGTTTTCCGTTCTCCGTTTTCCGTTCAATAGTCTCCCAAGGTCTCCTCCAATTGTGACAGGGCATTGGCAGCCTGTTCGTCGTTAGGCGGGGTGCCGTGCCATTTGTGGGTGCCCATCATGAAGTCGACGCCCATGCCCATCTCGGTGTGGGCCAGTAGCAGTTGGGGTTGCCCCTGCCCTGCTTCTTGACGGGCTTGTTTCAAAGCATTGACCACTTGTTCCATGTCGTTGCCATTGAGTTCGATGACCTTCCATCCGAAGGCCTCGTATTTGGCGCGCATATCGCCCAGGTTCATCACCACATCGGTGGGACCGTCGATTTGTTTTTTGTTATAGTCGAGGATGCCCACCAGGTTGTCGATCTTCTTGGCACCGGCATACATGGCGGCTTCCCATATCTGGCCTTCATCCTGTTCTCCGTCGCCCATCAGCACAAACACCAGATGGTTGTCTTTGTTGAGTCGTTTGGCTTGGGCGGCGCCGACAGCCACCGAGAGACCTTGTCCGAGGGAACCCGAGGCGATACGTACTCCTGGCAGTCCTTCCGCCGTGGTGGGATGGCCTTGAAGCCGGGTGCCCAGCCTACGGAAAGAAGCCAGTTCGCTCACGGGGAAGTAACCTCTGCGGGCGAGGATGCTATAGAACATCGGGCTGATATGACCGTTGGAGAGGAAGAACATGTCCTCACCGTTACCGTCCATGCGGAACTTGGCGGGGTCGATTTGCATTTGGTCGAAATAGAGCGCGGTGACCAGGTCGGTGGCACCTAGCGAGCCGCCCGGGTGACCCGACTGACATCCGTGGACCATACGGATGATGTCGCGTCGTACCTGCGAAGCTACTCTCTTTAATTCATTGATTTCCATTTATCTAAATTACTTTATTTAATAAATTACTTTAATACAAATCTCATCGTACTGCCTGCAACACTCACGGCATAAACACAGGGGACGAGGCTGCTTACATCGAGTTTATCCTTATATTGCTGTTGAAGCACCAGGCGTCCCATGGCGTCATAGACAGTAACCATTTCACCTTCGGCGCCCTCGATATTCAAGACATGATGGGCGGGATTTGGCCAGACCGAAAGAAGTCCTTGGAATTGCTCCGTCACATCGGTTGGATCTGACACTTGAAAATCGATGGTATAGATCCGGTAATCATTATAGGTTAATTGACCAGCGTCAAAAACAGTGTTGTCGCCATCGAAGTAGACCAGTGGATTTTCGTCAAAAACATAGCCGTCCTTGGAGGTAACGACAACGAACAAATAATAATTCACATCTTCTAAATCAAAAGACTCTTCCGGTTCAAGGATATGGTCATCATAGTTACCAGCATAGCGGTGCCATTCCACTGCGGAGAGGGTGTAGGGGCTATCCGGGTCCACCTCAACATCATAATCGGGATGTTCGCCCCAGGCAGGAGCGGTAAAGCCTTCCACTGAGATTTCATATATCACTTCAGGTTCAGGGGGTGTAGGTTGTTGCACCATGAACAGGCCTGTCAGCTGTGTTCCGTTGCCGATCTCGCCAAGGGAGGTGGCTGCACCGGTCTCCGTATTCACCTGGAACAATCCATGGTCGTTCGAAGTGGCAAATTGCGCCCAGTAGAGCACGTCCGTATCCATGTCGAAAGCCATGCTTTGGGTGTACCACACATCTTTTCCAGTAGGTCCGACCAAGGTGGTTGTCGCATTGGTGAGGTCAATTTGGTACAAGTTGCCGCCCTCGTAGGCGACGCCGAAGGCTTGTCCTTGGCTGTTGATGGCGAGGGTCCAAAGTCGTTCGCTGAATGTTCCTATCGTTTCAACCGCCGAAGGGTTGTCGAGGCTGGAGCGTTTCAAGTAGCTAAAGTATTGGCTATCCTGGCACAAATAATACATCATCCCGTCAATGGGATTGTATGCCATGTCGATAATCAAGTTATATTGTTCCAATTGAGCCACTACAGTCTCGCTGGCCCCCATGGTTTGTGTTTCCCCATCAAAAGGTGCCTTGCAGAGGCTTCTCGACATGGTGACATACCACACATAGCCATCCAGATAGGTGGCTGCCCAGATTTCGGGGAGTGTCTCAGAAACTGCCTGGACCTCATCCGGTTGACCTGTGTTGAAAGCCACGAATTTGTTTTGCCAAGATTCGCCATTGAAACAAGTACGGGCATACCCGTAACACTGGACATCTTGTGCATTGGCAACACTGATGACCGTTACCAGTGCTACCGTCATGATGAGATGTAGAGCTCTTTTCATGGAACAATTGGTTTAGATATTCATAATGATTAATCCTTGACAAACTTCACTGTTCGGCCAGCAACGGTAACCGAATACACGCCTTTCGGCAAGGCACTCACATTGAGATGACCGTTGTAGTGCCCTTGAAGCACCATGCGTCCTGTATTGTCGTAAACGTTGACGAGTTCATCGTCCACTCCTTCGAGGAATAAGGAATGGGCAACTGGGTTGGGCCACACGACGAGTCTTCCGGAGGAATGCTCATCAACTCCCATGGTAGGATCCACCCCAAAATCGATGGTAAAGACTCTTAATGTTCCATCGGAAAGAAGGACGTTGAATGTGACATCATTAATAGAGGCGTCACCATTGAAGAGGACCGTGGCGTCGGGGCTGATGTACCAGCCATCGGTTGGCTTGACAGAGACACCCATGTAATAATAGCCCGTCGCATCAACGAAAATAGCATCCGGAGCCATGTAATCATTGTTATAATACCAAATCACCTCATCAACGGTGTAAAGAGCACCATCAGGAACCGTGAGGCTGTAATCGGGATGCTCACCCCAGAAGGGAACCGTGAAACCAGTTATATTGATGTTATTGATGATGTTAACTTGATGACCGTACACAAAAACATCGTCCAGTTCCAAGAATCTTTGGTGTTCACTGTTGTAGTGCCGAAAAGCGATGTATTTTGTATTTTCCGGAAGTGTGGCAGAATGAAAACTATAGCCGAAATCACTTGCAATGCCAGAACAAACCACTTCTGTAAAATCCTCGATTTGGTCACCCGTAGAAGAAGCCAAGACCTCGTAATAATCGTCAGAATCAAAATCCGTCCAGATCTTGAACTCGATTCTGGTGGCACCAAGAAGCCAAGGCGAGATTAAATAGTTGTCAGGATTAGAGACCATTGAACTTGAATTGGCAGTATGATTCCCCTCGTATTCCGAAATATACCAATTAAATCCATCGCAATCGGCATCAACTAAGGTCCATTGGTCCAAGGTGCCATCTTCAAAATCATCTGAAAAAAGAACTATTTCTTCTTGAGCAGTCAAAATCACTGTGCTTCCCAGAAGAAACATGGCTATTAAAAGAAATCTTCTCATAAAAAATATTTTAGGTAAAATGTTTTCTATTTAAAACGCAAAGATAATAAAGAAAAACTCAAAAAAGACAAAAAAAACCGCCAATTGCTTGACGGATTTTTGTTTTTTTAATGAAACGGCTTGTCGAACACTGTCGGGAAAGGTGTCTCAAACTCCATATCCTTGTCTTTCAATGGATGATGGAAGCAGAGCTTGTAGGCATGGAGGCAGAGGCGGCCGAGGCTATTGTCGGTGGAGCCGTATTTCTCATCGCCCACGATGGGGTGTCCGAGGTCTTGTGCATGGACGCGGATTTGGTTTTTTCGTCCTGTCTCCAGGTGGAAGTCGACGAGTGAATAATTATTGTTGCTCACCAGTACTTGGTAGTGGGTGATGGCGAGTTTACCCCCGTTGTCGGTGGGACTGGAATAGGTGACGAACATTTTATTGTCTTTGAGCCATGATTTCACGGTTCCTTCGCGGGGTTCCACCCTACCCTCGCACACGGCGATATAGCGGCGGTCGTAGACGATGTCTTTCCAATCTTCTTCGAACATGAGTGCCACTTTCTTGTCCTTTGCGAAGAGCATCAGGCCTGAGGTGTCGCGATCGAGGCGGTGAATGGTATGGGCTCGGCAGCGTTGTTGTGACACGGTAAAATAGTGGTTGAGTACACTTTGGGCGGTGTCTTTGTCTTTGGTGGGGCTATTGGTGAGGATACCTTCTTTTTTCTCGATGACCACGATGTATTTATCTTCATAGACAATTTTGAGCCATTTGCTTTGGAAGCGTTCTTTGGCGGAGGGTTTGCCTATTTCCACGGTCATTCCGGGTTTCAGTTCGAAGTCGAATTGTGTGGTACGTTCTCCGTCCACGCTGATGCAGCCGTTGGTGAGCAGGTGTTTTGCACGTGTACGGCTGATACCATCCATTTTCCGCATGATGAATTCCATCAGTGGTGATGGTTCAACGACTTTGAATTTCAAGGGGTTTTCTTTCGAGTGGGGTTTTCTTTCTTTCATATAAAAAAAGCAACCCGATTATAGGTTGCTGATGTGCCCCGAACAGGAGTCGAACCTGCACTCCTCTCGAAATACGCACCTGAAACGTACGCGTCTACCAATTCCGCCATCGGGGCTAAGGAGTTTTTGTTTCGATGGTGCCCAGGACAAGAGTCGAACTTGCATGCCGTAATCGGCACTACCCCCTCAAAGTAGCGTGTCTACCAATTTCACCACCTGGGCTGTAAATCGGGTGCAAAGGTACAACTATTTTTGAAACCTGCAAGAGTTTTTTGAACTTTTTTTTCAATAAAAAAGCGCGACTTTAGGGCCGCGCTTTTTATCGTTTTTGAAACGGGATTACTTCACCTGTTCAACGATAGCCTTGAAAGCTTCCGGGTTGTTCAGAGCCAGGTCGGCGAGGACTTTACGGTTGATTTCGATACCGGCTTTGTTGAGTTTGTCCATGAACACGCTGTAAGACATGTCGTAGGCACGCACGGCGGCGTTGATACGGACGATCCACAGAGCGCGGAAGTCACGTTTCTTGTTTCTTCTGTCGCGGTAAGCGTAGGTTTGTCCTTTTTCCCAGGAGTTCTTTGCCACAGTCCAGACATTCTTTCTGGTTCTGAACTGACCTTTGGTCTGTTTAAGGATTTTCTTGCGCCTGGCTCTTGAGGCCACGGCATTGACTGATCTTGTCATTTTTTTGTGATTTTTCGTTCAGCGCCCCGCCCCATTGCGGGATCTTTTCTGCTGGAACAAAGTTAAACAATTGGTTTACTTCAGGAGCATTCTCTTAACGGTCTTCTCGTCCACGCTCTCCACGATGGCGGTGTGGTCAAGATTACGTTTTCTCTTCTGGCTTTTCTTGGTCAGGATGTGGCCATGATAAGCATGCTTCCTCTTGATTCTGCCGGTGCCGGTTAATTCGAAACGTTTCTTGGCGCCGGACTTGGTCTTCATTTTCGGCATTTTTACTATTAATTTATAAGTTTAAAAATGAGTTAATTCTTAGTACCTTTAGGAGCGATCATCATCATCATGCGTTTCCCTTCCAGTTTGGGCATCATCTCAACTTTGCCGAACTCTTCCAGTTCTTGGGCGAAGCGAAGCAGGATGATCTCACCTTGGTCTTTATAGACGATGGAGCGTCCTCTGAAGAACACCTCGACCTTCACCTTGTTGCCGTCCTGAAGGAAGCGTTTGGCGTGGTTGAGTTTGAATTCGAAGTCGTGGTCATCGGTCTGGGGTCCCAGGCGGATTTCCTTGACCACCATCTTGGTGGCGTTCGACTTGATTTCCTTTTGTTTCTTCTTCTGGTCGAAGACGAATTTCTTGTAGTCCATCACTTTGCAGACCGGGGGATTGGCATCGGGAGAGATCTCCACCAAATCCAGTTCCATGCTCTCGGCAATGCGCAATGCCTCTTTCAGTGGATAGATGTTGGTTTCGATTCCTTCGCCTACCAGTCGCACCATCGGGGCTTTGATTTCTTCGTTGACCCGATGCTGGTTTTCGCCTTTCTTTCCGTTACGCGGCGAGTTGTTGCCTCTGTTGGGGATCTGTGCTATTGTTTTAATCTCCTATACTTTTATTATACACCTTATTTATTAATGCATCAGCGGATGCTTTGTTCTTTTTACGGAAAAAATTGGCTGCAAAAATACTATTTTTTTCTTTATAAAAAGATTTATTATTATTTTTTTGTTTTACAATGTTTTCAAAAAATAGACTTCTCATGCGAAATCAAGATTTATTATTGTATCTTTGCAGATATTGACAATAAAAGGTTATGACAATAGAGCGACCTATTAACTTTAACTTTCTCGAGAAGGACTTTCAAGACAATAAGCCAACTGTACTTTTCCTGGGCTCAGGACTGAATTACAATTGCAAAACAAATCTTTCGTGGGGGGCGCTTCTTGATCATCTATTATTATATGCCTTCGACAGAATTCCTCAACTGCAATCTAACACAGTCGAAATAGAAAACATCAAAAAGGCTTTACAAAGCAATGATAGCAAAAAAGCAAAAAAACGCAAGGATTATATCACAAAGGAATTCGCCGATTCCCTTTTTCCTCGTGATGTAAAGTCAACTATCGTCAAGCAATTCCTCGGCGAAGCCTTCTATGGAAAACTAATACGCAACTTTCTATATCAGAAGATCTCAAGATCGACTCTTCATAGGATTGGGAAACAGTATATCAAACACCAAGCACCCAAAGGACCTCCAGCGCCCCAGCCAAAATCATTCTTTTCTTTATTTGTCATTGCCGACATGATATTAAGGCATCCTAATATTAAAGCAGTCGTAACCTATAACTACGACCAGTTTTTGGAAGACGCATTAAATATTTTGGGAAAGCAAATGAATAAAAGACGCAAGTACCGCATAATTAGCGACTGGGAATGCGACAATAAGATTGACTGTTATAATAATGATGAAATTAGCATTTACCACGTCCATGGGTTTATTCCGCGATATGACGAAATCCAATCCCCTCAAAATTCAAAAGTGATACTATCGTTAGACGAATACTATGAAGACACCAAAAATGTCTATTCTTGGCAAGTCGCATCGCAACTGCATTTCCTTTCGCAATACACCTGTTTGTTTTGCGGACTATCCATGGACGATATCACCACACAAAGATTATTGCATTATGTAAAAGGAAAGAATCGAGAACGGTTATATTATATCACAGCGGCATCAAACCGTTCAGATAGCACAAGGTGCCTTTTAGAAAAGATTAAGAACAAATACCTTGAAGGGAACGGATTGACCGTAGTGTATGACGAAAATGGTTTTAATTGTATTTATCAACTATTAGGAGAACTAGATAATGAGCGAAAACAGTTATAAACTCACCACCGGAATAGAAGGTCTGGACAATTTATTCTTTGGCGGAATCCATGTCAAAATAAAAGAAACCAGCAAACAGAACAATCTAATCATTACCATTCGTGGAAATCGTGGAGTCAACAAGGTTCATCTTGGAATGCCTTTATGTCAAGGTTTATGCAATAGTTTGTCCACAGAAGGAGTACTTCAGTCCAAGAGTGCTTTGTTTTTCTCCCTCAACAAAACCCAAGAACGATTAAGAAGTATCTTCTGCAACGTTTATATTCAGGACATTATCCAAAAGATAAAAACTGAGGATCAGTACATGACCATATATCAAGGTTATTTGAAAAACCTTATTTGCACCGACGAAAAGTTCAACAAAAATAAATTTTACAAAATTGTCGAAAGCATTATACTACCATATACAATCGGCGGAAACGGCAGTTCCATCGACGATGACGCAATATGTTCTGCCATTCGCGACGGACTATTATATTATAATGAGCGGACAAGGCATTTTCACCTACGTCGTCCGAAACGCAACGACGACAAAGACTGCACAGAAATCCTCCAAATTGACATTGACAAACTAGCAGAAGAACATGGTATTAGCTTCTTCGGGAAAGATGAATTGACAAAAGAGGACTCAAACAATTTAGTTGAATTCCATGAGGTAATTCATAAACTTAACGAAACAAAAACACACGGGAAATACGGTTGCATTGTTATCGATGGGCTTTCGAAACTAACAGATAAAGACATGGAGCAATGCCCTTTTGATGCTTTGGTGGACTTGCTGCGCAATAAATGCTATATCGGAATTATTTCAACGGACGAAAGACTCCCCATCTCAAAGATTGACCCGGATATTGTAATTGAGATGAGAGTACGTCCAGACGAAAAATACAATTTTTCACGGAGAGAACTGTGCATCTCAAAATGCTTAAACCAACAAAACGCCTACGGATGGCATGCATACAAATTGCGCAATTATGGAATTGAAGTATTCCCAAGCGCTCACAAACTCCTGTATCGCCGTAACTATATGGACAATGCCATTCCTGAGGCATTATTGCCAATAACAAAGCCGTCATTTCAATATTGGCTGGAAGAAAGCGATGCCGAGAAATGCCCAATCCAAGACATACCCAAGGAAAGTAGCGCTTTTGAAATATTGTGCAATAACTATAAAACATATAGATCGAGTATTAACGAGGGGGATGCTTATGAACACATTAGACAAGGATCCGTTGAGGCAATATTTGGAAAACAAAACTCTCAAGAAATAATCAATAGCATTCTGTCAAAAATATACCTTGACAAAGAAACGCAAAATGGCGAACAGCCTGATGAGGTGTTGTTTATAGGTTTTAGCCATAGTAGAATGGATTTTTGGGAAATCATCAAAAAAACGGATTTTCAGTCATTCTATGATAACATTCACTTTTTTAGGGTCCGCTCTGGATGCATCTCTTCAGACGAACTCCTCTATTTGATAGAACAGCAAGTCAACGCCTTGACCAAAAAGATACGCGGGAACGACGAGTCCCCCCTTTACCATTATTACAATAAAGTACATGTCGTTTTAGGCGATCTGAGATTATTGGAGTATGGTTACCCATGCCTGTTTGATGATGGCTTATTCCTGCCCGCCTATGTAGAATTGACAAAAGGAAACTATATGCGAAACTATATGTACATGACGGGCGAACAGGAAAGCCTATCGAAGAAAATGCGCCTCGCTTCAGACAACATATTCACAGTGGAACCTCCAGACAACGCCGGCAATAGCTAGCCCTCTCCCCTCCTTCAAGGACACAACGCATGCGAAACGCCTTGAGGTCATTCAACAATGAATCAAGATTCACCTTCCAGTTCGGATGATAAGGACACAAGGAAGCCTTGCCATCGGAAAACAAAAACAACGACTTTAGAGGAAACGAGCAGATTGTCGACCGAAAACTATATGACGCATCCGGATAACACACATATTTAATTAATGCGTCCATATGCTCTTGTGAACATGTAAACATTCCCAAGTTATTAGAATAAAAATCCTTTAACTGAGGCACGATTGTATTCTGGAATTCGAGTCTTTCTTCGTTCGAAAGGAACATTTTATCTCGATAACTACCCAGTTCAATTAATGAAGAAAAATCACCGTTGTAATGTGGAACCAACAACGAAATCTTGGCAATTTCAAGCGATTTGCACCAATATAGAAACGGTATAATCTCTTTATAATTGCTTCTTTGTATCAGGAAACTCAATCGAATTCGATTCGCATATTGCGAATTACGTTCAACAAAACGGCATATTTTAGTCAACCTGTTTTTTCCCCTAACCTTTTCATAGGTCGCGGGAAGTGCCGCATCCACCGAAATGACCAGTTCATCAAGGGCCCCTTCTTCCAACAATGATTGGATAACTGCGGGGTTGCTGCCATTGGTTGCGATTTTTACACGAAGCTGGTTTTGTTTAAAAAAGCGGGAGACCTGAATCAGATCCGGATAAAGAGTGGGTTCTCCACCTGTGAGCATCACCATTTGCAACCCTTGTTTTACCAATTTATGAGTAACAGAGGCAAGGAGTTCTTTGTCCAGTTCTTGATGTGGAAACATCATGTTATAACCGCAGTGAACGCATTTCAAGTTACACGAAGTGGTCAACTCGACAATCAGGTTCTCAATCGTTTTCATTTTTATGCACTACAAAGTGGTCAATAATCAAATAATCAATCCTATGATCAAGGAAAAATGCAATGGCCTCTTGGGGAGTTTGAATGATCGGCTGTCCTTTGTCGTTTAAGGATGTATTCAAAACCATCGGGAATCCCGAAAGGGTAAAATAGTGTTTTAACATGTCATAATACAGTTCGTTGACTCCTTCTTTGCGAACGACTTGTGGACGTGTCGTGTTATCCGCACTATGCATCACCGCTTCCATGCACGAATGCCATCGAGCGACCACGGGGTATGCTTCAATCATGTACGCGGGGCGGTTGTCCATAGGATAACCCTCAAGTATTACGGGCGCAAAATCCTCCAACATTGAGCAAGCAAAAGGCCGCCATTCCTCACGATGTTTCACTCTACTGTTTATCACGTCTGACATTTCATGCGGCGTGGGAGCTGCTAATATTGAACGATGCCCCAATGCCCTGCATCCCAATTCGCTCTTTCCTTGAAACCATGCAACAATATTACCATTATAAATAAAACGGGCACATTCCTCTGCAATATCAGCTGATCTGTAATACTTCACACCAGAAGAGCGCAAAACATCCTCGACCTGCTTTTCCGAATACGCTATCCCCAAACTGAGTTCTTCCAAATTAATCACAATCCTTTTTTTGGCTTTTTCTTGTGCACACAGAACGGCTGCACCTATGGCAGTTCCGGCGTCTCCGGCAACAGGTTGAACGGAAAAACCTGTTGGAGCAAGTCTTTCCCGAAGGAAACCATTCATTTTGCAATTCATAAAAAGGCCACCCGAACAACAAATCCAGCTGGGTTTTATTCTTTGCTGCCATTTTTTGATATATGACAAAACAACTTTTTCAATGGTGTCCTGAATGCAGAACGCAAAATTCCTATGCCACAAAGACAACTGAACACCTGGTAATCGACGTGGTTGTTGGAATAATTGTTCAAACGAGGAGACCGCTTTCTCAATGTCCAAAGCAAATCCATCGCACAGACAAGGGCCAATCAAGGTCGACACATCATACGAGTTGTCATCCGAGAGATTAAAAAACCGAGTCAAATGATTCATAATGGTTGAATCGGGATTCCCATAAGGAGCCAGTGCCATTAGCTTACCTTCTTCTCCCCAGGGCTGAAAGCCAAGATATGCTGTGGCTGCCGCGTAAAAGTAGCCCAACGAATTTGGCATATCCACACTATCAATCAATGTAAACGAATCGTCCTTGGCGACCCAAACCGAAGCTGCCGATAACTCGCCAGTCCCATCAAACACAACACACATGGCCTGTTCCGTTTCGGTAACATTGGCCGCCGAGGCTGCATGAGCCTTATGATGAGGATAGAAAGAAACCTTGGCATTATGAAGCCCGGAAATCCTTCTCAATAGCACCGCCATTCTTGTTCGGGCATCAAGCAACCCCGGCTCTCCCATATTCCTCCGTTGACTTAACGAGGGTTCAAAACCCACGGCAATGTCTGTAATAGGCAGCTTCAATTGCTCTGCAATCAGTTTGCATTCTTCAACAGCCAACGCAGGGAACAATCCGGAAGAATGCCTTTTCCTGTTCAACCTCTCTTCCTCGATGGCGAAAATAATTCTACCAGAATCCAGCAGACACACACTCGGATCGTGGTAATTCATCCCCGAAACGCAAGGGTTGATTCCCATTATCAGGCCATCCATCTTATTCTTGGTTAAAAATGTACAAGTATTTCATTTAGCATATCGCAATAGGTCTCGACGACCGCCATGTCCTCATCCAAAAACAACGGGAAAGAAAGGATGCGACTATTAAAGCGTTCCGCGTTGTTGCATTCATAAGACTGGGCCTCTTCCTTAAAAGGATTATCCTTTGTTCTATAAAAACCGTCCTTTTTGGAATTATACAGTTTCTCCTTGTGAAGCAACGGATAATGCGCTCCTCGGGTCACGCATAAACCAGCCGTTTTCATGGATTCAACCAAACGATCCCGTTTGTCCACGGGGATTTCTTCACTTAACAAGGCATAATACCCATGCCACGAACCACGAAACTTTGTGGGCATCTCTCTTGGCGGAGAAACAATTTTATTGAAAGCAGACAGACACTGAGACAGTTTTGCATACCGTTCATGCCGCATCCCAATTAATGTGTCAACTTTTTGAAACCTACTATAAGAAACAGCAATAGCCAATGATTGCATACGGATGTTAAGACCATAGCTAACATTGACAAATTGACGATAGAAAGGATTCAAGACGTTCTGGTGAGCTCTTTTTCCAAAACAACCAAGCATTACAATCCGTTCGAAATACTCTCTGTTATTAGTGGTCACAAATCCGCCTTGACCTCCGCTAAGCATTTTTGTGGATCCAAGTGAGCAACATGTCAAATCACCAAATGTGCCAAGTTTACGACCGTTGTCCATACCTCCAAAAGCAAGCGATAGGTCTTCAATAACTGCAATTTTCCGTTTGTGCATTTGGTCGACAAAGCTTGCCATATCAACGGAATCACCAGCTACATGGTTTACCACTACGGCTTTTGTTTTTTCGGTTGTTTTCATCAGCACATCCTGAACTGAAATCAGCCCAGTGTCGGCAGAGCAATCAGCCATCACAATTTTGGCATGCAGCAACAGCAAAGGCGATGCTATGGCAAAAAAAGAAAATGCAGGAACGATTACTTCGTCCCCCGGCATGATACCCAATGCAAAATAGGCTGAAAAAAGAGCGTTAGTCCCTGAGTTGACAAGTATGGCGTATTTGGCCTCAAAGTATTGTTTCAAAGCCTCTTCGTATGTGTGTTGCAAACCCTCGTCACCATAATATGACAAAACGTTATGCTCCTCCAAAAAGGATCGAATTGCTTCAATATCATCAGCCGAATAGTTGTTTCTGGAAAAAGAACTAATGAAAGGTTTCATAATACTTTTTTCAGTCCTGATCCTCTTCCACAACGCCTTTTTCAATTAATTTGGAAAAAAACATTGTAATAGACTCCTGCGCTTTTTCATTTGAAAGACCGAACAATTGAACAAATTTCGAACACATCGTGTTAAGGTCTTCATTTTTTTCGATACATTCGAAAATGATGGCGCCACTTAGATTGAGCTGCAGATAACTGTTTTCCAGTGAAACCACTGCTATTGGCGCCGCCGCGTCTATTTCTTTTAAATTGGCGATTGCGTAATCAAAAATGGACACATCATCGGCAATGCGATAGTCTTTCTGAAATAATACTTCTTTCTTAATTTTTAACATAACGGATCATTTTATAATTTGTATTTTACTGTCAGCAAGCCCAATGCATTCAAAATGAGTTCTTAAGTAGTTCAACTCCTTAGAATTAACCCAAACATCATGGATATCGTCCACCAACGCATTCCCAATAACACGAATATTATAGACACAGGGAGTAATATCTCCATTGGACATTATAGCCAACGCTGTTTTACCACAAGGGCATCCAGCATCCAATCCCGGAATGCGTTTTGCGCCATAAACAAGATTAATAGCAATAGGATATTCCCTTTTCCAGTCGGGTATTTGTTGATACAACAACCGCAATTGGTCCGCCGTCAAATCCCTATCTTTCATCACACTAGCATTGCCCATAGTTTTTAATCGCTTCATATCCATGCCTCCAGCTCCCAGTTCACAGCAATGCTCAATGATTGCCTCAAGTTCGGAGAAATTGTCTTGTGTAATGACCGTAGAGGCGTGCACAAAAATGCCAGATTCAGCAAACCTTTGTATGGAAGAGCAAGCTTCTTCGAAACTGCCTTTTCTATTTCGAAGTCCATCGTGTTTTGACGGACAAATACTATCTAAACTAACAGAAACACCAGAAAGACCGACATCCTTTAAACGTTTGATGCAGTCATTGGATATTTTCCATCCATTGGTACTGACATTGACACGGATATGATTTATCCTTAAAACCCTGATAATTTCATAACAATCTTCGCATAATAATGGTTCTCCTCCTCCTAGGTTCACCGAAAACACCTTGTTGCGGATAAGGTTTTCAGCCACAATTAGTTTCTGTTGTAAAGACAACTCTTTTAGACCAACTCTATTGCGGCTATAACAATGATTGCAATTGAAATTGCACTTATAGGTGTAATTCCAATTCACAAACATCGGGCTGTTTAACAACAAGTACTTATCCATTATTACACAATTACTACTACAACAATGAGGGCGTGTCAAACTAGGCACACCCTCACGTAAAAACCAATCATGACATTAAGCTGTCATTGCAACATCTTCGATTTCTTCAATTGTTGGCTCGACAAAATCAATCATAACATTCAATCTTCATTTGATGAGTACCGGTTTATTATGCGTTTCAGAGAACACTCATCATACCCTCTGGACGCAGTTGTTGTTATTCTGGTTTCAAATTCTTGTTTCTGATGTCTTCAGTAATAATACTTATTGCCTCCTCCAAACTCATGGATCCCTTGTCTCCCGAAGTACGAGTCCAGAAGGCGACCTCATTGTTTTCGGATTCTTTTTGGCCCACGATAAGAGCATACGGAATCCTTTGCAAACGCAGATCACGCAATTTGTAACCGATCTTTTCGGCACGGACATCAACTGTGGAAAGGATTCCGGCACCGTACAATTTCTCGTTTACTACATTGGCATAATCCAAATACTTCTCTGAGATAGGAAGAACGCGAACCTGTTCGGGGCACAACCAAGTTGGGAACGCACCTTCATATTTCTCAATCAGCCATGCCAGGGTTCTTTCATAGCAGCCAATACTAGTTCTATGAATGACATTTGGACGAACCTTATTGCCATTTTGGTCAATATAGAACATGTCATAGCGTTGCGCCAGCAAAGCATCCCATTGAACAGTAATCATAGTATCCTCTTTCCCATAGACGTTTTGCGCATTAATGTCAACTTTCGGGCCATAAAAAGCGGCTTCACCCACGTCTTCCACAAAAGGTATGCCCAATTCATTCAAGATGTTTCTAATATGTTGTTGGCTATCTTCCCAAACCTCAGGCTCGCCAATGTATTTTTCCCTATTCTCAGGATCCCATTTCGAAAGATGATATGTTACATCATCCTGCAATCCCAACGTGGTCAAACAATGTTTTGCGAGAGCCAAGCAACCTTTAAACTCTTCAACCATTTGATCAGGACGGACAATCAAATGTCCTTCTGAAATAGTGAATTGTCTAACTCGTGTTAGACCGTGCATTTCTCCCGAGTCCTCATTTCTGAACAATGACGACGTTTCACTGTATCTTTTGGGCAAATCACGGTATGATTTTGGAGATGCCTTATAAACAAAATACTGGAAAGGACAGGTCATAGGCCGGAGTGCCATTACTTCATCGGGATTCTTGGCTTCGTCACCAATAACAAACATTCCATCCTTATAATGTTGCCAGTGCCCTGAGATTTCGTACAAGTCTTTCTTTGCCATGAAAGGAGTTTTTGTCCTAATATATCCCCACTCCTTATCCTCCAAATCTTCAATCCATCTTTGAAGGGTTTGCACTATTTTTGCTCCCTTTGGCAAAAGGAGAGGCAGTCCCTGACCAATAACATCTACTACGGTGAAAAGCTCTAACTCGCGACCCAGCTTATTGTGGTCACGATTCTTGATGTTTTCAAGATATTCAAGATGCTCTTCCAAATCTTCTTTACTGAAAAAAGCTACGCCAAAAATACGGGTCAGTGATTTATTGTTCCGGTCACCTCTCCAATAAGTAGCGGAATTAGATATCAATTTAAACCCTTTAATCAGTCTTGTATTCAGAAGATGGGGTCCGGTACACAAATCAACGTAGTCATCCTGACTATAAATTGTGATACGGGAATCAGCATCAATTGCTTCGAGCAGTTCAACTTTATACGGTTCTTGCCTTTCCTCGAAGAGTTGTTTTGCCTCATCACGGGAAATAATTCTCCTTTCTATGCGAGTTGCCTTTTTGATGATAGATTTCATTTCTTTTTCAATGGCATCCAAATCCTCTCGGTTAAACGGTTTATGGTCAAAATCATAGAAGAAACCTTTGTCGGTGGTCGGACCGATAGTCAGTTTTGCATCAGGAAACAAGTGCTTTACGGCTTCAGCCATAATATGGGCAGTTGTATGACGCAAAATCGCCAATGACTCGGGATTGGTTTTGTCAAGCAGTTCGATCTCACAATCCTCGTCAATTATTTCACGCAGATCAATGATGCGATCGCCAATCCTAGCCGCGCAATAGTTATTCAAATTATCTGGTTCTTGTTTCAAAATCAGATCGATAATGGAACAAGGGTCGGCATCTTTTATTTCGCCTAAATTCTTTAAAACTACATTCATTGGAATATGCTGTTTAATTGTTGTGCAACTATAATCATTATTTCAAGGTGCAAAGGTACGGCTTTTATTTCAAACTTTCAAGCATTTCATTTAGTTTTCCAAACATTGTTATATATTTGCAAAAATTTTTCTACATGAAGAAATTAATTACCCTAATCCTCTTAATAACCTTATCGTTTACAGGTTATTCACAAGTCACGGAAGCGCAAGCCAAGCAGACAGCCCGGGCTTTTGCCGAAGCCAATTTCGCCGCTAAAGGCGAGGCTCTTACCCTAGTTTCATCCGACAGGGTTTATATCTATAATGTTGGCGACAACGGGTTTGTCATGATCTCAGGCAGCACTGTATTACCCCCTGTATTGGGATATTCCCGAAATGAGAAATTCCCCGATTTGGACTATGCGCCTGACAACTACCGCTGGTGGATCCAACATTACAAGGACATGGTCGATTATGCCGAGGCATACGGGATCCAACCCGAAGAAGACGTGCTGCGCCAATGGGACGACGCCTTGAACGGCCGTTTTGCCGCAAAGAACACCACCACCGTGACCCCGCTGATCACCACCCATTGGAATCAGGATTGCTACTACAACGAATATTGTCCTTCAACAGGTGGAGGCTGGTGGGGCGGTCCTTGCGGACACGCTTACGCTGGTTGTGTTGCCTGCGCAATGGCACAAGTAATGAAATATTGGAACCATCCCGAGGTAGGTTTCGGTTCACATAGTTATGTACACGGCGAATACGGTGAGCAATATGCCAATTTCGGTGCTACCACCTACCAGTGGAATTCCATGCCCGAGCAGATTTACAGCCACAACGATGCCGTAGCCACACTGATGTACCATTGCGGCGTCAGTGTCAACATGAACTATGGTCCCGATGGTAGCGGTGCCCAGTCAAGGGACGTGGAGACCGCCTTGCGTTCTTATTTCGGCTATTGTGGCGCCAAGTATCGCCAGAAGAGTTCCTACGAGCATGAGGTCTGGATTGAGATGTTAAAAGCCGAGCTCGACCTCTCCCACCCCTTGTACTATTCGGGTGCCAACGGCAGCAGCGGACACGCCTTTGTTTGCGACGGATACGACAGCAACGACCTCTTCCATTTCAACTTCGGTTGGAGTGGCAGCGGCGACAGCCAATACTATTCTTTATATGATGTCAACGGATTCAGCGAAGGCCAAGCTGCCGTTTTCAACATCGTCCCCATGGACATCCGTGCCGACGAGAACGGCATCATCTACGTCAGTGCCGACGGAACCGGCAACGGCTCTTCCTGGGCCAATGCGACACCTTTATTAGAATATGCCACCTATCTCTCCAGCGGAGGGAGCACCAAGGTATGGGTGAAGAGCGGCACCTACTATGGTGACGACACCGATCCAGTCAACGCTTTCAACATCTCTGCTTCCAACAAGGTGTATGGCGGTTTCAGCGGCAACGAGGGTCCCGGCTTCAGCCTGAGCGACCGTGACCTCGAAGCCAACCCCACCATCCTCGATGGCCAAAACACCAAACGCGTGCTGAACCAAGCCGAGTTCTTCAACGCAGGTTCCAGGGCGGTATGGGACGGCTTCATCATCCAGAACGGCATGGCCGGCGCTGGTGCCGGTGTGTATCTGAACGACTACACCACCCTCTCGAACTGCATCATCCGCGACAACACCAGCAACGGCTTTGGCGGTGGTGTCTATGTCAACTCCTCCACCGGAATCGGTCAGACACAGGTGGTCAACTGCATCATCACCGGCAACAGTGCCTCAATGGGTGGCGGCCTGTGCGACCGCAACAGCTCAGTCATCACCAACTGCGTTATCAGCAACAACACCGCTACCACCAAGGGGGGCGGCATTTACCTGTACAACACCGACAAACCCATTTTGAAAGGATGCGTCGTCAGCAACAACACAGCGGCCACTGCCGGAGGCATCTATGCCCGTGGCAAGTGCCAGCTTAGCAACTGCAACATCTTGATGAATCGTGCCACCGAAGCCACTGGTGGCCTATTCATCGAGAACCAATACAGCAAATACACCAACTGCATCATCTGGGGCAACGAGGCCAATGGCACGCAGCACCAAGTTACTGGCAACGCCTCGTTTGAGCACTGCGCTGTGCAAGGTGGCATGAACGGCGAGGGCAACATCAACCTGCCGGCAGCCAACGACGGTGAGGAGCCTGGAGTCTACGTGCGTTTCGTCCGTCCCGCCCAAGGCACGGGCGCCGAGTTCGAGGATGCCGATTGGCACATCGAGCCGCGGAGCATCTGCCTGAATGCAGGCAAACCGGGTCCGGCGGGTTACACGAACGACCTCGACGGCCACCTAAGGGTCCAACACGGACTTGTTGACCTTGGTGTCTACGAGCTCAACGCCTCACTCACCCTCATCGAGGATTATCTGAACAGCGGAGGCTCCTATGATTTCAACGGTGTCATCCTTCACGAGCCGGGCTATTACACCACGGTGTATCACCTGCCTGAATACGACAGTGTGGTGGGACTGAACCTAAACATGCCTTTGGACCTTGAGCAATATCTCGAGGCGGAGGATTGGGATGCCGCAACGATACAGGTGTTCGACCTGACCGGACGACGTATCGGTGACAGCATTGAGAATCTGGCGCCAGGCATCTATTTGATAAGGTATCTCAACGGACAAGCCGTCAGGACCAAGAAGATTCTGGTTAGATAAAAAAACGGAGGCGCTGCATTGACAGCGCCTCCGTTTTTTTGATAGGTGTTGAAATGATTATTCCATCACTTCTTCTTCGTAGGGTTCATCAAGAGGCATGTCCTCTTCTTCGTCAAACCAACTTTCGTCATCTTGACAATTCAGTTCAGCTTTCTTGGCTTCAAGGACCTTGTCAATCTCTTCAGTGAGTTTGGTGAGTTCTTCTTGTTCAGCATCAGGCATTTCGTCGACGCCTTCCACGCCGAGGAGACCGAGGATACCGAAGGTAGCCATGTCAACTTCGTCGCAGTCTTTTGCACTTTGGATCTCGCTCTTCACGTTGTCCAGAACCTTCTTTGATTCGTTGAAGGCTTTTGAGTGGCCGCCATTGCCGCAGGAGGCAAGGCCGATCATGATAACGCTCATGACCAAAGCAAATAAGGTTTTCTTCATGATAATTATGGTGTAATAGTGTTAGTTTCGCTGCAAATTTACGTACTTTTTCATAAAAACCAATAAAAAAAGGCCAAAGACCCAAAAAGTTATGAACACGCCATGTTGATTATTTTATTGGAAAAACTCTTATTTAATGGATTTAGGTGTGGTTAATTTGGTAAATTTGCCTCGGAAAACAGCAACAAACAATCAATCTTAATTACTAACAACAACTCATTATCTATGAAAAAGTTACTTACCTTTTTCCTTGCTATGATTGCTTCAGTGGCAATGATGGCACAAGTGACGACTTCGGGTATCACAGGTAAAGTTGCCGACCAACAGGGGCCGCTTCCTGGCGCTACCGTCATCGCCACCCACGTCCCTTCAGGTACTTCGTATGGTACCACTACCAACAGTGAAGGTCGCTACACCATGCAAGGCATGAGAGTCGGTGGCCCTTACACCATCGAAGTCCGTTTCGTCGGCTACAAGACCACCAAGGCCGAGAGCGTTTCTTTGAAGTTGGGTGAGACCCATCGTGCCGACTTCACGCTTTACAGCGAGGCTGTAGGTCTGGGCGAGGTTGTCATCTCCGGTGATGCTGTCAAGTCTGTCAGCAAATCCGCTTCGACGACCATTTCCACTCAGGAAATCGCCACCCTGCCTACCATCAACCGCAGCATCACCGATGTTGTCAAGGTGTCTCCCTACGCCAACGGCATGAGCTTTGCCGGTAGCGACGGCCGTTCCACCAACTTCACTGTTGATGGTGCCAACTTCAACAACAACTTCGGTCTGAGCGCCAACCTTCCTGGCGGTGGCACCCCCATCTCAGTGGATGCCATTGAGGAAGTTCAAGTGGTGGTCGCTCCCTTCGACGTCCGTCAGTCCAACTTCGTCGGTGGCGGCATCAACGCCATCACCAAGTCGGGTACCAACCAGTTCCATGGTTCTGCCTATACCTATTATAACAACCAGACCATGCGTGGTAACAGACTGTTGGGCGAAGACCTCGGCGTTCGTCCCGAAGAAAGCCAGTGGACCTATGGCGCCACTGTTGGCGGTCCCATCGTGAAAGACAAGTTGTTCTTCTTCTTGAACGCTGAGAGAACCGAAGAGCCTTCAGAAGTCATCAAATACCGTCCCGGTGCTGAAGCCGCTGCCGTTCTCGACCAGGTTTACAACAAGCTGAAAAACGACTATGGCTACGATGCCGGTTCCTACACCAACTATCCTGGTGGTAACAACAACCTGAAATTGTTGGCCCGTATCGACTGGAACATTGACGACAACAACAAATTGATGTTCCGTTTCAACAAGACTGGCAACACCCAGTGGTACAGCCCCAACGGCAACTCCTGCGACGATAACTTCCGTAACAGAAACTACAACCGTTCCTGCGAGATCGCTTTCCCCTTCTCGAACAACATGTACTCACAGCGCAATGATGTGATGTCGTTCGCCACTGAATTGAACAGCCGCTTCTCAACCCAAGTGAGCAACCAGTTCATCTTCACCTACACCGACATCAACGACCAGCGTGGTTCCAACTCAACTCCTTTCCCGCACATCGACATCATGAGCGGCTACGAGGACTTCCAGGCCACCGGTAACTTCATCCCCTTCACCAGCCTTGGCTATGAGCTCTTCACCTACAACAACGGTGTGAAGAACAAAGTGTTCAACGCCACTGACAACGTGACCTACTTCACTGGCAACCACAAGATCACTGCAGGTGTCAACTGGGAACGCCAAACCGCTTCCAACTCCTACATGCGTAATGGTACCGGTTACTATCGTTTCGCCAGCGTTGAGGACTTCCTCGCCGGCAATCGCCCATTGAGCTTCGCTCTCACCGTCGGTAACAACGGTGAAGCCAATCCTCGCGGTGAAGTCACCTACAACCAATTCGGTGTGTATGCACAGGATGATTGGAACATCACTGACAACTTCAAACTGAACTTCGGTGTCCGTGGCGACGGTCTGTTCTTCGACGACTCACAGCTGATGACCAACAACGCCATCCTTGAATACAACATGGGCGGCAATGTTGTCAACACTGGCAAGTGGCCCACCAACCGCGTTCAAGTTTCTCCTCGTGTCGGCTTCACCTGGGATGCCACTGACGACTTCACCCTCCGCGGCGGTACCGGTCTCTTCCAAGGCCGTCTGCCTCTGGTATTCTTCACCAACATGCCTCAAAACGCTGGTATGATTCAATCCAGCTTCAACAAAGGTAACTTCAGCGCCAGCATCGTCAACGACTCGATCCTGGGTTACATTGTCAACTACTCCGATGCCACTGCCGCTAACCTGGACGCTCTGGTCCACGACGGCGTGATCACCACCGATGTGAACGAGATGGTCAACATCCTCGGCCTCAACACTACCGTGACTCCTGAAGACGGTCAACTCAGCGGCGACATCAACGGTGTCGATCCTAACTTCAGAATGCCCCAGATCTGGAAGTCAATGCTCGGTTTCGACTGGGATATGCCTGTTTCATTCCCGATGACCTTCACTTTGGAAGGCATGTTCAACAAGACCCTCTGGGGTGTCCGCCTCATTGACTGGAACCTCAAGTACGACATGATCGCCAACGCTGGCGACGACGTCCGCTTCGACGGTCCCGACAACCGCGTCAACTACAGACTCCTCGATGAATACACCTATGGTAATCACAGCGCTTATGTTCTGACCAACTCGAGAGAAGGCTACGGCTACACCATCAACGCCGCCATCAACGCCACTCCTTTCAAGAACTTCAACTTGAGCGCCGCCTACACCCACACTGAAAGCAAGGAGATCTCCGGCATGCCCGGCAGCGCCGCCACTTCAGCCTACTCTGGCCTGTATGCCGTCGACGGCCCCTCCTTCGTTGGTATCCAGCGCAGCCAGTATGTCATTCCTGACAAGGTCACCGCTTCTGTCGGTTACATGTTCCCCAGCCTCTTCGATGGCGACGGCGTCAGAATCAACCTGTTCTACACCGCCTTCTCAGCCGGTGCCTACAGCTACATCTACTCCAACGACCTGAATGGCGATGGTCTCTCAACCGACCTCATGTACATTCCTAACAGCGTCAACGACCTCCAGTGGGTCAGCGAAGAAGACATGAACGCCTTCAAGACCTTCATGGACAACGATCCTTATCTGAGCACCCACAAAGGTCAGTATGCCGAGGCTTACGCCGGCCGTTCACCTTGGGCTCACCTGCTCGACGCCCGTATCGCCAAGACCTTCAAGAAGACCTATGGCAATACCACTCACTGCTTCGAGCTCAGCGCCAACTTCGACAACATCCTCAACATGTTCAACTCCAACTGGGGCCTCTACAAGTATAGCTGCTACGGCTACACCGACGCTATCGCTCCTCTGAAAGTTGACCACTTCGAAGGCAACACTCCTGTGTTCTCGATGAACAAGATCAACGGTGAGTATCCCACCAATACCTACACCAGAAACGATGCCACCAACTACAACCAGTGCTGGTCATTCGTTCTCGGTCTGAAGTACAGCTTCTAAGCTTACTCCGTAGGACTCAACAAAAAAGCACCTCTTTCGAGAGGTGCTTTTTTTTATTGCTTTGCTTAACAAAAACGTATCGCGGTAAGCGCCGCCATCGCTTCCACGATGACTACTGCTCGAGGAAGCGCACAGACGTCGTGACGGTTGCCATGTCCCAGAGTGGGGATTGGCTTGAAGGCCACGTTGAAACAGACCTCTTCCCCATCGGTGATGCCACCCAAGATGCCGCCGGAATGCTTGAGTTCGGAGCCTTTCATGGATGCTGAGGCAAAGCCGTCGCCATACTCGAAGCCTTTGACGGCGGGGATGGTGAACATGGCCTTGGCAAGGCAAGCTTGGAATTTGTCGTCGAGAGGCTCTCCTAGTCCTGCAGGCAAGCCTGTGATGCTACCGTGGACGATGCCTCCAACGGTGTCACCCTCTTCCCTGCATCTCTTCAACAAAGCCTCTATCTTCAAGGGTTCCGTCTCACCGCCGATACTAAGCACTGAAGCACAGACCTTGATTTTGTCCTGGGCGAGGATCTGTTTGGCGATAGCTCCGGCCACCACATAGGGCAAGGTAGTGCGCGCCGAAGCCCTGCCTCCTCCACGCCAGTCGCGGATACCATATTTGGCTTGGTAGGTAGCGTCAGCATGAAATGGACGAAACTGGTCTTTCCATTTTTCATAATCCTCGGGACGTCCGTCGGTGTTACGGACCATGAAAGCGATGGGAGTGCCTAGGGTAACCCAATCGAGCAGGCCAGACAAAAACACCACCTCGTCGGCCTCCTTGCGTTGGGAGACATACGAGGTGGAGCCTGTGGCCCGGCGGGCCAGATCATCGGTGATGAGTTGTTGGTCGATTTTCAACTTGGAGGGGCATCCCTCGATCACTCCGCCCACGGCCAACCCATGGGATTCGCCGAACGAAGTGAACCGAAAGCCATTACTCCTCACTCCCAACTCCTCCTTCTCACTCGTCCAGCATTTTCAGCTTGGCTTCGAGCACCTTAAGGTCGTTCTTGGCACGGGCGATCTTCTTTTCGTATTCGGCTCTCATCAGCTCTGAGTTCTTGCTGGTGGAGAAGAATCCGATATTGTTTTCGAGCACTGCAATCTCGTCGCGGAGTTTCTGAATCTTGTTCATAAGGACGGTACGTTCCCTTCTCAGCTTGTCACCGCCTTCGGGGTCTTCCTTCATCACTTCCATCATCTCTCTGAACTCATTGGCTGAGAGTTCGTTTTGGGTAGCTCTCATCCTGTCGAACAGGGCGTCGATGGCTTGGCGGTATTCGCTGTTGATGGCGTCTTTGTGTTTCATGGGCACATGGCCGATCTCGATCCAGCGTTTCTGGAGTGCCTTGATGGCTTCCATGTTCTCGGCGCGGCTGGGTTTCAGCACGAAGCTCTTGATCTCTTCGATGAGGGCTTGTTTGGCTGCCAGGTTGGCGGTTTCTTCTTCCTTGAGTCCACCGAAGTGTTCGGCTTTACGGTTGAAGAATGTGTCGCAGGCGGCGCGGAAGCGTTTCCAGATACGGTCGGCGTGGCGTTTGGGCACTGGGCCGATGGTCTTCCATTCTTCCTGGATTTTCTTGAAGCGCTCTGTGGTCTTCTTCCAGTCGGTGGAGTCCTTCAGGGCTTCAGCCTCGATGCAGAGGTTGATCTTACGTTCGAGGTTCTCCGACTGTCTGTCCTTCAGCGTGGCGAAGAACTCTTTCTTTTTGGCGTAGAAGGTGTCCATCAAGCCTTTGAATCGAGCCCATATCTCCTCGTTCTGTTTCTTGGCGGCGGGGCCGACGGTCTTCCACACCTTAAACAGATCGCTGAGTTCGGTTGATTTCTTTTGCCAGCCGCTGATGCTTGTAGGTTCTTCGGCGAGCAGTTCCTCAGCTTTCTCGCAGAGAGCAGTCTTGGTGGCGAGGTTGGTGTTCTGTTCTTCTTGCAGCTGGGCGTAATGTTCGCGGCGGATGGCGTTGATCTTGTCGGTAGCGGCTTTGAAGCGTTCCCAGATCTCTTCTTTCTTATCTTGGGGCACGGGGCCGATCTCTTTCCATTCTTCATGGAGTTTTTGGAGTTCCTTGAAGGCTTTGGCCATCGACTTCTCACCGAGCAGTTCTTCGGCGCGTTCGCAGAGTACGATCTTAGCGTCGAGGTTCTTCTTCATGTCGAGGTCACGCAACTCGCGGTTGATGTTGACCTTGTCGAAGAATTTCTCCACCAGGAAGTGGTAGGTGTTCCAGAGGTTGGCGTTTTCGGTAGCCGGCACTTGACCGATGGCTTTCCATCTTTCTTGGAGTGCGCGGAACTCGTCGTAGGTCTTTTTGAGGGTCTCCTCCGAAGCGATCAACTCTTTGAGTTCTTCGAGGATGGCGCGTTTCTTCAGCAGGTTTTCCTGTTTCTGTTGGTCGATGATCTCATTTTGGCGTGCGCGATTGGCCTTGAAGATGCCGAAAGCGGCGTTGAAGCGTTCTTCAGCAGCGTCAGGCACATGTTGGTAGCTCTCTTTGTCGCCACCGCCTTCGATGAAGGCTTCCAATTCCTTGTCGAGATCCTCTTTGTTGAGTTTCATAAAACCGACGCGAATGGCGGTCACTTGGTCCTTGATCTTGGCGACATCGGTCTCCTGGACAAGTTCCTCGAGCATGGCGGCCAGTTCTTCCTTGGATTTTCCTTCGATATCCAGCTGAACTTCTTCGGCTTCTTCCAGTTCATCCTCTTCCAACTCTCCTGCGGTCACGATTTCAGGAAGCACCTCGTCTTGGGGGATGATCTCCTCAGGGGCCTCCGTCAGGGTCTGCACTTTGATGCGCACGCTACCCGGAAGGATGGTCGATTGGTTCAATTTCACAATTCTCTTTTTCTCATTGGCATCAATGGCCTTAAGCTCTTTGTTTTCCATTTTAATCAGTTTTAAGGTATTATCAAGACCGAGGTCCCGATATGAGTTCGTAATACGTTGCAAATTTAGTAATAAAAAGCGGATTTCAACCTTTTTTCCAAAAAAATTGTTTCGTATCTTTGTCAACGCAAATTTGCTTTGATTCCAGTTATGAACGACAACGACATACAGAATGCTTTAGCCGAACTGGCAAGGACCATCGGACTGATTCCGAGCGACATCCGACCCATTGCCGAGTCGGGTTCTTCTCGGAAATACTACCGGGTGTACACCAACGGTCCCACCCTCATCGGCGCTTACAACGCCAATGTTGAGGAAAACGAGGCGTTTTATTACCTGACAGAGCATTTCGGCGCCATTGGGCTCCGAGTGCCAAGTCTGCAGGCCGTCAACAAAGAGCGCGACTGTTACCTGCAGTCCGATCTCGGCGACACGAGCCTCTTCAGCCTTTTGCAGCAAGACCTCCGCTCGGGTTCTTTCAGCGTTTCCACCATTGAAATGATCAAGCTCGCCTTGGAGGAGTTGGTGCGTTTCCAGACTGAAGGACACCAAGGCCTAGACTACAGCAAGGTTTACCCCGTGCCTTGTTTCGACAAGGCGGCGGTGATCGACGACCTCGACTATTTCAAGTACTATTTCGTGAAGCCCCATGCCTCGGTGGTCTTCAACGAGACCCGCCTCAAGGCCGAGTTCAACCGCTTTGCCGACTTCGTCAGCGAAGCTGCCCACGACTTTTTCATGTTCCGCGACTTCCAGTCGAGAAATATCATGATTAATCAAGGCAAGCCCTATTTTATTGACTACCAAGGAGGAAGAAGAGGCCCACTGCAATACGACGTGGTATCGCTACTCTACCAAGTGAAGGCACAACTGCCAAACGACCTGCGCAACGAGCTGCTCGACCATTACAAACAGGTGCTGAGCACCCATGTCAACCTTTCCGACATCCATTTCGACCGGTACTACCCCTACTTCGTCTATCTTCGCCTGCTGCAAGTCCTGGGTGCCTACGGCTTTCGTGGATTAATCCAAAAGAAAGCACATTTCATTGAAAGTATTCCATTCGCACTAAAGGAATTAAATACGTTTAATGAAAGCAATCCTTTAAGTGATTACCCAGAACTACAAAGTGTCATCACCCAAGTTTCAGCCCTTCTGGAAAAGTATTCCCCCAGTTCTTCACCCCACGCTCCGCACTCCCAACTTACCGTCACTGTCAACAGCTTCTCTTTCAAGAAGGGCTACCCTGACGATTTCAGCGGAAACGGAGGGGGTTTTGTTTTTGACTGCCGTGCCTTGCCCAACCCGGGTCGTGAGCCGGAGTTCCGCACCAAGACTGGGCGCGACTGGGAGGTGGTCGCATATCTGGAAGCCAAGCCCCAGACGGGCGTATTCCTTGATCACGTGAAAGCCATCGTTTCACAGAGCATCGACAACTACTTGGAACGGCATTTCAGTCATTTGATGGTCTCCTTCGGATGCACGGGCGGGCAGCATCGTTCCGTATTTTTTGCCCAGAGTGTAGCCGATTGGATCAAGACCACCTACCCTCAAGTCTTAGTCAAACTGAACCACATCGAACAGCACATCCATGAATAGAACCGCCATGATTCTTGCCGCCGGCCTAGGGACGCGACTTAAGGAACTGACGGCCGACAAGCCCAAAGCCCTCGTCGAGGTGGCTGGAAAAACGCTTTTGGAGCGTAATATCGACAATCTTATCCAGCAAGGTTTTTGCATCATCGTAATCAACATCCACCATTTCGGCGAGCAGGTCATCCGCTTTTTGGCCACGCATCGTTTTGATGCCAACATTTTCATCTCCGATGAACGCGGACTATTGATGGACACTGGGGGCGGCATCGTACAGGCCCTGCCCTTCTTCCATGACACAGAGGCCGTCCTCATCCACAATGTCGACATCCTCAGCGACGTCGATCTACAAGGATATTACGACCGTTTCGCGGCATCGGGCGACGAAGCGTGGCTCCTCACCCAAGACCGTCAAACCTCTCGGAAGTTGCTTTTCGACGATCAACAAAAACTAGTTGGCTGGCGCAACATCAATGATGGCACGTTCAAATGGGTTGACGAGCCGAAAGTGCAATACAAAGAGCTGGCTTTCAGCGGGATGCACATCTTCAACCCCTCCCTTTTCAAGGGTTTTCCATGGCAGCGCTACAGCATCATCGACCTCTACCTACAGCAAGCCAAGAACCACACTATCCGCTCTGTCGAGATCAACCCCTCTTATTGGTTCGACATCGGCAAAATAGACGATTATAAAAGAATCAACAGTTTCTTCTAACTTTCCACTTTCCACTCTCCACTTTCCACTCCCATGCCTTCCACCTTCATAACCACTCTCGCCGACCACATCAAAGACCATTACGACCTTAAAAAGGAAGAGCTCACCATAGTGTTTCCCAACAAGCGAGCCGCTTTTTTCCTGAGGTCGCGATTTCAGGAGATCTTCCACGAGGAGATTTGGCTTCCCCAGATGCTCTCCATCCAAGAGGCCATGACCCAATGGAGCGGAATACAGCTCATCGACACGGTTGACATGCTTTTCGAGTTGATTTCCATTGACGCGGCAGTACGCAACAAGAGCACCAACATCGGCATATTTGGCAGCATGGCGGCCCAGATGGCCAAGGATTTCGATGAGGTTGACCAATATGGGGTTGATGCCCGGCAGTTGTTCTCCTATGTATATGAAGACAAGTGGATTAGCGAATGGCATGTTGACGGCGAGATTACCCCGAAGGAAAAGAGCCATCTGGCATTTTTCAAGAGCCTCGAACAATATTATACCCTTCTCCGACAAAACCTCGAGTCGCAACAGAAGGGCTACTACGGCATGATTACCCGCTTTCTGGCGAACCTCGACGAGACCCAGCTACTCGACTGCGTAGGCCACCGAAAGGTCATCTTCGCCGGCTTCAACGCACTCACGCCAACCGAACAGACGGTCATCGACAAGCTTTACAAGAACGGCTATGCAGAGGTCATCTGGGACTTCGACCATTATTATGTTGACGACGAGAACAACCCAGCCGGTTATTTTGCCAGGTCATACAGCCATAAAAACCTTCCTTGGAGGCCAACCAATTTATCCGACAGCCTTACCTCCCGACCAAAGCAAATTAAACTGATAGCAGCCGATGGAAACAGTGTGCAGTCCAAGGTTTTACAGAGTTTACTTCAAGTAAAGGATGAAGATAATGCAGCGGTCATCTTAGCCGATGAGAACCTGCTGGTACCCGTGTTGAATTCCATCCCTGAGCGTTTTAGTTCCTTGAAGATTTCCATGGGTTATCCACTACGGCAAACCGCGCTCAACCATTTGATTTCAGCTTTCTTCTCCTTGCACCGCAAGGGACGCAAGGTGAGACAGGGCCATTGGTATCTTTGGCCCATTTTGCGCATCCTCGACATGGAGTTGACACAGGTCATCTTCAGCAGTCAGGAAACCGATTCCCTGAACAACTACCGCTCGTTTGTGGCGGAGAAGACAGCCTTTGTCTTCGATTATGCCGATTTTGAACACTATTGTTCTAGCCCCAACCTATTGAAATTCATAAAGTTACTTCTATGTGATGATATTGTGAGCACCACAGGTCTTCTCGGGGGACTCGTGGCGTTATTGGCTTTCATCGCTGAACGAGTTCAAGCTCACAACGAGGACAAGCACGCCCAATTTCTGCTCAACCAAGTGAGCGAGGCTGGCAAGGCCGTCAACCGGCTCAACAGAATTGTGACGAGTCATCAACACTATGTGGACACCATCGAAGATCTGGAGGTGCTTTACCGTCTGGTCTCGACGAACACCAGCGTCAAACTCAATAGCAGCGAAGTGGGTGGTGTGCAGGTCATGGGCTTGCTCGAAGCCCGAAATCTCGATTTCGACACATTCTACATGCTCGGCGTCAACGAGGGAGTGTTGCCTGCCGAAAGCAAGAGTCACAGTTTCATCCCTTACAGCATACGGAGGGTTTTCGAGCTGCCCACTGAGCAGGAGAAGCAGGCCGTCTACGCCTACCACTTCTATCGGTTGCTGCAAGGCGCCAACACGGCCTATTTCATCTACAATGCCAACAACAGCGCCGGTAGCGAGCCCAGCCGCTTCTTGCTTCAACTCAAATACGAGTTGACGAAACGCAACCCTCTGGTCCAGGTCAGCGAGGAGGTCTTTACCCCTCCAGAGGTCATCAACAGCCAATCGGAGCGCATCGTCATCCACAAGACGGAGCCATTGATGGAGATCCTTATGGAGAAGATACAGACCACCGACCTCAATAAGGCCCTAGCACCCACCTCCATCTCCACCTATATTAAATGCCCACTAAAGTTTTGTCTCCATTACCTGTTGAAGATCAAGGACAACAGTGCCGAGGAGAACACTCCCGCCAACGTGATTGGCACTGTAGTCCACGACACTTTGCAGCGGATTTTTGCCGACTATCGAGGCACCATCATTACCCCGGAGTTGTTTGAACAAGACATCAAGCCCACCTTACAGAAAAGGAAACAGCAGGCCATCGCCAAACAGTTCGCGCACGGTCTCCCCGACGTGGGCTACAACTATCTGAACCAGCTTGTCATCGAGAAGATGTTCGACAACTGGTTGCATTACGAAGAATCCGATGTCGGCACCCACCAGATTGCCATCCTCGACTTGGAGCACATTCTGCACACCACCATCGAGGTTGGCGGTGTCAGTTGCACCATTGCTGGCACGGCCGACCGTATTGACAAGCGCGATGGCATCGTGCGTGTGATCGACTACAAGACCGGACTTGTCAAGGACAAAGACGTGAGGGTGCCCAAAGAAGTCAACAGCGTGGCTGACATCCCTGAGAAGGCCCTACAGCTGTTGATTTACAAGTATCTGTATCTGAAAGAGCACCCCGAGGTGACCGACCCAACCATGGTGACGGCCTCATTGTTTGTGTTGAAGCAGAAGCAAGTTTGTCTCGACCTGAAAGTGGACTACGAGCCTTTGAACGATGATTTCATCACCACCATGGAGTCGTTGCTTGGTGAGGTTCTAACCTCGATGATGGACAGGGAGACGCATTTCGTACAGCCCGACAACAGCACCAACACCCCTTGCCATTATTGTGAGTTCGGCCAAATATGTGTCAGTACCGAAGCAGGAGCGTCACTGGAAGATGATCACTGAAGCCTCCGTAGTATTTCGGGCCGACATAGGTGCGGTTCAGTTTCTGCCCGTGGTAACTCGGGTCGTCGGTGAGTAGCATATCCTCGTGAACGATATGGACATCGTTAGGATTGCAATGCAGGGTGGCGCTATCGGCTTTGAGCAATGGTGTCGAGACGATGATCTGGTCGAACACCATCCACGATTCCTGATATTTCAAGGTGCCTTTAAAGTCCAGTGTCTTAGCGTTGGCAAAAAGGTTGCAAAGTAATCCTTCCCCATTGGTATTGGCGCCCAACACCTGGCTAAGGCAGGGGGCGTCAGGTGTGTCGTTGAAGTCGCCCATGATCAATATCTTGGCTTGGGGGTTGATGGTGACGATGGAATCCACTTTGTGTCGCACGATAGTGGCGGCGCAGTTACGGGCGTCGACGGTTTCCAGCTCGCCGCGGTATTTCGAAGGCCAGTGGTTCACGAAGCAGTGCAAGGTGTCTTGTCGATAGTCGAAGAACTTGGCATACAGGATGTCGCGCGAGACCATGTTAGGGTTGTCAGGGTTTCGATACGGGAAGGCTTCGCTATAAAGCAATTGGAAGCGATCGAGTGAATACACGATGGCTGGGTCGATGCCTCGCCGGTCGGGTCCATCATAATGAATCCAGCGATATTTGAATCTTTTGAGCGGTGTCAGACCGAACAGCGCATTAAGCACAAACTCGTTCTCCACCTCACACACGCCCAGGATGCCTATGGCTTGGTTGTGTGAAAAGGCCAAGAGGGCTTTATAGATGTTGTTTCGTTTCTGATAAAAACGTTGCATCGTCCATTTCTGCGAGCCTTTTTCGGTGAACTCATTGTAGGTCAAGGTACTGTCCACAAAAGGATCGAAAAAATTCTCCATATTCCAGAAAGCCACCAAAACGGAATCTGGCGGTTGTGTTAACAACAACATAGTCAATAAAATAACGAAACGCATATTCAAATTAATTAGTTCTACAAATATATTGTTTTTATTTTATCCGAATATTTTTTAGCATGTTTTTTTTAACTTTTTTTTGAAACATTTTATCTATATTTGCTACGTGGTAATGAATCACAAAAAAAAACGAACCATGGAAGAAAAAATCAAAGAAGCGGCACGCATACTTGCTGAATCGAAACACATTGTAGCATTCACCGGTGCTGGTATGTCAGCCGAGAGTGGCATTCCTCCTTTTCGGGGGGAAGGTGGCATTTGGAACAAATATGATCCGGCCTCGCTTGACATTGAGTATTATTACAGGTACACGCAGCAATCGTGGAGCATCATTCGCGAGGTGTTCTACAAATACTTCAGCAGCAGTGTGGTGAAGCCCAATCCCGGTCACGAGATATTGGCCAAATGGGAGAAGGAAGGTCGGTTGGACTGTGTGATCACGCAGAACATTGACGACTTGCATAAGGTAGCAGGCAGCAGCACTGTGTACGAGTTCCATGGTAACATGTCGCGTTTTGTGTGCAGCAAGTGCGGTGCCAAGTTCCCGGCCCAATCCCTCAAGTTGACGGAGAAGCCTCCTGTCTGCCCTGATTGCGGTGGCTTGTTGAAGCCTGATTTCATCTTCTTTGGCGAAGGCATTCCGCTCGACGCCTATAACGGTTCTGTCGAAGCGGCTCAGAAATGTGACGCATTCGTCATCATTGGCACTTCAGGCCAGGTCAGTCCTGCCAATATGATTCCCAGCATCGCCAAACAGCATGGCGCCAAGATCATCGAAATCAACATGGAACCCTCCACCTACACCAAGCACATTAGCGACATTTTCATCCAGGGCAAAGCGGGAGAGATTTTGCTGAAGATTGATGAGGAGATAAAAGATAAAAGATAAAAGATAAAAGATAAAAGTTAAGAGTTGGGGATTCTGACTTTCCTTAGATCTAGAAGGTTGGTAGGGTTGGTTCCCAGGCCTTCAACACGCTTGTTCACAAAACGCAGTATCTCATCGTAGAACAGCACTACCACGGGGGCATCCAGCATCATCAGACTATCCATTTCCGCATAATAAGCGGCACGTTCGTTGTCATCGGTACAAGCCATGGCTTTGCCGTAGAGGTGGTCGTATTTCACATTGGAATAATGCGAATAGTTGGGGCCATCGGGCGAGAAGTTGCTCGTGGTAAACAGCGAGAGGTAGTTCTCGGCATCGGGATAGTCGGCGACCCAAGAAGCACGGAAAAACTGAAGGCTGCCATTGCCTCTCATGCTGCGCAGAGTGGCAGGAGGCATCACCTCCATCTTGCATTTCAGCCCCACCTGCTCCACCTGGCTTTGGACAAACTTGCCGATATCGGCATATTCGGCAGTGGTGGAGAGATTCAGGGTATAACCTTCAAGGCGGTTTTCCTTCACCAAGCGTTGGGCTAGTTTCAGATCGTAATCGTAGCCTATGCTGTCGCGATATCCGGGAAGTCCCGCAGGGATCATGCCTCCAGTACCAGGAATGCCGATGCCATTGCGAAGGTATCGCAGCATCTTGTCGCGATCGATGCTCAGGCTCACCGCCTGACGCATAGCCTTCGAGCGTGCTACGCCCAAGGTGTCGTCAGGATCAACGTAGAAGCAAATGTATTCGGTGTTCAGGTAAGGACCCGTGATCAGATCTATCTTGTCCTCGTACTTCTGGCGAAGCTCGCCATCGTAAGTGAGCAGTTCGTCTTTATAACGCGCGTCGATGCCCGACATGAAGTCGAACTTGCCTTTGATGAACTCCAAAAACGCCACCTGACGGTCGATGAGGAAACTGATGGAGACCGCATCGAGATACGGCAGCCTCTCCCCTTTTTCGTCGAACTCAAAATAGTTGGGGTTCCGGCGCACCACCAGCTTCACACCCTCGTTCCAGTATTGGAAGCGGAAGGGGCCCGTGCCAACGGGATGCCTTCTGAACTCGTCGCCATAATACTCCACTGCCTCCTTGGGGACGATGGAGGCATAGGTCATGGAAAGAATACCCAAAAACGGAGGAAAAGGCTTTGCCAGACGCACCTGGAATGTACTGTCATCAAGGGCATGAAAGGCATAACCGTTGTCGTCGTGAGCCACTGACGCGAAAATCCACGCCCCGGGAGAGTTTAACGATTTATCAACAACTCTGTTGAATGAATATACAACATCCTCCGCATTCACGCAACGGCCCAGAGGGATGGCATCGTCGTCATGGAATGGCACGTCGGTACGGAGATGGAAAGTATAGACGGTCCCATCGCCGCTGATCTCCCATGAGTGGGCCAATCGCGGCACCACTTCCATGTCTTCATCAAAAGCCACCAAACTGTTGAAGAGTTGGTTGCAAGCCCAGATGTGAGGCAGGTCTTTGGCATAGATCGGATCCAAAGTCAGGATGCCGGCGGATTCGTTGTATTTGAAGATGGACAGACCTTCATTGGGATCTACCGGCTTTCTGCAGCCCAGAAGAAGCAGCAAAAAGCAACATCCCAACAACGTTTTCCACTTTCCGTTTTCCACTTTCAGTTTTCAGTTTTACCTCCCGTTCGGTCGGTGAGCCCTTCGGGGTTCCGTTTTCAGTTTTCAGTTCCTAAACCCAATAACTTCAGTCCTGAGATTCATCAGGTATTTGTTATAATCGAGGTCGTTATGGTCTTGTTCCTTCTCCAGTGCCAGATCAACCACTTCCAGCATGTTTTTCACATAGTGGAATTTCAGGCCTTCGACGTAATCCTCTTTGATGTCTTTGATATCGCGTTCATTGTCGATGGAGAGGATGATATCGGTGACGCCATTTCGTTTGGCGGCGAGCATCTTCTCTTTGATGCCGCCCACAGGCAGCACTTTGCCGCGGAGGGTAATCTCTCCTGTCATGGCCAGTTGGCTTTTCACCTTGCGTTGTGTGAAGGCCGAGGTCAGGGCTGCCAGCATGGTGATGCCAGCTGAGGGTCCGTCCTTGGGTGTAGCGCCTTCGGGCACATGGATATGGACGTTCCAGGCGTCGAACACGTCGGAGTTGATCTCGAGCAATGAACTATGGGCTTTGATGAACTCGTAGGCGATGGTGGCCGACTCTTTCATCACGTCGCCGAGGTTGCCTGTGAGTGAGAGATGTCCGCCGCCACGGCTGAGGCTCACCTCGATGGAGAGGATCTCCCCTCCCACTGAGGTCCAGGCCAGGCCGGTAGCCACGCCAGGCATGGGATGTTTCACTTCGTCCTCGTCGTGGTGCATCGGCACGCCGAGGACCTTGCGGAGTTCCTCGACGGTCACCTTGCGACCTGACGACTGTTCGAGCACCACGTCTTTGGCGCGGGCGCGCATCACGTCGGCGATGCGGCGTTCCAGGTTACGCACGCCAGCCTCACGGGTATAGTCGTCGATGATCCGCATCACGATGTCTTTCGGGAAGGTGATTTGGTTGGCGTCCATGCCATGTTCTTTCAGCTGTTTTGGTATGAGGTGGCGCTTGGCGATCTCATATTTCTCCTCACGCAGGTACCCGTTGATGTCGATAATCTCCATACGGTCGCGCAAGGCAGGATGGATGGTCGAGAGGGTATTGGCGGTGGCGATGAAAAGAATCTTTGAGAGGTCGTAGTCCAACTCCATGAAGTTATCATAGAAGGTGGAGTTCTGTTCCGGGTCGAGGATCTCGAGCAGGGCTGCTTGCGGGTCGCCGCTGATGTTGTTTCCACTCACTTTGTCGATCTCGTCGAGGACGAACACGGGGTTGCCCGACTTCACTTTACGGAGGTTTTGGATGATACGGCCTGGCATGGCGCCGATATAGGTCTTTCGATGGCCTCGGAGTTCCGACTCGTCGCGGACGCCGCCGAGCGACATCCTGACGTATTTGCGGTTAAGGGCGCGGGCGATCGATTTGCCCAGGGAGGTCTTGCCAACGCCGGGAGGACCCACCAGGCAGAGGATAGGCGCCTTCATGTCGTTCTTCAGCTTCAGCACTGCCAGGTGTTCGATGATACGTTCCTTCACCTTGTCGAGGCCAAAGTGGTCGGCGTCGAGGATCTTCTGGGCGCGTTTCAGGTCGAAGTTGTCCTTGGTATAATCCATCCAAGGCAGGTCGACGAGGTATTGCAGGTAGTTGAGTTGTATGCCATACTCGGCTGCTTGGGGATTGGTACGCTCCAGTTTTTTGAGCTCGCGTTCAAACACTTCTTGGACTTCTTTGGTCCATTTCTTCTTGGCGGCTTTTTCCTGGAGTTCCTTGATATCGTGTTCATTGGGAGAGCCGCCCAGTTCTTCCTGGATGGTACGCAGCTGTTGGTTGAGGAGGAACTCGCGCTGTTGTTTGTCGAGGTCCGTCTTGACCTTGCTTTGAATCTGTTGTTTGAGCTCGTTCATCTGTTGGGCTGTGGTGAGCACGCCCAGCAGGTTGTTGGCCATATCGACGACGTTGGTGCATTCGAGCATCAGTTGTTTTGTTGGAAGGTCGGCTTCCACGTTGCTGGCCACGAAGTTAAGCAGGAAGACCGGGTCGTCGATGTTTTTGATGGCGAAGCCGGCTTCTTCGGGGAGGCGTTGGTTTTTGCCTACGACTTGGACGGCGAGTTCTTTGACCGATTGTATGAGGGCTTTGAACTTCCGGTCGCGCGGCACCTCTTCGGAGGCTTCGTATGGTTGCACCATGGCGATGAAGTATGGCTCCATCTGTTGCACTTCGACGATTTCGAAGCGGCGTTTGCCTTGGATGATGACGGTCATGTTGCCGTCGGGCATCTGGAAGGTCTTGAGTATCTGGGCCACGGTGCCTACCGGGTAGAGGTCGGCGATGCCAGGTTCCTCCACGTTGGCGTCTTTTTGCGCCACCACGCCGATGGGTTTGCGTTTCTTATAGTATTCCTTCACCAGCTGCATCGACTTGCTTCGGCCCACGGTGATGGGGATGACCACGCCTGGGTAGAGCACGGAGTTTCGCAGGGGCAAGACGGGAAGCACATCAGGCACTTTCTCGTCTTGGTTGAGATGTATATCGTCGATGGTGAGTACGGGAATGAAATCCGAGTTGCCCGAGTCCACCATGTCACTCATCAAAAAATCATCGTCAATTAATTTCATAGGATGTGATGGCACTGACACTTTGTCAGTAATAGCGTTTATGTTTAGTGAGCGGTGCTATTTGTCAATAATGATGCCAAAGCGTTTCACGACAAAAAAAGCCCTCGAAGGCGAACCCTCGAGAGCTTCATTTCCGTTACACCTTTTAAACGATTACTTCGTTTCCTTCTTTTCGAAGAACTTCTTATACTTGCTATTGAATTTATCGACGCGACCGGCGCTGTCAACAAGTTTCATCTTACCAGTATAGAAGGGGTGTGAGGTGCTGGAGATTTCAAGCTTCACCAAGGGATACTCCTGACCGTCTTCCCAGACGATGGTGTCTTTGGTGGCAATGGTCGAACGTGACATGAACATCTGTTCATTCGACATATCTTTGAAAACAACCAGACGATAGTTCTTGGGGTGAATTTCTTTTTTCATCGCTTTATTTCCTTGTTAGTTTCTTTCCTTTTACTTTGAGCGTGCAAAAGTACGACTTTTTTTTGAATTGGCAACTATTTTGGAGAAAAATTTTTCAAGCCACAACAAGATTCAAAAATCAATTCTTGACAACGCTGATTCCATGGCTTTTCCCTGCCACATCTGTGATACGCAACAAATATATCCCTTTGGGCAGGCCTGACATGGGGATTTCGTTGGTTCCTTTTTCTGTTTTTACCAGCTGTCCAAAGGGGTTATATACCCTTACCTCTGCGGCTTCAACACCTTCAATCACCATCTTGTCAATGACAGGATTGGGATATATCGACGGACCTTTTTCATTGACTTCCTCAACTTCTTCAGGGGAACATGCGTTGTATGCGGGATCCTGCCATACGAGCTCCCCGTTTTGATGGAAACAAAGCAAACGCGAATTGAAATCGTAGGTTTCGCCCCAGCCACTCCAAGGCAGTCCCATGTTGCTACCAATGCCTTCAATCCATGTTTCAATGGCGTGGGGGCTTCCCATGTTGTCGTAGCTCAACCCAAACCAGAACTTTTTCCTATCAACCCCGCCGATATGTTCCACACTAATGGAATCAACCGTATAAGGAGCCCCAAAGATTCCAAAACTCACTACATCTCCAACATTGGCGGCAAAATCATAGTATAATAATTCGCTGGGATCATAATTAAAACATCGTCCCCACACCTTCCCTTCCTCTTCCCTAAACACGCCGAACAAATTGGGCATATCCCCATCAATGGAAACCTTGAGTTTCATATAGTCAACATTATCTATAATAGTGTCCCCTTCAAGACTAAATAAATAGTTTCTTTGACCAGTCCACGTATTAACCAGTGTATGCCATTCGTGCCCTTCTTGAATGAGAGGTAATATTCCATGATTCCCAACAATAGTTCTTTCCTCTTCTTGTTGGCTACGAGCACATAACGAGATACTGTTAGAGTTTACACCCACAGAATACCAGGCTGAAATAACAGCATTTCTTTCGACGCTGCACCTTCCAAACAAATCCTTCGCAGCAAATGCCGAAGCAAATAACGCATCATAATAGTTGGCTGTGGGGGTTAAATATAGTTGAAGCATGTTGTATGCGACAAGCCCCGCCTGATCCGGTCCAATAGCTTGCGAGAGAAGATAGAACCATTTGTTCTGAACACCGGAATTAGTGTGTGCCTCATCACTATCGCTTTGAGGGCCAAACCAATAGTCTCCTTGATAATAATCTGGCTGAAGATAAAGAGGAGGGTCCGACATGCTTCGAATAGTACATGCATCCTCCCCTATAGTCCAGTTCCAGCTTCCACCGTGATTCGTTCTGATAAACCGTTCCGCTAACGTTCCAAAAATATCAGCAAAAGACTCGTTTAACGCGCCACTCTCACCTTGATAATCCAACTCTGCACTTTGTGCAACCAATCTGTGAGCCAATTCATGCCCCACTAAATCTATGGTTGATAGCCAATAGTTATCACACCGTCCTAACCATATTTCATTCGTGTTGTCAGTATAAAAACATTGATTACCAATACCCGTTCCTGCGTTAATAAATGTACTATCGGAAATGGTGTCGTTAAGATATTCTGTCGCATAAAAATCCGCCAATTGTCCTATGATCCAATGTGCCGTTGTAGCAGGAGCTTGTAAAGTGTCTATCCAATCGTTGGTTTTGTTGTAAACAGGCTTCCTATTCAACACGGTCTTGTTGCCCTTAGAGTTTTGAAGCGTCCATGAATCGGTAATTGATGGCCTGTATGTCTCCATTTCATCCACGATGTATCCATCATAAAGAGTTTGAACATTGCCATTGGCGTAGCCTCTCCTTGTAACTTCAGCGACATCAAAAAGCGCTCCCGTCTTTGCGTTTATCAGCACTCGGTACTCCCCCGTTGTTGTGTTAATTAAAAAGCGCCATACAAACTTAAAATTCGTTGATTTGAATTCCACGCCGTTTTTTCTTGCCAGACACAACTTCCCTTTTGGCAAAAAACGATGATAACAGATCGAATCAAAGCATCCATTCCCATCCGAACAATACCCGGACATCAATACCGAGTCATTCCAAATGAAAGTTCCAGGAACCGCATCCAATGCAACTTCTAGTGCCATTGCTTGTGCAATGGCGTCAGATGTGTCTATATCCAGATCTCCCACGATATTACCTGTAACAACAGTGATGGTATCCGACACATCGACGGAAATAATGACAGAGGATTCAACCTCGTAACCATTGTAATACTGTTTGTACTTAGTGTATCTTGTTCTACTTGGACTAGATTTCTCACTGTACATGCCGTCCAGGAAAGTGACTTTGGACACTACGAGCTCATCTTTGTCACTCAATCTAAATTCCGATTTCCAAACAGGAGCAAAATCTTTCATGGTCAAAACCGGCATCCCATCATCTTTGTCAAAATAATACCAATGAGGAAAAATCTCATGTTTTAGAATCGATGGTTTTCCTTGTCCGTGTAAAACATCGGAACAAGCCAACATCGTGGCAATGATGGCAAACAATAGAACTATTCTATTTTTCATTTTGAATTGTTTTTATTGTTGATGATTCAAATATACAACTTTTTTTTTGAACTGGCAACTATTTTGGAGAAAAATTTTTACAATCCACAACAAGATTTTAAAAATCAGTCCTTAACAACTCTGACTCCATGGTTTCTCCCTTTCTTGTCTGTAATGCGTATCAGATATACTCCATCGGGCAAACCTGACATGGGGATTTCATTGGTGCCTTTCTCTGTTATTACCAGCTGTCCAAGGGTGTTATATACTCTTACATCATCCGCTTCAACACCTTCAATCACCGTCTTGTCACTGACAGGATTGGGATATAACGACGGTTTTTCACTGACTTCCTCAACCTCATCAGGGGAACATACGTTGTATGCGGGATCCTGCCATACGAGCTCCCCGTTTTAATGGAAACATTTTTGTTACGGTTTCAAAGATACACTTTTTTTGAATTGGCAACTTTTTCGGAGATAAAGCAAAACCAAGCAAAAAAACAAAAAAAGGTTATCACACCAATTTAATTATTATCTTTGCAGCACGATTCAAGCGGAAAACTTAATCAACTTACTATAAATCAAAAATTTAACGTTTTTTGTAATGAAACAAGCTTTTAATTTCAACGCAGGCCCCTGCGTTCTGCCCAAGCAGGCCATCGAAAGCACCGTCAAGGCGCTGTATGATTTTGACAACACTGGCATCGGCATCGCCGAGATTAGCCACCGCACCCCAGGTTGGGAGCGCATCATGGAGGAAACCCGCCAGTTGTGGCGTGACCTTCTGAACATCCCTGCCGAGTATGAAGTCCTCTTCCTCGGTGGTGGTGCCAGCACCCAGTTCTTCACTGTTCCCGCCAACCTGATGAAGACCAAGGCCGCCTACCTCCAGACTGGTGTCTGGGCCAAGAAGGCCGCCAAGGAGGCCAAGCTGTTCGGTAAGGTTGAGATCGTCGCCTCTTCAGAAGAGAAGACCTACACCTACATCCCGAAGGGCTACACCATCCCTACTGATGCAGACTATTTCCACATCACCACCAACAACACCATCTACGGTACTGAGATCAAGTACGACATGGACTGCCCCATCATGCTCGTCGCTGACATGAGCTCCGACATCATGAGCCGTCCCGTCGACGTGAAGAAGTACGGCCTCATCTACGGTGGCGCCCAGAAGAACGTCGGCCCTGCTGGCGTGACCTTCGTCATCGTGAAGAAAGACATCCTCGGCAACATCGGCGACCGCGCCTATATGAACCCGCTGCCGACCATGGTCGACTTCCGCACCCACGCTGCTGAAGAAGCCAAGAACATCAGCATGTTCAACACTCCTCCCGTACTGCCTATCTTCATGATGCATGAGACCCTCGTGTGGCTGAAGGACACCATCGGTGGCGTCGAGGCTATGAACAAGATCAACACCAAGAAGTCACAAATGCTCTACGAAGAGATCGACCGCAACAGCATGTTCGTCGGCACCGCCGAGAAGGAAGACCGTTCCATCATGAACCACTGCTGGGTCATGGCCCCCGGTTACGAGGACAAGCAAGACGCCTTCATGGCCTTCGCCAAGGAGCGCGGCATGGTCGGCATCAAGGGTCACCGTTCAGTCGGCGGCTTCCGCGCCAGCCTCTACAACGCCTGCCCGATTGAGGCCGTCGAAGCCCTCGTCCAGTGCATGCAAGACTTTGAGAAAGCAAACAAGTAAACGGAAAACGGAAAACGGAAAACGGAAAATCATTTATCATGAAAGTATTAGTAGCAACTGAAAAACCTTTCGCAAAGATTGCTGTTGACGGCATCCGCGAAGTTGTTGAAAAGAACGGTTACGAACTGGCTCTTCTCGAGAAATATACTGATGTCAACGACCTTTACGCCGCTGTTGCCGACGCCGATGCCCTTATCGTGCGTTCCGACAAGGTGACGAAGGAAGTCATCGATCACGCCAAGCAGCTGAAGATCGTCGTCCGTGCCGGCGCCGGTTACGACAACCTCGACCTCGAGGCTTGCACCGCCAAAGGCATCGTGGCCATGAACACCCCTGGTCAGAACAGCAACGCCGTCGCCGAGCTGGTGATGGGCATGCTGGTCTATGCCGTCCGTAACTTCTACAACGGCAAGAGCGGTTCTGAGCTGATGGGCAAGAAACTCGGCCTCCTCGCCTTCGGTAACGTGGGTCGCAACGTCGCCCGCATCGCCAAGGGTTTCGGCATGGATGTCTATGCTTTCGACGAATTCGTCCCCGCCGAGAAGATCGAAGAAGCCGGTGTGCACGCCGTTGCCAACCGCGATGCCCTCTTCGAGACCTGCGACGTCGTTTCACTGCACATCCCGGCCACTGCCGAGACCAAGCAGAGCATCAACTACGCTGTGGTGAACAAGATGCACAAAGGTGGCATCCTCGTGAACACCGCCCGTAAGGAAGTCATCAACGAGCCCGAACTGCTCAAGCTGATGGCCGAGCGCACCGACCTCAAGTACATCACCGACATCATGCCCGATGCCGACGCCGAGTTCAAAGCCTTCGAAGGCCGTTACTTCGCCACGCCCAAGAAGATGGGTGCCCAGACTGAGGAAGCCAACATCAACGCTGGCCTGGCTGCCGCCAACCAGATCGCTGATTTCTTCAAGACCGGCAACAAGCGTTTCCAAGTGAACAAATAATCTTAAAACTCACACGAAATGTCAGTTATCAAACCGTTCAAAGGATGGCGTCCCGGCGTGGACATCGTCCAAAAACTGGCCTCCCGCCCCTACGATGTGCTGAACACCGAAGAGGCCCGCAAGGAATGCGAGGGCAATCCCTACAGCCTGCTCCACGTGACCAAGGCCGAAATCGACCTTCCCGAAGGCCACAAGGACAGCGACCTCGAGACCTATCTGAAAGTCGTTGAGAACTTCAACAGTTTCAAAGACTTCGGATGGATCAAACAAGACCAGGAGGAAAAGCTCTACATCTACGCCCAGAGCATGAACCCCACCGAGCCCAACGCCCATTGGCAATATGGCATCGTGGCCTGTGCCTACAGCGAGGACTATGTAAACAAGGTCATCAAGAAGCATGAGCTCACCCGTAAGGACAAAGAGGAAGACCGCATGAAGCACGTCCGCCTCACCAACGCCAACGTCGAGCCTGTGTTCTTCGCCTACCCTGCCGTCGCCGAAATCGACGCCATCGTGAGCAAGATCA
>Ga0310690_10000311_pt1 | contig 110794 bp, 81 predicted proteins | sample AusTroGonzalo_MG_2_FD_207661 | JGI IMG/M metagenome (GOLD analysis project Ga0310690, IMG submission 207661) | Bovine rumen microbial communities from tropical cattle in Woodstock, Queensland, Australia - Gonzalo_04 (v2) (version 2) | ecosystem: Host-associated > Mammals > Digestive system >...
TTTTTGCCGGTGGCCATGGAGGAGCTGCCATACCCGTTCCCATTCCGAACACGGAAGTCAAGGGCTCCATCGCCGAGGGTAGTGTGGGACCCGCCCATGCGAGAGTAGGACGCCGCCGGCTCTTTTTGTGCCCTTTTTCGGCGCCTGCATCCGCTTCACGCGGATGCTTTTTTGGTATAATATGCCCGTCGTCTTCGCATTCTTCCAAACGTCGAACGAGAAAACGGAATCCCACAACAATGGAAATCACGCTAAACGAGGAAAACTTCGAGAACGAGGTCGTCAAGTCGGACCTTCCGGTGCTGGTCGACTTCTGGGCGACGTGGTGCGGCCCTTGCATGATGCTCGGGCCCGTCGTCGCCGAGCTGGCGCGCGAGCGGGAGGGGGCGCTCAAGGTCGGCAAGGTGAACGTGGACGAGGCGCCGGGCCTTGCCGCGCGCTACGGCATCGTGTCGATCCCCGCGCTCCTTCTCTTCAGGAACGGCGAGGTCGTCTCGCAGTCCGTCGGCTACATGTCGAAGGACGAACTTGTCTCCCGTCTCTTTTGATATAATACTGCCCATGGAAATCAAGATGTTCTTGACGGCGGCGACGGCGGCATCCGCCCTAGCCGGTTTTGCGATGCTCGACGACGCGGCGGCGCTCAAGGCGGCGCGCGAGACGCTGGCGAAGATGACGCTCGAGGAGAAGGTCCTGCTCACGGGCGGGTCGGGCACGATGACGCTTTCGGCGATTCCTCGCGTCGGCATCGAGAAAGAGTGGACGATGAGCGACAACTCGTCCACGGTGCGGCCCCAGATGAACCGCTGGGACTGGGGCTACGTCGAGCCGCGCACGCAGAACACGAAGCTCCCCTCGCTTTCGGCGCTTGCGTCGACGTGGGACGTCGAGATGGCGCGGCTGCACGGCGAGGTGCTCGGCGCCGAGATGCGCGACCGCGGCGTGGACGAGCTGCTCGGGCCCGGCGTCAACATCGCGCGCACGCCGCTCAACGGGCGGAACTGGGAGTATCTCGGGGAGGACCCGTGCCTTGCCGCGAAGATGTGCGTGCCGATGATCGAGGGCGTGCAGTCCTACGACGTGGCGGCGACGGTGAAGCACTTCTGCCTCAACAACCAGGAGTGGAACCGCAACACGGTCGACACGCACTGCGACGTCCGCACGCTCAACGAGATCTACCTGCCGGCGTTCCGCGCCGCGGTGAAGGAGGCGGGGGTCCTCTGCGTGATGACGTCGTACAACAAGGTCGACGGGCTGTGGGCGTCCGAGAACAAGTACCTCCAGACGGGCGTCCTCCGCGACCGCTGGGGCTTCAAGGGCCTTGTCGAGACCGACTGGGGCGGGCAGCATTCGAACGAGTTCTCCGCGAACAACGGCGGCGGGATCGAGATGGACCGCGGCGACCAGATCAAGCACCACTTCGTGCCGAAGACGGGCAAGCATCCGCTCGCGGAGGCGGTGAAGGCGGGCAAGGTGCCGGAGGCGACGGTCGACGAGATGGCGCTTCACGTCCTCTGGGTGATGGCGAAGACGGGCTTTCTCACCGGCGCGCCGCGCAGGGCCGGCGAGCGCAACACGAAGAGGCACCAGGACATCGCCCGCCTCGTCGGCGAGGAGTCGGTCGTCCTCGCCAAGAACGAGCTGGGCGTCCTGCCGCTCGACGCGCCGTCCCTGAAGAAGGTGCTCGTCCTCGGCAAGAACGCGGCGGAGAGGCAGTGCCACAAGGGCTGCTCGGCCGAGGGGACCGTCCCGTACGAGATCACGTTCCTCGAGGGGCTCAAGTCCCGCCTTGGCGCGGGAGTCGAGGTGACGCACCGTCCGCTTCCGCGGAAGGCGGGGAAGAAGGCGAGCGAGAAGGAGCTTGCCGACGTCGCGCGCGCGGGCGGGCACGTCGAGGGGGGCGGCGAGGCGGGCGGCGCGTCCGTGGCGCTCGAGGAGCTCAAGGCGCTCGCCCTCGAGGCGGACGCGACGATCGTCTTCACGGGCACGGAGCTCGGCTACGACGGGAACATGGAGTCGGAGGGGCGCGACCGGGCGAACATGAACACGGACCCCGGCGAGGACGAGTCGATCGCCGCGGTCCTCTCGTGGGGGGCGAAGAACACGGTCGTTGTCTCCCGCGCGGGCACGCCGGTCGGCTACGCGTGGACGGACGCGGCGAAGACGATGGTCATGAGCTCGTATCTCGGGATGGAGGAGGGCGCCTGCCTCGCGCGCGTCCTCTGCGGCGACGTCAACCCGTCCGGCCGCCTCTGCCACACGTGGCCGCGGCGCTACGAGGACACGGGCGTGGCCGCGAAGGGCACCTACAACGGAAAGGACGTCGTCTACAACGAGCGCTTCTACGTCGGCTACCGCTGGTTCGACCGCATGAAGGTCGAGCCGATGTTCCCGTTCGGCCACGGCCTCAGCTACACGATGTTCAAGTACGGGCCCGCCACCGTCGCGAAGACGGCGGACGGATTCGCGGTCACCGTCGGCGTGACGAACGCGGGCAAGGCAGCGGGGCGCGAGGTCGTACAGGTCTACGCGTCCTATCCCGGGTCGGCGGTCGAGCGCTGCGAGCGGGAGCTGAAGGGCTTTGCGAAGACGAAGCCCCTCAAGCCGGGGGAGACCGTCATCGTGACGGTCCCGGTGACGCTGCGCGACCTCGCCTACTTCGACGAGCTCACGCACCGGTTCACGGCCGAGGCGGGCGCCGTGGAGTTCCTCGTCGGCGCCTCGTCGCGCGACGTCCGCGCGCGCGCGGCGGCGAAGGTCGAGGCGCGCGTCGAGTTCTGCGACTGAGGACGGCGATGGACGAGATCGACTTCGAGTCCGACACGTTCGGGGACATCGTCGCGAAGGACGACCGCTACGACGCGCGCGCGTACGCGCTCCTGATGGACGTCGTGCGCTATCTCGGAAGGGAGGGCGGCCACATGTCGGCCGAGGACGTCATGGACGAGTTCCGCGAGACCGCGCTCGACCAGTTCGGTCCGCTCGCGTACCGCGTGCTGACGGAGTGGGGGCTCAAGTCGTGCGAGGACCTCGGCGAGATGATGTTCAACCTCGCCGAGTTCAACCGCATCCGCCGCGACGAGAACGACACGCAGGAGAGCTTTGTCGGCGGCTACGACTTCCGGGAGGCGTTCCTCGGCCCCTACCAGGCATGACGCGCATCGAGCAGTTCGGCTGGCGGGGGGCGGTCGGGCCCGGCATCGGGCGCGTCGTGAGCGCCCACGGCGACTACTACCACCTCGTCTGCAACGAGGCCGCGGGCGAGATCCTCGCGCGGAAGAAGAAGTCGGCCTTCACGCGCATGAAGACCGCCGCGCCCGACGACATGAGGGGCGCGAAGCGGTCCGAGGCCCAGGCGGCCGGTCCGCTTCGCCCGACGACGGGCGACTTCGTGAGGTTCCGCTACAACGCGCAGGGCGACTCGATGATCCTCGAGGTCCTGCCGCGCTTCTCCCGCTTCGAGCGGAAGGACCCGACGGCGCGCCGCACCTCCCAGACGCTCGCCGTCAACTTCGACGCCCTCTTCGTGATGATGTCGCTGAACGAGGACTTCTCGACGGCGCGCATCGACCGGTACCTCGCGCTCGCGGAGGGCATGGGCGAGGCCGAGGCCGTCGTCGTCGTCACCAAGATGGACCTCCGCCGGGAGGGCGACGAGGCGTTCCTCGCCGAGCTCGAGGAAACGGTCGCCGGGAGGGCGCGGACGCTCCGCATCTCCGCGCTCACGGGCGAGGGCATGGACGACGTCCGCGCGTACGCGCGGCCCGGGAGGACCCTCGCCTTCGTCGGTTCGTCGGGCGTCGGGAAGTCCACGCTCCTCAACACGCTGGCGGGCGGGGAGTGGGCGGCGACGCAGGAGATACAGGAATGGTCCGGGAAGGGCCGCCACACGACGACCTCCCGCGAACTCGTGATGCTGCCTTCGGGCGCGATGGTCATCGACACGCCCGGCGTCCGCGAGATCGGGAGGGTCGGCGAGGCGGAGGCGTTTCGCGCCAAGGGCGAGTCGACCCACCGTTGGCGCAAATAAACGGGAGAATCTGCCGCGGAATTTGGTATAATATGCGTCCAAGGGCCGGGGAACCGGCGACTGGGGTCAAGCAGAAAGGAGCGGAGCGATGGCGGTGACGGAAACGACGACGGAGTCATGGGGCTCCCGGCTGGGCAGTTCGGTGAAGGGCGTCCTGGCCGGGATTGCGCTTTTCGTCGCCGGCTTCCCGGTGCTTTTCTGGAACGAGGGCAACAGCGTGAAGACGGCGAAGGCGCTCGACGAGGGCGAGAACGCGTGCGTGCCCGTCGAGTCGATCGCGAAGGTCGACCCCGAAATGGAGGGCCGGCTCGTCCACATGACCGGCCGCGCCACGACGGAGGACGTCCTTTCCGACGACCAGTTCGGCGTCTCGGCGACGGCGATCGCGCTGAAGCGCACGACCGAGATGCTCCAGTGGGTCGAGCATTCCGAGACGAAGGAGAAGAAGAACCTCGGCGGCAGCGTCACGAAGACGACGACCTACACCTACGAGCAGAAGTGGCTGGAGGGCGCGGTCGACTCGAGCGGATTCAAGGAAGCCGGCCACGACAACCCCGGGTCCGTCGAGTTTCCCTCCGAGGAGAGGCGCGCGGCGAACGTGTCATTCGGCGCGTTCCGCCTGAACGAGCGCCAGATCGCGCGCATCGGCTCTGAGCAGGCGTACGCGTTCCCGACGGACTTCGTCTGCAGGGTCGATCGCGTCCAGCGCCAGGGCGGGACGATCTACGTCCCGAACAAGCAGACGCGCGACAACGAGAAGAACGTCCGCGACGTCGCCTCCCAGCCCCGCGTCGGCGACATGCGCGTCAGGTTCAGCGTCGTCCTGCCGCACGACATCTCGCTCGTCGCGAAGCAGAAGGGCGACACGTTCGTCGGCTATCTCGCGAAGACGAAGAAGAAGGTCGACCTCCTCTGCGACGGCGCGAAGGACGCCGCGGAGATGTTCGAGGACGCGCGCGACGCGAATTCGGTCTTCACGTGGATCGTCCGCATCGTCGGCTTCCTCCTCATGTTCTTCGGCCTTTCCATGGTCCTCAAGCCGCTCTCCGTCCTTGCGGACGTCCTGCCGTTCCTCGGCAACGTCGTCGAGATCGGCGTCGGGCTCGTTGCGGGCGTCCTCGCGCTCGTCTGCTCGCTCGTGACGATCGCGGTCGCGTGGATCTTCTACCGTCCCGTCCTCGCCGTCCTCCTGCTCGCCCTTGCGGCCGGCGGGATCTTCCTCCTCTGGAAGAAGCGCCAGGCGAAGAAGGAGGCCGCGCCGGCTGCGTGACATTTACACAAAACAACCATAAACGAAGGAAGGAAAACATGAAAAAGGCAATGTCGTTTGCGCTCGCGGCGCTCGCGGCGTCGGCGCTTTTCGCCGACGGGGGCAACCTCCGCTATTCGGTCACGGTCAACAAGTTCGAGAACAAGGCCAACTGGCACGGGCAGTGGGAGCTCGGCGACGCGTGGGGGACGATCTTCACCGACCAGCTCGTGCAGAGCGGCAAGTTCATCGTGCTCGGCGAGGCCGACATGCGCGGCGCGGCCATGCAGGAGCAGGACCTCGCGACCGCGGGCCGCACGGCGGGCGGCAAGAAGGCCCCCAAGACGGGCCGCATGACGCCGGCGCAGCTGCTCGTGAAGGGCGCGATCACGCATGTCCAGGAGACCAAGGGCGCGGGCGGCGGCTTCGGCTTCAAGGGCATCACGATCGGCGGCGACGCGGGTTCGGCCGAGATCAACATCACGATCTACCTCGTCGACTCCGCGACCGGGCAGGTCAAGGCGTCCAAGTCCGTTGTCGGCAAGAGCGGCAAGAAGGGCCTCTCGCTCGGCTACCACGGCTCCGCGCTCGGCGGACTGACCGGCGACATCGGCGGGTTCATGAAGGACAACATGGGCAAGGCCGCGATGGACGCCTGCAACCAGGCGCTCGAGTTCCTCGTCGCCCAGCTCGACTCGATTCCGTGGGAGGGTTCCGTCTCCCTTGTCAAGCCGGACAAGCTCCTCGTCAACCGCGGCACGCGCGAAGGCGTCGCGGTCGGCATGAAGTTCGACGTCGGCAAGGTCGAGGAAGTCGTCGACGAGGACACCGGGGAGGTCCTCGACAGCGAGCTGACGAAGATCGGCACCGTGACGGTCGTCGAGGTCAAGGAGAAGATCTGCTACACGACGCCGCTCGAGGGCGCCGAGAAGGGGATGGGCGTCCATCCCGCGAAGTGACGGACGGATTTATGGTATAATTTCCAGCCAGGTTTCACAACAAAGGAGACAAAAATGGTCTACTCGACTGAAGTTGAGCATCAGTGCCCGCTCATGAAGGGGTGTAACCACGGTCCGGCGCCGATTCCCGAGGAGGGGAAGTGGGTGCAGGCCAAGCAGATCAAGGACATCAGCGGCTACACGCACGGCGTGGGCTGGTGCGCGCCGCAGCAGGGGGCCTGCAAGCTCTCGCTGAACGTCAAGAACGGCGTGATCGAGGAGGCCCTCGTCGAGACGATCGGCTGCTCGGGCATGACGCACTCCGCGGCCATGGCCTCCGAGATCCTCGTCGGCAAGACGATCCTCGAGGCGCTCAACACCGACCTCGTCTGCGACGCGATCAACACGGCGATGCGCGAGCTCTTCCTGCAGATCGTCTACGGCCGCACGCAGAGCGCGTTCTCGGACGGCGGACTCGTGGTCGGCGCGGGACTCGAGGACCTCGGCAAGGGGCTTCGCTCGATGGTCGGCACGATGTACGCGACGAAGGCGAAGGGGCCCCGCTACCTCGAGATGACCGAGGGCTACTGCACGCGCATGGCGCTCAACAAGGACAACGAGGTCGTCGGCTACGAGTTCGTCAGCCTCGGCAAGATGACCGACTTCATCAAGAAGGGCCTCACGCCGAACGAGGCGTGGGAGAAGGCGAAGGGCCACTACGGCCAGTTCGAGGGCGCCGCCAAGTACATCGATCCCCGCAAGGACTGAAGAGGAGGACTTTAAAATGGCAACCAAGAAGACAACTGCGAAGAAGGCTTCCTCCGAGAAGCTGTTCGAGGGCTACGAGCGCCGCGAGGCCAAGATCCTCGCCGCGCTGAAGCCCTACGGCATCAAGTCCATCCCCGAGTGCCGCGACATCTGCCTCAAGGCCGGTTTCGACCCCTACAAGATCGTCGAGGAGACCCAGCCGATCTGCTTCGAGAACGCGAAGTGGGCGTACACGGTGGGCGCCGCGATGGCGGTCAAGAAGGGCTGCGCGAAGGCGAAGGACGCCGCCGCGGAGATCGGCGTCGGCCTCCAGGCGTTCTGCATCCCCGGCTCCGTCGCGGAGAACCGCCAGGTCGGCCGCGGACACGGCAACCTGGGCGCGATGCTCCTCGACGACGCGACCGAGTGCTTCGCGTTCCTCGCGGGCCACGAGTCGTTCGCCGCGGCCGAGGGCGCGATCAAGATCGCGCTCAACGCGAACAAGGTCCGCAAGACGAACCTCCGCGTCATCCTGAACGGCCTCGGCAAGGACGCCGCGTACATCATCAGCCGCATCAACGGCTTCACGTACGTCAAGACCGCGTTCAACAACAAGACCGAGAAGGTCAGGGTCGTCGAGAGGAAGGCGTTTTCGAAGGGTCCGCGCGCGGCGGTCAACTGCTACGGCGCGGACAACGTCCCCGAGGGCGTCGCGATCATGAAGCTCGAGAACGTGGGCGTGTCGATCACGGGCAACTCCACGAACCCGACGCGCTTCCAGCATCCCGTCGCCGGCACCTACAAGAAGTGGTGCGTCGAGAACGGCAAGAAGTACTTCTCCGTCGCCTCCGGCGGCGGCACGGGCCGTACCCTCCACCCCGACAACATGGCGGCGGGCCCGTCCAGCTACGGCATGACCGACACCATGGGCCGCATGCACTCCGACGCGCAGTTCGCGGGGAGCTCCTCCGTCCCGGCGCACGTCGAGATGATGGGCCTCATCGGCATGGGCAACAACCCGATGGTCGGCGCGACGGTCGCCGTCGCGGTCGCCGTCGAGGAGAGCTTCAGGAAATAGCCCTCCGGCGGCGCGAAAGGGGGCGCGGAACGGTTTCCGCGCCCCCCTTCTTCCCCTCCGGGCCGCCTCGTTCGCGCCGGATCGGATTATGGTACAAGGCGAGGACAACTGGGGAATTCCAAATGACAATTCGCGGATTGCTTGAGAAGAACGTCGCGGAGCGGCCTGGCCGCAACGCGCTTGTCTGGAGCGAGAACAAGACGTGGATGCGCCGCACGTGGCGCGAGTACCTCGCGCGGGTCAGGGACGTCGCCGAGGGCTACGGGACCCGGTTCGGGCTGAAGCCGCGCGAGGAGAACGTGGCGATCATCCTCGGGAACTCCCCCACGTGGCTCGAGGCGTATCTCGCCCAGTCGGGCGCAGGGGTCTCCGTGGTGCCGCTCGACCCAAAGCTGCACGACGCCGAGGTGGAGTACATCCTCGCCGACTCCGAGGCGGTCGTCGTGACGACCGACGTCCACCACCTCAAGATGATGATGAACATCGCGCCGAGGCTTCCGAAGCTGCGCGGCGTCGTGTGCGTGGACGGCGTGATCAACGAGGGCCAGTCCATCGGCAAGGCGAAGGTGGTCGGATTCGACAAGCTCCGCGTCTCCGGAGGCGGGGCGTGGTACGACGCGAACGTCGCGCGCGAGGAGGACGTCGCCTCGATCATCTACACGTCCGGCACGACCGGCAAGCCCAAGGGCGCGATGCTCACGCACAGGAACTTCGTGTCGGACATCAAAGGCGCATTCAAGACGTTTCACGCAAATGTCGGCGAAGACGACAGTTTCTTTACGGTCTTGCCGCTTTTCCATGCGTTTAGCTTCACGGCGAACTTCCTGGGTCCGCTCTATGTGGGCTGCGAGATGCAGTTTGTCGAGTCGCTGAGGACTGTCGCGCGCGACATGAAGATACTCAAGCCGTCCGTCCTTTGCGCGGTGCCGCTCCTCTGCGAAAAGCTCTACGACAAGATCCAGGAGGGGCTGCAGGCCTCCAAGATCGCCCGTGCGCTGCTGGCGATCGGCATCCGGGGGCCTGTGATGCACATGGTTCTCCTGAAGCTCGGCGGCCGCCTCCGCTACATGATCACCGGCGGCGCGCCGTGCCCCAAGCACGTCCTCGAATGCTTCCGGAAGCTCCACGTCAACTTCGTCGAGGGGTACGGGCTCACGGAGTGCTCGCCCGTCGTCTCCGTCACGAGCTCGGACTGCTGCAAGGTCGGCACGATCGGCAAGCCCTGCGAGGGCGTCGAGGTGCGGCTCGCGGACAGGAACGAGGCGGGCGTCGGCGAGCTGCAGGTGAGGGGCCCGATCGTCATGAAGGGCTATTTCCACAACGAGAAGGCGACGAAGGAGGCGTTCGACGGGGAATGGCTCGCGACGGGCGACCTCGCGTCCATCGACGAAGACGGGCTCATCACGATCCGCGGCAGGAAGAAGGCGCTCATCGTGAACCGCGAGGGGAAGAACATCTACCCCGAGGAGGTCGAGAACGTCATCGGGAAGGACCCCGCGATCCAGGACGTCGTCGTCGTCGGCTACACGATGGGCGGCGACCCGGGCGAGAAGGTCGGCGCGATCGTCTATCCGAACGAGGACTGGTTCAAGGCGCGGAACGGCGGGGCGCTCCCCGGCTGGGACGAGGTCGAGAAGGCCGCGGTCAAGCACGCGCAGGAGCGGAGCGCCGAGCTTGCGGACTACAAGCGCGTCAGGAAGGTCGTGGTCTGGAAAGAGCCCCTGGAGCGAACGTCGATCGGGAAGGTCCGCCGCGTCGCCTACAAGGGCAAGCTCGACGAATAGGCCGCGTTCGCGCGGCATCCGCTTTTGCCTCTTGACGCGCGGCGGGGTTCCGCAATTTTTGGTATAATATTGCGGACATGAAGCATTTATCGCCGTTCATACTCGTCTTCGCGCTGTGCGCCGGGGCCGAGGCCTCGTGGTACTGGCCCTTCTCCTCCGAAGAGGAGAAGCGGCCGCCCCGCATCGCCGAACTGCTCGAACCGGCCTCCGTCATGATTGACGAGGCGTACGACCTTTCGGCGGACGGGAAGACCGCCGAGGCGGTCGAGAAGTTCCGCGACGCCCTGCGCGAGCTCGCGCGCGTCGAGGCGGAGAACGCCGACCGGGTGCAGACGCCCGAGTTCAACACGCTCAAGAACAAGCGCGCGACCGTGACGGCCGCGATCGACTCGCTGCTCCTCTCCGAGGCGCAGGCGAACGCGCGTCCGATCGCCGTCACGGACACGACCGAGCTCCAGAAGAAGTACGACGAGAAGCGCGCGGCCGAGCGCCGGGCGAAGGAGGGCGCGAAGGCGGAGGGCCCGGGCGGCATGAAGCTCGCCGCCTCGAAGCTGAAGGCGCGCGACTTCGACGGGGCCGTCGCCGAGCTGGGGCGCCTCCTCGCCGCCAGCCCGGGCGACGTCGGCGCGCTCAACCTCCTTGCGGCGGCGCAGGCCGCGAAGGGCGACTCGGCCGCGGCGGAGAAGACGCTCGACAAGGCGATCGCCGCGCGTCCCGACAGCTACTACGCCTACTACAACATGGCGCGGCTCCACCTCCGCTCGAAGGGGAGCAAGTCGGGCGCGCGCCTCTACTACGAGGCCGGGCGGAAGGCCGGCGGCCCCGTCGACGCCAAGCTCGAGGAGCTCCTGAAATGACCGCGCTCGCCGCCGCCTTCCTGATTTCGACGAACGCCCCCGCGGCGGAGGTCCTCGCGAACTGCAGGGCGACGATCCCGTCCGACGTCGAGCTCAGGGGGCGCATCGTCCTCCGGAGCCGCAAGGGCATCCCGCAGGCCGAGTACGGCTACGATCTCGTCCGCAGGGCGGGCGCGACCGACCTCAGGCTCACGAAGGACGACAAGGACGTCGAGTTCGAGAAGTCTGGGCAGATTCTTGGCACCGACGTCACGTGGAGCGACTTGACGCTCGACTACCTCTGGTGGGACGACGTCTCCTACGACGCCGAGCGCGAGGGCGAGTCCGTCCACGGACAGGTCTGCACCGTGCTCGTGATGAAGAAGGGCGAGAGGCAGGTGCGCGTCTGGGTCGACCGCAAGACGGGCGCGCTCATGCAGGCCGAGGAGACGAAGGACGGCAAGGCCGCGCGCCGGCTCTGGGGGACCCGGCTCAAGAAGTTCGGGGAGCGCTGGATGGCCAACGTGATGGAAGTGGAGACCGTCGGGTCCGGCCACCGCACGAAGATAACCGTCGAAGAACTCAAAGTGGAGGAACACAAATGAAAGCACTCAAGATCGCCGGGAAGGTCCTGCTCTGGACGCTCCTGGCCGTCGCCGTCCTTCTTCTCGCGCTCCCGCTCTGGATAGGGCCCGTCGCGCGCTGCGTCGCGAACTCGGTCGTCCCCGGCATCACGGGCACGGCGTTCAACCTCGGCGAGTTCGGGCTCAACCCCTACGTCGGGACGCTCCACGTCGGCGACATGCAGCTCGCGAACCCGACGAACTTCTCCGAGAAGAACGCCGTGTCGCTCGGGAAGTTCGACGCCGACTTCGCGATGACCTCGCTCTTCGGCGGAAAGAAGTACCGCGTCGAGTCGATCGAGCTCGACGGACTCGTCGTGTACGCCGACCCCAAGATGGCGAACTTCCGGCAGATCGCAGCCAACGCGTCCGGCGAGCCGAAGGAGCGGAGCGAGATCGCGAAGCTCGGGGACGAGAACATGCCGGACGAACCGCCGGCGCAGGAGAAGCCCGCGTCCGGCGAGCAAGAGAAGGGCAAGGGCCTCCAGATCGACCGCCTGACGATCAAGAACGTCACGGTCAAGTACGGCATCCTCCCGATCAAGATCCCGGTCGACATCGAGATCGCCGACATCGGGAAGGAGTCCGAGGAGGGCGCCTCGCTCCAGGAGATCGTCCAGCTCGTCTGGCAGAAGATCCTCGCCGCGTGCGGGGCCGTCGGAGGGACGGTCGGCGACCTCGGCAAGGGTGCGCTCGACCTTGGCGCGGGCGCGGTCGGAGCCGCTCTCGACGCAGTTGGCGCCGGCGACACGGAGGGCGCGAAGGCGGCGCTCAAGGACGCCGGCAAGAGCATCAAGGACGCGGCGAAGGGCGTGGACCTCGACGCGGCGTCCGACGCGCTCAAGGACGCGGGCAAGGGGCTGAAGAACCTGTTCAAGTAGAGGCGGCGTCCGGCCGAAGACGGCTTCACAAGCACAGACGGAAAGAGGCAGAATGGAAACGAAGAAACAGAGGAAGAAGGACCGCCGCGTCGAGATGTCGGTCGAGGGTCTCAAGGACGACTTCGCCTGGCACCTCAGGTATTCGCTCGCGAAGGGCGACACGCGCGCGACGGAGCGCGACGAGTACACCGCGTTCGCGATGGCGGTCCGCGACCGGCTCGTCGAGCGCTGGATCTCGACGCAGGAGGAGTACGCGCGGCAGAACACGAAGCGCGTCTACTACATGTCGCTCGAGTTCCTGATCGGCCGACTTCTCGGCAACAACGTCATCAACCTCAAGGCCGACCAGCTCTGCCGCGAGGCGCTGAAGGAATACGGCATCGACTGGAACAGCCTGCGGGACTACGAGTCCGACGCGGGCCTCGGCAACGGCGGCCTCGGGCGCCTCGCGGCGTGCTACATCGACTCGATGTCGACGCTGAACCTCGCGGGCATGGGCTACGGGCTCCGCTACGACTACGGCATCTTCCGCCAGAAGATCGTGAACGGCAGCCAGGTCGAGGAGCCGGACCACTGGCTCAAGGACGGCTATCCGTGGGAGATGGCGCGCCCCGAGTACGCGCAGCACGTCCACTTCGGCGGGCACGTCGAGTGCCGTTCTGAAAGCGGGAAGCAGCAGTGGTACTGGGTTCCCGCCGAGACGGTGCAGGGCGTTCCGTACGACCTGCCGATCGTCGGCTACGACAAGGCCGTCAACTCGCTCCGCCTCTGGAGCGCGAAGGCCGTGGACGACTTCGATCTCGCCGACTTCGACAAGGGCTCGTACGTCGAGGCCGTCGAGCAGAAGGTGCTCGCCGAGAACCTGACGAAGGTCCTCTACCCGAACGACAACACGATGCAGGGCAAGGAGCTGCGCCTCAGGCAGCAGTACTTCTTCGTCGCCTGCTCGCTCCGCGACATCCTCAGGCGCTTCCGCCAGACGAACGACAGCTGGGACGCGCTTCCCGACAAGGTGTTCATCCAGCTGAACGACACGCACCCGACGCTCGTCGTGCCAGAGCTCATGCGCATCCTCATCGACCTCGAGGGGCTCGACTGGGACAGGGCGTGGGACCTGACGCGCCGCTCGACCGGCTACACGAACCACACGATCCTTCAGGAAGCGCTCGAGAAGTGGCCGGTGCCGATGATGGAGCGGCTCCTCCCCCGCCACCTCCAGATCATCTACGAGATCAACGGCCGCTTCCTCCAGGAGATCAGCTCGCTCTATCCGGGAGACATCAAGAAGCTCCAGAGGATGTCGCTCATCGACGAGAACGGCGAGCGCTACGTCCGCATGGCGAACCTCTGCGTCGTCGGCACGTCTTCCGTGAACGGCGTCGCCGAGCTCCACACCGAGATCCTCAAGTCGACGCTCTTCAAGGACTTCTACGAGCTCTGGCCCGAGAAGTTCCACAACGTCACGAACGGCATCACGCCGCGCCGCTGGCTCCTCAAGGCGAATCCCTCGCTTTCGCAGCTCATCTCCGAGTCGATCGGCGACAGCTGGATCACGCGCCTCGACGACCTCAAGAAGCTCGAGAAGTTCTCTAACGACTCGAACTTCCTGTCGGCGCTGGCGAAGATCAAGCGCAGCAACAAGGGCCAGCTCGCGAACTGGACGAAGAAGAACCTCGGCATCGAGCTTAACCCCGACGCCATCTTCGACGTCCAGGTGAAGCGTCTCCACGAGTACAAGCGCCAGCTCATGCTCGCGCTCTACATCGTCATGTTCTACAACCGCCTCATCGGCGACAAGTCCTACGACCCCGTGCCGCGCCAGTTCGTCTTCGCGGCCAAGTCGGCCCCGGGCTACTACATGGCGAAGCTCATCATCCGCTTCATCCACGGCATCGCGAACGTCGTCAACGCCAACCCGAAGACGAGGGGCAAGCTCTCCGTCGCGTTTCTCCCCGACTACCGCGTCTCGCTCGCCGAGAAGATCATGCCGGCGTCCGAGGTCTCCGAGCAGATTTCGCTCGCGGGCATGGAAGCGTCTGGCACGGGCAACATGAAGTTCATGATGAACGGCGCTCTTACGGTGGGCACCTATGACGGCGCGAACGTCGAGATCCACCGCGAGGTCGGCGACGAGAACATGTTCCTCTTCGGCCTCAGGACCGAGGATGTGGCGAAGCTCCGCCCGACCTACGTCTCGAAGGACTGGTACGCGAAGGATCCCGAGATCAAGCAGGCGCTCGACATGATCAAGTCGAACGTGTTCTCGCTTCTTGAGCCGGGTCTCTTCGAGCCGATTCTCCGCTCGCTTCTCGACTACAACGACTACTACATGCTCCTTGCCGACCTTCGCTCCTACAGCGAGGCGCAGGACCGTGTCGACGCCGCGTACCGCGATGCGAAGAAGTGGAATCGCATGTCGCTCGTCAACGTCGCGCGCTCGGGCTTCTTCTCGTCCGACCGCTCCGTGATGGAGTACGCTCGCGACATCTGGCACGTAAGCCCCGTAAAGCTCTGACGACATGTTCTGCAGGGCGCTATCGGACGGGCGGGAGGTCTCGGTCCTCGGCTACGGGGCCATGCGGCTCCCCACCGTCGACGGCGGCCATGCGAACGGCTGGGTGAAGAGCGGCTATTCCGAGTCCGGGATAGACCAGGGGCTTCTCGACTCGCAGGTCAAGTACATGCTTGACCACGGCGTCAACTACTACGACACGTCTCCCGCATACTGCCGCGGCGAGTCGGAGCGTCGGCTCGGCGAGGCCCTCGCGAAGAGCGGCTACGCGCGGAAGGACTATCTCGTCGCCACGAAGCTTTCGAACTTCGCGCCGTCGCAGTTTCCGCTTGACGCGTGCAAGAAGATGTTCGAGAACTCGCTGAAGTTCCTGAAGACCGACTACATCGACAACTATCTTCTCCATTCGATCGGCAATGGCGGTTTCGATACCTTCTCAAAGAGGTATCTCGAGAACGGCGCCCTTGATTGGTGCGTGACTCTTCGCGAGAAGCGCCAGATCAGGAACCTCGGCTTCTCCTTCCACGGCGACCCGAAGGCGTTCGAGTGGTGCATCGAGCACCACGGCACGTACAAGTGGGATTTCTGCCAGATCCAGATGAACTACGTCGACTGGCGTCACGCGAAGGAAGTGAACGCGCGCAACCTCGACGCGAAATACCTCTACGACACGCTGACGGAACTCAAGATCCCCGTGGTCATCATGGAGCCGCTTCTCGGCGGTTCGCTCGCCCGCTTCAACGAGGCGGTCGCCCGCCAGCTCGTTGCGCTCGACCCCGAGGCGTCGCTTGCGAAATGGGCGCTTCGCTTCTGCGCCAGCTTCCCGAACGTGATGACCGTCCTCTCGGGCATGACGCGCACCGAGCACATCGAGGAGAACGTCGCCACTTTTGAGAATTTCAGGCCGTGCACAGACGCGGAGTTCGCGGCGCTCGAAAGGGCGGCGCTCGAGTACTTGCGCTGCGGCAACGTTCCGTGTACCTCGTGCTCCTACTGCATGCCTTGCCCGTACGGGCTCGACATCCCGTCGCTTCTCCGCTTCCGGAACGACGTCCTTATGAAGGGCGGGAAGGACGCGAAGGAGATTCTCGCCGCCTACGCAAAGGCCGTCCCCGAGGAGCTCCGCCGCGCCGACCACTGCACGGGTTGCGGCCTCTGCCGCCCCCACTGCCCCCAGCAGATCAACATCCCCGGCGAGATGGCGATGATCGACAGCCAGATCGACCTTCTGAAGAACGAGGTGGCGCGCAGATGAAGAAGATTCTCAAAGTCGTCGTCGCCGCTTTCATGCTTTACGCCGTGACCGCCGCGTTCTTCGGCTTTGGCACCGACCTCGCCTGCCGCATCCAGCCTGCCGCGACAGTCTGGTTTCTCGTCGTCCTCCTCCTGACGCCGCTCGTCGGACGGCTTTTCTGCGAGTGCTTCTGCCCGCTCGGCATAATACAGTCAATCGTGAACTGGATCTTTCATCCGAAGACGAAAGTGCGCCGCGTCTGCACGCGACTTCCCGAGTCGCACGCCCAGCAGACCGTTCGCTGGACTGTTTTTGCCGTGTCGGGCGCGCTCGCGGCGACCGGCTTCGGCGCGGTCGGCTGGCTCTTGACGCCGTACTCCATCTACGGCAAGGCGCTGACGCTTTTCGCGCCCGGGCTCGCGCTCTTTGCCGTCGTGGTGGTGCTTGCCTGCTTTGGCAGGGGGCGCATCTGGTGCAACTGGGTTTGCCCTGTCGGAACCCTTTTCAATCTTCTCTCCAGGAAAAGCGTCTGCGCCCACAAGGTCGGCCCCGGATGCGCGAACTGCAGGGCGTGCTTCGCCGCGGGCGCCGGTGAGCGAGCTAAGGACGAGACGGACCGGACGGACGGGACGGGCGCGACGCGCCGCGAGGCGATCAAGGGCGTCGCGCTTCTCGCCGCGGCCGAGGCGCTTGAAAAGACGACCGACGGCGGCTTGGCCCCCGTGTCGCTGCCGGGAGTGCCGGACCGCCCCGCGGCGGTCCTCCCGCCTGGCGCCGTGGATCGCAAGAAATTCAACGTGAGGTGCGTCGCGTGCGGGCTTTGCATCGCGAACTGCCGCGGAGGGTGCCTTTCGCCTTCGACGTCGCTCAAGCGCTTCGGCCAGCCCGAGATGGACTTCAGGCGCGGCTACTGCCTGCTTGGATGCAACTACGCCTGCGGCCACGTCTGCCCGACGGGCGCGATCCGCTGGATTCCGCGCCTCGAGAGGAAGGACGTCCACATGGGCCACGCGATATGGAAGAAGGACCTCTGCGTCCGCAAGGACGGAGTGGCGTGCACCGCCTGCTCGCGCAAGTGCCCGGTCGGCGCGATTCACATAGTCGAGGGCTTCCCGGTCGTGGACAAGGGCGCTTGCATTGGCTGCGGCGCCTGCGAGCACGTGTGCCCCGCGCGCCCGATGCCTGCGATTTTCGTCAAGGGCTTCGACCGTCAGCGCGTCGTGAGGCCCGCATCTATGGTATAATCTGACAGGAAAGGAAAGGCAAAGGGAAAATGAACGACATCACCTTCGAACAGGCATGGAACTACGGCGGCCCCCTCATGTGGGTCCTCGCGCTCTTCTCCGTATGGGCGCTCGCGCTCTTCCTCTACCTCTGGCTTTCGCAGCGCCGCGGCGCCGTCGTGCCCGAGGCCGTCTCGCGCATCTGCGCGTCGAAGGACCCCGAGTCCGAGGGCGGGCGGGTGGCGGACCGCCTGATGTCGCAGGTCGAGTGGTTCGCCGACATCGCGGCGGTCGCGCCGCTCGTCGGGCTTCTCGGCACCGTGCTCGGCATGTTCCAGGCGTTCGGCGGCATCGCGTCCGACGTCTCGGCCGGCGCGAAGCCGATGGTTCTCGCGCAGGGCGTGTCGCAGGCGATCGTGACGACGATCTTCGGCCTCGCGGTCGCGATCCCCTCGCTTCTCGCCTATGCGCTCTTCCGCCGCCGCGCCCAGAAGCGCATCGCCGAGATCGAGGAGGGGGTCGTGGACCATTTCGCCTCGGTCGCCGCCGCCTGACGTCGTCCACAAGGAGGGGCCTGGAATGAAGTTCAAGAAGAGAAGCCAGTCAAGGGCGGCGACGTTCGCGCTGACGTCGATGCTCGACGTGATCTTCCTGCTGCTCTGCTTCTTCGTCACCGTCAGCGTCTTCTCGCAGTGGGAGAGCGAGATCTCGATCAAGCTTCCGAACGCGAAGACGGCCGAGGCGCCCGAGCGCCTGCCGGGGGAGATCATCATCAACCTCGCGAAGGACGGGAAGATCTCGGTCAACTCCGCGCCGCTGACGCTCGCCGACCTCGGCGCGCGCCTCGCGAAGGTGGCGAAGTTCTATCCGGGGCAGCCCGTCATCATCCGCGCCGACAAGGAGGTGCGCTACGAGTCCCTCGTCGAGCTGATCGACACCTGCCGGGCGTCGGACATCTGGAACTTCTCGCTCGCGACAGAGGGCGGGGAAGGGGGGAAATGACCCCCGCGGCGCTCCTCCTCGCCGCCGCCGCGGTCCTGCCCGCCGACCGCCTCGCGATGGCCGACCGGCTCTTCAACCGCGGCGAATACGCCGCGGCGCGGACCGAGTACGCGGCCCTCTCGGGCGAGGCGTCGCTGGCGGCCGACGAGGTCCTCTACCGTCTCGCCGAGTGCGACCGCGCGCAGGGGCGCCTCGCCGAGGCGCGCCGCGAGTACGGCGCGCTCCTCGAGAAGTTCCCTACGTCGGCGCACGCCGACCGCGCGCGCCTCATGCGGGCGCTCGCGGGGACGCCCGAGGAGCGTGCGGCGGAGCTCCGCATCCTCGACTCCGACCGCGTCGCGGACGACGTCCGCGCCGCGGCGCTCTACTACCTCGGCTCCGCCGCGAACGACCCCGAGCTCCTCGGACGGTCGATCCGCCTCGACCCGAAGGGGAAGTACGCCGCCTACGCCGACTTCCACCGCGCGTCGATCCTCGTGAAGTCGCCCGACCCCGCGGCGCGGCGCAAGGCCGTCGAGATCCTCCTCGGGATTGCCTTCGGCCGGGAGACGCAGTTCTCCGAGGACGCGCTCTACCTCGCCGCCGTCCAGAGCTACAGCGAGAGGAAGTACGGCGAGGCCGCGAGCATCTTCGGCCGCTACCTCCGGCGCTATCCGGGGGGGCGGCACGCCGCCGACGTCCGCACGATGACGGCGTGGAGCAACTACCTGAACGGAAAGTACGCCGACGCGGCGGCGCTTTGCGGCGACGGCGCGACGGACGACTTCGCCTACCTGCGCGGCGCCTGCGCCTACGCGACCGGCGACAACGCGACGGCCCAGCGCCTCCTGAAGGAGTACCTCGACCGCTTCCCGCAGGGCAAGTACCGCTCGAACGCGGAGCTTCCGCTCGCCCGCATGGGCTTCGACACGGCGACCACCGGCGGCAACGAGGCGGGCGTCATCGAGAACGCCAAGCGGGCCTACGCCCTCTCGGGGCTCTCCGGCGACTCGCTCAGGCTCGCCTGGGCGTACGAGAAGTGCGGCAAGGAGGCCGAGGCCGAGGCGCAGTACGTCGAGACGGCGAAGAAGTTCCCCGCGACGGACGACGCCGCGGAGGCGCTCTTCCGCAAGGCGATGGTCGACGCGCGCGCGAAGAGGTGGTCGGCCTGCGACCTCGCCCTCGCCGAGGCCCTCGCGTCCGGACGCAACCCGAAGCGCAGGGCCGAGTCCCTCTACTGGCGCGGCGCGTCCGCGATGCAGCTCGGCCACGAGGCGGAGGGCGCGGGCTTCCTCCGCGAGGCGCTCGCGCTCGGCATCTCGCTCGACGAGTCGCGGGAGGCCCGCCTCATGCTCGCCGACGTCGCCTTCCGCGGCGGGCGGACGGACGAGGCGAGGGACGCGTACGCGAAGCTCGTCCGCGAGGGCGCCTGCGAGCGCATGAACGCCGCGAAGACGCTCGCCGTCGGCAAGCTGCTGGGGGGCGAGGAGGCCAAGACCTGCGCGCTCGCCCTCGCGAAGGCCGGCTCGGCGGAATGGCGCCAGGCCGGCTACGCGCTGCTCGGCGCGGCCGAGGAGAGGTCGGGCAACTTCACGCAGGCCGTCGACGCCTACCGCAAGGCGATGGAGGAGAAGGCGTGCGTCGCCGACCTCGCGCCGGCCGCGCTCGCGCTCGGGAAGCTCGAGGCGAAGGCCGGCGAGCGCGAGAGGGCCGCGGCGACCCTCGCCCGCGCCGTCGAGCTCAACGCCGCCTCCCCGCGCGCCCGCGCCGAGGCGTACGTCGCGCTCGCGCGCAACGCCGAGGCCGGCGGCGACGTCGCGACGGCGCGGAAATACGCGACCGTCGTGACGGCGCTCTTCGCCGACGCCGAACTCTGCGCCGAGGCCCAGAAGGTCCTCGACGCCCACCCGGAGGACGCGAAATGACGCGCGAGAGCCGCGAGAACCTGCTTGTCGTCGCGCTCGTGCTGTCCGTCGCGTTCCACGTCGGGCTCATGTTCTTCGTCCGCACGAAGGTGATGGCGCGCATGGACCGCTCCGCCCTGCGCGGGCACCGCCGCGACCCGATGAGGGTCGCCGACTACCGCCCGCTCGAGGACCCCGTCGCGATCGAGCGCATCCGGGACATCATGTCCGTCAAGGACGCGCCCGAGGCGGAGGCGGCCGAAACGCTCGCCCCCGTCACGGAGCAGATCCCCGACAGCGCCGCAAAGCACTGGGACGGCGACGTCCCCGCGCCGGAGGCGCCCGCCGCGGACGCCGTGCCCGTCCCCGCCGAGGCGTTCGACGTGAAGCCGATCAGCCTCGAGCCGAACACCGCGCCCGACCCGCTGCCGGCGATCGAGTACACCCCGCCCGAGAGCCGCGCGCTCACCGCGCCCGACATCGCCGCCGGCGGCTCGTTCGCGATGCCGGCGTCCTTCGGCGCGCCCGAGCCGAAGGTCGAGGCCCCGGCGATCCCCTCCGTCCCGGCGGAAGTCGCGCGCATTCGCGCCGCCGCGCCCGGCAGGGCGGCGGACGCGCAGCCGGCGTTCGTCCCCGCCCAGGAGGTCTACGACGGGGTCGACGAGAGGATCGTCGAGAAGGAGAAGGAGGCCGTCCGCGAGCTCATGGACGTCGAGGACGCCGAGCCGCTCGAGAAGTTCGTGAACCTCACGGCCTCCCGCGCCGACGACGGGCAGTGGACCTACTTCCGGCTGATGGTCTCGCCCCGCACGACGATCCCCGTCGTCCCGAAGGACGTCGTGATCCTGCTCGACGCGTCGGGCTCGATCGGGTCGGAGCGCCTCCTGAGCTGCCGTCAGGCCGCGAAGCGGATCCTCCGCTCGGCGTTCAACACCGGCGACCGCTTCAACCTCGTCGCGTTCCGCAACAGCTTCACCTACGCCTTCCGCCGCTGGCAGGAATGCAACCAGACGTCCTTCGACCTGGCGGACAGGTGGCTGTCCAACCTCACGGCGCACGGGCGGACGGACGTGTTCGGCACGATCCGCTCGGTCCTCACGCTCCCGCGCGACCCGGCGCGCCCGCTGGTCGCCCTCGTCGTGACGGACGGCGACGCGAACGCCGGCGTCAAGGACACGGCGCAGATCCTCTCGCGGTTCACCGACCTCAACGACGGCCTCGTCTCGGTCTACATGTACGGCGTCAAGGAGGGGGCCAACCGCGAGCTGATCGACGTCCTCACCCACGGCAACCGCGGCGAGAGCTTCATCTACGGCGGCTCGCGCTGGAAGGCGGGCTCCGGCATCGAGTCGCTCTCCGAGCGCTTCCGCGACCCCGTCCTCTCGGACCTCCGCGTCATCTTCACCGCCGACGCGCAGGCGGTCGCCTACCCGCGCCTCCTTCGGAACCTCCACCGCGGCGACGTCGTCACGCTCGTCGGGCGCGTCCCGAAGGGCCGCAGGGAGGTCGCGTTCTCGCTCAAGGGGCTGAACGGCGCCAGGACCTACGAGGCGTTCTTCCGCGTCCCGCTCGACAGTATCGCCTCCGACGCGTCCGTCGTCGCCGAATGGGCCGCCGAGGCCGCCATCGACGCCAAGCTGAAATGACCGGCGCGAAGCCCGAGATCAGCGTCGTCCTCCCCTGCTGGAACGTCCTGCCGTACCTCGGCCGCTGCCTCGACAGCGTCCTCGCCGCGCTCCCGCCCGCCGCCGAGGTCCTCGCCGTCGACGACGGTTCGACGGACGGGACGCTCGCCGCGCTCGAGGCGCGCGCGGCGTCCGATTCGCGGCTCCGCGTCCTCGCCCGCCCCCACCGCGGCGTTTCCGCCGCGCGCAACGCCGCGCTCGAGGCCGCGTCGGGGCGCCTCGTCTTCTTCGTCGACCCCGACGACGCGGTCGAGCCGGACTTCTTCTCCGCGATGGCCGGCGCGCTCGACCGCGACGGAGCGGACTGCTGCGTCTGCGCGTTCGCGGGCTCGCCGCTCAAGGGCGACTACCGCTTCCGCACGAACGCGGAGGTCCGCGCGGGCTACCTGCCCCGCGTGTTCGGCTACTCCTTCGGCGACGTCCGCGCGTGGTACGCGGGAAGGCCGCTCTTCGCCGGCCGCGAGATGGCCGGCGTGTGGCGGATGGCCTTTCGCCGCGAGCTCCTCGACGGCGTCCGCTTCGACGAGACGATCGAGCTCTACGAGGACGCGATGTTCGTCTCCGAAGCCCTGCTGCGCGCCAATTCGATGACATGCGTGGAGCGCGAAGTCTACCGCGCGACGGCGCGGGAGGACGGCGCGATGCGCTCGATCCCGCGCGACGGCGCGCGCCTCTGCCGCAACAAGCTCCGGCTCCTCGCGAAGCGCCGCGCGCTCGACGCGGCGGAGGGCGGGGCGCTCGGCCCCCTCTACGCGGCGTCCTGCGTCTTCTCCGCGCTCGAGATGCTTTCGCTCGCCGTCCGCGGGCGCCTGCCGCGCCGCGAGGGGCTTGCCTTCCTGCGCGCCTACCTCGCCGACCCCTTCGTCCGCGGCGCGCTCGGGTCGTTCCCGCTTTCCTGGCGGCGCCCGCTCGTCGCCGCCTCCGTCCTCGCCCTGCGCCTCTTCGCCTGACCCCGGGGCGCGCCCCCCGCCGCGCCCGAGGGGGCCGGCGCGACAGACCCGGCGGATTTTGGTATAATGGGGGCGTGGAAGGGGCTCTCGTCCGCAGGCGGCGCCGGGTGGAAAAAGTTTAGACATGTATAGAAAACTCTTCCCTTGCGGCGCCGGTTGTGGTAGAATGCGCGTCAAGTGAAATGCGGAAAAGGCGATGGGCGCCTGGTTCCGCACGGAGCGGACAAACGGAGAGACGACCATGACCCTGAGACTGAAAACGATCCTGGCGGCCGCGTTCGCGGCGCTTTCGACCTGCGCCGCGCTTGCGGCGAACGTCGTTCCCGAGCAGCGGCGCTCGTTCGCCGTCGCCTGCAAGGAGCCGGGCAAGATGACGCACGAGTACATCCCCGTGTTCTTCCCGGCCGGGACGGAAGGCGCGATCCTCTCGTTCGAGGCGAAGGTCGACGGCGTGAAGAAGGGGGCCCAGAGCTGGTTCGACGCGCGCGTGATGACGAAGTTCATCGACCGCGAGTACAAGGACCGCGGGAACGGGCCGACCGTGGGCGGCTGGAGCGGCACGAAGGACTGGTTCCCCGTCCGCCTCTCGGTCAAGGTCCCCGCGGGCGCGCCCGGCATGGCGCTGATGCCGTCGCTCTTCAACGTGCAGGCGGGCCGGCTCTCGATCCGCAACCTTTCGGTCGAGCCGTGCGCGAAGTACGAGGAGCTGCCCGACGAGCGGAAGGCCCGCCTCGAGCGCGAGCGGCAGGCGAAGGCCCGCTTCGTCCCGGACGAGGAGGAGAACCGCGCGAAGTGGCCGAAGGAGCTGCGCGTGTCGGGGAACCGACTTGTCGACGCGGACGGACGGGAGGTGTGGCTGCAGGGCCTGAACGCGGGCGGCCTCGAGTCGGTGCCGAACGGCGACCAGGTCGTGAAGTCCGTCGTCGTCGCGATCGACGGGTGGAAGGCGAACTGCATCCGCCTGCCGGTCAACGAGGCGTTCTGGAACGGGACGGGGCCCTACCAAGGCGACGGCGGCGTCTCGTACCGCGCGTGCGTCGACAAGATCGTGCGCCTTGCCGCCAACCGCGGCGCCTACGTCGCGATCGACCTGCACCGCTTCCGCGCGCCGCGCGCCGAGCACGCCGACTTCTGGCGCGCGGTCGCGAAGAAGTACAAGAACCACCCCGCGGTCCTCTTCGACCTCTTCAACGAGCCGAACAACATCTCCTGGGAGACATGGAGGAACGGCGGCTGGGTCGGCGAGCAGGGCAGGCACGACGAGTCGGCGTTCCTCTCGAAGGAGGAGAAGGCGAAGAACCGCGGGTTCCAGTCCGTCGGCATGCAGGCGCTCGTCGACGCGGCGCGCGAAGGCGGCGCGCGGAACGTCGTCATCGCGAGCGGCATGTTCTGGGCGAACGACCTCACGGGGATCGAGAGCGAGGCGATCGAGAGGGGCGAGAAGCCGTCGTACCGCCTGAGCGACCCGAAGGGGAACGGCGTCGTCTACGAGTGGCACACCTACCACTGGCATCCTGGCTGGGCGCGGATCCTCCCCGTCGCGGCGAAGCACCCGGTCTTCCTCGGCGAGGTCGGCGCGTCCCCGCTGGGCGTCATCACGTTCATCCCCGACAGGGACCAGGAGGATCCCTACGCGTTCTCCCCGAACATGATCGGGTTCATCCAAAAGCACCGCATCAACTGGACGGCGTGGTGCTTCCACCCAAGCGCGGCGCCGTGCGTCATCAAGAGCTGGGACTACGACCCGACGCCCTACTGGGGCGACTTCGTCAAGCGCGCGCTCAAGGGCGAGAGGTTCGAGTTCAGGAGGATGAAGTGAGATGACGTTCGCGGGGATCGCGCTGGCGGCGCTTCTGAGCGTCACGAACGTGCCGGGCTACTACGCCTGCTACGAAGCCGCCGTCACCGGGTCCGTTGAGGTGCAGCGCCGCATTCTCGCGATGCCGTCGAACGAATGCGTGCGCGGCAACTCGACCTACGCGAACACGGAGCGCTTCCTCCTCGGCCCCGACAACCCCCACTGGATGGAGCTGCGCGGCCCCGGCTACGCGGAGAAGCTGGCGGCGTGGCGCGCGGCGTCCGACAAGGCGGTCGCGACGGCCGCCGCGCGGCCCCACCCGCGCCTCTTCGCGGACGCGGCCGCCTTCGCGCGGCTGCGGGAGCGCGCGGCGTCCGACGCGCTCCTCCGGCCCGCCGCCGGGCGCGTCGTGGCGGACGCCGAGGTCTACCTCTCGGCGAAGCCGGTCGAGCGGACGATGTCCGGCTACCGGCTCCTCGGCCCTGCGCGCAAGGCGCTCACGCGGCTCGCGACGCTCTCGATGGCGTACCGCCTGACGGGCGACGCGCGCTTCGTGCGCCGCGCCGAGCGCGAGATCGAGTCCGTCGCCGCGTTTTCGGACTGGAACCCCGCGCACTTCCTCGACGTCGCCGAGCTGTCCGTCGGCGTCTCGCTCGCCTACGACTGGCTCTACGACGCGCTTGCGCCCGAATGCCGGGACCTCGCGGCGCGCGCGCTCAGGGACAAGGCGCTCGGCGCGGCCCCTCCGCACGCGCCGTGGACCCGCCTGCGCAACAACTGGGTGCAGGTCGGTTCCGCCGGCATGGTCGCGGCGGCCGCGGCGATCGCGGACCTCGAGCCGGAGCTCTGCGCGGTCCATCTCGCGGACGTCCTCGAGGCGCTTCCCGAGGCCGAGGGCGTCGTGGCGCCGGACGGCGCCTTCCCGGAGGGGCCGGGCTACTGGCACTACGGCTTCACGTTCAACGCCTTCGCGCTCGACATCATGAAGAGCGCGTTCGGCACGGACTTCGGCCTTTCGCTCCTTCCGGGGTTTCGCGAGACGGCGTCCTTCCCGGCGCTGATGACGGGCCCCTCGGGCGAGTTCTTCGCCTTCTCCGACGGACACACCGGGCGGCCGCAGATCCCCGCGCTCTGGTGGTTCGCCGTCCGCTTTGGCGACCCGTCCCTCGTCGACGGGGCGGAGATGCGGCTCTTCCGCAGGGCGTGCGGACTCAGGGTCGCGGACACGGAGGACGAGCGGAACGTCCCGAGGGACTTTCCGATCGGCCTCCTCTGGGTCGACGCCTACCTGCGGATGGACGGGGGCGGCGCGCCGGCGCCCGGCGCGGACAAGCCGTCCGCCGTCGTCCTGGGCGGCGAGATGCCCGTCGCCGTGCTGCGCGGCTCCGCGTCCGACGCGGACGCGGTCTACGTCGCGACGAAGGGCGGCTGTCCCGCCTACAACCACGGGCACGCGGACGAGGGGACGTTCGTCCTCGACCTTCTCGGGGAGCGCTGGGCCTACGACCTCGGCGCTGAGAACTACACGGCGATCGAGCGAGCGGTCGGCGCGAGCGCCCTTTGGTCGCCGGAGCCCGATTCTTTCCGCTGGAAGCTCTTCCGCCTCGGCGCGCAGGGGCACAACACGCTGATGATCGGCGGGGAGGGCCAGTACTCGAAAGGCGTCGCAACCGTCTCGCGGACGGACGGCGGCGGCGTGGAGGTCGATTTGTCGGAGCTCTATCCAATGGCGAAAGACGGCGTCGTCCGCCGCTTCGGCCTTGTCCGCGGCGGCTGCGAGATCGAAGACGTCGTCCGCGGAGTCCCGCCCGGCACGACGGTGCGCTGGGCGATGGTGACGGACGCCGAAGTCACGCTCGCCGACGGGCCCTTCGCGCTCGCCGAGCTGAAGAAGAACGGCAAGACGATAACCGTCCTGCTGGGCGCGGATTCGCCCGGCGGGCGGCTCTCCGTCCGCGAGGCGCGTCCGGACAACGCCTACGAGAAGCAGAACGAGGGGTTCCGCCAGATCGTGTTCGAGTTCGAGGCGCGGAACGGATCGGCGACGTGCAGCGCGCTGTTTTCCCCCGGGGGAGTCGTGTTGGACAAGCGTCCGCCGAAGGAGATTCTGGAAACCGAAGGAAAGGAAGAACGAAAGTGAACGTGGGATCGAGTGGGGCCGCAGCCGCTGTTGCGCTTGCGGCGCTTGTGTCGCATGCCGACGACTCGGCCATCGCGCCGAAGTTTCTCTGGGCGGCGTCCGAATCGTCGCTTCCGAAGGTCGTCTGCGACGCGGGGGTGTCGTGGAAGGCCGAGGGCGGCAAGTTCGCCGTCTCGTTCGATCCGGGCGACGCCGCGTGGCCGGGGCTCTCGGTCGCGCCGAAGTCCGGCACGTGGGACCTCTCCCCGTGGGGCCACGTCGAGATGGCGCTGACGAATCCCGGGCAGAAGCCGCTGTCGGTCGGCCTTCGCGTCGACAACAACGGCGACTGGCGCAACAGCCCCTGGAACGCCGAGAACGTCTACCTGAAGCCCGGCGAGACGAAGGTCGGCAAGGTGATCTTCGGCTACCAGTACGGATTCCAGAAGGGCTTCAAGCTCGATTCCTCGAAGGTCGCCGCCGTGAAGGTGTTCCTGAACGGCAAGAGCGCCGAGCCGCGCGCGCTCGTCGTCGGCGACATTTCCGCCGCGGGCGCGGCGGGCGAGAAGCCGCCGGTCGACCCCTCGCGCGTCGTCGTCGTCCCGAAGGGCGGCGTCATTCCCGGCGCGCCGCTCAAGGTGTCTGTAGCGAAGACTGGGCAGGCCGTCCCGCTCCGTCCGAAGTCCGGCTACTGGAACCTCGGGCAGTGGCTCAAGGTCGTCGCCACGGTGAAGAACACGGGCGCGGCAGCCGCGACGCCCGTCGTCGCGGTCGAGTCGAGCGGGGAGAAGCTGCGCGTCACGCACACGAAGGCGCTGAAGCCGGGCGAGACGGCGAAGGTCGAGATTCCGTTCGTCCCCGCAACCCCCTGGTCGCTGAAGGGCGAGGGGAAGGACGCGAAGCCCACGGGAGGGACGAAGTTCGAGAGCCACCGCGTCAAGGGGATCAATTTCTCGGCGGTAGAGACGGGCGCGTCCTACGAGGTCGTCTCGGTCAAGGCGGAGAAGGTCAAGGCGTCCATTCCTGCGTGGCTCGGGAAGCGTCCGCCCGTCGAGGGCAAGTGGACCAAGACGCTTTCGGAGGAGTTCAACGCCGGCAAGCTCGACGAGAAGCTCTGGAGCCCCTATACCGCGAACTACTGGGACAAGCGCACGCACTTCACGCGCGAGAACCTCCTGTTCAAGGACGGATGCATCGTCCTCAAGTACGAGAAGAAGCGCGGACGCCAGAACGACGAGCCGGACGGCAAGGAGACGGACTATGCCTGCGGCATTCTCGACTCCTACGACCACTGGACGCAGCGCTACGGCTACTTCGAGGCGCGAATGAAGCTCCCGACAAAGCCGGGGCTCTGGCCCGCGTTCTGGACGATGCCCGACCGCGGCCCCTCGGCGGGGCCCGAGCGCTGGAAGCGCAACAGCACGCACAATGGCGGCATGGAGTTCGACATCATGGAGCACCTCACCGCATGGGGTCCCTACCGTTTCAACGTCGCCTGCCATTGGGACGGCTACCAGAAGGAGCACCGCGCCGTCGGGTCGACCTGCATCTACATGCCCGCGGACGACGAAGGGTTCATCACGGTCGGCATGCTGTGGCTCCCCGGCGTCTGGGCGATCTACGGCAACGGCGTCGAGCTCGCCCGCTGGGAGTCGGAGCGCGTCTCCAATGTCCCCGCTCACATCTTCTTCGACGTCGTCTCCGGCGGCTGGGCGAACGAGCCTCTGGACGACGACCAGCTGCCGGACGAGCTTGCGATCGATTGGCTGCGCGTCTGGCAGAGGGAAGACCTGAAGTAGTTCAAGGTTCAAAGTCCAAAGGGAGGTGCGTATGAAATCAGTTGTGTTTGCTTCGCTCGCAATCGCTGCGATAACGGCAGGAGGTGCGAATCTCACGTGGGTCGGCGGCGCCGAAGGCGATTGGAATACTTCGGCGAACTGGGATCCGCAGCAGGTCCCGACGCAGAACGACACAGTGTTCTTCGACTCCGCCGAGAGCATCACGGTGAACCTCGGGGCGGAACAGGCGCACGGAACGCTTTCCGTCTCCAATACGCCGTGCCTCTACTTCAAGGGACTTGCGACCGGATCGCGCATGGATGTGCGCAACGATTCGAAGTTGACGTTGTACGCGCCCGTCGTTTTCGACGAGAATACATACGTCCAGTTCACCGCGGGCAAAGTCTGGACGAACAACTCCACAATCGATTTCCGCGGAGGTGTCGGCTCAATCGCCTCCAACAAAGATGCTCCGACGCTGGGCGGCACTGGGCTTTATACAGTTCGTGGCCCTGTCGATTTTCCTTCTGGCGTGAACCTTGCGGCGCCAATTGACTGGAATCCATCGTCGGTAACGGACGAGACCATCTTCAACGTCAACGCCTGCGACTGGCAGTTCAATTGCGCGCCGCATGTCGAAGGGCACAGTGTTCGCTTCTCCGGCGGAACCGGCGGATTCGGCGGTGTCGCGCCATTGACGGTAAAGTCGTCCGACGACACGAGACCTTCGGCGGGATTCAACAACTATGCAAATCCCAATCTTCGTCTGAATCGGACGATGCCAACGGTGTTTGAAGATTGGTTTGCGCTTTGCCTGGCCGCTGCCTGCAACAACAACAAGGTTGGGTTCCAGCTCGGCTCTGGCGCGAATCTCTGGATCCCAGGCGACATTACGACGGCCAATGTCCGCAACTTTGTCTCAGAATCGCCGACTGGCGGCTTCAGGCTCAATTTCCTGGGATGTGGGGCGAATGTACGGCTGACGGGTGACAATTCGTTCCAGGGCGCAGGCAGCACGACTGAATTCCAATGCGCAAACGGGTGCGGCTACAATTCGGTCGAGATCGACGGAGAGGGCACGACGATCCATCCGTTTGGAGCCTCGGGCGAAAAACTCTATTCCAACAACGGACACGGCGTATTCATCCGGCCCATGCGCTCGGGGCTCACCCTTGCGAACGGACTTTCCTACGGCAACTCGGTCAACAACAACAACGCCTATACTTTTGGCTTCGACGGGACAAACGACCTGACGATCGCGGGCGATCTCGTCCTTGGCACGGGGAACTCAATGCTGCCCGTCATCGACGACATGACGCTTACGCTCACGGGAACCATCGATCCCAAGGCAACGCATCTCGACATCGCCGGAACAGGCGATGTCGTCCTTGGTCCGACATCGACTTTCGCTGGCTCTACGGGTACGCTCCAAAAGCACAGCGCCGGATCGCTGACGCTGCAAGGCACGCTCTCGGGCACGAGCTACAACAGAGCCTACTTTGCCGGCGGCACGACGATTCTCGACTATTCTACCGACAACACGAGCCGCCTGAACACCGCAAATTCGGTAAATCTCGAAACGCCCGTCGCACTCGCCGATGCACTTCGCCTGCGCGGAACGGAGCTCGTCCTGAAAGGCGGATCATTTGCGGAGACCGTCGGCTCCGGAAACGGAACGACGTTCCAGAACGGCCTCACCAAGATCCGCCGCGACGGCGGGACCTCTACCATCCATCTCGGTGCGATTACGCCGAGCGCCACGGCATCGCACGGGAGCCTCGTTGCAGTTGATGTGGAAGATGGCGTTGTGACGGTCGATTCGTCGCTTGCGGGGCAGAGTCTAAAGGGCGCGTACACCGTTGGGGGCGACCATTTCGCAACGGTCGATGCAAACGGCGTTGTGACTGAAGCTGATGACTCGATAGCTACGAAGATAACGGGTGATACATCATCGTCGTCCCTTACGGTGGATTACATCATTGTCGAGTCGACGGCCGACGGTCAGACGCTTGACATGGGGAGCGAGTCAAATGCGCTGACAGCCAACAAGGACGGGATAATCTTCCGTGGCGACTACGACTATACGATTAGCGGCGGGAGTATCCAAGGTCCAAACACATACAACGGCGGGCTTGTCTTTACTCATGCAGGAAGCGGAATCGTGACTTTCAGCGGGAAGCTTGCCCGCTATGGATTCGTCAAGTCTGGACCTGGCACGTTCAAGCTTACCGGAACAAGCGCCGTCACGCAGTCGCTTGCCATCTACGAGGGTGTTTTCGACTTCGCAACGACAAGCGGAGATTTTACGGCATCAGGCAAGGGAAGCGTTTTTCTGAACGGCGGGACGCTCAGGACATCGGTTGATGCGACCCTTTCGCGTCCGCTCAGCGTCGGCGACAATGGCGGCGTGATCGATGTCGTGACGGATACCACCTTCACGCAGACTGCGAACACCGTAACGACGTCGGACAACACCTCCGGCCCCGTCGTGAAACGCGGCGCTGGCGTCTGGCAGCCCTCGGGTGACTTCCAGGCGCAGAGCGAACTGCGCATCGAAGAGGGCACCGTGAAGCTCGGCGCGGCGAACGGCATTGGCGACTCCACGGCCCGAGTGCGCTCTGTCGCGCCGACGAAGATCCTTGCGGACGGCACGCTTGATGTTGCGAGTTTCAAGGCACATGTCGGCAATGTCTATCTGCGTGGCGGTAAGATCGTCGATACAGTTGGCGGCGGATCGCTCGGCGCGTACACGTTCTTTGCGGAATCCGGCGAGGTGTCCGTGCCGCTGACGAACGTTGCCTGCCCCAACAACAGCAACTACCTTGTTGCCAACAATCTCGAGAAGACGACGGCGGGAACGGTTACTCTTTCGGCGGCGAACGAATTTACCGGCACGGCTTTCGTCCACGACGGAAAGCTTCTCGTGTCGGGTAGCCTTGCCGGTTCCGCATGGGTTGACGGCGGTGTGCTTGAGGGCTCGGGTTCGATTGCGGGTTATGCCTACGCGGTCGACGGAGGCGCGATCACTGCTACGCCAGGGACGACGCTCTCCTTCGGCGACAAGCTGGCCGTCGGCACGAACGGCTGCCTGCGCGTGACGGGGACGTCAGGCGCGTTCGGATCATTCGAGCTGACGTCTGCCGAGGGGGTGGTCTACCTCGCCGAGGGCGCGCGGCTCGATTTCGACCTTCGCGGCGGGAGGCTCGGCGCACTTGCGGGCGAACGCGTGATCGTCTCGCTTCCGGCGGGTGCCAAGGTGGAGGGAGAGTTCGCCAACTTCAAAAACGGAAAGTACATCGACCCCTCCGGCCATCGTTTCTTCATCGACTACGCCGGCGGAGACGGAAACGACATCGTGCTGACCAGCCGCAGCGCCGGGCTCTCGGTCGTCGTCCGCTGACGCGATGGATCGCCGCGCCCCTGCCCGTTGCGCGGCGCCCAGCCGTTGTACATGTATATTTGCGCATTGACCGGCGCGGGCCGTTTTTGGTATGATTGAGGGCGTCGAGCCTGCGGGGGCGAGACGTTCGTGTGTCAACGGGATGGTGCGAAGGGAGAGACGGTGAAGAAGATGCTTCTGGCGGCCGCGCTCGCCGCGGCCGCGGCGTTCGGCGGGAATCTCGTGAAGGCGGACCTTCGCGCGTTCGTCCTTCCTTCCGCGTCCGCGGCGCCCGTCGACGAGGTCGACGTGTTCGTCGGAACGGCGGGGACGGGCCACACGACGCCCGCCGCGTGCCGTCCGTTCTCCCTCGTGCAGGCCGGTCCCGACACCGGCGTCCTCGACTGGAAGTACTGCTCGGGCTACCAGCACGGCGACGCCGAGCTCCTCGGCTTCTCCTCGTCGCACATCAGCGGGTCCGGCTGCGCGGACCTCGGCGACGTCCTTCTCCTTCCCTTCACGCGCGAGGCGGTCGCGCCGCGCGGCAAGCTTCCGATGGACAAGGCGTCCGAGAAGGCGTCTCCCGGCTACTACTCGGTGCGGCTTCCGGACGAGGGCGTGACGGCCGAGATGACGGCGACGCCGCGCGTCGCGCTCTACAAGTTCGTCTATCCGATGGACCGCACCCCGCGCCTGCTCGTGGACCTCCAGCACGGGATCGTCGTGTTCGGCGAGCACGGGACGACGAACCGCGTCCTCGAATGCGAGGCGTCCGTCCTGGACGGGAACGCGGGCGTCGAGGCGGCGCTCAAGGTCGCGAGCTGGGCCACGCGCCGCTCGTTCGAGGCCGTCCGCTTCTCCCGCCCCGCGCGGAGCGTCTCGGAGCTTCCGAAGGCGGCCCCCTGCGAGCGCGCGCCCCGCTACGTCTTCGAGTTCGCGCCCTCGGCCGAGCCGCTGTTCGTGAAGGTCGCGCTCTCGACGGTCTCGCTCGAGGGCGCGCGCGGCAACGTCGCCGCGGAACTGCCCGGATGGGACTTCGCGTCCGTCCGCAGGGCGGCGCGCGACGAATGGGACGCGCTGCTGTCGCGCTTCGACGTCGCGGGCTCGCGCGAGCAGCGCGCCCTGTTCTATACGTCCGTCTACCACCTCGCCGTGCAGCCGCACGACATTGCGGACGCCGACGGATCGTACCGCGGGGCGGACGACGCGGTGCGCTCCGCGAAGGAGCACTACGGCGAGATGTCGCTCTGGGACACGTACCGCGCGTCGCATCCGCTCTACACGCTCGCGTTCCCCGAGCGCGTCGACGGATTCGTCCGCTCGCTCGTCGCGCAGTCCGAGGAACAGGGCTATCTGCCGATCTGGCCGCTGAGGGGCCAGGAGACGGACTGCATGATCGGCAATCCTGCCGTGTCCGTGGTCGCAGACGCCTACCTGAAGGGCTTCCGCGGCTTCGACGCCGAGGCCGCGTTCGCGCAGGTGAAGAGGTCGCTCGACGAGCCGCGTCCGAATTCGCGCGTCGACCTCGTGGAGAAGTTCGGCTACTTCCCGTTCGACGTCGTGAAGGCGGAGAGCGTGTCGATGCTGCTCGAGGACTCGGTCAACTGCGACGGCGCGGCGCGGCTCGCCGCCGCGCTCGGGAAGGACGTCGACGCGGCGCGCTATGCGAAGCGCGCGAAGGGCTACCGCGGCGCCTTCGACGCGAAGACGGGGTTCTTCCGCGGACGCGACTCGCGCGGCGCGTGGCGCGACCCGTTCGACCCGCTTCGCATCTGCAACGCCTACGCGCTCGGCGGCGACTTCACCGAGGGGAACGCCTGGCAGTACCTCTGGCTCGTCCCGCACGATCCCGACGGACTCGTCGAGCTCCTCGGCGGGAAGGAACGGTTCTTCGAAAAGCTCGAGCGGCTGTTCGCGCTTCCTTCGCATCCCGAGGGGCAGCCCCGGCTCGTCGACGTCACGGGGCTCGTCGGACAGTACGCGCACGGCAACGAGCCGAGCCAGCACATCGCCTACCTCTTCGCGCGCGAGGGTCGCCCCGCGCGCACGCAGGAGCTCGTCAGGGAGATCGTCCGGCGGTTCTACTCGCTTGCGCCGGACGGCATCTGCGGCAACGAGGACAGCGGGCAGATGAGCGCGTGGTACGTCTTCGCGGCGATGGGGTTCTATCCGCTCGACCCTACGGCGGGCGAGTACGTCCTCGGCGCGCCGCAGGTCCCCGGCGTCGCTCTTGCGCTTCCGGACGGCAAGAAGCTGACGGTGCGCGCCGAGAACTGGTCCGAGGAGAACGTCTACGTCAAGTCGGTGTCGTTCAACGGCGTCCGCGTCGAAGGGCATTCAATCCGCCACGCCGACCTCGTGAAGGGCGGGGAGCTCGTCTTCGAGATGTCGCCGACCGCGCCGCGGGAGATTTCCGCTTGCAGTAAATGATCAATTCTGGTAAAATGCAATCAGAACGACGGGAAAACACAGGGGAGTTGCGATGAATACACATGTTTTGCGGTCTGCGGCGCTTGCGCTCGCGGCAATCTGCGCCTTCGCGGCGCTTGCGGATGATCCTGCGACGGGCTGGAAGCAGACGGGGGCGGGCCCGTACGACTACAACGACACGGAGAACTGGGTCAACGGCGAGATCAACGGCATATTCGGAAGCGACCTCACGCTCACCGCCGCGCAGACGATCACGTTCTCGCATGACACGACGCTTCCTGACGGACTGACAATCGCATATTCCGGTGCATACCGGATGTATTTCATGACTGCGGAGGAAGCTGGAGGCGAGGTCACGTTGAAGTTGCAAGGGGGGATTTTGCTTGACACGGTCGACAATGGAAATGTCATGGTCGATTTCGGGTCGACGACAGCTGGCAGGGGCATCCTTCTCGATCTCGACGGTGGGGTGCGCACTGTCGAGACGACAGGAACAAAGCACGAAATCCGGTTCCTCAACAGGATAACGAACGGTGGCATCAACCTGAAAAACAAAAGCAAGGTGACATTCAACTCTACCGCGAGCGACTACACTCTTGGCACGACATTCAATGGGTCAGGGCAGGTTGTCCTCATGCAAAACTCGCTCGGCACCGGTCCGCTGACGTTCAACGCGACCACCTCGCTGGGCACGAGCGGCAACAGGACGTTTACGAATGACAACAAGCTTATCTTCAATGCCGGTTTGACGGTAAGCGGCTCCGGCGGGAACCTCAACCTCGGTGCCGGCGACATTGTTATCAATAATCCCATCTCAATTTCGATGTCGAAAAATACATTCACCCTCGGCGGTCAGATTGCGGAGAATAGTCCGTATGGCATCGACGCAATCTCGTTTGCGGATGTTGGCGGAACGCTTGTCACTTACGCGAATCTCGTCGTTGACGGCGACGTCGAACTGTCGGCAGCGAAGCAATGGGATTTCCACGGCGTCATTTCAGGATCCGGGCGCGTTATCAAGACGGGCGGCGGAGAAATGGACTTGTTTGCGCAGAATACATTTACAGGCAAGTTCGTGATAAGAGGCGGCAAGGTGAGATTTCGCGCGACCAACGTGTTTCCGTCGCTTGCGGGCATGTTCCTCCTGGAATCGGACGGCGAGCTTCGCTCGAATTCCGGGCAGGAAGCCGGTTATCTGTCTGCGCCGCGCATGCTTTACATGGTCGACAAGGCCTCGACGGGCGCGCTCGGATTTGATTCCAGCGCAAGCGACAACCTTGACTTGACCGAATATCCGACGCTGAGGCTTGCGCCGAGCGGCGGCGATATATCTTGTACCGGGACCATCACCGCTCCGTCGTCTGGAGTCCTTCGCATTGGCGGCGGCGGCAAGACTTTCAAGATCGGGGGGACGATCTCCGGCGCGACGGAGATTGACGCCTCGACCGGTTCCATCCGGTTTGACATGAGCCAGCCTGATTTCGACGGAACGGTCACGTGCGGCGCCGGATATACGATTACCGTGGCAAGTGGGGTTGAGCTTCCAGGCGCCGACCTCGTCTCGGACGGTGGAACGATAGTGCTGGGCGCCGCAAAAGCAGGCGATTTCAACTGTGCGCGGAGCGTGACGCTCAACACTGCGCAAATGACGGTCAACAGCCCTTCGGCCGGCGATGTCGTCCTCCGCATCACGGGCGCGCTCAAGACGGGCGTCTACGAAAAGAGCAACGGCGGGACTTCCTGCGTGACGATGACGAACAGCGGCGCGAACGACTCGACTCTTTCTGTTGGCTCGATCTCGAACGTGAAAGGCGCCGAGATGCTGAACATTGTCTACGATACGACGGCCACGGGTGCCTCGAAGTTGTTTGTCGAGCGCGCGCCCGCAATGGTCGGGACCGGTGCGCTCGGCACGATCTACACGCCGGTGATTCCTTTCGTCCGCGTCGACAATTCGCCGGCTACATACGATCCCACTGCCGGCGTCCGCGCGCTTGCCGCCGGCGAATACACTGTCTACGAAGCCGGGTACGAGGGGCCGGTCCTCCATTCGGGCGAGAACCTTGCGACAACGGGCAACGGCACGATAACGTTGACGGGAAGCGCTTCCGTGAACTCAATCTGGATGATGGGGGCTTCTTCATCTGATCAAACGCTCGCGGTGTCCGAAGGCGTTACGCTGACTGTTGCCTCTGGTGCAATCCAAGTAAACAGCTACGGTGCGGCTGTCTATGCTGTTCCGACGGATTTCGTTTCGCGGCGTGGCTATTTCTCTGGGCGCGCAGGTGTCGACTGGACGCTTTCTGGCGCGATTTCTGGTTCGGGTGGACTTACCTTTGCAGACAGCTCGTTGGCGCAGAGTTCAAAAGGCGTCAAGCTGAACACAGAAGCCGATTTTACCGGAGATTGTTATGTGTTTGGCTACTGCTGGTTCAATTCTGTAGCAGGCTCTTTCTTCCCCAATGGCACTGAGCGCCCTGGCGACATGTACGATTTCGGGTATCTCCAGTGGAAGGGTACAAATGTTCGAATCAACGGCTTGAATGGAGCGGGTCGCATATACCAAGATGGTTCGTCTACTGGTTCGCTCACAACGGGGTGCGACGGGTCTGGCGGCAATTATGTTGGCACGTTTGTTAACGGAAAATCAAATTTTGGGTTGACGAAGGAGGGATCGGGGACGCAGCGGTTTGATTCGACGATGGGGTTCAAGTCAAGCGGCATTGTTAACGGCGGAAATCTTCAGATTGATGGATCTTTGACAATGATTCAGGACGGCAGCGCAAAGAATAATGTTATAGTTAAAAACGGCGCGACGCTTTCCGGCAGTGGTACGATATCTGGAGTCCTACGCGAGGTTATCGAAAGCGGCGGCATTCTTGCGCCTGGCTCAGCGGAAAATCCGAATGTTCCGATGAAACTCGGCAAGGACCTCGATATGGAGCAGGGCGCGTCGATGAAGTTCTACATCGGCGACGACCGCGTGTCGCAGGCGATTGTCGCGGAGGGCTACGGAGTTACGGGCACGGCGACGTCGATTCCCGTGACTGTCGACTATGCGGCGTCGAAGGCGGGAACGTGGATGCTTCTCGAGGCCGACACGTTCAACGGAAAGACATTCGCGCTCACGCCGAAGCTCCAGGGCGGACGGCTTCACGTCCTGACGGACGAGGGGACGAACCGCGAGCAGCTCTGGTTCGAGAAGACCGTCGGCATGAGCATCAAGCTTCGCTGACGGGACCATGCGGGCAAGGAGGTGCAGGATGAGAGGATCCGCGGTTTGGGCTGTCGCGGCGTTCGCCGCGGGAAGCTGCCTTGGTGACTTCAAGATCGATTTCGGACTGACCTCCCAGACCCCGCAGGCAGGCTGGCGGCCGCTCGGCTGGTCGAGCTCGAACGTTGCGGGGCCGACGGCGTTCGAGTATGACGACGTCGATCCGCTTGTCGCGGCGGACGGCTCGCTTTCCGTCACGCTGTCGGCCGGAACGTCCGCCGGCGGGACGGACACGATGTGCGCGCGCGACCGCGGCGCGACGGCCGGCGGGTTCGCCCTCGATTCCGTCTATCGCGACTTCGTCAACCCCAACTCCAACCAGCGGTCGCTTTGGCTCGAGATCTCCGGGCTCGTGCCTGGCGGCGCGTACGACGTCCGCGCCTATGCGTTCGACATGAACAACAGCGGAACCGTCTCGTTCTCGCAGTACCATGGCGGGAAGGACATCGTGATCGCGTCGTTCAACTACAGCAAGGAGCAGGCGCTCACGTCCGAGACAGACCCCGACGTCTCGTCGGCGCTTCTTTCGGGACTCGTCGCCGATTCCTCCGGGAACATGACGATCCGGTTCCTCCCGACGAACAAGGACCCCGCGGTCAAGGTCTCGGGGCTCGTCCTTTCGCGGAACAGGGAGGCGGAGCGGTTGGACCTCCTGATCGACTTCGGGCCTTCTTCCGACACGGCGCTCGCGCCCGGCGCGCGCGAGTTCAGCTATTCGGAAAGCACGGAGCCGCGCACCGTCTCGTACGGGCACCTGCCGCGCGAGGGCGCGGGCGAGACGGTGACGGTCACGCTGACTTCCGTCACGCCGGACAAGACGTTCATCCTCCGCGACCGGAAGACGAACGGCATCGACGCCTATGCGGACGTCTTTCCCGGCTATGCGCTCTACCGCGACTGCGCCATCACCTCGGGCGGGGGCGGGATGTGGATTGACGTCTCGGGGCTTGCTGCGAACGGAAAGTACCAGGTCACGGTCTGTCCTTACGACTGGGCCTACGGCCGGACGTACACGGTGGCGGACTGGACGTCTGGCTCCGCCGGCGCCTCGCAGACGTTCACCGAGTCGGCGCACTACGTCTTTTCCGCCGACACGCCGGTCGATGCCCTCGCGACTTCGTTCCCCGTCCGGTCGGACGGGGACGGCTGCATTCGCCTGAAGAACACCGTCGCGAGCGGAGAGGCCGCGGTCGCGTGGATGCGGATTGCCTACCTTCCGCCGACCAAGGGGCTGTCGATCTTCGTCCGGTGAAGTCCGTTGGAGGGCCCGCATGGAAAAGCTCGTTCCTCTCCTTCTTGCGTTTGCCGGGCTCGCCGCCGGCGCGGGCGAGTGCGTCCTCTTCGACGGGTCGAACTATCCGTGGCTGCCGCAGGCGTTCAAGGGCGCGTCGGTCGGCGACTACCGGACGACGCGGACGATGGACGTTTCCTTCGCGGGCTCCGGATCGGGCGCGCAGATCCGCTGCCTGCGCGGCGACCGGCAGGCGGACATGCGCGAGTGGTTTGCGCCCGACGCGGCCCTCGAGATCGCCTTCGCGTCGCACGGCGATCCGCCCCCCGCGAAGGTCTGGGCCGAGGTGCTCGCGCTCGATCCGCGCGAGAAGCCGCAGGCGAAGCTTTTCGCGCGGACGCTCCCGGCGTCGCCGCGACAGGGCGAAAGCGCCGTGCGGATGCGCTTCACGGGCGAACCGCCTGCAGAAGGTTTCGTCCCGACGACGCTGAAGGTCATGGCGGAGGGCGCCGGGCGGCTTGACATCTCGCGCGTCGCCGTCTGCGGGAGGTCGGTGTCGCCGAGTTCGCTGCCCGCGCCGGAGTCCGGCGACGTGGAGCACCTCTGGCTTCGCGTGAAGGGGCGGCGCATCGTCACCTCGCCGAAGGCGGCGGGCGGGGAGCGTCCGTTCGTCCCCGTCGGCGTCGGCTACGGGAAGGACGTCATCCTGCACGGCCACGACGAGGAGGTCGCTTCCTACTGCAAGAAGATGGGGCTCAACACGATCCGCCTCGCGTTCTACAACCAGTACTTCAACTCGCGCGCCGCCGAGCCGCTCGCGTTCCGCGACGTCTGCGCGTTCATCGATCCGGTCGTCGCCGCGGCGAAGCGCCACGGGCTCTACGTGATCCTCGACGACCACGCCTACTTCAAGGACGAGATCGACGAGGCGACTGCGCGCGGCGAGCAGAAGAGCGCGGGATGGACGGCGGCGCGCTTCGGGGAGTGGGTGCGATGCTGGGGCCGCGTCGCCGAGCGCTACAAGAGCGAGCCGTACATCCTTGGCTACGAGCTCTGCAACGAGCCGGTGTGCGCGCCCGAGGTCGCGCGCAAGTGGTACAAGCGCGCGATCGATGAAGTCCGAAGGCACGACACGCGCCACATCGTGATCGTCGGCTCGCACCACTGGAGCCATTCGCGCGCGCTTGCCGCGACCTGGGAGGGCGTCGCGGACAAGGTCGACGCGCCGTACGGCAACGTCGCCTTCTCCTTCCACGACTATCCGCTCGACGACCCGCCCGCGAAGGTCGCGCGGACGCTCGCCGCGTTCCAGGACCGCTACGGCGTGCCCGTCCTCTGCACGGAGTTCGGCAGCGGCGGGGTCCCGGAGCGCATCCATCGCGAGACGCAGTCGGGCATGCTTGCGCTTTTCGCGAAGGAGGGAATCGGCTGGATGCTCTGGACGATCGAGGACCGCCACGGCGCCGGCCAGCCGTTCCCGACGAGGGCGAAGAAGGTCGAGCGGAGGTGGGAGCTTGTGGACCAGCCCTCGCCGCGCTACTGGATTCCGTATCCCGAGATCTGGGGGCCCGTGGCGCAGATCGTCGCGTCGCCTTTCCCGTCGCGCCCGTAGCGGGGGGCTTGCCGGTCGCGCGCTCCTCGCGCCCGCCCGGCCTCCCGCCCCCTCGGGTCCACAATTCATATACATGTATATTCCTCGTTGACGGACGCGGTGGGTTTATGGTATGATTGCAGGGTCGAGTACGGGAAGTTGCTCGTCTCGTCTTCGCGAGCGACCGGCGCAAACGGGAAGGAGCAAAGATCATGAAGACAATGGCCATTGCGTCTGCGATTCTGCTTTCGGCAGCGTCACTCCATGGCGCTGAAATCTTCAAGGCGAACAACACCGACGATCTGAACCTCGATTCGAGCTGGGAGGGTGGCGTCGTGCCGGGTGCGGACGATGTCGCGATCTGGCCACTTGCGGCGACGCAGAATCTAACTACCGGCATGGGCGCACCATGGACTGTCGGGGGAATTGTCGTCACAAATGGAACTGGAGAAACTGGATACAACTCCTACAACGTCACCATTAACGGTTCAGACACTCTGACGCTGGGGCAATGGGGGATTGACTACAACGGAAAGAAGACGTTGACCGTCAATCCGCCGATTTCCGTGGATGCCGACCAGATGTGGCGCTGCCAAGGGGGTGGCACTCTTGTAGTTGCGAATTCTGTGACGCTGAACGGACATGTCATTGCGTTTGCAGGAAATAACACCAAGCAGGCCAAGGGGCTTTTCAGCGGATCGGGAACACTTCTCACGGAGGCCAATACGCTTAAGATGTCCAATGGATCGGCCGCACCAGATGCAGATGCTCGCATTACGCTCAACTCCACAGTGAGCTTCGATACGATTCCCGCGGTAAACGGAAATTACCGTTTTCGTAATGTCACCCTTGATGGAACCGGCAACGGTGACGGGGCGACCCTTCACGGAAAGGGGCGCTCTAATGAAAACGGGCACGACAAGATTTCCGGCACGGTTTTTGTCGGCCCTTGCAATGGCACTATTACGCTTGAACCAGATACATCGAAGCACCTTTCGTTTGAAGCATCCGGATTGTCAGTTGACGGAGCTGGTTTTGTGCATTTCAAGGGCACGAATCTTGGACTTGCGACGCTTGCGGATCTTGAGCCGAAGTGTTCGACCGTCTTGTTCGGGACTGCGCCTGCGCTTCTCGGAGGGGCTGGTGTCAAGGGGTCTGTCTCCCAGTCAATACTTCCCGCCGCTGTCGTGTCTACGAATACAGCTGATATGGGTTTTACTTTTGCAACCTACGATAGCGACTACGGGATTCGTCCGCTTGATCTCGACACGGAGTACGCTACGGCGCTTCCGCTCGGCCAGAACACACTTGAAAACGTCAGGCTCGTCAACGACGGTACGGCCGGCACGCCGCTTCAGACCCTCCTTCCCGACGGACTCACGGTTGTCAACTCGCTGATTGTCGACGTTGGTGGGGCGAACGGAGGCGGCGGCTGCGTTCTCGATGCGCAAGAAGGCGCTTCGCCCACGCTTCGCGTCGCGAGCGGCATGATCTACGTCCGCAACATGAAGGCAGAGCCACGTACGGACGGAGACCAGATTCCGTTCCAGAATTTTACGCTCGATCTCAATGGTCAGCGCGGGGTCTTCATTACGCGGCAGTCCGATCAGAACAACATGACCTCGAAGGCGCTAGAGCTCCGCTGTCCGATTGTCAACGATGGCGGAAACGGCATAAACTTCTGCTGTATTCAGGGACGTGGTTTCGCCTACCTCTATGGCACGGCGGCGAACACCTACACTGGACCTACTCGCTTGGTCAATGGCTATTTGAAGCTCATGAAGGCGAACAGCGTGCAGAATGTCTGCATCCCGGGGGATCTCGAAATCTACGCGGGAACTTGCCAGAATACGGGCGATACGATACCCGATACGTCCGACATCCGCATCTACGGCGGCAGCCTCATCCAGAAGGGCGGCGCGTCAAACTCCGGATCGGGAAGCTCGGAGACATTCCGCGACCTGACGATATTCCGAGGCTCGTGCAGTTTGGGTTCAAGTGGTACAAGCTCAGGCGGCACCACGATGCGCAATGCCACCCTTTTTGCCGGGACGATGACGCAAACCCGCGGTCACCGGCTCACGATGACGGGCACGCTCGCGCTTGCCGGCGGTGCCTTCGCGGTCAACCGCTACGAAAAGTTGTCCAACCGTACGCTCCAGTTTCTGCAGGGCGGCATCTCGATCACGAATACGCCGGCTGTCGCCTACACGCCGATGGCCTTCGATGCCGGGACTAGTGGCGACGCCCCAGGCGCGAAATCGACGCTTTCCGTCGGCGTGACGTTTACCGGCAACACGACGAACGACAATACGGCAGTCATCGCGGCGGCCGCGCCGGGCGAGGGCATCGAATGGGCGCAGTTCCTCATGGACGGAGACCTCGTCTTCGACATTGGCGACGGTGCGGCGGACGTCGATTTGCGCATCGAGCCGCAGCTTGTCGACAATGGCACGACCGTCGGTGCGCTCGCGAAGCGCGGCACGGGAACGCTCGCTCTGATGAATCCCACAAACACCTATACGGGCGGAACATCTGTCGAGGCCGGGCGGCTCATCGCCGACGGCGCGCTTGCGGGCGACGTGACGGTCGCCTCGGGTGCGACGTTCCGCGGCGGCGATATGGGCGAGACGGGGGCGCTTTCCGTTGGCGGCGATGTTACCTTTGCGGCCGGGGCGAAGCTTGAGGTCGACCCAGGCGCTGCGACGACCGTTGCAGGCGATGTTTCATTCGCCGGGACCGAGATTGTTCTCAAGAGCGGTGCGGAAATCACCGAGGATGTCCTAGTGATGAAGGCGCAGTCGTTCTCCGGCGGCGTTTCCGGAACGTTCGGAAGATACGCCGCGCGCTATCGGGCTGGCGGCACGGAGCTTTGGATAGCCAAGGACAAGGTCTTTTCTATCATCATTCGCTGATTGCAGCCAGCCTTTATTAGACAGGAGCTCGCGCATGAAAAGAATAATCCCAACTATGTTTGCGCTTGCACTTGGGTGTGCGGCGTTCGGCGAGAATCTCGTGAAGGAGGACATGCGCGCCTTCGACGTGCCGTTTGGCGGCGAGGGGAAGCTGGGCATGAAGTATGTCCAGGTGCGCTTCCCCGCAGGAACGGAAGGCGCCGTGATATCGGCGGAGGTCAAGATCGAGGGCGTGAAGAAGGGCGCGCAGGGCTGGTTCGACGCGCGCATCATGACGGACTTCCTCGACGCCGAGTGGAAGAAGCTCAAGGGCGGCCCCAACATCGGCGGCTGGAGCGGCACAAAGGACTGGTTCTCCGTCAGGAAGTCGGTCAAGGTTCCCGAAGGGGCTGTCGGAATGGCGGTGATGCCGTGCCTCTTCAACGTGAAGTCAGGCGCGATGAGCGTCAGGAACCTCAGCGTCGAGGCGCAGGAGAAATACGAGGAGCTGCCCGAGGAGAAGGCGGCGCGCGAGGAGCGCGAGCGCAAGGCCGCGGCAAACCTGGCGAAGCGCCGCGCGGCCGCGAAGGACCGCCTCGAAAAGACCGGCTCCCTCGTGCCGCCCGCGAAGGACGGCGAGCTCTACGTCGACCTTGCCGTGAAGGAGCCGGGGAAGATGGTCAACGGATACCGCGAATACGACCTGCCCGAGGGGGTCGAGGCGCTCAAGGCGTCCTGGTCGTGGCTCGTCTCCGACCTCAAGACGGGCGAAAAGCCGTGGTACGACGCGCGCGTCCTGTTCAAGTTCAAGGACGCCGAGGGCAGGGAGGTCAAAAAGGAGCCGGGCCCCGCGGCGACGAACCGCAGCACGAAGGAATGGAAGGAGAAGTCGACGACCTTCCTCGTCCCGTCGAACGCCGTCAAGCTCGTCGTCATGCCCTGCCTCTTCATGGCGAAGTCCGGCACGATGAAGATGAGGGACTTCTCGGTCGTCGCGGCCGATCCCGCCCCGCTGCACGCCGCCGCGGCCGACAGGGAGCGCCAGGCGAAGGCGCGCCACGTGCCGGACGAGCCGGAGAGGCGCGAGAAGTGGCCTAAGACGCTGCGCGTGGCAGGCAACAGGCTTGTCGACCCGGAAGGCAACGAGGTCTGGCTGCAGGGCGTGAACGCCGGCGGCATGGAGACGATTCCGAACGGCGAGCAGGAGACGAAGTCCACCGTCGTCGCGATCGACGAGTGGCACGCCAACTGCATCCGCCTGCCGATCAACGAGGCGCACTGGTTCGGGCGCGGCGTCTACCAGAGCGGTGCAGATGCCGCGGACCGCTTCCGGAACGCAGTGGACAAGATCGTGCGCCTCGCCGCGAACCGCGGCGCATACGTCGCGATCGACCTGCACCGCTTCCGCGCGCCGAAGCCGGAGCACGTTGAGTTCTGGAAGGACTGCGCCGCGCGGTACGCGAACCATCCCGCGGTAATCTTCGACTTGTTCAACGAACCGCACGGCATCAGCTGGGAGGTGTGGCGCAACGGCGGCTGGGTCGGCAATCAGGAAAAGCACGACGAGTCGGCGTTCCTCTCCGACGCCGAGAAGAAGAAGAACCAGGGGTTCGAGTCCGTCGGCATGCAGGCGCTCGTGGACGCAGTGCGCTCCACAGGCGCCAAGAACGTCGTGATCGCAGGCGGCCTCTTCTGGGCGAACGACCTTACCGGCATCGAGAGCGAGGCGATCGAGAAGGGCGAGAAGCCTTCCTACAGGCTCGAGGACAAGGAAGGCAACGGAATCATGTACGCCTGGCACACCTACCACTGGCATCCGGGCTGGGCGCGCATCCTGCCCGTCGCCGCGAAGCACCCGATCTTCCTCGGCGAGGTCGGCGCCGCGCCGCGCGGGGAGATGTCGTTCATTTCGCTCGAGGCTCAAGAGGACCCCTACACGTTCTCGCCCAACATGCTCGGCTTCATCCAGAAGCACCGCATCAACTGGACGGGATGGTGCTTCCACCCGAAGGCGGGCCCGTGCATGATCAAGAGCTGGGACTACGACCCGACGCCCTACTGGGGCGAGTTCGCAAAGCGCGCCCTCGCAGGCGAGCAGTTCGAGCTCAAGCGCATGAAATAGGGGCGCATGCGCATCGTCCCGCATTCGCGGCGGAAGATGTTTCTCGAAGATGTTCGTCGGCGAACGCATGGTTTTGCTATAATATGGACATAATGGAAACCGCGAAGATTGCAGTGTCTGTAATCGTAGTGGCGCTGTCGGTCAACCTCGCAGCGCAGCAGATCGAGTTCGCCGCCGAAAAGAAGGCGACGGTCCGCCACTGGCGTTTCCCCGGCGACCACCGCGAGGAGTCGATGTGGAGCGCGCTCTACGGCGCGAAGAGCGGGAAGGTCTACATCGGACTCTGCACGCACGCCGAGGCGGCGCACTTCTACGAGTTCGACCCCGCGACGGAGACGATGCGCCACATCGTGGACCTCACGGAGCTGCACGGCGAGCGCGGCGAGGGCATCAACACGAACGGCAAGATCCACGTGCGCATGGGCGAGGATCCCGACGGCAACGTCTACTTCGGCTCGCTCAACGAGGACACCGGCCCCGAGTGCATCGACCCGTCGAGCTACCTCGGCGCGTTCTGGTACCGCTACTCGCCGAAGACGGACAAGGTCGAGGTCCTCGGCAGGATCAGCCGCCATTTCGGCCTCCTCGGGATGGTGATGGACCCGAAGTACATGCGCCTCTACGGCCTCGCCGAGGACGGTCATCTCTACATGCACGACATCGCGGGCCGCTTCACGCGCGACCTCGGCAAGGTGGACGACTGGGACATCTGCCGCACGATCTTCGCGGACGACGAAGGCAACGTCTACGGCTCGTTCCCCGTCGCGCAGATCTGGAAGTACGACGTGAAGAGGGACGAGGTTGTCGACCTGCCGACGATCCGACTCGAATGCGACAACCGCGTCCCGCCGCGCACGATGTCGAAGCCCATGATCGACCGCAAGGTCATCTGGCGCGTCATCGAATGGGACCCCGTCGAGAAGGTCGCCTACGGCGTCATCGGCGGAAACTCCATGCTCTTCCGCTACGACGTCCACAACGGTCCGGAAGGGAAGATCGACTACATCGTCCCCCTCACGGCTCCGCAATACTGGAACGAGACGAACGTGCGGCAGATCCCGTTCGCGACGCTCGCCTTCACGATCGCGAACGACCGCCGCATCTACTTCGCGCCCACCGCGTCCGGATCGTTCGACTACGTCGGCAACTCATGGGACGTCAAGGACGAGGAGGACTTCCAGGCGAAGCTCGCTGGCGGATGGTTCCCGCCGGTCTCGTATCTCGTCCGCTACGACCTTGAGAAGCGTGCGCGGGAGGCGCTCGGCCTGATGGTCACGCAGGACGGCAGCCTCGTCTTCGGGCTCGGCGGCGCCTGCACCGGGCAGAAGGACGGCAAGATCTATTTCGTCGGCGCGATCGAGGAAAAGGACGAGTCGAAGGTCGTCGGCAAGGTCGGGCGCCGCTGGCCGTTCTCGATGGGACTCGTCGCGTACGATCCGGCGAAGGAATAACAAGGGGATCCGACTATGAGCCGCCTGCTTGCAATTGTCGTCGTCTCTCAGCTTTTCAACATCTCGACGTCTCGGCTCCTGTTTGCGCAGAAGTGCGTGAACCCGCATTTCGAGACGCATCGACTCGACTATCGCGACATCGGCTATCCGGGCGCGACCGAGGTGCCCGCCGACTCCTCGCCGATCACCGCGCTGCTCGCCCACTCGAACGGCAAGGTCTACGGCGCGACCAGCGGAAAGCGCTCGCACCTCTTCGTGTTCGATTCCCGCGTCAACAAGGTGTTTCCGCTCGGGGAATTGCCGGAGGGCGAGAAGGGCGTGCACCACGCGCTTGCGGAAGGCGCGGACGGACGCATCTTCGTCGGCACCGGCCTCAACGAGACGGAACTCCTGACGCTCACGCGCGACATGCCGCACGGACGCCGCGCCATCGAGAACCAGCTGTGGGCCGACATCAAGGCGAAGTACAAGGACTACGCCGGCGGACGGCTCTACGCCTACTCGCCCGCGAAGAGCGACGCCTCCGTGTATCTCCCCGGCGCGCGCGCCGAGGTGGAGGACCTTGGCGTCGCCGTTCCCGGCAATTCGATCTACGCAATGGCCGTCGACGCGAAGCGCGGCGTCGTCTACGGCATCTCCTATCCCGACGCGGAGTTCTTCTCGTACGACGTCGCGGCGAAGAAGTTCTCCCGTCCCGGCAAGTGGCTGGAGAAGCTGGCCTACCCCGGGCCCGAGCGCAGCTGGCGCGGCGTTCCGCGCGCGCTTGCGGTGGATGCGGACGGCGTCGCGTGGTCTTCCGGGGACGGCGGGCTTCTCCGCTTCTACGACCCCCGCACCGGGAAGTTCGGCGGGACGAACATGCGCATTCCCGGCGAATACTGGGAGACGCAGAACTACGACGCCTATCCCGTCGCGGAGCAGCTTTTCGCGAATGCGGACGGAACGCTCTCCGGCACGACGTCGGACGGCTTCGTCTTCACGGCGCGGACGAACATGGACAGCCTTTCGAGCTGGGGCAAGCCCATGGTCGAGCGGCGCGTCCGCGCGGCGACGCAAGGCCGGGACGGGCGGCTCTACATGATCTGCGGCGAGAAGGGGAACGTCTGCCGCCTCTTCTCCTTCCGCCTTGACGAAGGGTATCTCGACTACGGCGTCCTCGGCGTGGACCGCAGCCCCTACTACGCGAAGATCGCCTACCAGTTCGACGCGATGTGCACAGGGCCCGACGGCTCTGTCTACATCGGCGAGAGCGACCGCCGCGCCAAGCTCTTCATCTTCACGCCCGGCGGCCGGATCATGGACGGCGTCCTCAATCCGACCAATCCGAGGTAACGCGCAATCCGATGAATGCGATCCTCCTGGCTTCCGTTGTCGCGCTGACCAATGTGCATGGTCGCGTCGAGATCGACACATTGGGCGCTCGCGTGACGTCCTACGTTCCGGCAGGGGGCGCCGAGACGCTCGCGCGCCTGCCGTCGGGCGCGGGCGGCATTCCGCTCTGCTGGCCCTGGTTCCAGTACAACGGACCGAAGGGGGAGGACTCGCCCAAGCATGGCGTTGTCCGCGACCGCGACTTCGAAGTCGTGGAGGCGAAGAACGGAACTTCCTCCAGCGAGGCGTCTTTGCGGCTCCTCTCCGACGAGGCGACGCGTCGCCTGTTCCCCCATGACTTCGCGCTGACGCTGCGCGTGCGCCTCGACGAGATGCTGCACCTCGAGCTGACGGCCGAGAACACTGGGACGGAGGCGTTTTCGGTCACCGAGGCCTTTCATCCCTACATTCGCCGCGAGGCGCTGCCGCTTCTTGCTGACCGCGGCAACGGGAGCTTCCGTACGTGGGACCCCGACGCCTCGTCCCACTTGAAGACGCAGGGGCTCGGACCGGACGACTGGCGGACGTTCGTGTGCGTCGAGAACGGCACGTTCGAACGCGAGCGGGCCTACCGGCTGGCTCCCGGCGAGCGCCATCAGCTCAAGCGCGCGATCGGGCCCAAGGCCCTCGTGATGAAAGACGATCCAGGCCCCCTTGAACCACGATGAAAGGATAGGAAGCCACTATGAAGACAGCCCTTGTCTTTGCCTGTGCCCTTTGCGCCGTCCTGCCCGCGGCCGCCGCGCCGGTAGGACGCCTTCGCGCGCGCCCCGCGTCTGAGGTCCAGTCGTCGTCCTGGACGATCGGGTGCGAGGTCCTTGACCGCGAGCTCGCGGTTTTCAAGGAATACAAGGACTACCTTCCCGGACTCGGCATCAAGCGAATCCGCCTCCAGGGCGGCTGGGCGCGGTGCGAGAGGGAGAGGGGCAAGTACGACTTCTCCTGGATCGACGAGCCGGTCGACTTCTGCGCGGCCAACGGCATGACAGTGCTCCTCGAGACGAGCTACGGCAACCCGATCTATCCCGATGCCGGAGGGTGGGACCTTGGGGCGGGATTCCCGAAGAGCGAAGAGGGACTCGCCGCGTGGGACCGCTGGGTGGAGGCGCTCGCGAGGCACTTCAAGGGACGGGTGACCGACTGGGCTATGTGGAACGAGCCCGACCTCAAGGGCAAGGGGCGCGTCTCGAAGACGCCCGAGGAAATCGGCGCGTTCAACGTCCGCACGGCGAAGATCATCAAGCGGATCATCCCCGATGCGAAGATCGCGGCGCTTTCGCTCGCGCACAACGACCCGAAGCTCCTCGAGGCATGCCTCAAGGCGATGGAAGGAAATCTCGACCTCTTCACGAGCGTCATCTACCACGGCTACAGCGCAAACCCCGACGACTCGTACGCAAAGGTCGCCGAACAGAAGAAGGTGCTCGCGAAGTACGCGCCGCACCTCAAGCTCCAGCAGGGGGAGAATGGTGCGCCGTCGTCGCTTTGCACGGCCTACGCGCTAAGGGACATTCCGTGGAACGAGCTCTCGCAGGCGAAGTGGGACGTCCGCCGGATGCTCGGCGACCTCGGGCACGACGTCGACTCGAGCGTCTTCACGATCATCGAGTACACGCAGGCTGGACGCCCGAAGAACACGAAGGGGCTTCTTGCGGCGGCGGACGACCTCAAGGTCGCGAAGGTGAAGCCGGCGTTCGGCGCCGTCCGCAACGTCGCCTCGGTCTTCGACTCGCGCGTCGTCCGGATCGCCGACGCCGCGCTCGAGCTGCCGGGGTTCGAGCGTCCCGCGCTTTTCGCCTACGCCGCGCCGGGCGGGACGATCGTGACCTACTGGGACGCCTCGGCGCGTCCGGACGAGACGCTTCATCCTCAGACCGGCTCGCTCCGCGTCAAGGCGGCGCCGATGAAGGATCCTGTCCTTGTCGACCTTGTCACGGGAGAGGTCTTCGCCGTTGCGGCGAGCGACGTCTCGTCCGAAGACGGGTGGACGACCTACGCGGGCGTGCCCGTCCACGACTATCCCTGGCTTCTCGCCGACAGGTCCGCCATTCGCATGGACTGAAACTGGTAGGGGCGCGTCTCCGCACGCGCCCGCCCAACCGGTAGGGGCGGCACTCCGTGCCGCCCGCCGAAAGGGCGTGGCGCGGTTGGTTGGCCATTCTCAGTTCATTCGCGTTCCTCGCGTGCGCCCGGTATGTTTCGCCCCCGCGGCTGCGCCGCGGCGGGCATGTCGGAGACATGCCCCTACCGGCGAAGGCCGTGAATGGTAGCGAACGAATGGCAGGGGCGGCACTCCGTGCCGCCCGCCGAAAGGGCGTGGCGCGGTTGGTTGGCCATTCTCAGTTCATTCTCGTTCCTCGCATGCGCCCGGTATGTTTCGCCCCCGCGGCTGCGCCGCGGCGGGCATGTCGGAGACATGCCCCTACCGGCGAAGGCCGTGAATGGTAGCGAACGAATGGCAGGGGCGGCACTCCGTGCCGCCCGCCGAAAGGGCGTGGCGCGGTTGGTTGGCCATTCTCAGTTCATTCGCGTTCCTCGCATGCGCCCGGTATGTTTCGCCCCCGCGGCTGCGCCGCGGCGGGCATGTCGGAGACATGCCCCTACCGGCGAAGGCCGTGAATGGTAGCGAACGACTGGTAGGGGCGGCACGGAGTGCCGCCCGCCCGCGCCGCAATTCGCGCGGGCGGCGCTTCGCACGGCTAAAGTCTCTGCAACTCTGCGAAGCGGCGGCCATGCACATTTATAGTCAATATCCGTTCGTTTATCTGATTACCCCTTGCGCGGCGGCGCGGCATATGGTATACTACGCGCCATTCATTCACCGAAAGGGAGAAAAAATGGTTAAGATCAGAATGCGTCGCACCGGTTGCACCAACCACGCGACCTACCGTATTGTCGCCGCCGACGAGCGTTCGCCGCGCGACGGCAAGTTCCTCGAGATCCTCGGCTGGTACGACACCCAGATCAAGGACGACAACTTCAAGCTCGACCTTCCGCGCGTCGACTACTGGCTCTCGAAGGGCGCGAAGCCCTCGACGACCGTCGCGTCGCTCATCCGCCGCGCGAAGAACCCCGGCCTGAAGCCGCACCACGCGCGGCCTGCGAAGAAGGCCGAAGCGAAGAAGGAGGCCTAAGCCATGGGCATCAAGCTTATCGACAAGATCAACGCCGAGCAGACCGCCAGGCTCGAGGAGAAGAAGTTCCCCGAGTTCAAGGCCGGCGACATCGTCCGCGTCTCGATCAGGATCAAGGAAGGCGACAAGTTCCGCGTCCAGGATTTCGAGGGCAAGGTCCTCGCGATCGACAACGGCCGCAAGAACCTCACGGGCAACTTCACCGTCTCGCGCGACACCTACGGCGTCCGCGTGGAGAAGCTCTTCCCGTTCAACAGCCCCTGGATCCAGGCGATCAAGGTCGTCAAGAAGGGAGACGCCTGGCGCGCCAAGCTCTACACCGAGCGCACCTTCTGCTCGCACAAGGCCGTCCGCAAGCTCGTCAAGAAGTAGGCCGTCCGCGTGTGCCGGACCGGTGAATGGGGAAAGGGGGCCGTCTCGCGCGAGACGGCCCCTTTTTGCTATAATAGGGCGCCATGTTGGAGATCGACATAATCAGCGTCCAGCCGAAGATGTTCGCGGGGTTCCTGACGGAGTCCATCGTGGCGCGCGCCGTGAGGAAGGGCGCCTGCTCGGTCCGGATCGTCGACCTGCGCGATTTCGGCGAGGGCCGCTGGCGCAAGGTGGACGACAAGCCCTACGGCGGCGGGCCCGGCATGCTGATGACGTGCGGGCCGTGGTTCGCCGCGGTCGAGTCGCGCGTCGGCCCCGGCGGACGCGCGCCGGGAACGCGCGTCGTGATGACCTCGCCCGCGGGCCGCACGTTCACCCAGCGCGACGCCGAGGAGCTGTCGCGCGAAAGCCGCCTCGTCTTCATGTGCGGGCACTACGAGGGCTTCGACGCGCGCATCGAGACGCTCGCGACGGACATGTTCTCCGTCGGCGACTTCGTGATGACCGGCGGCGAACTCGCCGCGGCCGCGATGGTCGACTCGGTCGTCCGCCTCCTTCCCGGCGTCCTCGGCGGGGGGCCTGCCGCCACGGCGTCCGAGAGCTTCGGGCGCGACGGCCTCCTCGAGGCGCCGCAGTACACCCACCCGCCCGAGTTCCGCGGCATGCGGGTGCCCGACGTCCTCCTTTCCGGCGACCATTCGAGGATCGAGGCCTGGAGGAGGTTCGAGGCGCGGCGGCTCACGGAAGAGCGCAGGCCGGACCAGTTGGCCCCGGCCGCCGCGGCGAAGCCGGGGCGCGGGGGCCCCTTGTAGTCCGCGGCGCCCGTTGCGGGGCGTTTGTCGTTGTGGTATACTACTGAACATGGCGTTTTCCGTTTGCCTGTCCTTCCTGTCCTGCTGCCGGCCCTTGCGCCGGCGGTGCATCCGTGCCGTGCCGCCGTCGGGGAAGGGGAGGCCCGCTTGATCCCTGGTCCCTCGACGTCTGCCGGCGCCATGGGAAGTCGTCGGAACGGTCTCGGGAGGGGCGTCCCGGCCGCGTGCGGGAAGCGGCTGCGGTTCGTCGTGACGGCCGGCCCGACGCGCGAGCATCTCGACCCGGTGAGGTTCCTGTCGAATCCGTCGACCGGGAAGATGGGCTTCGCCGTCGCGCGCGCCGCGGCGCGGCGCGGACACGACGTCACGCTTGTCGCGGGCCCGGTCGCGCTCAGGACGCCGAGGGGCGTCCGGCGCGTCGACGTCGTCTCCGCGCGCGACATGCTCGCCGCCGTCGAACGCGCCCTCGTGCGCCAGGCCCCGGGCACCGTCTTCGTCTCCACGGCCGCCGTCGCCGACTGGCGCCCCGCGACGTGCGCGGCGAGGAAGCTCAAGAAGGGGCGGATGTCCGGCGCCCTCAGGCTCGTCCGCAACCCCGACATCCTGAAGACCGTCGCGCGCCGGGCGCGGCCGGGCGCGGTCTTCGTCGGATTCGCCGCGGAGACGCACGACGTCCTCGCCGAGGCGCGGCGGAAGTGCCGCGAAAAGCGTCTCGACATGGTTGTCGCGAACGACGTCTCCGAGAGGGGGTCGGGGTTCGGGACGGACACCAACCGCGTGGCGTTCGTGCGCGCGGACGGGTCCGTCGAGCGCCTGCCGCTGATGACAAAGCTCGCCGTCGCGGGCAGGATCGTGAGGGCGTGTGAAGGTCTTTGTGCTTAACGGATGGTCCGCGAGCGCGCACGCGTGGGACCTCTGCGCGTTTCCGCGCGACCGCCTGTTTTCGTACGTCGACCAGCTGGACGGCCTGCCCGAGAAGGCGGTCGCGGCGGCGGACGAGGTCCTGCTCGTCGGCTGGTCGATGGGCGGGAGCTCGGCGCTCCGCCTCGCCGCCGCGTTCCCGGAGAAGACGAAGGGGCTCGTCCTTGTCGCGGCGACGGCGCGGATGATGGCGGACGACGGATGGGCGGGGATGTCCGCCCGCCGCCTCGCCGCGCTCGAGGCCGGCCTCAGGATGACGCACGGCGAGGGGTTCTTCGGCGTCCCCGAGGGCCGGCCCAACCCCTATGCGATGGACGACGAGGCGAGCCTCTCGCGCGGACTCGACTACCTGAGGACGACCGACCTCCGCGTCTCCCTTGAGGCGCTCGGGGCGTCGGGGCGCCTGGCCTGCCCCGTCGCGGTCTTCCAGGGCGAGCGCGACGGCATCGTCCGCGCGGAGAACGCCGCGTACCTCAAGTCCGTCTTCCCCTGGGCGGCCGTCACGATGGTGCCGGGGCCGGAGCACGCGCTCCCCGTCGCCATCCCGCGCGAAATCGACGCGGCGGTCGAGGACATGCTGTCCCGTGCGGGGGCGGGGGCCGCTCGCGCAAGGTTCGCGATGTGCCGGGGCGCAGATTATGGTATACTACCCGGTAGATGAACAGGGGCGCACAGGAATTCCTCGAACGCGCGGCCGGGATCCTCGAGGTCCCGTCCGTCTCGCCCGACACCGATTTCCGGGCGGGGCCGCTCTGGGACTCCCTCACGGCGTTCGCCCTCAGGGTGATGGTCGAGCAGCGCTTTGGCAAGGCGCTCTCTGCTTCCGACCTCGAAGGGTGCCGGACGGTCGCGGACCTCATGGCGGCGGCGGGGGTGGAGGCATGAGGCATCTCGTCATCGTCGGCGCAGGGGGGTTCGGCCGCGAGATGTTCGGCGCGGCGAGGGAGGCCGTCGGCTACGGATCGGAATTCGACGTCAAGGGCTTTCTCGACGCGCGGCCGGAGGCGCTTGACGGCTTCGGCGGCTATCCGCCGATCGTCGGCGCGCCGGACTCCTATGTCCCCGCGCCGGACGACGTGTTCGTCTCCGCGCTTGGCAGCGTCTCCGCGCGCCGCCGCTGCGTCGCCGCGCTCGAGGCGAAGGGCGCGGCGTTCGTCGCCGTCGTCCACCGCACGGCGACGATCGGCCCGAACGTGGCGGTCGGCGAGGGCTCTTTCGTTGCGCCCCACGTTTCGCTTACGGCCGACATCGCCGTCGGGCGGCATGTGTCGGTTTTCCATTCGAGCTCGGTGGGGCACGACACGACGCTTGGCGACTTCTCGCACGTCTATGCGCAGTGCTCGGTGGGCGGCGGCGTGAAGGTCGGCGAAGGGGCGGTGATCTACCCCGGCTCGGTGGTCGCCCCGCGCCGGAAGATCGGCGCCGGCGCCGTCGTGGGGGCTGGTTCGGCCGTGTTTGTCGACGTCGACCCCGGCGTGACGGTGCTTGGCAACCCCGCCGCCCCGCTCACGTGACCTGGCCGGGAGTGCCGCGGCCCGGGGCCGGGAATCCGGCGGCCGGCCGCCGGTCAGGGCCGGACGGAGCCCTTCTCGACGACGACCGAGCCGCGGTCCGGAACGGCGCCGACGAGGGCGAATGAGGCGCCGTCGTGCGCGACGACCGAAGCGGCGACGGGGCGGCCGGCTTGCGTGGCGCGGACGGCGCGCCAGCCGTCGGGGAGCCGGACCTTGACCGTGAGCGGCTCGTCAAAGAGGGCGTCGTCCATGCCGTCGGCGAGCTCGAGCTCGATGCGGCCGTCGCCGAGGGAGACGGTCCTGACGGTCGCGGTGTCGCGCTCCTGCCCGTACTTGGCGATGCACGGGAAGGTGTCGACCCAGAGCTCGGGGCGGCGCGACGCGAAGGCGGAGACGAGCGCGCCGACCTCGTTGGTGCGCGCCTGGACGGCGTGGATGATGGAGACGAACCAGCCGCGGCGGAAGCTCGGGTTGTTGAGCCACTTCAGCTTCGGATCGTCCGTCGCGCGGCCGAGGACCACGTCGAGGTAGGGCGCGACGTTCGGATTGCTGACGGCGTTGACGTTGAGGTAGTTCGTCCGATTCGGCGGATTCGGCGTCCCGCTGCCGCCGCGGCCGGCGATGAAGAAGCGCTTCGTGTAGTCGGGATTGAACGTGTTGACGCCGACGCCGCCGGGATAGGCGATGCAGACGCAGGCGTTGTTGGTGAGGTGCGAGTTGATGGCCTCCTTCGAGCCGCCGTAGTAGGAGGTCCACTCGGCTTCGGTGAAGGCCTTCTTGTCCGCCGGACCGCGGTGGTTCGTGGAATGGCTCTGGATGGAGTGCCCGGCGTCCGCAAGGCGCTGCCAGCCCTCCCAGGTCCCGCCGAAGCTCTTGTTGGGGCCGTCGACGTTGTCGGTGATCACGAACCAGGTGAGGCGGACGTCGTGCCTCTTCGCCTGTTCCATCCACCACGCGTGGTCGAACGCGTTGTTGTCGTCGATGGTGATGGACCCCGCGGCGAAGGCGTCGTCCCGCCAGAGGCAGACCTCGGCGTCGCCCGGCTTCTCGGGCCACGTGCGGTCGGCCGGTGCCGCCGCGACGGCGGTGCCGGCGCAGAGGGCGGGAAGAAGGGGGAGGATTCGTGCGCTTGCCATGTTCTTTCGTGCGGTCGTCATTTTCCGTGTCTCTCCTTGGTTTCGGTTATTATAGCAAATCGGACACGCCCGGGGGAAGCCCGTTCGCCGCCAAAATGGCGGGCAGGGGCTTCTGCGCGTGAAAAATTTGGTATAATAGTGGGAAGTTTCAAGGAGAGCTAACCACATGGAAGAGAAAATCAAGGCCAGGCTGGACGAGCTGCGCGTCGGCCTCCAGGCGGACGGCGGCGACCTCGAGCTCGTCAGGATCGACGGCAAGGTCGTCTACCTCAGGCTCGTCGGGCACTGCGGCAGCTGTCCGTTCGCGATGATGACCCTCAAGCAGGGCATCGAGGCGGGGCTCCAGGAGATCGACCCCGAGATCACGGTCGAGCGCGTCGTCGAGGAGCAGACCCCGTGAAGACCGTCAACGTCTCGCTCGTCGGCGTCGGCGGACAGGGGATCATCCTCACCGCCGACATCCTCGCAAAGACGGCCGCGCTCGCAGGGCTCGACGTCAAGAAGTCCGAAATCCACGGCATGGCCCAGCGCGGCGGCTCGGTGACGAGCCAGGTGCGCTTCGGCTCTTCCGTCGCCTCGCCGATCGTCCAGGAGGGAACGGCCGACATCCTCGTCTCGTTCGACAAGGTCGAGGCGCTCAGGAACGCCGGGATCCTCGCAAAGGGCGGCACGGCCCTCGTCAACGACCTCTACCTCGTCCCCGTCACCGTCTCGTCGGGCCAGCAGAAGAGCCCCGAAGACCTCGACGGACGCGTGAAGAAGGCGTTCAGGAAGCTCCTCCTCGTCGACGCGACGAAGATCGCGACCGAGGGCGCCGGCAACGCGCGGACGATGAACATGGTCCTCGCGGGCGCGCTCTCGACGCTCTGCCCGTTCCCGGAGGAGACGTGGCTCAAGGCGATGGCGGAGATGCTCTCCGGCCCCAAGGCCAAGCTCCTTGACGTCAACAAGAAGGCGTTCGCCCTCGGGCGCGCCGCAACGGAGGCCTGACATGTCCATGTGGAACCGCGAGAAGGAGACGCTGTCGCGCGACGAGTACGCGAAGGTGCAGCTTGACGGACTGAAGAAGTCGCTGGCCCGCGTCTGGGGCAACGAGTTCTACCGCGCGCGGCTGAAGAAGGGCGGGGTCGGCTCGCCGGAGGACGTGAAGTCGCTCGACGACCTCGCGAACCTCCCGTTCTTCACGAAGGAGGACTTCCGCGAGGCGTATCCGCTCAAGATGAACTGCGTCGACAGGAAGGACCTCCTCGAGTTCCACATGTCCTCCGGCTCGACGGGCACGCCCGTCGTCATGGCGTACACCAAGGGCGACCTCCTGCAGTGGGCGGAGTGCATGGCGCGCTGCTACGCGATGGCGGGTCTCGGGAAGGGCGACGCGTTCCAGATCATCCCGACGTTCGGGCTCTTCAACGGCGGCTTCGGCTTCTACCACGGCGCGCGCAAGGCGGGGCTCTTCACCGTGCCCGCGTCTTCCGGCAACACCGAGCGCCAGATCCGGCTCATGAAGGACTTCAGGTCGAAGGGCTTCGCGTCCGTCGTCTCCTACGTCCCGCGCCTCATCGAGAAGCTCGACGAGTGCCCGGAGGGCGAGCGCGACCTCCCGTACCTCAAGGTCGGCATCTTCGGCTCGGAGACGTTCTCCGACGAGACGCGCCGCCGCATCGAGTCGCGCCTCGGCATCGAGTGCTTCGACATCTACGGCATGACCGAGACCGGCGGCGTCGGCACGACGGGCCAGGACTGCAAGTGCCACTGCGGGCTCCACGTCTTCGAGGACCAGTACATCACCGAGATCATCGACCCTGCGACGGGCAAGCTCGTCCCGGACGGAGAGTACGGCGAGATCGTCTTTACCTCGCTTACGCGCGAGGCGATGCCGATCATCCGCTACAGGACGCACGACATCACCCGCATCCTCTCGCGCGAGACGTGCGCGTGCGGCAGGACGTCGCTCAGGATCGACCGCATCACCGGCCGCACGGACGACATGCTCATCGTCAAGGGCGTCAACTTCTATCCGCGCCAGGTCGAGCAGGCGCTGAAGGAGATCCCCGGCGTCGCGGACGAGTTCCAGATCATCCTCGAGGAGCGCCACGGCATGACCGAGGTCACGATCAACGTCGAGGCGGCGCCGGGCGTGACGGGCCACACGGTCGCGAAGCACCTCAGGGAGCGCCTCGGGTTCCTCCCGAAGGGCGACGTCTTCCCGATCGGGGCCCTGCCGCGCACCGAGGGCAAGGCGAAGCGCGTCATCAAGAAAGTGTTGGACTGATGAACCTGATAGCGTCATTCCAAGTCGACCACACGAAGATCGTCCCGGGCATCTACGAATCCCGCGTGGACGAGATCGGCGGCGATTCTGCGACGACGTTCGACATCCGGATGAAGACGCCGAACAAGGAGCCGGCGATCCATCCGAACGCGATGCACACGATCGAGCACGTCGTCGCGACGTTCCTCCGCAACGACGCGGAGTGGAAGGACAGGATCGTCTACTGGGGTCCGATGGGCTGCCTGACGGGCTGCTACCTGATCGTCAAGGGGCGGCCGAAGCCGCAGGAGCTTGAGCCGCTTCTCCTCCGCGCGTTCGAATATCTGCGCGACTACGAGGGCGAGGTTCCCGGCGCGACGCCGGTCAACTGCGGCAACTGCCTCCTGCACGACCTCCCGATGGCGAAGTGGGAGGCGGCGCGCTATGCCGAGATTCTGAAGACGAGCGCCTGCTACGAGTATCCCGTGGCGGAGCGGCTTGTCACGAAGGACGGCGCGTTCTACGATTCCTGATTTCCCGGACGATTAGCTCAGTTGGTTAGAGCAGGACCTTTACACGGTCAAGGTCGGGGGTTCGAGTCCCTCATCGTCCACCATCGGAAACTCGCCAGCTTGCAAGCGGCAAGTCCAGCGTCGGACTATTCCAAGTGGCGGCAAGACTGTGGTATAATATTGCCGATGGCCGGCCGCTCTTGCATCTTGAAGTCGCTCTTCGCCCTCGTGCTTCTCGCAAGCGCGGGGGTGTGCCTTATCCTCGGACGCGCGGGGACGGAGACCGACCTCCTTGCCCTCGTGGGACGGCGCGGCACCGTCATCGAGGCGCTGTCGGAGAAGTCCTCGTCGCAGATCCGCGTGTACTGTCCCGACGAAGCGGCGGAGCGGAGGATGCGCAAGGCGTTCCGTTTCGACGACCCGATCGATCCGGCGGACGCCCTCGAGCTCGTGCGCACGCACGGGAAGGGGCTCCTCTCCGAGAGGCACCGCGCGCAGCTCCTGGCGGGCGAGACGAACAAGATCTCCAGGTCCGCGATGCGCCGCGACTACTCGGGCGTGGGGCTCTTCCCGAAGGGGGACGACCCGTACTACTTCCTCAACGACTTCGTCATGGACTTCCGCGCGTTCGCGCCGAACCTCCCCGAGGGGGCGGCGCTGCTCGCGGGAGACGCGTCGAAGTCGCCGGAGTGCGTCGCGCGCCTCGTCGAGCTCGCGTCCGGCGACGACGGGGTGTTCCTGAGCGGCGCGCCGTTCCACGCCGCGCAGTCCGAGAAGTCGACGAAGTCCCAGATCGCGGTCCTCGGCGGCATCTCGCTCCTTGCCGTGCTGGCGATCGGGCTGTGGCTCTTCGGCAGCTGTCGCTTCGTCCTGCCGATGGCGCTTGCGCTCGGCGCGGGCTATCTCGTCGCCTCCGCCGCGGTGCTCCTTCTTCCCGGACGGCCGCATGTCCTCACCTTCCTTTTCGGCACCACGCTCATCGGACTCGGCGTCGACTACTGCTACCACGCCCTGTCGCGCGACGAGGGGGGCGGGTCGCACTTCGTGCGCAACCTCACGGCGGCCCTCGTCACGACGTGCCTCGCCTTCTCCCCGCTGTTCTTCTCCGCCGTCGCCGTCCTCAACCAGATGGCGGTCTTCACCGTCGCCGGACTTGTCGCGATCTACGCCTTCGTCCTTCTCTTCGGCGGGGGCGCCAGCGGGAAGGGCGGGACGACTGGGACGGATGGGACAGCCGGGACTGGGGCGTGCGCAGGGCTGATCGCCCGCAGGCCGCGCTGGGTCTGCGCCGTGCTTCTCGTCGCGGCTGCGGCAGGCATGGCGCGGCTCGACTTCGGCAACGACCCCGCGTCGTTCTACAGGATGTCCGGCAGCCTCGCGCGCGGCGAGGCGAAAGTCGCCGAGGTCCTGGGCTACTCGGATGCGCGGCTCGCGCTCGTCGACTGCGCGGACTTCGAGGGCTGGCAGCGCGAGAACGCCGCGCTCAAGGCGAAGATGGGCGTCGAGCCGGCGGGCGGGTTCCTTTCCGCGGCGGATCTGCCGCGGCAGATGGCGCTGTCCTTCGAGGGACGCGACTATCTCGTCCTCCCCGCGCCGATGGCGAAGGTCCTCGCGCCCGGGCTCGCGCGCATCGTGGACACCAAGGCCGAGCTCCAGTCGATGTTCGACGCTCTCGCCGCCGAGGCGATCCGCCTCGTCGCCGTCGCCTTCGCCGTCATGGCGCTGGCGCTTCTCGCGATCTTCCGCCGCAGGTTCTTCGCGTTCGTCGCCCCCGTCGCCTGCGCGCTTGCCGCGACGGCGGGCGCGCTCGGGTGGATCGGCGCGCCGGTCAACTTCTTCCAGCTGCTGTGCTTCTTCATCCTGGTCGGGCTCGGCATCGACTATTCGATCTTCCACAAGGGGGAGGCCGACGCCCGTTCGGCGAAGGTCGTTTTCGCGAGCTTCCTCACGAGCCTCGTCGGACTCGGCATGCTGTCCTTCACGAGCTTTCCCGTGACGCGGTCGATGGGCGTCACGCTCGGCGTCGGGCTCCTCTTCGCGTATCTCTTTTCGCTTCGGACGGCCGGGGACGTCGGCCGGCTGCTGTCCGACCGTGCTGGCGCGGCAGATTCGCCGCGCGGCGGCGCGTCAGGCAGCTGGGTCGACCAGCCGCAGCGCGGGGCGGGGAAGGTCCGCATGTGGGCGATCTTCGCGACCTACCGCATCCTCGGGAAGTCCTTCACGAAGGTCGTGTGCGTCTTCATCGTCCTCTGCGTCTACCCCTGGGCGAAGCCGGTGAGGGACGCGCTCAGGAAGTTCGCGAAGGTATTGGCGGGAGAATCAAGCGCAATCTCCCCCTTTCGCGTAATGCTCAACTTCGCCTGGGCGATGGTCGACAAGATGGACGCCTGCTGCTTCCGGAAGGGCCTGCCGAAGATGGCGGTGAAGGGGGACGGGGGGTGGATGAAGGGCGGGTGCTTCCTCCTCTCCACGCACGTCGGCTGCATCGAGGTCCTTCCCGCCCTCGCCGCCGGTCGTCGGGCGTCCGCGCGGCCCCCGCTCGTCCACGCCTTCCAGCAGATGGGGCGCGACGCGATCTACACGTCGTATTTCGTGCGGCATCTCGACAGGTCGCAGATGGAGCTTCACGCGGTCGAGGACATAGGGGTGGAGACGGCCGTGGAGATGAAGGAGGCGATCGGACGCGGCGACGTGGTGCTCATGGCCGGCGACCGGCTGTCCGCGGGCGCGGGGCGGACGTCCGCGCTGAGGCATGGGTTCCTGGGGCGGGACTGCGCGTTTCCGAAGGGGGTGTTCCGCTTCGCGAAGCTGATGGAGTGCCCGGTCTACGCGATCACGTGCGTGCGCACCGGGTGGAACGCCTACGAGGTGGAGGCGAGGCGCATGGGCGCCGACCTCCTTGGCGACTACGTGGCGTTCCTCGAGGCCGCCGCGCGGCGCCATCCGGACCAGTGGTACCAGTTCTTCGACTTTTTCGCCTGAAGGGGCCGAAAAGTCAAAATTCGACGTCCATCCCGCGACATTTTTTGGTATAATGTTCGCTAACATTCATCCAAGGACTGATATGGGACAGCTCGAAGAATCGTCGGAACTCGCACTTGATTTCACCAAGCTCGAAAAAGTCGGCCGGCAGGTCGCGGACAGCCGCGCCGCCGCGGTTGAACACGATCCGGGGGTGATTCCCGTCGCCGTGCAGAACGCCGACACGAAGGAAGTCATCCTCGTCGCCTACACGAACGAATACGCCATGAAGGAGAGCTTTGCGAAGCGCAAGCTCGTCCTGTGGTCGACGAGCCGCAACAAGCTCTGGTTCAAGGGCGAGACGTCGGGCGAGACGTTCGACCTCCTCGAGGCCTACGTCAACTGCGAGCAGAATTCGCTCCTCTACGTCGTCCGTCCCTGCCGCGGCGGAATCTGCCACACGAAGAACAAGGCGGGCGCGCCGCGGAACTGCTACTACCGCAAGATCGACTTCGACACGCTCGGGCTCACGTTCGTCGACCCGTAGTCCGGAGTCCGCCGGGCATGCCGACCTAACCCCTAACCCCCAATCACTCACTGCCATGATAGGACAAGGTGTTGTACTGATGCTCGCCGGAATGGGCATCGTGTTCGCGTTCCTCGTTGTGCTCATTGTCGTGACCTCGGTCTCGATGAAGGGCATCGCCCGCTTCGACTCGATCCTTCCGCAGGACGCGCCCAAGAAGAAGCCCGCGGCCGCCGGGGCGTCGGACGACGACGCGAACATCGCGCTCGCCATCGCCGTTGCGATGAACGGCTGAGTATTGGAACGGACGGGCGCTCTGGCGCGCCCGCACCCCAACCCGCGGAATATTTAGAAAGGTAAAATCATGGCCAAGAAAAACGTCAAGTTCATGCTCACCGCGTTCCGCGACGGCTTCCAGTCCGTCATCGGCGCGCGCGTTCTCTCCAAGGACTTCCTCCCCTGCGTGGAGGAGGCCTACGCGGCGGGCGTCCGCTGGTTCGAGGCGGGCGGCGGCGCGAGGTTCCAGAGCTGCTACTTCTACTGCCAGGAGGACGCGTTCGACGTCATGGACAAGTTCCGCAAGGCCGCGCCCGAGGCGGACCTCCAGACGCTCTCGCGCGGCGTGAACGTCGTCGGCCTCGAGTCGCAGAGCTCGGACATGATCAAGCTCCACGCCCAGATGTTCAAGAAGCACGGCATGAGCTCGATCCGCAACTTCGACGCCCTGAACGACGTCAACAACCTCAAGTGGTCCGGCCAGTGCATCCACGACGCGGGCCTCAACCACGAGGTCGTCGTCACGATGATGGGTCTGCCGCCCGGGATCGACAACAAGGGCACCCACACGCCCGAGTTCTACCGCGACCGCCTGAAGATGGTCATGGACGCGGGGATCCCCTTCGACCGCGTGGCCTTCAAGGACGCGTCCGGCACCTCGACGCCCGCGACCGTCTACAACACGATGAAGCTCGCCCGCCAGCTCCTCGGCAAGGACGTCCACATCCAGTTCCACAGCCACGAGACGGCCGGCAACGGCGTCTCCTGCTACCTCGCGGCCCTCCGCGGCGGCGCCGACGGGCTCGACCTCTCGATGGCGCCGATGAGCGGCGGCACCTGCCAGCCCGACATCATCACGATGTGGCACTGCCTCGACGGCGACCCGGACTTCGGCTTCGACTTCGACATCAACAAGATCAAGAAGGCCGAGGACTCCTTCAAGAACGCGATGCAGAAGTACTTCCTCCCGCCGGAGGCGATGAGCGTCAACCCGCAGATCGTGTGGAGCCCGATGCCGGGCGGCGCGCTCACGGCGAACACGCAGATGCTGCGCGACAACAACATGATGGACAAGTACGACGACATGATCGCCGAGATGTACGACTGCGTGCGCCTCGGCGGCTTCGGCACGTCCGTCACGCCCGTGTCGCAGTTCTACGCGCAGCAGGCCATCCAGAACGTCATGTTCGGCAAGTTCAAGAAGTTCTCGCCCGGCTACGCCAAGATGGTGCTCGGCTACTTCGGCAAGACGCCCGTCCCGCCGGATCCCGAGATCGTCAGGAAGGCGAGCGAGTTCATGGCGTCGAGCGACCTCAACAAGGCCTATTCGCAGCCGACCACGAAGACGGTGCTCGAGATGAACGACGCCGACCCCAAGAAGGGCGGCAAGGTCGCGAAGAAGATGCTTGAGGACGCGGGGCTCCCGATCACCGACGAGAACGTCTTCATCGCCGCGTCCTGCAAGGAGAAGGGCATCCTCTTCCTCAAGGACCCCTCGAAGGCCCCGATGGGCTGCCGCTTCGCAAGCGCCGAAGGCGCGGATCGGGGAGGCGGACTTCAGTCCGCAAAGAACGGTATTACCGTCACGATCAACGGCAAGGCCTACGGCGTCGAGATCAAGGGCGACGGCAAGGCGGTCGTCAACGGCAAGCCGGTCGACTTCAAGGCCGAGGCGGGCCTCAAGGCCGCCGCGCCTGCAGCCGCCGCCGCGCCCGCGGGCGGGCAGGAAGTCAAGGCGCCCGTTCCCGGGACGGTCCTCCGCGTCACCGCGTCGAGCGGCACGAAGGTCGCGAAGGGCGACGAGATCCTCGTCATGGACGTCATGAAGATGGAGACGCCCGTCACCGCTCCGTGCGACGGAACGGTCACCGTCATGGTCAACGCGACGGACAAGGTCGCGACGGGCGACGTGCTCGCGACGATTGGGTAAGGACATGAGACGTTGGACGCGGGACGAGAGGGCTCGTCTCGCGTCTCGCGTCCGACGTCAAAGGTTATCGCTATGAAAAAGATCCTCTTTGCAATAGTGACTGCTGCGCTCGCCATTGGCGCGAGTGCTGGCGAGGGCAGTGCCGCCCAGGGCGCCGACGCCGAGTCTGCGCCGTGGAAGGCGATGCTCGCCAAGGTGAAGAACCTTCCCTCCGAGACCGGCATCGCCGGCTTCATGAGGAAGGAAGCGCCGGCCTACATCACGGGCGACTTCGCCGAAGCCGACCGCCCTGCGGCGCCGGACTTCTCGAAGCCCCTCGCCCCGGCCGCGGAATACGCCAACAAGAACGGATTCTGGGTGACGACCGACGCGCAGGCCAAGGCGTACTCGACCGGGAAGCACCCCGTCAGGAAGGGCGACTGGATCGGCGGGTACTTCGACGACATCGGCGCGTTCGTGAGGGGACACGAGGTCAAGACGCTCTTCGGCATGCCCTACGGCGTCGGGCAGCTCATCATGATCCCGCTCTGCCTCGTCATGATGTACCTCGCGATCGTCAAGGGCTTCGAGCCGCTGCTTCTCCTCCCGATCGGCTTCGGCGGGCTTCTCGCCAACTGCCCGCTCGCGGGCGTGACGGCCCCGGCGATGATGCACGACGGCGTCATCTCGTTCCTTCAGTCGGGGATCCCCGTCATGGCCGGCGGAATCGTCGAGCCGGGCGGATTCCTCCACTACTTCTTCAAGTTCGGCATCGACACGGGCGTCTTCCCGATCATGATCTTCATGGGCGTCGGCGCGATGACGGACTTCGGCCCCCTGATCGCCAACCCCAAGATGGCGCTCCTCGGCGGCGCCGCGCAGTTCGGCATCTTCTTCGCGCTCTTCGGCGCCCTCGGCCTCGCGGCCCTGTTCGGCGCGGACTTCTTCGGCGGCGTCGCCCCCGTGAAGGCGGCGGCGTCCATCGGCATCATCGGCGGGGCGGACGGCCCGACGGCGATCTGGCTCACGAGCCGCCTCGCCCCGGACCTCCTCGGCGCGATCGCGGTCGCGGCGTACTCGTACATGGCGCTCGTCCCGATCATCCAGCCGCCGATCATGAACGCGCTCACGACGAAGGAGGAGCGCCTCATCAAGATGCCGCCGCTCCGCGAGGTCAGGAAGATCGAGAAGATCTGCTTCCCGCTCATCGTGCTGCTCCTCTGCGCGTTCCTCCTCAAGGACGCCGTGCCGCTCATCGGCGCGCTGATGCTCGGCAACCTCGCGAAGGAGGTCGGCCCGTCGGTCGCGCGCATCGCGGACACGATGTCCAACGCGCTCATCAACATCGTGACGATCATGCTGGGCCTCTCCGTCGGCTCGAAGCTCGCCTGCGAGAAGTTCCTCTCCGGGACGACGCTCGGCATCCTCGCGCTCGGGCTCTGCGCGTTCTGCGTGGGAACCGCCGCGGGCGTCGTCATGGCGAAGATCATGAACCTCGTCTCGAAGGAGAAGGTGAACCCGCTCATCGGCTCGGCGGGCGTCTCGGCCGTCCCGATGGCCGCGCGCGTCTCGAACAAGGTGTCGCTCTCGAACGACCCGACGAACTTCATCCTCATGCAGGCGATGGGGCCGAACGTCTCGGGCGTCATCGGCTCCGCGGTCGTCGCGGGCGTTCTCTACACGCTCTGCCGCTAAATGGACTGGACGCGCGAACGCGTTGCGGTGGCCGCGCACTTCGCGGTCCTCGGCCTCGTCTGCGCGACCTGGGCGTCGTCGATCGACGACATGAAGCTGCTCCTCGGGCTCAACGACGCCCAGCAGGGGTGGCTTCTCTTCTCCGGTCCGATCGGCAACCTCGTGAGCTTTACGTTCGCGAGCGCGCTCGTCACGCGCCTCGGCAGCCGGCGGAGCCTCGTCCTCGCGGCGTTCGCCTACTTCGTCTCCGCGCTCGCGCTGGCGGCGTGCTTCCTCCTGCGCGCGCCGATTCCGCTCTGGTGCGTCGCGATCGCGTCGCTCGGGGGGACGGGCAACCTCTTCAACATCTCCGTGAACACGCAGGGCGGCATCGTCGAGCGCAAGGCGGGGCGGACGATCATGAACTCCTTTCACGCGATGTTCAGCGTGATGTGCCTCGCGGCGGGGCTTCTGGCGCTCTTCGCGTCCCTGGTCCGCATTCCCGCCGGATGGCGGCTCGTCGCGGTCCTTGCCGTTTCCGTCGCCGTGCACCTCGCGTTCCTTTCGGGCCTTCCCGCCGAGAGCGACGTCGCGAAGAAGGAGAAGGGCGCGGGGCTGCGGCGCCCCGACATGGCGCTTTGCCTCCTCGGGCTCGCGGCGCTCGTCATCATGGGCTGCGAGGGGTCGATCAACGACTGGGTGAACGTCTTCTACCGCGACTCGCTCCACGCGCCCGAGTCCCGCGTGAAGTGGGGCTTCTGCGCCGTCTGCGCCATGATGACGCTCGGGCGGGTTGTCACGGACGGGTTCGTCAACCGCTTCGGCGCCGTGCGCGTCCTGCGCGTCTACTGCGTCTTCGTGGCGGTCGGGCTCGGCATCGCGCTCGGGTCCCCCTTCACGGGGCTTCGCGGGCTGCCGCTCCACCTCCTTGCCACCGCCGGCTACGCGGTCGCCGGCTACGGCATCTCGGCGCTCGCGCCGATCCTCTACTCGAAGGCCAACCGGGCGAAGTCGATGCCCGCGGCATCGGCCGTCACGTTCGTCGGGTCGATGGGGTTCCTCGGCTACTTCATGGGTCCGCCGATGATCGGGCACGTCGCCCACGCGACGAGCCTGTCGGCCGCGCTCGGGATCTTCGCCGTCCTGATCCTCGCCTGCCTCTTCCTCCGGCTGGAGGGCGACTGAGCGCGGCCCGCGCGGGGGCGGCCGCCATATGGTATAATAAGGGTTGAAGCTATGTCACGAAGAGTCCTTTTCTGGGGCCGGTTCGACCACGGCTATTCGAAGAACCGCGTCAATGCCGCCGCGTTCAGGGCGCTTGGCTGGGAGGTCGACTACTTCGACGTGAAGTGGTGCTGCCGCCTCGGCGACGTCGAGGCTTCTCTCCGCGGACTCGGCCGCCGGCCGCGGCCCGACCTCGTGCTCGTTCCCGTCTGCCGCCAGCGCGACATCGCCGCGGCCTGCCGCTGGGCGCACAGGCGCGGGATCAAGGTGCTCTTCGACCCGATGATCTCCGCGTGGGACAAGAAGGTCCTCGAGCAGGGGAAGTGGAAGGCCGAGGAGCCGCGCGCGAAGCGCCTCCTCCGCTGGGAGAGAGGGCTCATGGCGATGCCCGACTTCATCACGTGGGACACGTCGTGCCACGTCGACTTCGCGGCCGAGTACCTGGGCGTCCCGCGCGAGAAGATGTCCCCGCTCTTCACGGGGACGGACGAGGAGGTCTTCAAGCCGGTTGAGGAGGGGAACGGGGAACGGGGAACGGGGAATGGGGACGTGTTCAAGGTCCTCTACCACGGCGCGTACCTGCCGCTGCACGGGACGGAGGTCATCGTCGAGGCGGCCCGGATGACGCAGGGCCTGCCGATCCAGTGGGACTTCCTCGGCTGGGGGGCCTACAAGGCGTCGACCGAGGCGAAGGCGGCGGGTCTCGGGAACGTCAGGTTCCTGGAGAAGGTCCCCTACGTCAAGGTCCCGGAGGTCATCTGCGCGCACGACGTCGTCCTCGGGGTGTTCGGAACGACGGCGAAGGCCGCGCGCGTCATCGGCAACAAGGTCTACGAGTGCATGGCGTGCGGGCGCCCGACGATCAACGAGTTCTGCACCGGGTATCCGCCGGGCGCGAAGGACTGCAAGGCGATCAAGTTCATCCCCGCGGGGGATCCCGCCGCGCTCGTGAAGGCCGTCGAGGAGTACCGCGCCGACTGGGGCAACCGCGAGGCGTACTTCCGCGAGGCGCGCGCCTTCTTCGAGCGCGAGCTCTCCATGAAGGTCGTCGTCGCCCAGCTCGCGGGCGTGCTGGGCCGGATGGGGTTCTGAACGGAGGGGGTGGCATGAAGGAAATGCTTGAGGCGATCGCCTCGGCGCGGTGCGTCGCCGCGATGACGGGGGCGGGCGTCAGCACGCTGTGCGGCATACCGGACTTCCGCGGGCCGCAGGGGCTCTACAGGAACCCGGACGCGGAGCGGATGTTCGACATCGGATGGTTCGACCGCGATCCGTCCGTCTACTACCGCGGCTGCCGCGAGCTCGTCTACGGACTCGGGCGGTTCGAGCCGGGTCCCGTCCACCGCGCGCTGAAGCGGCTCGAGGACGCCGGACGCCTCGGCGGCATCATCACGCAGAACATCGACATGCTCCACCAGAAGGCCGGCTCGTCGCGCGTCTGGGAGGTCCACGGCTCGCCCGTCCTGCACAGCTGCCGGCGCTGCGGCGACGGAAAGGGCTTCGACGAGATCATGGCGATGGTCGCGGCGAACGGGGGTCCGGAGAGGCTCGGCGAGCCGTATGTGCCGCGCTGCGCCTGCGGCGGCGTCTACAAGCCGAACATCACCTTCTTCGGCGAGCCGCTGCCGGAGGAGGCGTTCGCCCGGGCGCAGGAACTCGCGATCCGGGCGGACGTGATGCTGGTGCTCGGCACGTCGCTCACCGTGTTCCCCGCGGCGGGACTGCCGCGGCTGACCCTCCAGGGCGGCGGCCGCGTCTTCATCGTGAACGCCCAGCCGACCCCGCTCGACCCCTACGCGGCCGCGCGCTACGACGACCTCGCCGCCTTCGCCGCCGCGATCGGGTAGCGCCGGCCGGATTGCGGCAGGAGGGGGGGAGTTTTGGTATAATATCCAGTCAAACCCAAAGGACGACGACAATGACCGAAAACGCAGACAAGTGGGCGCAGCTGGACGTGGCGATGACCGCGTCCTCCCGCAAGACGATCAAGGAGCTGTTCGCGGAGGACAAGGACCGCGCGGCGAAATACACCATCGATGCGGCGGGCTGGACGCTCGACTACTCGAAGAACCGCGTCGACGAGAAGGTCATGAAGGCCCTCGTGAAGCTCGCGAAGGAGTCGAATCTCAAGGAAGAGATCGAGAAGATGTTCACGGGCAAGAAGATCAACGCGACCGAGGGCCGCGCCGTCCTCCACACCGCGCTTCGCAACCTCAACAAGGCCGACAAGGTGAAGGTCGACGGCAAGGACGTCCTCAGGGACGTGCGCAAGGTCCTCGACCAGATGTCGGAATTTTCCGACCAGGTCCGCCAGGGCAAGTGGAAGGGCTTCGCCGGCCGCCGCATCAGGAACGTCGTCAACATCGGCATCGGCGGCTCGGACCTCGGCCCCGTCATGGCGAACATCGCGCTCACGCCCTACACGAAGCGCAACATGAAGTTCTTTTTCGTCTCCAACGTCGACTCGACGCACCTCGCCGAGACGCTTCGCCAGGTCAAGGCGGCGGAGACGCTCTTCATCATCGCGTCGAAGACCTTCACCACGCAGGAGACGATGTCCAACGCGCTCGCCGCGAAGGAGTGGTTCCTCGCCGAGGCGAAGAAGGCGGGCCTCTCGAAGAAGGACGCCGAGGCCGCCGTCGCGAAGCACTTCGTCGCCGTCTCCACGGCCGCGAAGGAAGTCGCCGCGTTCGGCATCGACACGAAGAACATGTTCGGCTTCTGGGACTGGGTCGGCGGCAGGTACTCGCTCCCGAGCGCGATCGGCCTCTCGCTCATGATCGCAATCGGCCGCAACAACTACAAGAAGCTCCTCAGGGGCTACTACAGGATGGACCGCCACTTCAGGACGGCCCGCCTCGACCGCAACATGCCCGTCGTCCTCGCGCTTCTCGGCATCCTCTACCACAACGGCTACGGCGCCGAGAGCTACTGCGTCCTCCCCTACGACCAGTACCTTTCGCGCTTCCCGGCGTATCTCCAGCAGATGGACATGGAGTCGAACGGAAAGAGCGTCGACAAGCAGGGCAACGGCGTCTCGTACGCGACCGGCCCGATCGAGTGGGGCGAGCCGGGCACGAACGGCCAGCACTCGTTCTACCAGCTCATCCACCAGGGCACGCACCTGATTCCCTGCGACTTCATCGGCTGCTGCAAGACGCACAACCCGATCGGCGACCTCCACGACAAGCTGATGGCGAACCTCTTCGCGCAGACCGAGGCGCTCGCGTTCGGCAAGACCGAGGACGAGTGCCGCAAGGAGGGCGTCCCCGAGAAGCTCGTCCCGTTCAAGACGTTCGAGGGCAACAGGCCGACGAACACGCTCCTCTGCGACCAGCTCACGCCCGAGACCCTGGGCGCGCTCGTCGCGCTCTACGAGCACAAGGTGTTCACGCAGGGCGTGATCTGGAACGTCTACAGCTTCGACCAGTGGGGCGTGCAGCTCGGCAAGGTCCTGGCGAAGGGCGTCCTCGCCGACCTCACGGCGAAGAAGTTCAAGGGCGGGCACGACTCGTCCACGAACCAGCTCATCGCCCGCTACCGCGCAGCCGTCGGGCGCTGATCGGTCCGCCGGCAGGCATGGAGACCGTCCTTTACTTCTACGAAGGCGCGTTCACGCTCTGGCGCCGCCGGATGGCGGGAATCTGCGCGAGCGCGCAGAGGCTCGGCTGGCAGATACGCCCGGTCAACGTCGACGCGGCGGCCGTCAGCGCGAAGGTCGCGATCGACTTCTGGAAGCCGCCGGGCGTGATCGTCGACGGCGGCGTCTTGTCCCGCCGCGGATTCGGCGCGAAGGCCTTCGCGGGCCTGCCGGCCGTCTACTGCGACGCGGACGAGTCCGTCCTCTCGGGCCCGTGCTACGGAATCTGCCACGACTCGGTCTCCACGGCGCGCGCGGGCGCGCGCGAGCTCGCGCAGCTCCCCTGCGAGTCGTATGCCTACGTCCACTTCCACACGCGGCGGGAATGGTCGGACGTCCGCTGCCGCGAGATGCGGCGCGCCGCCTCGGCGGCGGGCGTCCCCTTTCGCACGTTCAACTCCGAGCGGGCCTTCAGGGGCGCGGACGTCGTCATCTTCCTCGGGCGGCTGATGGACTTCCTCCGGCGCCTGCCGCGCCCGTGCGGCGTCCTCGCGGCGAACGACGAGATGGCGTCCCACGTGCTCGCCGCGGCGAGCCAGGCCGGCATCGCCGTCCCGGACGAGCTGGCGGTCGTCGGCATCGACAACGACGAGCTCATCTGCGAAAACACGCATCCGACCCTCACGAGCGTGGCGCCCGACTTCGAGCGGTCCGGCCGCATGGCGGCCGACCTGCTCGCCCGCAACATCGCCGAGGGCGGGGCGAGACCGGAGGTCGCCGTCTACGGGACGACGCAGCTGGTGCGCCGCCGGTCGACGCGCATCGTCGCGGCGAAGGACCCGCGCGTCGTGCGGGCTCTCGAGTTCATCCGCCGGAAATCGTGCGGGAAGACGACGGCCGCGGCCGTGATCGAGGTGATGGGCATGAAGGCGCGCTCGGCCGAGAGCCGGTTCAAGGAGGCGTGCGGGCATTCCATCCGCGACGAGATCCTCTCCGTCCGCCTCGCCCAGGCGAAGCGGCTCCTCTCCGACACCGACATCCCGATCTCCCACGTCTGCGCACGGTGCGGCTACACCGACGAGCGCTCGCTGCGCTACCTCTTCACGAGAGCCACCGGCTACTCGCCGAACGAGTGGCGGGCGCAGGGCGGCTTCTAGGCCCCTTGCGGTTTTTCCCCGCATTTCCATGCGCATTTTTTCCTGTTGCCCCGCCGGAAATATGGTAGAATGCATGTAACCAAGGGGAGTAAGGCCCATGAAGGGGAGGTGGAATACGAACGGGGATATGCGTGTCGCGAGCAAGCTTGCTCTGGCCGTGCTTTTGATGTCGGCGTCCGTCGCCTACTGCGACCTGGTGGAGGTTTCGCCGGAACGCGCCTCTGCCGAGAACTACATCAACCCGCCAGCTGACGGGTCGTACCCCGAAGACACGAGCAGCTATCGCGTACCCGTAAAGGCCATCGACGGCTCGGGCCTTTCCGGTGCCAACGGTGTCTGGTATCATGATCGTGTGCGTACAAACGCCTGGCACGGGCAGGCCGGGGGTGCCAGTTGGTTTATGTTTCCCAAGTGAGGGGTGAAACTTGTCGAGATGTTTGTTGCCCCCGCCTCCGTTGGCGACAAGACGGCGCCGGAATTCGATGCGTGGCGGTCGTTGGGAGAGCGGACGCTCCAGAAGTCTCCCGACAGCGGCGACTATGCCGGCGAAGAGGTCCTTCTCGGCACGGAGGTCTCCGCCAGGTATTTCGCCTTCAAGATCAAAAGCTTGTACGACGACGGCTACGGTTGCATCGCCGAGCTGAAGTTCTTCCTCGAGGCGCTGCCGGCGGACGCGGCTTCGAGCCGCTCGCCCCGCCGTCCGCCCCGCGTCCGCCTCGTCCAAAGCTGGTCCAGACCGCGCAGACGGAGCGCTCCGTGTCGTTCGACGTGGCGTACCGCGCCGCCTCGCCCGGACAGGAGCTGCGTCTCGCCGCGCGCCTCGCGGGCGAGCCGAACAAGGGACGCGCGCGGCTCCAGATGCGCCTGCCGCGCGAGACGATGACAGGAGAACCCCGCCATGAAAGCGAACGCTGAACTCATCCTCCTCCTCGCCGCCGCGCTTGCCGCGCCTGCCGCGCTGCGCGCCGACGAACCGCCGCCCGCCGGACTCGACGCGTCCGCCTGCCAGTCCGTCGACGATGCGTTCAGAGAGACATCCGCGACACGGCTGCGCCTCTCGCTGAACGGACTCTGGCAGTTCCATCCCGGCGACGCGAACGCGCAGGGCGTCCCGCAGTCCGGCTGGAAGTGGCGGAAGGTTCCGTCGCTCTTCTCGCCGTCCGACGGCGACAGGGCCTGGTTCCGCCGCACGTTCATCGTGCCGTCCGAGGCCAGGGGCCGCCGCGTCGCGCTTTCGTTCGGCTTCGTCAACACGCACGCTGAAGTCTACGTCGACGGACGGCGCGCGGGCGGCGTGTCGTTTCCGTGCGGGGAGGTGGACGTCACCTCGCTCGTGCGGCCGGGCGAGGCGCAGACGTTCGCGATCGACGTGACGGCCTATCCGCAGAGCGGGAAGACGCTCGACTACAACGCGCCCGACCGCGCGGAGTGGCGGAACGCGGAGGTGAAGTCGAAGGGTCTCACGGGCGACCTCTGGCTGTGCGCGACGCCCGCGAAGCGGCTGACGGAGGTGTGGGCGGAGCCGTCGGTGGAGAGGGGAGAGCTGACGCTCGTGGCGCGGGCGGAGGGCTTCGACGGCAGGCTCTCGGCGGAAGCCTCTGTCGAGGGGTGCGGCGAGAAGCTCTCCTTCTCGTTTGCGCCGGAGGGGCCGAAGGACGGCTTATATCGCTTCCGCACGCCGTGGAAGGGCGCGAAGACGTGGGACGTGCATACGCCGGGCAACATGTACGCCTGCCGCCTGAAGGTGAAGGACGCCTCGGGGGCGACGGACGAATGCACGCCGTTCAAGTTCGGCTTCCGCGAGGTGAAGGTGTCGGGAAGGGACCTGCTCCTGAACGGGACGCCGATCCATCTCCGCGCGCTCCACTGCAAGACGATGAACCTGCCGGCGGAGTTCTGCTGCAAGGAAAGCGCCCTCAAGGCGTGCCGGCGCATGAAGGACGAGGGCTTCAACTTCATCATAGCGGGCAACTACGACTACCGGGCGGGGTGCATCTCCTACCCCGAGGGGTTGCTTGAGGCGTGCGACGAGACAGGCATGCTCTACTCGTACTCCCTCCCGCACTTCCGCGACTTCGACTCGAAGATGGATAACCCCCAGACGGCGCAGCGGTACCGCGAGCTGACCGAGAAGGCCGTGTCGCTCGTCCGCAACCATCCGTCCGTCGTGACCTACGCGCTCAGCCACAACGCCACGGGGTACTGCGGCGACATGAACCCGCTGCGCATCGACGGCGTCTACGATCCGGGCGACGCAGGGCGCCTTTCGAACCGCAAGCAGGCGCGCGTCGCGAGGCAGATCGTCCGCGAGGTCGACGCCACGCGTCCGGCCTACCACCACGAGTCGGGCAACCTCGACGACTTCCACACGGTCAACATCTACCTGAACTGGGCGCCTCGCCAGGAGCGCAGCGAGTGGCTGGCGCATTGGAGCGAGGTCGGCGTGAAGCCGCTCTTCTTCGTGGAGTGGGGAATGCCGCACTGCGCGAGCTGGTCGAGCTACCGCGGGCCGATGTTCATCTGGCGCAACCCGGCCTACCAGTGCGTCTGGGGCAGCGAGTTCTCCGCTGCTGTTCGGGGGGACGCCGCCTACGAGGGCAACTGGAAGACCGCGCGGCAGATACGCGTCGAGGAGTCGATGTGGGCGGAGAAGAAGCCGTTCATGTACACGAAGGAGGCATGGGCGTTCTACGAGCTCGAGGCCAACCTGCAGGGCGTGATGGCGTACTACGCGGAGGACGTCTGGAGGAGCCACCGCGCGTGGGGCGTAACCGCCATGCTGCCGTGGGACCAGGAGCACTTCTTCAAGCGCGTTAAGGACAAGGAGTCGGCGGACAACCCGAAGGCCTACGCCGACCTGAAGCGTCCGGGCATCGTGCCGGACAGGTTCGTGTCGAACAACGACTACTGGCTCGACCCGTTCAAGTGGGACCGTTTCCGCGCGACGGCCGTGGCCCACGCGTTCCGGAGGTGGAACAAGGACGACCTCGGGTTCATCGGCGGCGAGGGGGTCTTCACGGACAAGCGCCACCACTATTCCGAGGGCGACGACGTGCGCAAGACGCTCGTCGTGCTCAACGACCGCCGAGTGGCGCAGTCGGTCGCCTGGACCTGTTCGCTCGTGGCGGAGGACGGCCGGCAGGAGAAGTCCCTTTCGGGGACCGTCGACGTGGCGCCGGGCCGCCGCGCGGACGTGCCCGTGTCGTTTCCGTCTGTTCCGTCCGGCCGTCACCGGCTCAAGGCGACGTTCTCGTTCGCCGGCGGCGTGAAGACGGAGGACGAGTTCCGCATCGAGGTGTTCGCGAAGGCCAAGGACGCGTCCGCCGCCGCGGGAAAGGTGGCGCTCTTCGACCCGAAGGGCCTTACCGCCGCCGAGCTCTCCCGCCTGGGCGTCGCGTTCGAGTCCGTCGACGCGGCGTCGCTCCGCGGCATGCAGCCGGGGCGCGGGCTTGTCGTCGGACGCGAGTCGCTGAGCGCCGAGCTGCTGCGCGACGCGCTCGTTCCGTTTGCCGAGCGGGGCGGAAGGGCCGTTGTGTACGAGCAGACCGCGCCTGTCCTCGAGACGTGCGGATTCCGCGTGCAGGAATACGGCCTGCGCAGGGCCTTCCCGCGCGCGTCGCGTCCGGGCTTCCCGTTGCTCTCCGCGGAGGCTCTGCGCGACTGGGCCGGAGAGTCCACCTTGATAAAGCCGTACCTCGACAACATCGGGGACGTCGAGACGGACTATCCCGAGACGCGCTGGTGCGGCTACCCGAACACGCGGGTGTGGCGCTGCGGGACGCGCGGCAGCGTGGCGAGCGTCGTGCCCGAGAAGCCCACGCGCGGAAACTGGAAGGCGCTGGCGGACGGCATGTTCGACCTCCAGCACGCTCCGCTCCTCGAGTGGCAGGTCGGGAAGGGCGGCATCGTGTTCTGCCAGTTCGACGTCACGGCGCGCACCGTTCCGGATCCCGTCGCCGACTGCATCTCGCTGTCCGTCCTGAAGACGCTCGGCGACGCTCCGCGCGAGGCGACCACGTGGCCGAAGGCGCTCGGACGCGATGCCTGCTTCGTCGCGGACGCGCGCGGCCTCAAGTGCAACCACTCGGCGAACGACGGCTGGATGTACCTCGTCTCCTCCGGCGCAGAGATGCCGGGCGACTTCCACCAGCGCATCGCGCGCGGCTCGAGGGCCGTGTGCTTCGGGCTGACCGCGGAGGAGATCGCGAAGTGGAGCCCCGTCCCGCTTGCGTGCGAGCGGCGAGCGGACAACACCTACACGCGCATCGAGAAGATACCCGCCGAGCTGAACGGACTTTCCAACGCCGACTGGGCGCCGCGCGCGCAGATGGCGTACGCGGCCTTCACGGACAAGGCGGAAGACGGCAACAACGCGATCCGCGTCGTCCGCCACGGCAAGGGTGCGATTGTCTTCTGGCAGACTCCTCCCTGGACGATCGACGACGTCGCCAAGCCGTATCTGCGCACGAGCCGCCGCCGCGCGGAGTGGATGCTCTCGCACCTCATCTCGTGGCTCGGGCTCTACACGCCGGAGCGCTCGGTGCGCTACGCCGACGCCCCCGTTGGCTGGGACGACCCCTACCGCTTCTACCGCTGGTAGGGAGTTGCGGATTTTTTCCGCTCATTTTTGCGTGAATTTTCCTGTCGGGCGCGCGGAAAAATGGTAAAATGCTTCCAGAAAGGGAGGCACCAGCCATGTCCGTTCGCTTTTTCTCAGCCTGTATCGCGTCTTTGGCCCTGACGGGGTTCGCGGGACCGTTCGACGCGGCGATGCTCGTCGGGCGCACCGACAAGGACCCCGTCTCCTACAAGGCGGGCGAGAAGATGACCTTCACGCTTTCGCTCGAGAAGGTCGACGCGCTGCCCGCGGGCGAGTGGTCCGTCGAGTGGATTCGCCGCGGCGACGACGGGAAGAAGGAGACGGGCAAGGCGCCTGCGAAGGTCGGCGTGATCACGAAGGTCGTGACGTCGATCGCGAAGCCGGGATTCGTGCATCTCGAGGCGCATCTCGTCGACGCGGCGGGGAAGCGCGTCCAGCGCGACAAACCCGCGCCGGGCGAGAACTGGTTCGGCGAGAAGGGGGTGTTCTTCGACGGCGGCGCTGCGGCGGACGTCGCGAAGATTGAGCAGGGCGAGAAGGAACCGGCGGACTTCGACGCGTTCTGGGCGCGCCAGAAGGCGGAGCTCGCGAAGGTTCCTCTCAAGGCGAAGCGCTGGGAGGTTAAGAGCCCGAAGGAGTCGGTGCGCATGTACGCAGTCGAGATCGACTGCGCGGGAGGGCGTCCCGTGACGGGCTACATGTCCATACCCAAGCGCTGCGACAACGGACAGAAGCTCGGCGCTATCGTGAGCTTCGACGGCTACGGCACGGGCGTTCCGCGCGCGCCGAAGCACTGCTGGTACGAGTGGCAGATCCACTTCAACATCAACGCGCACGGATGCTCGCTCGAGAAGGACGACGCATACTACAAGTCGTTCTTCGCGTCGATCAAGTCGAACGGGAAGGGCTACGCGTTCGACCCCGCCCAGAACGCAGACCCCGAGAAGGCGTACTTCCGCGGGATGGCGCTCAGGGTTTTGCGCGCGCTCGAGTACGTGGAGTCGCTGCCCGAGTGGGACGGGAAGTACCTCGAGGTCACGGGCGGCAGCCAGGGCGGGCTCCAGACCGTCTGGGCCGCCGCGCTCGACCGCAAGGTCACGAAGGCGACGCCGAACATCATCTGGTGCTGCGACATCGGCAAGCGCGGCGAGGGCCGCATGAGGAGCGAGTTCGAGCCCGCCTACACGCCTGCGCTCAGGTACTTCGACTGCGCGAACATGGCGCGCCGCATCACGTGCGACGTCCATGTTACCCGCGCCGGGCTTGGCGACTACACCTCCCCGCCTTCCGGCATCACGGCGTTCTACAACAATCTCGCAAAGGTGAAGTCAAAGAAGATCGACTACGTCCAGGGCTCTCGCCACGGCTACATCCCGCCGAAGGCGAAGAAGTAATGAGTTTTGGATAAAAGGAGGGAACAATGAAAACGACAGTGAATGAGATGCTGGCATTCTTTGCCTTTGTAGCGATGGCCTTTGCATCTGCCCATGCGGAGACATACTATTTGCGCGGTAGCGATGCTCAGGGCAAGTCGTCGTTCGTTTCGGGGGAGGGCGGCACCGGATGGGCGCTGACGCCTGGCGGGTCGACCGTGGTGTGGCCCAGCGAAGGAAATGACTATGTCGTTTGGGTGAATCCGGAATCAAAGCAGGCGGTTGGCCTTCGCACGCCGGCTAAAGGCAACAACTATACGTTCGCTGGCGACTCGCTGACGCTTGAGTCCTATTTCGACGAAGATGCGTCGACGATGTATTGGGCTACGCTCATTACAAAGATCAAGTCGAGCAAGACTGTGACAGTTGCCAACATGACGCTCAAAAACGGGCGAGTGGCCATTTCCGACAGCTACAGCAACATTGGAACGCCCATATACAGCGGCGGCATCGCAATCCCGGCTGGATACAAGGGATATTTCGGTACATCGGGAACCGAAACGGACAATCGCCGCATGGATGTCAATTCGTCGATTTCAGGTGCGGGTGACATTGTCTTGGAGTTTGCGTCGGGAAACACATACATCGGGCTTGGCGGAGACAACAGCGGTTTGACTGGCCGCATCTACATTGACCATGACGGCGTAGTCAACACAGGAAACCAGGGCGGTGGCCGCGCATACGTTAACACGGCCGCGAGCTGGCCTTCGGACAGGCTCGAATCCGATCCTGCCGGCGTTACGATCAATGGCGGCGGTGTTATCTACTTCAATTTTGCAGGCACTCTCGCCACGGGCGTGAATCGCGGTTTTACAGTGGCAAACAAGGCGGCAGGTTTCAATGTTGCCGATGGGTGCAGCGTGACAATCGAAGGTCCCGTTTCTTCCGGCTACGGGTTTGCGAAGACTGGCGCGGGGACGCTTGCCCTCGCGGGCGATGGATCGGGCCTTGTTGCAGGCGCTACGGTTTCTGCGACCGACGGAACACTCGTTCTGGCCTGTACGAACGCCATAGGGAATGCCGCGCTCTCCGTTTCCGGCAGTGCCTCTTTGGTGCTTGACGTTACGTCAGGTGCGATTTGCCTCGGAGCTGCGCCTGCAGTCGCCGCATTGACGGTCAAGGCCACGTCCGTAACGGACGCTACGCGCATCCCGATCATGCGGCTTCCTTCCGGGTCGATCTTCGATGCATCGCAGGTTGCGTTTACGTACCAGTTGCCTGTTGAGGTGGATACGTCCGGCATGAGCATCCTTTCCGCAGCGGATGGAGATGAGGTTGTCGTCTATCTCGGCATCCCGGCGGCGAATCTGCCGACAGTCTCATCCGCGTTCAAGTCCGTGTCTTCGACATCGGCAACATACACTCTAACGCTGGGGTATGCAGGCGACTGTTCCGACCCTCTCGTAGTTACGGCCTATTATGGCGCGAACAACTGCTCCTCCGACAAGGCGTCGTGGGACAGCAGCTACACATTCGACCCTGTGTCGCCAGGCACGGCTGACTTCACGGTGCCAGGGCTTTCGCCGGAATCGTCGTACTTTGTCACCTTCATGGTGGCGAGCGAGGGCGGATCGGATGAAGTGTGGACTGTCGTGGAAAGCCTGAGCACGGCGTCGATTGTCGCATCGGCTCCGGAAAGCGTTTTCGAGTCCGACATGCGCGGCGTGACGGTTACATTCTCGCGGGCTTCGTCCGTCGCGGCGAACGCCCTTGTCGTCTCGCTTGGCTATTCTGGCGATACCGATGCCTTTGTCGCAGAGACTCTTGCCGAGAACGTCGTTTTTGCCGCAGGCGAAACGACGGCAACCCTAACGCTCAAGGCTGTCGACAACGATGTCGCCAATGCTGCGCGCTCCATTGTTGTAAGCGTTCAGCAAGGCAGCGGCTACGTGGTAGGTGCGGCGAGCTCAGTGACAATCGCGCTTCTGGATGACGATTCGTACGTCGCAGCCGACTGTGTATGGACCGGAGCAAGCGACTTAAGCTGGTCCAACCCCGGCAACTGGCAGGGGTCGCGCGTGCCGACCATGCTGGACACTGCCGTCTTGGGCGATGGCATTGCGCAGGATGCGGAAATATCCGTTGACGCGCGTGCCGCCGCCGGGAAACTGCTGGTGCCGGCAACTGTCCCGTTCAAGCTCGTTGCCGATGCGGCTGGTGGAGCGCTTTTCCTCGGAGGGATTGAACGTCCTGCCGGAGCGGCTGGCACGCTTGACCTTCGCGTTCCGGTTGCGCTCTTTGGCACCGACGGCACGAATCGCTGGAACCTTGCCGAGGGCACTACGTTTGTTGTCCGCGAGGCCCTGTCCAAGGCGCAGGATCCGCTTGTCGTGGAAAAGACAGGCGCCGGCATCGTCGAAATGCGCAAGGACTCGCAGACCTACAACGGACCGTGGGTAATACGCGCCGGAACCGTTCGCGCCTATGGTTCTAATTCCTTCGCCGGCAAGGCTTACGTAGGCGGCGACGAAACGCTTTTGGCGCGTCTTGAGCAGCAGGCAAAGCCGGCGTTCGGATCGTCTATCAATCCTGTGATCTACACGAACGGAACGGTGTACGCGACTGGCGGGGTGGACGGTAGCAGGGTAGAGACGATGACAATCTATTCAGGCGGTACGGCCGACCTCCGTGGCAACATCTACTGCAAGGAGCAGATATACTATGGCGGCAGCGTTGCTGGCGGTGCGACGTTCTACCTTGGCTATGGACAAAAGACAACTGTCTACGCAAGCGACATCATGGCGAGGCTGGATTGCACCTTGCGTCTAGCAGGAGGCTCGGGCTACGGGTATACGTTCTCCATCGAGGACGGCCCGCGGCCTGTCGACTTCCTTATGACGAGCTCTGCCACGGAAGGACAAAGCGACAACAATCTTGCCAAGAGTGGCGCAGGCACGATGAAGACGACGCAGAACTGGGGCAGCCTCAAGAACCATGTCAAGATAAACGCAGGAACATGGTACGTGGACAATCCCGGCGAGTACGGGCTTGGCATCCAGGAGACGACAGTTGCCGCTGGCGCGAAGCTCGGCGGCACGGGGTGCGTGGGCATGAAGGACGCAAAGGGTGTCGCTACGCTTGCGCTTTCGAACGGGAGCGAGTCGAACTACGCTACGCTCTCGCCGGGTACGATCGACGAGACCACGGGTGCGCACATCTACGGAACGTTTACCTCTGGCCGTTCGAGCGCGCACAACAGGCTGACTCTCGGCAACTGGGCGCATCTCGAAATAGGCGTGGGACCGAAAGACCCAGAGACGAAGCTTTCGCCGGCCGACAAACTCATGGTCTACGGAAACCTCGAGATCGGCTCGAATTGCACGCTGGACCTTACGACGAACTCGGCCGCGCTCGACGAAATCAAGGGCGGAACGTTCACGATTGTGGAGGCGGATGCCATCACAGGCACCTTCGCAACCGTCCTCAAACCGAAGAACTCGTGGCAGGTGACATACGTGAGCGAGGAGGTTGACAACGAGACCATCGTCAAGCGAATCGACGTGACGGTTCCGATCAAGGGCCTCTCAGTTGTCTTGAGGTGACAAGTTTTTGCCAAGAAAGTCGCGCGGCGCCGGAATCCTCTTCTCGCGCCGACCGCGAAAGGCTGGACCGCAAGGCGTCTGGCGCGGCGATGCGGGCGGCTGCCGCTGCCGCGGCGGATTTGCCGCGGCGCGAGCACAAGCCGCACATGGGGCGGCGGCTTTTCGGCTGGGACTACCGTGAGCCGTCCATTTACGTGGTGACGATTGTCTGCGCTGACCGGCGGGCGCGGCTCTTCGGGGAACTCGAGGTACGCGGCGCGGACGGGTGGCTTTCCCTCGCCGAGGCGAGGCGCCAGCTGCCAGAGCCCGACGTCATCGAAGCGAGAGTCGCCTTGAGCGAATTGGGCAAGGCGGTTTTTGCGCATTTCAGGCGCATCGGCGACTTTACGCCCGAAATCGAGCCAGCGTATTGCGTGGTCATGCCAGACCACCTGCACCTGCTGCTGCGCGTCACGCGCCGCATGGCGCGTCCGCTCGGCAACGCCGTCGCCGGGTTCAAGACGGGCTGCGAGAAGCTTTTCGCGGCGGCCGGCGGCAGAGGCCGGCTTTTCGCCGAGGGCTTTGTCGACCATGCGATCTTGCGTGAGGGGCAACTCGCCCGCGAGTTCAATTACCTGCGCGACAACCCGCGCCGCGCGGCAGTGAAGGCGCTTTACCCAGAGCTTTTCAAGGTTGTTCGCGAGATCAAGGTGGAGCTGCGGCAGGAAGGCCTGCGGCTTGCGCCGCAGGCGCAGGACAGGCAGGCGCAGAAAGTGGGGGGCGAGGCTCTCTGTTCTGCGCGGGCGGTGCAAACCGGCCGGTTTTCTGCGCGGGCGGTGCCAACCGACCGGGTCTTCGGCTTCTTCTCGGCGATCGGCAACAATTTTCTGCTGGGGCGGCGACTCGTGCAGGTGCAGGTGTCGCGGCGCGACTTCGCCTACAGGCGCGTCGCAAAGCCGGGCGGCGGGCTCAAGATCGCGCGCGGCGCGGACGGCTCGCCGGAAGTCGCGCTTTCGACGCCCGCCTTCGACGCGAAGCGCGCGGTGCTGCTCGCCGAGGCGCGCGGAGGGGCTGTTCTTTTGAGCCCGTGCGTGAGCGACGGCGAGCGTGAGATTGCGCGCGTGGCGCTGGCGGGCGGCTTTTCGCTCGTGGCGATGCACAACAAGGGTTTTGCGCCGCTGCAAAAGCCCGCGGGCCGGTATTTCGATGCCTGCGCGGAGGGGCGGCTTCTGATGCTGGCGCCCGACGCCTGGCCGTACACGCCGGCCGAAAAGCCGATGACACGCGACGATGCGGCGGCCATGAACCGGCTCTGCCAGTTTCTCGCGGGCGAAGGCGCGGCGAAGATTGCCTATCGGGGCGTGACCCCGGCAGGTGTCGACAGCCTTGCGCTTGGAGCGGTCAATGCCCGTCGAGCGAGAAGCCTCTCGGCTGCCGCGCAGGAGTGCCCGAAGGAAGGGGAAAGAGCACAATGAGAAAACTACTGTTCTCGATTGCAGTGGCGGTCGCTTCGTGCGGGGCTTTCTGCGCGTCGGACTCTTCGGTTGGCGCGCCTGGAATCGCCGCGGAGTGGCGGCCGGCCGAGCGCTGGCGCGGGTTCAACCTGCTCGAGATGTTCATCTGGCACGAGGGCGTGAAGAAACCCGAGTTCCAGGAGGACGACTTCCGCATGATGAAGGAGTGGGGCTTCAACTTCGCGCGGCTTCCGATCGACTACCGCTTCTGGACGCACGGCGGTGACTGGAACAAGATCGACGAGGAGTGGGTCAGGCCCGTGGACCGCGCGATCGAGCTCGGCGGGAAGTACGGCATCCACGTGCAGGTGTGCCTGCATCGCGCGCCGGGGTACTGCATCAACCGCGGCGACCTCGAGCCCGAGAAGCTCTTCGAGGGAAGCGAAAACGCGCGCAAGGCGTTCGCGGCGCACTGGGCGTTCCTCGCGAAGCGGTACGCGAAGATCCCGAACGAGCGTCTCTCGTTCGACCTCGTCAACGAGCCGCCGAACGTCGACGAGCCCACGTATCTTGCCGGCGTGCGCGGCGGGATTGACGCGATACGCGCCGTGTCGCCGGACCGCATGGTGTTCTCCGACGGAAGGAGCGGCGGGAACGTCCCGACCGTCTCCCTCGCGGGCGAGCGCGGCATTTCGCAGGCGATGCGCGGCTACCTGCCGATGCAGGTGTCGCACTACAAGGCGTCGTGGACGCCTGGCATGGACGCGTTCCCGAAGTGGCCGCTCGAGAGGAAGGGCGAGAAGGCTCGCTACGACGACCCGTCGCTCGACTGGATCTACGTCCACAACTTCAGGAAGTGGGACGACCTTGCGGCGAAGGGCGTGTTCGTGATGATGGGCGAGTTCGGGGTGTACAACAAGACGCCGCACGACGTCTCGCTCAAGATGCTCGAGGCGAACCTCAGGCTTCTCAAGGAGCGCGGGTGGGGCTGGGCGCTCTGGAACCTGCGCGGCGCGTTCGGTCCGCTCGACTCCGGACGCTCCGACGTCGCGTACGAGGACCTGGGCGGTCTCAAGCTCGACCGCGCGATGCTCGACCTTTTGATGCGCTACTAACACAAGTGCGCTACTAACACAAGGAGGAACAAGTGAACTCGGTTGACGGTCTTGTCAAGCACGCTGCGCTGGCGGTTGCCGCGCTTTCGGCGTCCGCGCTCTTCGCGGCGCCCGGCGACGCCACGGTGGAGAAGTGGGAGAACGGCGCTAAGGGCGCCTTCATGCTGATGTTCGACGACGGCTGGCCGTCCGCCTGGCAGGCCGCCATGCCCGCGCTCGAGGCGAGGGGGCTACCCGCCGACTTCTACATCATCCCCGACAAGGGCGAGTTCAAGGTCTTCGAGAAGAAGTGGAAGGAGTGCTTCAGGAACCCGCTCTTCCGCTTCGGCAACCACACGTGGAGCCACAACGGCTTCGACGACTACGACGGCGCGGTGAAGGAGTTCGGCGACTGCACGAAGTACCTCCGCGAGAACGTGCCCGGCAAGGAAGGGCGACTCATCTCCTACGCGCAGCCTGGAGTGAAGGCGGGGCGCTGGAACATCAACGCCGAGCAGGAGGCGAAGATCTGCAAGGAGCAGGGCCTCGTCGCGCGTCCGACGTTCCGCGACCACGGCGCGACGTACCACCTCAAGAACAAGGACGACATGCTCGCCAAGGCGAAGAAGGCCGTCGCGGAGGGGATCGCCGAGTACGTCATCTTCCACGGCGTCGCGGTGGACGACCCGAAGCGCGGCTACCAGGACTTCTGGGCGATGCCGACGAAGGAGTACATCCCGTTCTTCGACGAGCTCGCCGTCCTGCGCGACAGGAACGAGCTGTGGGTCGCGGACCACGTGTCGGTGCACCAGTACGAGACGGAGCGCGCGTCCGCGAAGGTGAAGAAGCTCGACGCGCCGCCGAGCGCCCTCAAGCTCGCCGTCACGTGCGACGCAGATGCGAAGCTCTACGACTACCCGCTGACGCTTAAGGTCGAGGTGCCGAAGGCGTGGAAGGCCGCCAAGTACCGGCAGGGGAAGGACGGCGAGGTGGGCTTGTCGCGCGTGGAGGGGGGCTTTGCCTTCGTGAAGGCCGTCCCGAACGGCGTGCCCGTCGGGATCGTCGAGTCGAAGGACGTGCCGCCGGCGCGTCCCGCGCCCAAGGCCGCGGCTGCCGCGGCTCCCGCGCGCTCCGAAGCACCCGCCGCCGCGCCGCTGAAGCGCGCGGACGTCCGCTGGACGTGGTGCGGCTGGGGCGGCGGCGGCTGGTTCTGGTCCGCGGCGGCCGATCCCGTCAATCCGGACGTCTTCTACATGGGCGGCGACGTGAACGGCATCTGGAAGTCGACGGACGGCTGCAGGAGCTGGTTCTTCGTCAACGACGGGCTGCAGAACTACGGCGTCTACTCGCTCGCCGTCGCGCCGTCGTCCGCGAAGACGGTCTACGCGCTGACGGAAAACGGCGTCGCGGCGTCGTTCGACGCGGCGAAGACGTGGATTCCCTGCAAGGACACGATGAACGGCGCGCTGGCGGTTTCGGCGAGCCGCGGCGGGTCGATCCACGCGGTCGCGGTCGATCCGAAGTCGCCGAAGACGGTCTACGCCGGCGGCAAGAGCGGACGCGCGGCGAAGTCGACGGACGGCGGCGCGACGTGGGAGGTGATGGACTACATGTCGTCGCGGCAGCCCGACGAGGGCGAGGTCGCGAAGCCCGCCTCCGGCGCGGGCTATGGCGTGATCGGCGTCGCGGCCAACGCGAACGACTGGGCGAACTACGTGCGCATCCAGAAGATGGTCGACCAGAACGGGGCGGACTGGAGCGCGTGCGACAAGATCGGCGCGAAGGTGTTCCTCCCGAAGGACGCGCCCGCCGGGATGCAGGCGACCATCGTCGTGCAGAGCGGCGGATGGGACTGGAAGGAGGGCCCGATGAAGCCGCTCGAGCCCGGCAAGTGGACGGCGCTCGAGTATCCGATGTCGGCGTACAAGGACGCGAAGGCGGTCAACATGGTCCACTTCGTCGTCCGCACGCAGGGCAAGGGCTTCAAGGGCAACGTCGGAATCGACGACTTCGCCGCGACCGGCGCGGGCGGAAAGCGCATCGAGATCGGCGAATGGAACGGCGCGGACGTCGAGGGCTGGCGCGTGAGCCCCGACGCGAACACGAAGTCGGTCACCAAGTCCTTCTCGACGTCGAAGTCTCCCAAGAGCGCACCCTCCGGCGCGCCCGTCTGCACGATCGCGGTCTCGGGGGCGAATCCGAACGTCGTGCTCCTCTGCCAGCAGAAGCACGGGCTCTTCCGCTCGGCCGACGCCGGCCGCACGTGGACGCACGTCAAGGGCGCGCCGGCGGGCGCGCGCACCGTCGTGTGGGGCGGCAAGTCCGCGCCCACCACGTGGTTCGGCGCGTTCGACAAGTCGGGCGTGTTCGTCTCGAAGGACGACGGCCTCACGTGGACGACGCTCAACGCGCCGGTCGAGGAGGGACTTGGCGCGCGCGACATCGTCGCGAGTCCGGCGGACGGCGGCAAGACGCTGCTCGCGATCGTCGGCCAGGGCTTCAACGGCTACATCGCGGCGACGTACGACGGCGGCGCGACCTGGACGAAGAACAGGAACTTCAAGCCCGACCGCGCGGCGAATCCGACGCTGCCGGAAGACGGCGGGCGCACGAAGATGAGCGGACTCGAGAACCTGGCGATGAGCCCGGCGGATCCGTCGCGCGCGATGATGGCGGGGAACTGGAATCCCTGCGCGACGCATACCGCGGGCAGGGAGTGGTTCGAGAGCGTTCGCGGCGCGGACATCACCTGCTTCCACGACATCCAGCACCTCGGCCGCACGACCTACGGCGCGGCGATGGACGAGGGCACCTGCGCGACGAAGGAGGACGGCGACTGGACGGCGCTCTATCCGCGCCGCTGGAAGGGCGGCTACAGCGGACACCACTGGCGCGTCCTCCCGCAGAAGCTCAAGGACGGGCGCACGCGCGTCGTCTGCACCGTCTCGCCGTGGGCGCACAACGGCACGCAGCCCGTGCGCGTGGTCGTCTCGGAAGACGGCGGGAAGACGTTCGAGGAGGCGAAGGGCCTTCCCGACTACCGCACGCACGCGAACACGATGTGGGGCGAGGGGCACGGCCGCGCGATTTCGGCGGACCCCACGAACCCCGACGTCATCTACCTCGGCATCGACGGCGACCCGGAGAAGGGGAATGCCGGCGGCGGCATCTTCAAGTCGACCGACGGCGGTCACAACTGGAAGCAGCTTCCGAACCAGCCCGGCTCGCGCCGCATGATGTACGGCATCAAGGTCGACCCCACGAACCCGAAGCGCATCGTGTGGGGCGCCTGCGGGTCGACGGCCGGCGTTTACGTGTCGGAGGACGCGGGAGAGAGCTGGAAGAAGGCGCCGAACCTCGGCGACTGGATCTTCAACGTGGAGGTGAGCGCGAAGGGCACGGTCTACGCCGGCGGAAACCAGCTCTGGCGCTCGGACGACCACGGGAAGTCGTTCCGCGCCATTACGAACCTCAAGGGCGTGACCGTGGTCGGCATCGCGTGCGATCCCGCGGACGAGAAGCGCATGTGGATCTCGGCCTCCACGTGGGACGGCAACCGCGCGGGCGGAATCTACGAGACGGCCGACGGCGGCAAGACCTGGACGGACATCACGGGCGACAATCCGTATCCGAAGCCGCTCGTCCTGCGCTACAACGCGACGACGCGCGAGCTCTGGGCCGCGGGGCCTGCCGCGTTCAAGCTGAAGCGCTGAGTATGGACGAAAAAAACGGGTGGAGCCATGAATAGATTCACAGGCCTGTTGGTTGTCGCGTTTGCCGCCGCCGTCGTGCAGGCGGGCGACGGACCGGACTGGACGACCGCGAAGTTCCTGTCCGTTGCCGCGGCGCGTGACGCCGCGAAGGGCGAGCCGAACGTGTCCGCCTTTCGGTGCGTGGCCACCAACGCCGCCGCCGTCAAGTCGGCCATCTGGTACACGACCGGGCTTGGCGTCTACGAGGCCTATGTCAACGGGAAGGGCGTTGGAGGGTTCCTCAAGCCCGGCTTCACGCATCCGCGAAAATGCCGTCAGGCGACGGCGTCGGACGTCACGGCGCTCATGCGCCGCGGCGCCGGCGAGGAGAACGTCTTCTCGGCGCTCGTGACCGCGAGCTGGTGGCGCGACATGGTGTCGGGCTATCCCGGACGCGAGGGCGCTTTCGCCGGCATCCTCCGCGTGACGTACGAGGATGGGCGCGCGCGGGACTTCCCCACGCGCGTCGACGGCTGGCGCGGGGCCTACGCCGGCCCTGTCCGCAGCGCCACGATCTTCAACGGCGAGATCTACGACGCGCGCGTGCCGATGCCGTGGGAGGGCGCGGAGTTCGGTCCCGTCAAGGTCAACGCGGAGTTCTCCGGGGAGATCCGCCCCATGGCGGGAGGGGCGGTGAACCTGCGGCGCGACCTCGCGCTTGCCCCCAAGGCGGCCTGGACGTGGAAGGGCGTCGACGGCGCGACGCCCGAGGCCTTCGGGAAAGTGCGCAAGGTGCGCGAGTTCAAGCCGGGGGAGGCGCTTGTCGTCAATCCGGGCGAGACGCTCGTCGTCGATTTCGGGCAGAACTGCGCGGCGGTTCCCGAGTTCGCCTTCTCCGCCGCGGCGGGCGTGCGCGCGAACGTGCGCTTCGGGGAGATGCTCAACGCCGGCAACGGCGAGAAAAAGCTCTTCTACGACGGACCCGCCGGCAGCGTCTACCTTGTCAACCTGCGGGACGCGAAGGCGCGCGTGGACTACACGTTCGCCGGGGGCGATGCGACCTACATGCCGCGCTTCTCCTACTTCGGCTACCGCTACATGTCCTTTGCGGCGACCGGTCCCGTGTCCATACGGTCGGTGTCGTCGATTCCGGTGACGTCGATCCGCGCGGACCAGGAGGTCAACTCCATCGAGACGACGGACCCGCTCCTCAACCGCCTCGTCTCCTGCGTCATGTGGAGCGCGCGGTCGAACTACCTGTCGATTCCGACGGACTGTCCGCAGCGCAACGAGCGCCAGGGCTGGACGGGCGATGCGCAGGTCTTCGTGCCGGCGGCGCTTTACGCGGCCGACACGGCGGACTTCCTCTTCAAGTTCATGGACGACATCCGCGACACGCAGTACGAGGACGGGGCCTTTCCGTGCGTCGCGCCGACGGGCTGCTACGGCAACACCGAGCGCGGTTCGACGGGATGGGCCGACGCGGGCATCTTCATCCCGTACCGCGTGTGGCTGTTCACCGGGGACGATTCCATCATCCGGCGCAACTGGTCCGCGATGCTGCGCTACATGGACTGGCTCGACCGGCACGACGGTCCCGACCCGCGCTACGGCGACTGGCTCTCGTTCGAGCGCACGACGTACGTCGTCGACGACGAAGAATACCGTCGCATCCTCGACATCGCCTACTGGATATGGGATGCGCGCAACATGGCGGAGATGGCGGCGGCGATCGGCGACGCGGAGTCGGCGCGCCGGTTTGCCGAGCTGGACGCCAGGCTTACGGCGCGCTTTCGCAAGACCTTCCTGAACGAGGACGGCACGGTGAAGCCGTTCTGGGAGTCGCAATGCGCCGACGTCTTCGTCCTGAAGCTGAACCTCGCGCCCGGGCCGTCCGCGGCGAAGCGCGTGAAGGAGCATCTCCTGGCGGACATCCGCAAGCACGGCAACCACCTGCAGACCGGATTCCTCGGCACGTCCGTCCTCATGGACACGCTGTCGGAGCAGCGCGCCTCGGGCATGGCGCACACGCTGCTTCTCAACCGCGACGTGCCGAGCTGGCTGCACAACGTCTGCGAGGGTGCGACGACCGTCTGGGAGCGCTGGAACAGCTATACGCTCAAGGAGGGTTTCAGCGCCGGCGGCGGCGAGGGGTGCATGAACAGCTTCAACCACTACGCCTACGGTTCCGTCCTCGCCTGGATGTACGGACGCATGGCGGGCATCCGTCCGGATCCGAAGGCCCCGGGCTTCAGGCATTTCTTCCTTACGCCGGAGGTGGACGGACGCGTCAAGGGGCTTAAGGCGCGCTATGTCTCTCCGCACGGCGTGATCGAAAGCGCGTGGAAGGTGGGCGAAAAGGGCGAACAGTCCTTCCGCTTCGTGATCCCCGAGGGGACTTCCGCCACGGTCGTCATTCCGGGCGGCCGCAATTTCGTTCTGGGCCCGGGGACATACGAGATTCCCGAAAGAGAGGACTGATCCAGCCCTGGGCCGCGGGGCCTGCCGCGTTCAAGCTGAAGCGCCGACGGTTTTCCTCGTTTACTTCTGACCCCCCTCTGTTGTATAATTGCCTTGTTCCGGTGCATCTGGCGGGGGGGGGGGCATTGTGAAGAGAATATCTGTAGCGGTGATCGACGACCACGCCGTCGTTCGGATGGGGCTGAAGTACGCGCTGGCCGCCTTGAAGGACATGGCGTTCGCGGGGGAGCTCTCGGACGGGGCGGGCGCCGCCGAGTTCGTGCGGCGGCTCGCGCCCGACGTCGTGCTCCTCGACATCCGCATGTCTGGGAAGGACGGCATCGCCGCGCTCGGGGAGATTCTCGCGGCGCGTCCCGAGACGAAGGTCGTGATGCTGACGACGAGCACGGCGGCGGAGGACGTCTTCCGCTCGCTCGAGTCCGGCGCGAAGGGCTATGTCCTCAAGGACCGCAGCCCGCAGAGCATCGTCGACGCGATCCGCGAGGTCGCCGCCGGGGGCACGTACGTGCCGAAGGACGTGCGCGAGATCTACGTCGCGCGCCGCCGCGCGCCGGAGCTCACGCCGCGCGAGGGGGAGGCGCTCCGGCTTCTCGCGAAGGGCCTCTCCAACCGGGAGATCGGGACGGCGCTCGGCATCAGCGAGGACGGCGCGAAGATCCACCTCAAGCACGTCTTCTGGAAGCTCGACGCGAAAGACCGCGTCGAGGCCGTGGCCATCGCCCTTCGCCGCGGCCTCGTTGTCGCCGAATAAGCGCTTGCAATTTCCGGCGGACAGAGGTATAATGTCTGCCAAGAGATGACGATTCCCCCCATCTTCATCCTGTCGTCTGCCCTTGCGCTGGCGGCCGCTTTTTCGGCGGCCGGCGGCGAGGTCACGTCCGCCGCCGCGACGGAGGCGGCGCAGGAGTGGATTGACGGCGGCTGGTCGATGGGGCGCCTCGGGGGCCGCCGCGCCGTCCGCGCCGAGACGCTGGAGGGCGGCGGCGCGAAGATGCACGTCGTCTCGCTCGACGGCGGCGGTTTCGTCGTCGTCGGTGCGGACGACGCGGTCGAGCCGGTCGTCGCGTTCTCGCCCACCTGCGATGCGCGGACGGACGACGCCGGCCCGCTCTGGGACATCCTCCGGGCCGATCTCGCGCAGCGCGCGAGGGCCGGCGAGCGCCCACGCGCCGCCGCGCGGCGCAGGTGGGGGCGTCTGCGCGACGGCCGCGGGCGCCGCGCGGGGCGGAAGGACGGCGGGACCGTCTCCTCCTCCCAGGCGGACGGGGCGGCGTCGGCGACGTCAGGCCCGCTCGGCGTCGTCTCCGACGTCCGCGTCGAGCCGCTCGTCCTCTCGCGCTGGGGGCAGACGTACAGCTCGAAGAACGGGGAGCAGTACGGCGGGACCTGCTACAACTACTACACGCCGAACAACTACCCGTGCGGATGCGTCGCGACGGCGCTGGCGCAGCTCATGCGCTTCCACCGCTATCCGGCTTCCGCGACCGCACAGACAAGGACGTGTGCGGTCGACGGGACGAGCGGCTCGAAGACGATGAAGGGCGGCACCTATGCCTACGACGCGATGCCCCTCGTGCCGGAGACCGATCCGTCGGTGCCCTGGTATGCGGGCGGCCTGGACGACGCCGGGCGAAAGGCGATCGGGAAGCTCACCTACGACTGCGGCGTCGCGATGCGGATGAGCTGGACCGCGGCCGGCGGCACCTCGGGCGGCGCGGCGGCGGTCGGCGTCCTTGCGAACAAGTCCTATTTCAAATACAAGAACGGACACGTCAACGCGTGCCTCGCCCAGCTGGCGGACGCCTCGTTCAGGAACCGCGTCGTCTGCCCGAACCTCGACGCCGGCTTCCCGGTTCTCCTCGGCCTGGCGGACCACGAAGTCGTCGCCGACGGCTACGGCTATTCCGACGGCACGCTCTACACGCACCTCAACATGGGCTGGGCGGACGAATGGGACGTCTGGTATGCGCTGCCGGACGTCGAGACGGCGGGCTACGGCTCGACGGTCGTCGAGTCGGTCGGCTACAACATCTTCCCGGCGGTCACGGGCGAGATCGTCTCGGGGCGCGTTCTCGACCAGGACGGGAACCCGGTCGTCGGCGCTCCGGTCGCCATCCGCCAGGGCACGTCCGCGGCCGTCCTTTCCAACGCGACGACGAGCGCGTCGGGCGTCTTTGCCTTCGTCGTGCCCTCGGGCAAGTCGTATGTCGTGACGGCGACGCGCGGCGAATCCGCCGCGTCCGCCTCCGTCCAGACGGGGACGAGCGAAAACTCCAGCGTCACCATCAAGACAGGCTCGTGCCAGGTCGACCAGACCTCCCAGAAGGCCTGCGGCAACGCGTGGGGGTGCGACATCGTGCTGTCCGACGTCCCGACGGTCGCCGCGCCGGTTCTCGAACCGTCCGGATGCGCGTTCTATCCGTCGACGAACGTCGTTCTCTCCTGCACGACGGCGGGCGCGACGGTTCGCTACACGACGGACGGGTCGATCCCGACGGAGGCGAGCGAGGCGTACGCGGGGCCGATCGAGCTGTCGGACGACGCCGTCCTGCGCGTGCGCGCGTTCCTGGACGGATGGAACCCCTCGGCCGTCGTGACGGCGTCGTACGCCTTCGACGCGGCGCGCGGCGCGCCCGACGGCGACTTCTACGCGAAGCCGGTCCGCATCGCCGGCGCCAGCGGGTCGCGCGTCGTCGCGGACAACGCGTCGTTCGGCGTCGAAAGGGGCGAGCCCGACCACACGCTGGACGGCGGCACGCGGTACCTCGAGTACCGCACCTGCTGGTTCCGCTGGAAGTCGCCTGGAGACGGCACCGTCTCCGTGACGGCGGACGCGTTCGGGCCGGGATACGCCCTCCCCGTCGCGCTTGCCGTCTATCCCGACGGCGAGTCGATGCCGCGGACGGTCGCCGCGCGCCTCGCGCTGGCCGTCGCCGACTGGCAGGGGGGCGTCTATTCCGCCACGGCGACGTTCGCGGCCTCGGCGGGGACGGTCTACAGGATCGTCTGCGTGCAGCTCTACGACATGGCGGGGTCGTACGGGCTTTCGTGGAGCGGCGACCTCGTCTGCCCTCCGCCCGCGCCGACGGTCATCCGGCTCTGGTAGCGCGCCGCCCTGCGCCGGCGGTGGGGCGCCGCGCCTCCCGGCGGGGCGAACTTTGGTATAATATCGCCATGAAACTCTTGATCTTGGCCGGGGAGGAGTCGGGCGTCCACTATGCGGAGCGGATCGCCGCCGCCGTGCGCGCGCGGCGTCCGGACGCCGAGGTCCGCGGCTACGGCGACTACGGGTTCAAGACCGCGGACCTCGCGGTGTTCGGCGTCTGGGCGGTTCTCAGGCGCATCTTCTTCTTCCTGCGCGTGAAGCGGACGATGGAGCGCGCGATCGTCGAGTGGCGCCCGGACGTCGTCTGCACGGTCGACTATCCGGGCATGAACCTGAAGCTCGCGGCGTTCGCGAAGGCGCAGGGCGCCAAGGCGGTCCACGTCGTCTGTCCGCAGGTCTGGGCGTGGCACCGGGGGCGCATTCCGCGCATCGAGCGTTCGCTCGACAAGCTTTGCTGCTTCTTCCCGTTCGAGCCGGGGCTGTTCCGTCCGGGCCTTGCGGAATTCGTCGGGCACCCGCTCGCCCAGGAGTTCGCGAAGGGGGCGGCGGACGAGGGCTGCCGCGAGAAGGGGCTTGTGGCGCTTCTCCCGGGCTCGCGGCTCGGCGAGATCGAGAAGCACCTGCCGACGCTGCTCGAGGCGGTCGCGCCGATCGAGGGGGTCCGCGTCGCGATTCCCGCGGCGAACGACCGCGCGCGGGCCGCGATCGACCGCATCGTCGCCGCGCGCCCTTCGCCGGGCCGGGCGCCTGTCGCCGTCCAGACGGGCGGCGCGCGCTCTCTCCTGGCCCGGGCCGACGTCGCGGCTGTCGCGAGCGGGACGGCGACCCTTGAGGCGGCGCTTGCGCGGTGTCCGACGGTCCTCGTCTACCGGGTGGGGCCGCTTCTCGCGGCGTTCCTGCGCCGTGCGATCAAGGGGGTGAGGCACGTGGGGCTGGCGAACATCATCGCCGAGAAGGCGGGCGGGGAGTGCCCGATGCCGGAGCTCCTCCAGGAGGATTTCACCGCCGGCGCGACGCGCGCCTGGCTCGAAAGGTGGCTTTCAGACCCCTCCGCGCGGGCGGAAGCGGTCGGAAAACTCGACTCCGCCCTCGAAAAAATTGAAAACAATGGAGATTCATACGCAAGAATTGCCGAATTTTTGGTATAATAGTGCGTTGTATGAATCCGTTGAAATTTCTTATTGGAACGAAGAACGATCGCGAGCTCAAGAAGCTGTGGCCGATTGTCCGTGAAATCAACCGCATCGAGGCGGAATACCAGGCGAAGAACTTCGCCGACGAGGATTTTCCCCGTCTGACGGCGGCGTTCAAGGCGCGTGTCTCCGAGATGGTCGAGAAGGCGCTGCCGAAGAAGGAGCAGAACCGGACGGAGGAACTCGTTCGGGCGGCCCGGCGCGACGCGCTGGACGCGATCCTCCCCGAGGCGTTCGCGCTCGTGAAGCACGCGTGCCGGCGCCTTGTCGGCACGGAGGCGGAGGTCTGCGGCCACCGGCTGGCGTGGAACATGGTCCCGTTCGACGTCCAGCTCCTCGGCGGCATCGCCCTGCACCAGGGCAACATCGCCGAGATGCAGACGGGCGAGGGCAAGACGCTCGTCGCGACGCTGCCGCTCTACCTGAACGCGCTATCCGGGAGGAACGTCCAGCTCGTCACGGTGAACGACTACCTCGCGCGCCGCGACGCGATGTGGATGGGCCACCTCTACAGGTTCCTCGGCCTCACCGTCGGCTGCATCCAGAACTCGATGGACTCCGAGGAGCGCCGCGCGCAGTACGCGTGCGACATCACGTACGGGACGAACAGCGAGTTCGGCTTCGACTACCTCAGGGACAACGGCATGGCGCAGCAGCCCGAGCAGGTCGTGCAGAACGGGCACTACTTCGCGATCGTCGACGAGGTCGACTCGATCCTCATCGACGAGGCGCGGACGCCGCTCATCATCTCCGGCCCCGCGACCCTCTCCACGTCGCACATCTACCAGGCGCTCAACCCGATGGTCTCGTCGATCGTGCGCGTGCAGACGGCGCAGTGCAACGAGTTCATCCAGGAGGCGAAGAAGGCGCTCGAGGCGGGCGACGTCGAGAAGGTGAAGGACCGCATCTACCAGGTCTACCACTCGATGCCGAAGCACAAGCAGCTCCTCCACCTCTTCGAGGACGCCGACGTGCGGAAGATGCACGAGGACGTCGAGCTGCAGATGCTCTCCGAAATGCGGAAGGAGCACGCGCGCGAGCTGAGGGGCGACCTCTACTTCACGATCGACGAGAGGACGCGCGAGGTCTCGCTCACCGACAAGGGCTGCGAGAAGATCTGCCCCGACGACCCGAAGCTCTTCGTCCTGCCCGACCTCGCGGCAGAGATGAGCGCGATCGACGGGGACGCGTCGCTCACGGAGCAGGAGCGCCTCGAGCGCCGCCGCGACACGCAGAGCTCGTTCGTCGAGAAGTCCGACCGCGTGCACGTCGTCGACCAGCTTCTCCGCGCCTACTGCCTCTACGAGCGCGACGTCGACTACGTGGTGCAGGAGAACCACGTCTACATCGTCGACGAGTTCACGGGGCGCGTCCTCCCCGGGCGCCGCTGGTCGGACGGGCTCCACCAGGCGGTCGAGGCGAAGGAGGGGGTCGAGATCGAGAAGGAGTCGCAGACGCTCGCGACGATCACGATCCAGAACTACTTCCGCCTCTACGAGAAGCTCGCGGGCATGACGGGCACGGCCGAGACGGAGGCGAGCGAGTTCAAGTCGATCTACAGGCTCGACGTGGTGTCGATCCCGACGAACAAGCCGGTCCACCGCGTCGACGGCAACGACCAGATCTACCGCACGCAGCGCGAGAAGTTCAAGGCGATCGTCGCGGACGTGGCCGAGCGCCACGCGAAGGGCCAGCCGATCCTGCTCGGCACGGTGACGGTCGACACGTCCGAGATCCTCTCGAGGATGCTCAAGCTCGCGCACATCCCGCACGAGGTGCTGAACGCGAAGAACCACGCGCGCGAGGCCGAGATCGTTGCGCTCGCGGGCCAGCGCGGCGCGGTCACGATCGCGACGAACATGGCGGGCCGCGGCACCGACATCAAGCTCGGCGAGGGCGTTCCCGAGGTCGGCGGGCTCCACGTGATCGGGTCCGAGCGCCACGAGTCGCGGCGCATCGACCGCCAGCTCAGGGGCCGCTGCTCGCGCCAGGGCGACCCGGGCTCGTCCCAGTTCTTCATCTCGCTCGAGGACCAGCTGATGCGCCTCTTCGGCTCGCAGCGCATCTCTGGCATCATGCAGAAGCTCGGCCTCAAGGAAGGCGAGGTGATGGAGCACCGGTGGCTCAACAAGTCCGTCGAGACGGCGCAGCGCCGCGTCGAGCAGCAGCACTTCGCGGTGCGCAAGCGCACGCTCGAGTACGACGACGTGATGAACAAGCAGCGCACGATCGTCTACGAGCTCAGGGGCAAGGTGCTGACGGGCGACGCGGAGACGGTCCACGGGCTTGTGCTCGACGTCATGAACGACCTCGTCCAGACGCAGGCCGAGCGCTACCTCTTCAGCCCGAAGGACGGTTCGCTCGAGGACTTCATGAACTGGCTCGGGGTCTCCTTCCCTGTCGCGGTCTCGCCCGACGAGCTGCGTCCCCTGATGGGCACGCCCGGCCTCGCCGGCGACCTCGTGTTCAAGCGCGTCGCCGAGGCGTACGAGGCGAAGTGCGCGAGCGAGGACGCGGCGACGCTTCCGTACATGGAGCGCGGCGTGTTCCTGCAGGTCATCGACCGCGAGTGGCAGGACTACCTCCGCGCGATGGACGACCTCCGCACCGGCGTGAACCTCCGCGCCTACGGACAGCGGGATCCGCTGATCGAGTACAAGAAGGAGGCCTTCGCGATGTTCGAGACGCTCATCGCCACGATCAAGACGAAGGTCGTCTCGGCGGAGTTCAGGAGCGCGACGGCGGCGCGCATCCAGCGGATGCTCGCCGCGTCGCAGGCCGCCCCGTCGGCGCGGACGAACGCCGACGAGATCACCGTGACGGAGGGCGAACGCGGCGCCGCCGCGCCCGCCCGGCCGTCCGCGCCGTCCGGCGGCGCCCCGAAGACGATCGGCGACGTGTTCGCGTCGATGATGTCGCGTCCGGCGCCGTCCTCGCCGCGCGTCCCGGCGATGGAGCCGGGTGCGGCGGCGCGCGCCCAGCCGGCGGCCGGTCGCAACGACCCCTGTCCGTGCGGTTCGGGCAGGAAGTACAAGAAATGCTGTGGGAGGAACCTGGTATGACGACTGCAATCATCGTGGCCGCCGGAAAGTCCGAGCGGATGGGATCTGGAACCGACAAGGCGTTTCTGAGCCTGGTGAACAGGCCGGTCGTCGCCTGGTCGCTCATTGCGTTCGAGAAATGCCCCGAGATCGACCGCATCGTCCTGGTCGTCCGGAAGGAGCAGCAGCTGGCGGCGAAGACGGTCGCCCGGATGTTCGGCATCTCGAAGCTCCAGGCGATCGTCCCCGGCGGCAACAAGCGCCAGGAGTCGGTGCAGGCCGGCCTCGCCGCGTGCGACATCGACACCCGCTTCGTCGTGATCCACGACGGCGCGCGCCCGTGCATCACGGCGGACGTCGTCGCCGAGGTCGTGAAGCTCGTGCGCCGCGTCCCCGCCGTGACGGTCGGGCGCCGCATGACCGACACGGTCAAGCGCGTCGAGAAGGGGTCGAACGTGTCGGCGACGGAGGACCGCGAGAAGCTCTGGGCGGTCCAGACGCCGCAGGCCTTCCAGGTGAAGGTGCTGCGCGCGGCCTACAAGGCGCTCGGGAAGAAGGACGTCACCGACGACTGCCAGGCGGTCGAGCTGGCCGGCGAGCCGGTCAGGATCTACGAGAACAGGGCCCCGAACTTCAAGATCACGACGGTCGAGGACCTCCAGATCGCGAGCGCGCTGCTCGCCAACAAGTGATGTCGAAGCTCATTGCCATCATCGGCGACATCCACGCCAACCTCGATGCGCTCAACGTCGTCCTCGACGACTGCCGGTCGCAGGGCGTGACCGACTTCCTCTGCACGGGAGACGTCGTCGGCTACAACGCCTGCCCGCACGAGTGCATGGACATCATCCGCGCGATCGGCTGCCCGGTCGTCGTCGGGAACCACGACTACTACGTGTCCTCCCGCCAGAACCTCGACGACTTCAACCCGGCGGCGGCGGCCGTCGTCTCCTGGACGCGCCGGCAGCTTTCCGTCGAGGAGGTCTACTGGCTCAGGAACCTCCCGTTCACGCATACGCAGATGGGCGTCACGCTCGTCCACTCGACGATGGACAACCCGGAGAACTTCGGGTACGTCTTCGACAACCTCCAGGCGGAGGCGAACTTCCTCCGCCAGATGACGCCGGTCTGCTTCCACGGGCACACGCACTGTCCGATGATCTACGAGAAGTCGATGAACGGCGTCTTCCGGATCGACGCGCAGGACTTCAAGCTGCCGATCGGCCGCAAGTACTTCATCAACGTCGGCTCGGTCGGCCAGCCGCGCGACGGCGACCCGCGCGCGACGTACGTGATCTACGACCCGAAGGAGCGCATGGTCCGCTATCGCCGCCTCGAGTACGACGTCGCGGCCGCGCAGGAGCGCATTCGCCTCGCGGGGCTCCCCGAGCGCCTCGCCGCGCGCCTCGCGGTCGGGCAGTGAGCGCCCTCCGGCTCGGGCCACGGCGTGGACAGCCCGGCCGGAGCCGAGGACCTCGTCTTCATGGCTCTCATCGTAGGGAAATAGCCGCGGCGCAGGGAAGTCTAGCCGCGTGGAACATGTAGGGCGTTAGAACAGGCCGCGACTGGTAGAACACATGCCATTGACATGAAATCTGTGGCTTCCGAGAAAGATGCGGTTCGCGAGGTCCGGCGCGTCACATACGCCGGAATGGCCGTCAACATCGCGATTGCGGCGCTGAAGGGCTGCGTTGGCGTCGTGTTCTCTTCGCAGGCGCTGTTCGCCGACGCGGTGCATTCTCTCTCCGACCTCGTGACTGACTTCGCTGTCGTCCTTGGCGTGCGCTACTGGTCGGCTCCCGCAGACGAAGAACATCCCTACGGGCACGGCAAGATCGAGGCGCTGGTGACGCTCTTTATCGCAATTGCGCTTGTCGTCGTCGCCTATGAGCTTGGCGCACATGCCGTTCGCTCGCTCGTGGCAGGCGAGTCGTCTGTTCCGGGACTCCCCGCGCTTTTCGTCGCGCTAATTTCGATCGCCTCGAAGGAGTGGCTGTTTCGCTGGACGCGCCGCGTCGCGCGCAAGGTCGCCTCTCCTGCGCTCGAGGCCAACGCCTGGCACCATAGGTCTGACGCCATCAGCTCGATTCCCGTCGCCATCGCTGTAGTCGTCGCGCATGTCTGGCCGTCGCTTGCGTGGGTGGATGCGGTGGGCGCTGTTCTTGTTGCGCTCTTCATTCTTCATGTCGCGTGGGAGATTGCGTATCCTGCGCTTCAGGAACTCGTTGACGCTGAAATCGGCGGCAAATCTGCCGCGGTCGAGGCGCTTGCCCGCAGTGTCGCCGGAGTAGTGGAGGTGCACAAGGTCCGCGTCCGTCGATACGGCGGCGCGTATGTGGCCGACTTGCATGTGCATGTCGACGCCGGGCTTTCGGTCGCGGAAGGGCATCGCATCGGGCATGATGTCTCCGATGCGCTGCTTGCGTCCGACCTTGGCATAGTAGATGCCATAGTACATGTTGAACCAGCTGCTGTTTAGGGGTCAGGAGTCAGGGGTCAGGAGTCAGTACGCAGGAGTCGGGGGGTCGTAACCGCCCCTTGCGGGGGTTCGCGACCCATGGGGAAGCGAACACGCCGAGCGAAGCGAGTGCCGAGGGGTCAGGGGTCTGGGGGCTTGCCCCCAGTTCTAAAATCCTCTGCGTACTCTGCGCCTCTGCGCCTCTGCGTTAAAAACTCCAGCGCAGAGGTCAGGAGTTGGAGATTTCCGCCAAGGGCGGTTCTTTTTGATATAATTAAGCGGTACCGCTGGACGGAAAGCCGGCGAAGGAAACAAAACTAAGAAGGGAGCGCTTGAAGATGAACAGGAAGCTTACGATTATGCCGTGCCTCGACATGATCAACGGACGCGTGGTGAAGGGGGTGAATTTCGTGAACATCAAGGATGCCGGCGATCCCGTCGAGTGCTGCAAGGCGTACTGCGCGGCCGGGGCGGACGAGCTCGCGATGCTCGACATCACGGCGACCGTAGAAGGCCGCAAGACGATGCTCGAGGTAGTCCGCAAGGTCGCGGACGCTGTTACGGTTCCATTCACGATGGGCGGCGGCATATCGTCCGTCGCCGCCGCCGAGGAAGTTCTCAAGGCAGGCGCGAACAAGGTTTCCACTTCGTCCGCAGTCTTCCGCCGTCCTGAGATGATCGGCGAAATGGTCAAGGAACTCGGCGCCGACAAGGTGACTGTCGCGATTGACGTGGCGCAAAACGCCGCGATGCCGTCTGGCTACGAGGTGTTCATCGACGGTGGACGCACCGCGACTGGCAAGGACGCCATAGAGTGGGCGAAGCAGGTAAACGACTACGGCGTCGCCTGCATCCTGCCGACTTCCAAGTCCACGGACGGCGTGCGCACTGGCTACGACCTCCCGCTCATCAGGAAGATCCGCGAGATCACGGACGCCTCAGTTGTCGCATCCGGCGGCGCGGGCACGATGGAGCATTTCGCCGAGGCGGCCGAGGCTGGAGCCGATGTCCTTCTCGCGGCGTCGGTGTTTCACTTCCACGTGATCGGCATCCCGGAACTCAAGGCGTTCCTCGCCTCCCGCGGCCTCTCCGTACGATAGGACCCATAGTCCTCACCTCTGTGCGATGATTTTTAACACAGAGGCACAGAGACTCAGAGGCACAGAGATTAAAAAATATGGGCTGTCTCCAAGCTTCCTGCCGCAGGCAGCTTGAAGCCCTCTGTGTACTCTGCGTCTCTGCGCCTCTGCGTTAAAAACTTCGAAACAAAAAATCTACAATTCCACTCTCCAACTCCAACTCTGAACTCCAACTCACTGACCCCTGGCCCCTGACTCCTGACCCCTAACCCCTACTTCAGGCACTCCGGCGTCCAAACATCTCCTCCCTTCAAGTCCAGCCATGTGATGGCCTCAAGCCAGCGCGAGAGGTCTTTTGGCGTGGGGTCGAAGTTGTTCGTGCCGAACGAGAACTTCGCGCCCATCTCCTTTGCGAGACGTAGGAACTTCGGACGCGGGAAGGTCGAGCCCGCCTGAATCTCGATTGCGATTCCCTTCTCCACGGCTTTCGCTATCAACGCGCGCATGCGCTCTTCGGTCCAGAGCCGGTCGTATTGGTCGGCGATGGGGAGGGGGAGATACGTGGGGTTTGCGAGGATCGAGATCGGCTCGTCGAGGATTGCCATGTTGTGCTTGAAGTATTCCTCCATCCACGCGTCCGGATCGGCGATCTCCTTCACCATCCAGAGCCGGTTGTCGCGTCCGTTGGGAAGCTTGCCCATGATCATGGTGTCCGCGAGGATGTAGTCGAACTTCGCGCGCGTCGCGGCATCGATCTGGCGGAACCAGTCGCGGTCGTTCACCTGGATGCCGACCGGCAGGCGATGTCCGTCGACGTCGATTGCGCGGGCGTGGTCGGCAAAGGCGGCGAGCTTCGCGTTGTCGTAGATCTCCCACTCGCGGCCGTGGTTTTCCATCGCGCTCGAGCGGATGCCGGAATCCTTCTCGCGCAGGGCGGCGAGCTCGGGCGTCATTCCGCCGCGGATGTGGAGATGCCAGTCGACGAGGACAATGCCGCGCTCGGAACATTCCTTCATGAGCAGGCGGAACACGTCGTTCTTCGGATACCTGGGGTCGGTCGCCTTGTTCGCGCCGACGGTGTACACGAGAAGCCGCAGCGCGTGCGCGGGCTTTGCGTCCTTCTCCCAGGGCCTGCGGTACCTGAACTCGACGCGGGCGGGAGTCTGCACCTTGCTCTTGACTTCGACCATGACCTGCCCGGGAGCGCCGACGAGCCCGTTGTCCGCCGCCTTGCGCACCATGGTGACATCGCACTCGGACGCATTGTGCTCCATCTCCCACGAGTAGCCGGTGGTCGCGTTTTCCTCGAGCGAGAAGCGGACGGATTGTCCTTCTGGTGCCTGGGCCACGAGTTCGGCGGGAAGGGCCTTGAGGGAGTATGAAGCTCCGTTCTCAAGTTTGTCCGCGAACGTCGTCGCCGCAGACAGGATCGCCATTGCCATCAATAATGCGTTTTTCATCGTTGTTCCTCGGTTTTATGCCATTGTACCATATATAGTGGCTAGTGACTAGTGGTTAGTGACTAGTGGGGAGGAGTTGGAGTTTGGAGTTGGAGAGTGGTGGGGAGTTTTCTTAACGCAGAGACGCAGAGGCGCAGAGTGCGCAGAGTGCGCAGAGTTTTATAGAGCTGCCTGCGGCAGGGGACTGGGGGTCGTAACCGCCCCTTGCGGGGGTTCGCGACCCATAGGGAAGCGAACACGCCGAGCGAAGCGAGTGCCGAGGGGGCTTGCCCCCAGTTCTAAGACTCTCTGCGTCTCAGCGTCTCTGCGCGAGATATCCACTGCAGAAGAAATATCGCGCGGAGGCGCAGAGGCGCAGAGGTTTTTTGGGCTGCCTTCGGCAGGGGTCAGGAGTCAGTAGTTAGGGGTCTGGGGGCTTGCCCCCAGTTCTAAAAATCTCTGTGCCTCTGAGTCTCTGTGTCTCTGTGTTAAAAATCTTGGCTTTAGTGGGGTTCATGAGTTTTAACACAGAGGCACAGAGGCACAAAGACACAGAGGGTTTCAAGCTGCCTGCGGCAGTGGCATGGTTTAGGGGTCAGTAGTCAGATTCCTTCGCTACGGAATCGTTGGTTTTGATATAATACTCACTGTCAGAACGGGAACGTTACTGGCCTCATAGCTCCCCGACGTGAACCGCCGCGGAGAGGCCGGCAGGATCGGCCATCAGTTGCCACAAAACTGGCAAACCAAATATTGGGACGTTATGATTTTAAAACACAGAGACCGGGAGCTTTTGCGATTCGAGTGGCTCGAACCGCAGGGCGTCCGCGTAGTCTCCGTGAATGAATCTGAACGTAAGTTCCTGCCGCTCGAGATGAAGGGCGCGGCGGACGATGACGCCCTCTGGTCTTGGCTCACTCACCGCACGGTGCCGCGAAACCGCAAGAATGTCGAGGAGTTGATGGCCAGGCTCGGATTGAACCCTCGCAACATAAGGGGAATTATCGAGCTTTGTCACGGGCTTTCCCTGAATGACGTCCATTGGGTTGTCGCAGACGACTTCAAGGGCACCTGGGCGGACTACAATCTCTACGACAATCCGTTTTCAAAGGCCGTGTCCATAGTCGCTTTTTCGGGAAACGGACCAGGCATTGAGAATGGCTGGACTTCGTCTCCGGAGTTTACGACGAATGGAATGCTTGCCAAGTGCTGGCGCAGGATTGGAGACGACATAGTTCTCTACAAAGGCGGAACCGAGGGCGCTGCAAACGCCGGCTTCGAGCCATACTCCGAATACTATGCGTCGCAGATTGCGGAGGCGATGGGACTGCCGCATGTGCAATACGGCCTTTCGCGTTTCAAGGGAATTGTCTGCTCGACATGCAAGCTGTTCACGAGCGACAAATACGGATATGTTCCAGCTGGGCGATTGGTTTCCAGGGACGAGGCGCTCCAAGATCCGCGCTTTGCGGACGTCTTCTTCTTCGATGCAATCATCTTCAATACAGACCGCCACATGGGGAACTTCGGCTATTTGATCGACAACGACACAAACGAGATTGTCGGAGCCGCGCCCATCTTCGACAATGGCTATGGTCTTTTCTCGCTCGCCATCGACAGAGCCGGCGACCAATATGATGAATTTGTGGATCTGCGAAAGTTCGTGTCTCGTGTGACCCCGGCCTTGTACTCCAAGTGGCTTGGGTTTCCGAGAGGGCTAACGGCTGACATGAAAGCGCGGCTTTCTGCGCTCAAGGGCTTCCGTATCAATCGGCATTCAAAGTACAATCTCTCGGCGCGGCGTATCTCGGCAATAGAGGACTTTATCCAGAAACGCATCCGTGAAATTGCCGAATATGGCGCAAAAGCGGACGAAATGCTTGCGATATCTCGCAAACAGTGCACTGTAAATCACACGATTGATGCGGATGAGTGCACTGTAAAGTCGGATTCCCTTGGGATTCAAATCAAGCAGAACATGCGTGCCGATCCTTTCATAACAAAGATGGAACTATCTGAGATTCTTCAAGTCTCGCCTCGATGGATCGCCCGCAAGATAAAGGCGTTGCAAGAATCGGGTGAAATCCGCCGCGTTGGTGCGGACAAGAATGGATATTGGGACGTCCTGGATCGGTAGGGGTCAGGAGTTAGGGGTCAGGAGTCAGATTCGTTCGCTGCTCAATCGTTGATTATGATATAATACGCACTATGAAATACATTAAGCTCAGAATGGACTTTGAAGGAATCGTGTCGCGGACGGTGGTTGTTCCGTCGGACTGGTCGCTGGCCTTTCTGCATGGAGTCATCCAGGCTGTTTTTGGCTGGCTCGACTATCATGAGTACGAGTTCTCCGTGCCTGGCGATCCGCAGAAGCGTAGGTGGACGGAGCAGAGCGCGAGCCTTGATGGCTTTGGCGTCGGCAAGTTTCTTGAGTCGTCCGAAACGCAGATTTCTGCGCTCGTCGGAAAGAAGGGTGACAAGATTGACTACACGTATGATTTTGGCGACTGCAACGAGGTCGAGATTACTTTACTTGGCACGGTAGCGAAGCCCAGCCCGAAGGAGTTTGCGACGGAAGGCCCAGATGTCGTCGAAGACTCCGCAGGTGTAGGCGGCATTGCTGGTATTGTTGCAATTGCCAAGCAGGGGAAGGGCAAGGAATACAAGCAAGTTTCGGAATGGCTTCGGCGTGCGTTTAAAAAGCATATCGACGATGTGCTTGACTATCCGAGTGTGCGTGATATCTACACGCGCGTATTTGGCCTTGTCAAAACGGCTTCGACAGCAAATCCGAAGGCTGTTAGCCCTTGCTGGCTGGATTATCTTGTAGTCCATTAAACAAGGCGTTTAGCTCGCATAATCCCGCCGCTGGGTCGATAGCCGCCCATTAGGAAACGCCCCCACTGAAGATGCGATATGCGTCACATATTGCAATATGTGACGTGGCCAGTGGGATTAGGTGATTGAGAGTTGGATGAAGAGGCGGGAGAGGGGGTCGGAGGGTTCGCGCCAGACGATTTCGCTTCCGTTGATATCCACTAGTCCGCAGTCGGAGAGACATGCGACGTGACGGCGGACATTGAGTTCCGTCAGCCCCGTGGACTTCATCAGCGTTGGTTTGTCTGTGCGCTTCTCGGTCCTGACGATTTGGAGCAGCCGCACGCGGGCCTCGTTCGCAAGTGCCGGAAGAATTGAGAGGAAAGGCGGCGTCTTGGGGCGACGACCATTGACGAAGACAAAACCGGCGGATTCGTCGCGGAAGAACTGTTGCAGCGCGGCAAAGAGCATCACTATCCTCTCGTCCGATGCATCTGGCGTGGCGCGATAGAGGCAGTATCTGCCATCGCGTGTGGAAGCAACAAGCCCGCAGTCGTTTTGGAGTTGTGCAAGGTAGATGCTCGTCGCGGGCTGCCCGAGTTTGATCATGTCGGAAATCTGGCCAACGGAAATACCTTCCTCTTCCGGAGAAATCATCACATGCCTCAACACGTCGATTCTCTCCTCGTTAGCAAGCTTCTTGCATACCTTCCAGAACGGCTTAGACATCCAGATCATCCTTTCTTGATTGTCATTGCCCTTTAGTATATCACTCCCCGTCACATATTGCAATATGTGACGGGGCGGGCATGGAGGGAGTGATGGCGATACCGTCGGTGACACAATTCTCAAGTCACTTCGGCGGGATGATCTTTAGGCCGCAGTCGTAGAGGACTTCGTTAACATTGAACAGATTGAAGATACGTTGCTCTATGCAGTAGGCAAAGACAGCATCCTCTTTGATTGTAGGAGAAAGTGCATAGCCTGCAGCCATGAGCAATTCGTCGGTTTCGATGCGAGTCAATCGCAAGGCAATCGCAAATTGAATTGCCGTGCGTTTCGCGACAGGTCGGCAGGGATCGGATACTATTGCGGACCAAGTGCGTCTATCAAGCCAGGCTGCGGTGTATACCGAAGGGGCATTGCCATCATGTCTCTCTCGGACATGACGGACTAGGATGTCCGCGAAAGTGTTCTTGCGCGGATGTTGATTCTGAAATGTGGGGAATGGGATGTTCATCTATGGACCTCAAGTTACGCCAAACGAAAACATATCCGGGCGTGCGAGGCCCGGAAGTCATGTCGACGAACTTGAACTCGACAAGAGAATCAGGTGATGAACTGTCATTGCCGCGTATTATATCAGAATATCGCGAAGCGCGTGTCCATTGTCAATGGACAGGAGCTGATTTGGAGGATAGGGTGGGATTCGAACCCACGGGCGGCTTTCGCCGCCACCTCGTTAGCACCGAGGCTGCATAAACCAGACTAGCAGACCTATCCGTTTGGCGGTGAGGGCGAGACTCGAACTCGCACAGGGCTTTTAACCCCACTTCGGTTTTCGGGACCGACGGCTTACCGATTAGCTTATACCTCACCTTCGTTCTGTTGAACGGTGCGTAGTTTATCATCTTGCAGTCCAGATCACGTCCATCGTCCGTAGACCATTGTCAATCTGATAACCGACAGCCGCTCAAGAGGAAACTCCCCTTTTGTTTACATGCTGCTCGTCACATATTGCAATATGTGACGGAGCGGGTGGTCAGATGGAATGGCGCATTTATGACGGGGATGATTTTGTGACCGTGATATACCGTCCGCAGAGTTCGGTTAAGAGTTCGGTTAAGAGTTCGGTTAAGAGTGTGGATAAGAGTGTGGATAAGACCAGCGAAGATGTGTTCAATATTTTAAAAACAAATCCACGTATCACATTGGATCAAGTAGCAAAAGCAATTGGGCTTTCGGTCCGAGGCGTTGAACAGGCAGTCAAACGATTGAGGATTGCGAAACGGATAAAGAAGGTCGGAGGCACGAAACTCGGCCACTGGGAGGTGTTGCAATGAAACTCCGGCGGTTCACATCTGCAGGCGTGGAGATGGCCGGGCACTACCTCGCGGTCGTAGCTCAGTTGCCGTAGCACCCTGTTCATTTCTCGTCCCGTCATATATTGCAATATGTGACGGGAGGGGAGGGCGGTGTGGGGCTGATGGCTGGGGCGGAAGTGACGGGAGGGAGGCGTGCGAGGAGGCGATGCGCCACGCGCCGTTGCGCGTTGAATAGCGCGGCAATGGTAAGGAGATTGCGCATACGTGCGAAAATCGCGCGCCAGCGCGCTTTTCCCGCGTTTCTCGCATCCTGCTTGTCCACTGTTGCCTTGGTGAAGGTGGGTTTCCCGTTCACCCATTCCCCATTTACCGTTCCCATTTTGATATAATACTCACTGTCAGAACGGGAACGTCACTGACCTCATAGCTCCCCGACGAGAACCGCCGCGGAGAGGCCGGCAGGATCGGCCATCGGTTGCAAACCGGTCTTCTAGAACTACGACATTCTGAACACACATTACATGGTTTGCAAGACGGTACCCTATTAACAATTTGGGGTGTCGTCTTGGTGTGTGTTTGTGTAGGCTGTCGTAGGCCTTAGAAGCGCATATCAAGGCGCGCCCCTCTAACTAAAACAGAGAGGCGCGCCTCTCTGTCGTAAGGCAGACGGTGCATGCGAGATGGCGAAGATTGACATAAGCTGTAGTGCGATCGAAGGATATGACTTTAGGTCATATCGTATAAAGAATATCGCCGACTTGTATGCGGCTGGCAAGATTAATCTCAATCCCGAATATCAGAGAGCAGGAGTATGGAGCAATCTCCAACGCTCGAAATTGATCGACACTATCCTCGGGGGCTATCCACTTCCGGCAATCATCCTCTACAAACGCAAGGACATTCGGACGCGCAAAATCGTCTACGATGCCATTGACGGCAAACAGCGGCTCGAATCAATATTATATTACATTGGTAAACTGAGGGGTCCTCACAACAGGTTCACTGCCAAGGTCTCAATCACTGATGATGGTGAGACTCACATTGACAATGTCGCATGGAAAGATCTGTCGCCCAAATCAATGAAGCGTTTTATGGGATACAGGCTCCCATGCGTCATCGTGCAGGGAGAGCCCTCGGCAATTCAAGACGTGTTTGTCCGCTTGAACTCGACGGGCAATAAATTGACGCCGCAAGAGATACGTAATGCCAGGTACATTCGCAGCAAGTTTCTTAAGGCGATGAGAGACTTTGCCCGTAAGATGGACAAGAAGCTCTTGGCGATGAGGGTCGTCAACGAGGGTGAAATTATCCGCATGAAGGACATTGAGTTCTTGAGCGAGCTTGTGATTTCTGTTATCGAATGTGGAGTTCTTGACAAGAAGAAGCTGCTTGATGTTATGATGGGTGATGCTGTCGATATGCGGCGCACAAACAAGGCAATCAAGACAGTCGCCAGCGCAATCAAGTTCGTTCGGCAAGTGTTGCCAGATATACATCAGACCCGTTTCCACAAGAAATCTGACTTCTATTCACTTGTATGCTGGTTTATGTTCCGCCTTGACGAGCTGGCGCTCGCAGACTCGAACAGTAAGGCGGAGGCTGGCACGCTTCTTCGTGAGTTTGCTCTCATGGCTGATACGGACTATGAGAACATCAGCAATGGCAAGGGGGCTGAGCATGGAAATACTACGCTGGCCTATTACCAAACGGTTCGAGAGGGAGGAGACCTGAAAAGCCATCGCCAGAAGCGTGACGAGATCCTATCGGAGTTGCTCGAGGGTGTGTTCGAGGAGAAAGATTCGCATCGTTTCTTTTCGCCAGTCCAGCGCCGCATCATCTGGGCTAAGGCTAAGAAGAAAGTCTGTTGTGTCTGCAAGAAGCCACTGACCTGGGAGACTTTTGAGGTCGACCATATAAAGCCGCATTCTAAGGGGGGTAGAACTAACCTCGCAAACGCGGCATTGATTTGCAAGAAGCATAATGCAAGCAAGGGCAATAGGGTTTAAAAGAGGCTATGAAATGTTAAAGCAGACCTTTAGAGATTACGTCTTTTCGACGAACACAGACGGGAGCGGCAAGGCTGCGTCCTATGTCCGTGCGCTTGATATGCTTGGCCCGATTCTGACGCGGCATTATCCACGCTCCGTCGTCAACGGTTCCATGTGGCATGAGTTCGCGCTTGCAGACCTTGAGGCGATTCATAAATGGATTTGTGCTGAGACAAAGAAAGGCGCGGCGAGTCCGGCAATGGTGGATTTCGAGTCTCCAAGTTACTGGACGAAAAACTTCTGCTCAGCAGCGGTTCGTGCTTATAAAGAGTTTATGGCGGCGGAGACGTTCGAGAACGGCATAGTTGCGAAAGTGGCGTCCGAGACGGCTGGAAAGACTGTGGCAAAGAAAGCGGAAAGGTTAATCGCGAGAACCGCAAAGGCTGACCTTGAGAAATACTTGCGTCTCACAAAGAAAGGCGGCAAGGAGAAACTGGCCGCCGTAAAGGTGCGGGTAGGCCAGTCAATCTTCCGCAAGATGGTGCTGAAGAACTATGGCAACAAGTGCTGCGTGACGGGCTTGGACATTCCAGCAGTCCTACAGGCAAGTCATATCAGTTCATGGGATAAGGACATTGCAAACCGGCTTAACCCCGAGAATGGCCTTTGCCTCTCGGCTACGTATCACGAAGCGTTTGATGCGCATCTCATTTCTTTCGACGAGAAGTATCGTCTTGTTGTTTCCAAGTCTATCAAGGACCACTACACTAGTGCGGCGGCAAAATCGTACTTCATCGATCTTGAGGGCGGAAGAATATCCCTACCTGCAAAGTTTCTGCCGTCACAGGTATTTCTTGAAAGGCATAGGGCATTGTTGGCAGGATAGACGGAAGTGAGATTGCAAAAAAGAAAGTATAGGATGATGAAAGATTTCCTAAAGTATGTGGTTGTTAAGGCAAAAAGTTGTTTGTCTATCATAAGGCGAGGGCAACTTCCTCTTGGTGGGATTGAAAACGTAGATTGTGCAAATGCACACGATGGGCCTAATGTTCTGCGTTTAATTTCTGCACAGTCATTTTTTCAGATTGTTGGGGTTTCGTATAATATACATAATTCGTCTGGAAAGCTAGCAGTTCCATTTGGGTATCCCAAGATAACCAGTAGGGGCGGACATGAATGCCGCTAACTTAAGGTGATTTCGGGCGTTTTCCGAGGCCCAGCGTCGCCTTTGTCGGACGCTTCGAGCGACGGGTGTCCGGCGTTGTCCGGAAGATGACAAGCCGGGACAGCTCCTCGAGCCT